>Ga0207772_100435_pt1 | contig 16325 bp, 16 predicted proteins | sample A23M3SouthBayCA_2_FD_187750 | JGI IMG/M metagenome (GOLD analysis project Ga0207772, IMG submission 187750) | Aerobic enrichment media microbial communities from Eden Landing Ponds, California, USA - A23 M3 (2) (SPAdes) | ecosystem: Environmental > Aquatic > Marine > Unclassified | place...
CATTATCGACCAGTTCGGCGATCGCGTAGTCAATCTCCGGATGCGTGAACGCCCTCGCGTTGGGCGGGTACGAAACCGACACCCGCGGGCGCGTTTCGCCGTCGTCTCTCGGCTCCCCCGCTGTCGGTTCACCGCTGGCCATCCAGCCCGCGTTCTCGCCACCGGACCCGGAGCCGTTTTCGGTCGGCCCCTCGCCGTCGGTCGGCTCGCGGTAGGTGACGTCGATCGATTCGTCGCAGCCGTCGACGACCATCCCGAGCGCCTCCTCGACCACGGGCGCGACCTCGACCGCCCGGGGCGACCCGCGCTGTCGCAGCAGGTCGATCACGCCGCGCTGTTTCTCCGCCGTCGTCAGCAGGTCGGAGGCGATCCGCCGGATCGTCGCCGCGTGCTCCCGCAGTTCCCCTCCGAGGGCGACGAGGGCGTCGCGGTCGATCCGATCGTCGCCGGTCTCCGAGTCGAATGCGGCCGCCGCGTCGACGGCGTCGGCGATCCGTTCCGCGGTCCCGTCGACGATGTTCATGTCGTTGCGGATCGTGTGCCGGAGGAGGTTGTCCATCACGGCGAGCTGTCGTTCGCGGCGGTACTCGTCGGTCACGTCCCGAGCGAACCCGGTGACTGCGACGATCTCTCCGTTCTCGGTCACCGGCTCGCCGGGCACGCGAACCCACTTCGTGGTCCCGTCGGCGGACCCCAGTCGGTAGTCGATCAGCGTCGACTCCCCGTTCGAGAGCCGTTCCATCGCCTGCTCGACGTACGGGCGGTCGTCGGGATGGACCGCGTCGAGGAAGCTCTGTGGCCGGCGTTTGAGCGTACTGATCGGCACGTCGAACACCACCTCGACGGCGCCGTTGACGAAGAGCAGTTCGTCCCACCCGGGAGAGAACATCCAGAACACGTCGTCGGACACCGACGCGATCGTCTCCAGTCTCCGTTGGGACTCGACCTCGGCGGTGATGTCCCGCGATGTCAGGACGTATCCGTCGACGGCCGTCTCCCCCGGCGGGTACACCGTCGTGCGGAGCCACAGCCACCCGCCGGCGGCGGTGCGGTACCGGTACTCCAGCGGTTCCTCGGATCCCCGATCACCGTTCACGATGCGCGCGAAGGCCTCCCGGAGCCGCTTCTCGTCGTCCGGATGAATGAGCGCGAACGCGTCAGTCCCGACGAGCTCGTCCGGCTGAAACCCGAGCATATCGGCGACGGACGCGTTGAGATACCGGTAGATCCCACCCTCGTCGAGGACGACAATCTTGTCCCCGACGAGATCCAGAAGGCCTTCGGGATACGGGGACTCTGCCATACTGTTGCCGCTTTCGGAGGCGGTTGATAAGATTGATCGCCCGATTATCACACGGGAAATCTCGCGGCGAGGCGGTCAGTCGGCCGAGACGCCGGTGGTGTCGAACGCGGCGCTCACCGGGTCCGCCGCCGAGTCGTCGACGGTCAGCGTGACGCCGCTCTCGCCGAGTTCGATGGTGGCGTCGGTCGCGCCCCGCGTGTACTCCGCCGCGTGGTCGCCGTCGGGGTCGAATCGGACGCCCTCGACCAGCAGCGGCGTCTCGCTGAGGCGTTTGACCTTGCGGTACGCGGTCGAGAGCGCGATGTCGCACGCCTCTGCCAGTTCGCTCGTCGTCATCGCCGTGTCGGCGGCCCCGAGGATCGCTCGGCAGTCGGGGTCGGCGAGCGCTTCGAACGTGTCGTCGAGCGTCTCGTCGCCTTCCGTCGCGGTCGTCGGTCCCGTCGCCTGCGGCGCGTTTCGCTTCATGGATGTAGGTATTGGCTCCGTCTCCCCCAACACCGGCCCTGTATATGTGGGGTGTTTTATAAGGTGACGCCGATCGCCGGGGTCGGCGACGGCGCGCGGACGGCGCCAACGTTTTGCCGGGCGGCGGACACGAACGGACGCAGATGGGATCCGGAATCAGGGCGGAGGTCTCGCTCCCGACGGCGTCGCCCTCCCCGTTCGACGGCGTCGTCGACGGGTCGACGCCGATATACAGCGTCGCGCGTAGCGTGTCGACCGACGACCCGGAGACGGTCGTCCTGGAGTTCATCGCCGACGCCGGCCTTCCGGTCCCCGAGGGAGTCGAGGTCGTGTTCGACTACGGCGCCAAGGCCGCCTACCGGTTCGAGACGGCTTGGGCCGAGGAGTCGCCGTTCGCGGTGCTCGACCGGCACGGCGTCCCCGCCTCGGAGACCACGATCCGGGACGGGCGGCTGCTCGTCACGTTTCACGCGACCGACCTGCCGACGCTCCGCTCCGTGCTCGACGAGTTCCGGGAGTCCTGTGCCGACATGCAGGTGCTGCGACTGCTCCAGTCGTCGTCGACGCCCGAGGAGTCGGACCTGGTCACCGTCGACCGGAGCGATCTGACCGAGCGCCAGCGGGAGGTGCTCACCGCCGCCTACGACGCGGGCTACTTCGATCACCCGAAGGGGGCCAACGCCGGCGAAGTCGCCGAGTCGTTGGACATCGACCGGTCGACGTTCTCGGAGCACATGGCGGCCGCCCAGCGGAAGCTGCTCTCGGCGCTGCTCGACTGAGCCGATCGGTCCGGGCCACAGATCGGTGCGAGTCCCCGATCGGTCCGAGTCCCAGATCAGTCCGAGTTCTCAGACCGTTGGATTCCAAGCCCTCAGGAATCCGATCCATCCTTCATGTGGGTTCGTGTCGTACCCGTAGCTATGAGTCCACGGACGCACACCTTCGTCTGCCCGGAGTGTCGCCGGTCGATCGAGGTGGACGACGCGATGCGGGCGACGCTGCTCGAGACGGGTTGTGTCGTCTGCGGCGCCCCTATCGGTGAGGGCGACATCGCGGACCCACAGACCGCGTAGCGGTCGTCCCCTCCGTCCGTTCCCCCCGCTCGTTCTCGTGTCCTTTATCCCCTCGTACCCAGACGAGTAGCGTATGGCGACGAAAAGCGAGGTCGAGATGTCCGACGCGGAGGTCGACGCGCTCCTGTCCCGGCACGAGACCGGGGTGTTGTCCCTCGCGCGCAACGAGACCCCGTACGCGATCCCGATCTCGTACGGATTCGACGAGCAGTCGCGGACCGCCTTCCTCCGGCTCGTGTCGACGCCCGACAGCGAGAAGCGGGAGTTCCTCGCGTCCGACCCGCAGGCCCGGATCGTGGTGTACGAGGAGGGAGGCGAAGGGGACCGCGAGGAGTACGCGAGCGTCGTCGGCGTCGGCACCCTCCGCCGGGTCGACCTCGACGATCTCACGCCCGAGACGATCGCGCAGTACGGGAAGACCCAGCGGCCCCTGTTCGAGATCTGGGCCGACGGGAAGGCGGACCTCGACATCGAACTGTACCGGTTCGAACCCGAGCGACTCACCGGACGAACGGTCGTCGTCGACCGCGACGAGGAGTAGGTAGCTGCCGTTCGTCGACCGTCTCGGCGTCTCCCACCGATATCGGATGAGTTTATAAAGCCGTCACCGCCGTCGATTACTCCGCGAGGCGTTCGAACGCGGGGTCGAGTTCGGACGGATCGAACGGGGTCAAGCGACTACGAGTCCGCGTCGCCCGGACGGACTGCTCGCGGCGGCGGAGAGAGAAAACAAAGCGAGCGAGGAATCGGAAGCAAACGGAGAACGGCTACTCGGTCGCGACCGGACCGCGCCCGATACGCTCCTCGACCTCGGTCACGAACTCGCTCCGACTCTCGAAGAGGGGGTTCTCGGACGCCGCGAGCACGTCGTCGAGGTCGCGTGCGCCCTCCGGCGTTCGGATCGTCGCGTCGCCCTCCTGAGCGCGTACGTCGCTGCACTTCGCGGGCCACGTGAGCCGGGATGCGACGCGGGCGATCGGCTCGCCCGCCACGTCCGGCCCCTCGCCCAGTTCGACGGCCGGTTCCTCCGCCTCGGACTCAGCCTCGTCGGTGTCGCTCATACCTCGCGCTTTCGCTCCGGTGACACTAATGGTTTCGATGCGAACCGGTGGCACCGGGGCGGTCCGGGACCCACCTCACCGCCAGCCGCGGCCGGTGTCGTTCAACCGCTCGCATCCGTCCTCTGTGACGACGACGAGATCCTCGATCCGGCAGCCGAACCGCCCTTCTAGGTAGATCCCCGGCTCCACCGAGAAGACCATCCCCGGCTCCAGTTCACGGTCGTTGCCGGCGACGAGGTACGGCTCCTCGTGGACGTCGAGCCCCACCCCGTGCCCGGTGCGGTGGACGAACGCGTCCCCGTATCCGGCGTCCTCGATGATCTCGCGGGCGACCCGGTCGATCGCCGCGGCGGCGACGCCCGGTTCGACCGCCTCGACCGCCGCGGCCTGCGCCGCCCGGACGGCCTCGTGGACGCGTTCGTACTCGGCGGGCGGGTCGCCGTCGAAGACGAGCGTCCGCGTCTGGTCGGACGGGTAGCCGTCGACCCGAGTGCCGAAGTCGATCACGACCGGCTCGCCCGCCCGGATCGCGCGGTCGCCGTGGCCGTGGTGCGGTTTCGCCCCGTTCGGCCCGGCGCCGACGACCGTCTCGAAGGAGACCCCCTCGCCGCCGTGAGCAGCCAGCCGGTCGGCGATCCGGTCGGCGAGGTCGCGTTCGGTCATCCCGACCGCGTCGGCGCCGAGAGCGCGGAGGTCCCGGACCGTCTCGTCGGTGGCCTCGGCGGCCGCGCGCATCGCGTCCAACTCGGTCTCGTCCTTCCGCATGCGGAGGTCTGCGAGCGCCTCGCTCGCGAGTCCCCACTCCGCCCCCGGTGCGGCGGCCCGGAGGTCCTGCGTGAACGTCGCCCACATCGTGTCGTCGACGAGGAGCCGCCCCTCGCGGAGCCCGAGGTCGCCGAGGAGGGCCCTGACGGCGGCGGTCGGGTCGTCGCCGTCGGCCCACGTCCGCACGGGACCGATCGTGGTCTCTTCCCGGACCTGCGTCTCGTAGAGAGTCGGAACGAGGAGCGTCGGTTCGACGGCGGCGGTCGCCTCGTCCGCCGCGGGGTCATCCGCCGACACGACGAGGAAGAGGTGTCGCTCGCTCGGCTCCTCGGCGAAGCCGGTGAGGTACTGCAGGTTCCGGCTGGGGAAGCAGACGAGCCCGTCGGCGCCGGTCTCCCGAAGCCGCGTCGCCACACGCTCGCGCCGTTTCGCGTGAACGTCTTCGGTCACGGTCGCGTTCGGACCGCCGATCGCTTATAAGTAGGGAGTCGTTGAGGGGGCGCAAGCGGCGCATAACCATATGCGAAGCACTCGCATGAGTGCGTATGAGCATGCAGACGGAGTCGACGTTCGACTGTCCCGAGTGCGACGTAACCGCCCCCTCGGCGTCGGTGCCGTACGACGGCCTCGGCTACGCGGTCTGTCCGGTGTGCTCGCACACGACGGCGCCGGCGGTCGACGGGGTCTGACCGGAGCGCCGTCGCCGACGGGAACCGCGCCGCTTTAGCCGCGCCGCGCACCCTCTCCGATATGCCCTGGTCTCTGGGACGCGACGACGACGTGATCACCGAGTGGGAGCGCTCCGACGGCTACGCGACGGTCCGGATCCGCGAGCGCTCCGACGGCGGGTTCGTCGCCCGCCTTGACGTGATGGAACAGGCCGAAGACGAGTCGACCTACGAGCGCGAGCGGTTCGACGACCGCGACGTCGCGCTCGACCGCGCGGCGGGGTGGCGAGAAGCGCGCGACATCGACGACTGATCGCCGGAAAGCAACCGGACATCGACGACAGATCGCCGGGACGCGGCCGGACCGTCTCGCGGGTGCAGCGCCGAGGGGAGTGGGTTTTTATTCTCGGTGCGGGTAGGAGGGCACCATGACCGAACGAACGCGTCGGGGTTGGCTCCGCGCCCTCGGTGCCGCGAGCACCGCAGGCGCCGCGGGACTGGCCGGCTGCTCCGGGCTCGATTCCCCCGGAACCGGCGACGGCGACACGTCCGGAGACGGGAGCGATGGCGGAGACGGAGCGGCGGCGGTCGACGACGGAGTGAAGACGCAGTTCCGGAAGGGGCTCCGGAACACCGGGTACATCGACGCGGCGATACCCGACGCCGTCGAGACCGCGTGGGAACTACCGACCAACCGCGCCGAGCACTCGGCCTCGAAGGGGAGCCCGGTGGAGGCGCCGAACGGAGCGATCGTCCTCGCCGACGACACCGGCCGGGTGCGGTCGATCGCGCCGGACGGATCGGTGAACTGGGCGACTTCGATCAGCGATCACGACCGCGGCAGCCACGGGACGCCGGCGATCGCGGACGGAAGCCTGTACGTCGGCACCTACGACGGCGTGGTCTCGGCGCTGTCGCTCGACGACGGCGAGATACTGTGGCAGAACAGGGTCGGGGACGCGGCCGCCGCCAGCCCGACCTACCTCGGCGGGAAGCTCTACGTCGCGGTCGAGCACTCGCCCCCGGACGGAAGCCTCGTCAAGATGGACGCGGAAAGCGGCGATATCGAGTGGCGCGACGGGTGGCCCACCGACCATCCGCACTCGACGGTCGCGATCGACCGGGAACACGGTCGTCTCATCTTCGGCTCCAACGACGGGCACTGCTACGCGTGGTCGTTCCCGGACCTGGAGCGCGAGTGGACCTACGACACCGGCGGCGACGTGAAGCTCCCGCTCGCGATCAGCGACGGGGTCGCGGTCGTCCCCTCGTGGGCGGGAACCGTCACGGGGGTCGACGTCGAGGACGGCTCCATGCTGTGGGAGTTCGAGACCGACGGCGGCGAGACGTCGAAAGACGGCCCCAATCCGATACGCACCGGCGGCGTCATGTGCGCGCCCGCGGTCCACGACGGCGAGGTGTTCGTCGGGAGCCACGACAGGAACGTCTACGGTATCGACCTCCAGACCGGCGAGAAGCTGTGGTCGACCGCGACGGACGGCTGGATCACCGGGAGCGCGGTCGCCACGAACGACCACGTGCTCGTCGGGTCGTACGACAAGACCCTGTACGCGCTCGACCGCGACGACGGGTCGGTCACCTGGTCCGTCGAGGGCCGCGGCGAGGTGACCAGCGCACCCACCGTGACCGACGACGGGATCTACTACGCGGAGCGCGCCCCGAACCCGGAGAGCTCCGACGAGGCCGGGATGTGCTACAAGCTGGTCGCGCGCGACTGACGGCCGCTCACCAGGGCCTCGATCCCGCCCCCCTCACCGCTCGGGGTGGGCCGGCGCGTCGAATCCGCCGCGGACGAGCGGCTTCGCGACGTGGCGGCGGGCGCTCGGCGGGACCTCGTACCAGCCGGGCTCTACCTCCCGCTCGATCGGCACCGAGACCTTCCCGGGCGCGTCGGTGTCGCAGTCGCGACAGCGGTAGCCCTGATTCCGCCCCACCGAGGACATCGACCGCCCGCAGTCGGGACAGGTCGGGACGGCGGGCTCCGTCTCGACGAGGTCGCGGACGGCGAATTTCTCCAGTTTCAGCGTCGCCGTCGGCCGATCGCCGTCGCCTCCGCCGCCGTCGCCTCCACCGCTGTCACCTCCGCCGCCATCACCTCCTCCGCCGTCAGCACCACCATCTCCGGTTCCGTCCTCGACCGCCCGGAGTTCGTGTTCGCCACACACCGTCACGCGATCGCCGGGGCGGAGGGCTCGGACGCGGTCGCGGAACCGACCGGTCGGCTTGAACGCGACGCACCGGAGGCGCGGAGTGCGATCGTCGGCATCGGGCGCTGCCACGTCGACGTGGACGTGTCCCCCGCGTTTCGTCTCCGGTTCGGTCGCGACGACGCCCGCGACGCGGTAGCCCGCGCCGTCGCGGAGGTCGCCTATCGCGCCGGGCGCGAGGTGCGCGTCGGTCCCCTGATTCGTCAGGAACGTCGCGGCGCGCTCGATCGGCTCGGAGGCGATCGACTCGGCGACCTCGCGACACGCGTCGGCGTCGTCGCCGCGGATCCCGTGGAGGATCGGTCCGGGGGCGTTCGGGACGCAGACAGCCTCGTCCGTCCCGCGGTCGACCGTGTCCCAGACGGTCGGGTAGCCGCGATCCGCGGCCGCGAAGAGGCTTTGGACGTCGACGTCGCGGGGCGTGCCGCAGCGCTCCAGTTCGCGGTAGGAGATGCGCTCGACGGTCCAGTCGTCGAACGCGGCCGGCGCGCCGACCGCCGCGAGCGCGCCGATCCGGCCGCGTCCGGCGACGGCCGCCGTCTCCGTCTCCCCGCCGGACCCGAACGCCGCGTGGCGGAAGCCGTGTTCGTCGGCGAGTTCGAGGGCCTCGTCGAGCGAGAGGCGACACCGGAGCGCGCGGCGGGCGAACTCGGCCACGTCGGTCGGGATCGGCTCGGCGCTCGATCCGAAGGGGGTGCCGGTGACGCCACCGCCGGGATCGGCCGCGTCGAGGTCGGCGGCGACGACGCCGGGGGAGGTCCGGGGGTCGTCGGCCGCCGCGAACTCCCGGACGGTCGCCGCAGCGAGGTCGAACGCCGCCCCGGCGTCGACGCCGGAGACGTGGAGCGCGACCGCGGCGTTGCCTCGGGTCTTGTGTTTCACCGCGGGGTTGAGCCGGACGAGGAGCCGACGGCGGACGCGGCCGCCGGCCGCGTCGATCCGCTCGGCCAACCGCGCGCCGACGTACGTCGTGCACATCCCGCGCTCGCGGGAGTCGGTGTCGTCGACGGCGACGATGGGCATACGCGCTCTTTCGCGCTCCCGAACAAACCGGTTTCGGGGCGAGACAGGGGCGGGCAGAACGGGTCGGAGCCGGTGAGCGAGTATATAACTGCATCGACACGTCTATCGTGAAAACCGCAGGCTGGCGAGGGGTTCGGTCGCGTGCAACTGACACAACGCATATATACGACGAGCCGCTACTTTCGGCTATGTCCCGGACTGCGCTGATCGAGAACGTCACCGCGATGCTCGAGGACGCGGGGTTCCTCGTCAGCGACCGGTGTGCGGTCCGGCCCAAGAGCTTCGACGTGGCGGCCCGACGCGGCGAGGACCTCGTCCTCCTGAAGATCCTCGGGAACGTCGACGCGCTCGACGCGGAGACTGGCGCCGAGATGCGCCGGCTCGGCGAGTACCTGCAGGCGACGCCGATGGTGATCGGGGTCCGGACCCGAGACGAGGAGCTGAAACCGGGCGTCGTCTACTTCAGGCACGGCGTCCCGGTTATCAACCCCGACACGGGGTACGACCTGTTCGTCGAGGAGATGCCGCCGCTCATCTACGCGGCGCCCGGCGGGCTCTACGTCAGCCTCGACGGCGACCTGCTGGCCGACGAGCGCGAGGAGCGCGGCTGGTCGCTCGGCCGTCTCGCCACCGAACTCGGCGTCTCGCGGCGCACCGTCTCGAAGTACGAGGACGGCATGAACGCCTCCATCGAGGTGGCGATCCAATTGGAGGAGCTGTTCAACGAGCCGTTCTCCAGCCCGGTCGACGTGCTCGACGGCGCCGACGAGGTGCGCGACTCGGATCCCACTCCCTCGGCGCCAGAGACCGACCCCGACGACGAGCACGTCCTCCACGTGCTCACCAACGCCGGATTCACGGTCCACCCGACCGCGCGCGCCCCGTTCAAGGCCGTCTCCGAGGACGAGGGGAGCGCCGTGACCCGGGTTCTCACCGGCCACTCGACGTTCACCCCGGCCGCGGAGAAGCGCGCGCGGATCATGTCCTCGATAGGCGAGGTGGCACAGACCCGCTCGGTCTACTTCACCGAGGAGGACGAGAAGCGCGAGTCGGTCGACGGCACCGCCCTCGTCTCCTGTGAGGAGCTGGCCGGAATCACCGACCCCGAGGAGATCCGCGAACTCATCCGCGACCGGGCGAAGGCGCCGTCCGAGGCCTGATCGGGCGCCGTCGGAGCGCTGAGAGAACTCGTCTCGCGTTCGTACTGACCTACCCGCCGACACGTTCGTACAGCCCTGCACCCCAAAGCGCCGCGGTCGCTACCGGCCGAGCAGCCGGCTGAAGAAGCCGCCTTCCTCTTCGTCGTCCTCGTCGTCGTTCTCCTCCTCCGAGAGGACGGTGTTCATCGTCCCGGTGTCGTCGTCGCGGAAGGGGACGCTACCGGCGAGTTCGTCGTCCGGGTCGGACTCCCGCGCCTCGTTCGGCGTGGATTCCGGTTCCGACGCGGACTCCGAGGCCGGCACAGGGTCCGGTTCCGCTTCCGCGTCGGGGATGCCACTCGACGACGAGTCCGCGGGGGTCCCGCTCGCCGGCTCATCGTCTGCTGGCTCGTCGGCAGCGCGCCCGACGTCCGTCACGTCGTCTGCCGGCTCGTCGGCGGCGCTCGGGTCGGCGCTCGAGTCATCCCCGTCGTCGAACTGCTCCGGACCGAGGTCGGACTCGATCATCGCTTCGAGGTCGTCGCCGTCGACGTGGTCCTCCCCGACCGTCTCCGTCTCGCCGGTGACCGCATCGGGCGCGGTCGCCTCCCCGCTCTCGGCGTCGGCCCCCGCGTCGGCCTCGCTGTCGTCGACAGGGTCCGATTTCTCGACCACCGCGTCGTCCTCGGCGGGCTTGCCGGGTTCGGCCTCTCCGATGTCCTCAACGGGCGACTCCGCGGCGACGATGATGTCCTCCTCGTCACCCGGCTCGCTGAGACCGGCTTGCTCGGAGTCGGCGACGATGATCTCCTCCTCGTCCAGCGCAACGTCTTTCCCCCCGGACTCCGCGGTCTCGGCGGCGGCATCCGGCTCGGCAGTCTGGTCCGCCTGCTCGGCGTCCGTGGATGAGTCATCCTCTGTCGCGTCCGTCCCCCCGTCTCTCCCCTCGTCAGCTCCGTCGCCCGGTTCGTCACCGGCGGCGAGTCCGAGTCCGTCGATCGACGCGCCGGTCAGTGCGCGGGTCAGGTCCCGGTACGCGCGGGTCGCCGGGGCGTCCGGGGTGAAAAGGGGGAGCGGATCGCCCGACTCCGCCGCACGCAACACCGCGTCGTCCTCGGGGATCCGTCCGATCACGGGGGCGTTGAGGGTCTCCTCGACCGCGTCGATCGGATCGTCGCCGGCGGCGGTCGCGGGGTCGAGACGGGTGATCGCGGCGCCCGCGACGGCGCCGCCGAGCCGCTCGGTCAGCTGTCGGGTCTTCTCGGTGTCGCCGAGGGCGCTCGGTTCCGCCGTGGAGACGAGCAGGGTCTCGTCCGAGAGTCCGAGCGGGAGCGTGGAGTCGTGCGAGAGCCCCGCGCCGGCGTCGACGAACACGTAGTCGGCGTCGTCGAAGGCGGCGACAACCTCGCGGAGTCCGGACGGGTCGGCCGCCGCGTACGCCTCCAGGTCCGCCGCGCCCGGGACGACGCGGAGGCCGGCGGGCCCCTCGTGGACCGCGTCGAGGGGGTCGGCCGCCCCCGACAGCACGTCGTGGAGGGTGATCCCGCCGGGAGCCACGCCCACGGCAGCCGCGAGGTTCGCCATGCCGAGGTCGGCGTCTATCGCGACGACGTCGGCGCCCGAGTCCGCCAAGAGCGTCGCCACCGCCGCGGTCGTGGTGGTCTTCCCGACCCCACCTTTCGCCGACGCGACCGCATACACCGTTGCCATACGGTGAGGGTCCGGCGACTGGTACTTAAATGTAGGCGGCGGCGAGGCGATCGAGGCGGCGTTCCGGCTCGATCGACCGCCTGAATCGGTGGAACTACCCGCTCACTTTCGCAAACACCTTATACGTCGCTTGTGGAGGTTCAGGTGATTAGTAGCATGGCGAGACCAGAGGTGCTCGACCGGATCAAGGAGGCTGAAACGGAGGCGGACGAGATCATCGCGGAGGCGGAATCAGACGCCGACGAGCGCCTCGCCGAGGCTCGAAAACGCGCGGACGAGATCCGCGCGGAGGCCGAGGAAGAGGCGGACTCCGAGGCCGACGACCGGCTGGCGGCGGCCCGCGAGGAAATCGAGGAACGCCGCGAGGAGATCCTCGAATCGGGTCGTGCCGACCGCGACGAGCTCGAACGCGAGGCCCGCGACCGCGTGGACTCGGCCGTCGACTACGCCGTCGAACGGTTCGAAGAAGCGGTGAACCAACAAGCCGAGGAGGCGGTGGATGCTCAGGCCTGAGCGGATGAGCAAGGTGTCGGTGACGGGCTCGAAGCGCGTCATCGACGACGTGATCGAGGCGACGTACGAACACCACTCCCTACACGTCACCGACTACGACGAGCGCTACGAGGGCTTCTCACCCGGCGAGTCGCTCGACGGTGCGGAAACCGTCAACGAGAAGCTCGTCACCGTGCGCTCGCTGGAGAGCATTCTCGACATCGAGGACGAGGAGCCCGACGGAGTCCGCTCGCTCGGTGACGAGGAGATCGAGGCGGAGCTCGCCGACGTACGCGAGCGAGTCAACGATCTCAACGACCGTCGCGACGACCTCAAAGCCGAGATTCGCGATCGAGAGGAGGAGATCGACCGGATGGAGCCGTTCGCGGATCTGGGCATCGAGCTCGATCTGCTGGGCGGCTACGACTCGCTCGAAGTCATCGTCGGCGAGGCGAAGCCGGACGCGGTCGAAGCGACCCTCGCCGACGCGGAGGGGATCGACGCGTTCGAGGTGTTCGCCGGGAGCGACGTGGTCGCGATATTCGCGCGTCCCGCGGACGGGGCCGACGAGGGCGTCCTGCAGGACTCGCTCGTGGGCGTCGACATCGCGCTGCTCGAAGTGCCGGATGCGGACGCGAGCCCGAGCGAGTACGTCGCGGAACTGGAACGCGAACGCGATGAGCTCCAGAACGACCTCGACGAGGTCGAAGACGAGCTCGCGGCGGTGAAAGAGGAGGCGACCGGCTTCCTGTTGCGCGCCGAGGAGCAACTCACCATCGAGGCCGAGAAGAAGCAGGCGCCGCTCTCCTTCGCGACCACCGAGAACGCCTTCATCGCTGAGGGATGGGTCCCGACCGAGACGTTCTCCGACCTGCAGGCGGCCATCGCCGAGGCGGTCGGCGATCACGCCGAGGTCGAGGAGCTGGAGCGCGCGTCGTTCACGTCCGACGGCGACCACCACACCGAGTCGGTCGCCGACGGCGGTGGCGCCGAGGGCGAGGTGGCCACCGACGGCGGTCACGCGACCCACGGCTCCGACGACCCGCCGGTCGTTCAGGACAACGGGAGCGCGGCGGGTCCCTTCGAAGTGCTCGTACAGGCGTTCGGCCGACCGAAGTACTCCGAGTTCGACCCGACGCTTCTGGTGTTCCTGACGTTCCCGCTCATGTTCGGGTTCATGATCGGCGACGCCGGGTACGGCGTGTTGTACGCCGCGATCGGGTACTTCTTGTACAGCAGGTACGACGGCGCGTTCCGCGAACTCGGCGCCGTCGCACTGTGGGCCGGCGGCTTCACGATCCTGTTCGGCATCTACTTCGGGATCGACGTGTTCGGCTACCACGCCTACCAGCTGCTGCCGGGCGATGTCCACTGGCCGGTCGCCGGGAAGGGGCTCTCCCCCGGCGACCTCAGTTGGGGGCTCTCGTTCCTCGTCGCCAGCGTGGTGTTCGGCATCATCCACCTGAACGCCGGACACATTCTCTCGTTCGTGAGCACGTACCAGCACCATGACTTCAAGCACGCGGTGTACGAGGCCGGCTCGTGGCTGCTGATCCTCAACGGGGCGTGGATCTGGGTCTTCAGCCAGCACGTCGCCGGGTTCAAGCCCAACTTCCTGTTCGACTCGGTGTACATCCTGACGTTCGAACGGATCGCGTTCGCCGGGTTTCCGACGGTCGTCGGCTACGCCGGCGGCGCCGCCGCCATTCTCGGGCTCGTCCTGCTCGGAATCGGTGAACCGCCGGAGCTGGCCGAGTTCCTCTCGCCGCTCGTCAACGCCATCTCGTACGCCCGGCTCATGGCCGTCCTGCTCGCGAAGGGCGGGATGGCGCTCGCCGTCAACCTGCTCGCGTTCGGCGCGTACATCGACGGGGAGGGCGAAGGGAGCTTCCACTTCATCTTCACGCCGGAGTACCTCACGTACGTGCAGGAGCACACCGTGGCGAACGGCGGCGACTACGTGATGGTCTTCTCGGGACTGACGACCGCGTTCGATCCGAGCGCCGTGGGCGTCCTCGCCCTCGTCGGCGGTATCCTCATGGCCGTCGTCGGACACTTCGTCGTCCTCCTGCTCGGCATCACGTCCGCCGGTATTCAGGCCGTGCGCCTCGAGTACGTGGAGTTCTTCGGGAACTTCTACCAGGGCGGCGGTCGGGCGTACCTGCCCTTCGGCCGCGACAGAGAATACACGTCTGAGGACTGAGTTCGGTCCAATTTTCCTGTTTTTGACGCCGACCCTGCGGGCCGTACCGTGAAACGAAAGAACGCCCCAGTAGCCGAACGATCCGGTTCGTTACGGTGGGGCGTCTCGGTGATGTGAGCCGACTCGTTCGCACTATTCGTCGGTCCCTTTTCGCTATCTCTGAAACCCACTCACAACGCTACTCCAAACACTTTGAGAAGTTTTATGCGTGCTGTGATCGCATTATCGACTGCTCAGAAACGAGCGCCCACAACTACACCAATGTTTGAAGCTACCACCGAAGTTGGGTCCGTCGTATTGCAAACACTTAACGAGCCGGCTGCTGCCGCGGCATTTGCTGTCGGGCTCGCGGCGCTCGGTGCGGGCTATGCGGAGCGGGGTATCGGGTCTGCCGCCGTCGGTGCGATGGCCGAGGACGAGGATCTCTTCGTCAACGGGCTTATTCTGACGGTCCTTCCCGAGACGATCGTCATTCTCGCACTGGTCGTCGTCTTCCTGTTCCTGTAACAACGACCTCATTTCACAATGAGTTTGGACACTGTCGTTGAGGACGTTCGAGACGAAGCCCGCGCGCGTGCAGAGGAGATCCGCGAGGCGGCCGACGCCGAGGCCGACGAGATCGTCGCCGAGGCGGAGGCGGACGCCGACCGGATCCGCGAAGAGCGGCTCGCCGAGGTCGATCGACAGATCGACCAAGAGCGCGAGCAGACGCTCTCCTCGGCCAAGCTCGAGGCCAAACAGGAGCGGCTCAGCGCCCGTCGAGACGTCTTGGAAGACGTCTACGACGACGTCGAGGCCGCCATCGAAGGGCTCGACGGCGACCGGCGCCGCGAGCTGACCGAGACGCTGCTCGACGCGACCCTCGCGGAGTTCGACGACGACGATGACGTCGCCGTCTACACCCGCGCCGAGGACGTCGATCTCGTCGAGGAGCTCGTCGACGGCCGCAACGCCGAGGTCGACGGCGAGGTCGACTGCCTCGGCGGCGTCGTCGCCGAGAGCGACACCTCTCGCGTTCGCGTGAACAACACGTTCGACTCGCTCCTGGAGTCCGTCTGGGACGACGAGTTGAAGAACATCTCGGAGCGACTGTTCGACCAATGAGCGCCGTCGGGAGCTCGAACCCAGAGTACGTCGTCGCGCGGGTTCGTGCCCGCCGCGGCAGCCTCTACGGCGACGAGGAGTACCGGAAGCTGACCCGGATGGGCCCGGCGGAGATCGCCCGGTTCATGGAGGAGTCGAGCTACGGCGCGGACATCAACGCGCTCGGTAGTCGCCACGGCGGCGTGGACCTGATCGAGTACGCGTTGAACCGGAACCTCGCCGAGCAGTTCGACGACATCCTCGACTGGAGCGAGGGGTCGCTGTACGACCTCATCGCTCGGTACCTCCGGAAGTTCGACGCCTGGAACGTGAAGACGGTCATCCGCGGCGCCTACACGGACGCGGACCAGTCGGCAGTGGAGTCCGACCTGATTCGCGCCGGCGAGTTCGACGACCGGCGGATCCGTCGACTCCTCGAAGCGGACTCGATCGATGCGGTGGTCGAGGTGCTCGAAGACACCATCTACGGGGATCCGCTCCGCGCGGCGTACACCGAGTACGAGGAGACGGGCGTGTTGGTCCCCCTGGAGAACGCCGTCGACCGGGCGGTCTACGAGCGACTCCTGTCGGGGCTCGGTGGCGACGAGCCGACCCGGCAGTACGAGGCGTTCCTCAAAGCCGAGGTCGACTTTCGGAATGCGACGAACGCCCTCCGGCTCGCCCGGTCGGGCGCGGACATCGACCCCGCCGCGTACTTCATCGAGGGCGGCGAGCTGTTCACTCGCGGGTCGCTCGCGCGACTCGCGCGGAACCTCGACGAGCTCGTGGAGCACATCGCCGACAGCCAGTACGGCGAGGAGCTCGGCCCCGCGCTGCGCGAACTCGAGGAGGCGGACAGCCTCATCGCGTTCGAGCACGCGACCGACGCCGCGCTGCTGGCGTACGGCGACCGGCTCGGCACGATCCACCCGGTGTCGATCACTCCGATCATCTCCTACATCCTCGCGAAGGAGCGCGAGGTCGAGAACATCCGGGCGATCGCCCGCGGCAAAGAGGCCGGACTGTCGACCGACGAGATCGAATCGGAGCTGGTGATAACATGAGCCAGGAGATCGCGGTCGTCGGGAGCCCCGAGTTCACAACCGGATTCA
>Ga0207772_100438_pt1 | contig 16247 bp, 26 predicted proteins | sample A23M3SouthBayCA_2_FD_187750 | JGI IMG/M metagenome (GOLD analysis project Ga0207772, IMG submission 187750) | Aerobic enrichment media microbial communities from Eden Landing Ponds, California, USA - A23 M3 (2) (SPAdes) | ecosystem: Environmental > Aquatic > Marine > Unclassified | place...
CCGCCGCTCCGCGTGCGTTCACAGACCGGCTCCGGATCTGAGGGTTCGGGGTCGTTAAGACAGGGAATCGTGACCGAGGTCGGAGCTGATGGGCGCGTTCGGGTCAATTGCGGACTGCAACACCCGATCTCCCTTCCCGTCCCAGCGGATATGGACGTGGAACAGGGGGAGCGCGTGACCGTCAGGGTCTCTTCGCGACGGCCGGTCCGGGCGAAACTCGTCGACGCCCCACAGTCGGGATTCGACGTTGTCGCCGCGGACCTCGATGCGGCACTCTCGCGTGACGACGCCGGGCTCACCATCGCGTCATCGCGATACGGCGAACCCGTCACGTCGACCCGTCTCGGCCGACTGGCCGACCGACGGGACGACGAAGGCGGCATGACGGTCGCCTTCGGCGCACCCGAGCGCGGGTTACCGTCGATACTCGACGTCGCCCCGGACGCCGTCGAGGGAGACCAGACAGACGACGATCCAGCAGGGTTCGACCTCTGGCTGAATACGGTTCCGAACCAGGGCAGCGAGGTCGTGCGAACGGAAGAAGCTCTGTTCGCCTCCCTCGCCTGTCTAACCCTCACGGAGTAAACGAATGCCACAACCAAGCAGACCACGCAAAGGCTCGCTGGGCTTCGGCCCGCGCAAGCGCTCGACGAGCGAGACGCCTCGCTTCAACAGCTGGCCGTCCGACGACGGCCAGCCGGGCGTCCAGGGGTTCGCCGGCTACAAGGCGGGCATGACCCACGTCGTGCTCGTCAACGACGAGCCCAACTCCCCCCGCGAGGGGATGGAGGAGACCGTCCCCGTGACGGTCGTCGAGACGCCGCCGATGCGCGCCGTCGCCCTGCGTGCGTACGAAGACACGCCGTACGGTCAGCGTCCGCTGACGGAAGTCTGGACCGACGAGTTCCACTCGGAACTCGATCGGACACTGGACGTTCCGGAGGATCACGACCCGGACGCTGCTGAGGAACAGGTACGAGACGCACTCGAGGCCGGTACTCTCGGGGACGTGCGACTTATCACGCACACCGTCCCGAACGCCGTCCCGAACGTCCCGAAGAAAAAGCCCGACGTGATGGAGACTCGCGTCGGCGGTGGCTCCGTCTCGGACCGCCTCGACTACGCGCTCGATCTCGTCGCCGACGGCGGCGAGCACGCCATGAACGACATCTTCCGCGCCGGCGAGTACGCCGACGTGGCCGGTGTCACGAAGGGCAAGGGGACCCAGGGTCCCGTCAAGCGCTGGGGCGTCCAGAAGCGGAAGGGCAAGCACGCCCGCCAGGGATGGCGCCGACGGATCGGCAACCTCGGTCCGTGGAACCCGTCCCGCGTGCGCTCGACGGTCCCCCAGCAGGGGCAGACCGGCTACCACCAGCGCACCGAACTGAACAAGCGCCTCGTCGACATCGGCGAGGGCGACGAGCCCTCCGTCGACGGCGGCTTCGTCAACTACGGCGAGGTCGACGGGCCCTACACGCTCGTGAAGGGCTCCGTGCCCGGTCCGGACAAGCGCCTGGTGCGCTTCCGACCGGCAGTGCGTCCGAACGACCAGCCGCGCCTCGACCCCGAGGTGCGCTACGTCTCCACCGAATCGAACCAGGGATAACCCATGCAGGCAACAATCTACGACCTGGACGGCGACGCCGACGGCGAGGTCGACCTGCCGGACGTCTTCGAGACGCCGGTTCGGTCCGACCTCATTGCCAAGGCCGTACGCGCCGCTCAGGCAAACCGGAAGCAGGACTACGGGTCCGACGAGTACGCCGGCCTCCGAACGCCGGCCGAGTCCTTCGGTAGCGGCCGCGGGCAGGCGCACGTCCCGAAGCAGGACGGCCGCGCCCGCCGCGTCCCGCAGGCGGTCAAGGGGCGACGCGCCCACCCGCCGAAAGCCGAGAAGGACCGCTCGATCGACCTCAACGACAAGGAACGGCAGCTGGCCGTTCGCTCGGCGCTGGCCGCAACGGCCGACGCCGACATCGTCGCAGAGCGCGGCCACGACTTCGACCGCGACGAGGTCCCCGTCGTCGTCTCCGACGACTTCGAGGACCTGGTCAAGACGCAGGAAGTCGTCGACGTGCTGGAGGCGCTCTCCGTCCACGCGGACATCGAGCGCGCCGACGACACGAAGATCAAGGCCGGACAGGGGAAGGGCCGCGGCCGGAAGTACCGCCGCCCCTCCTCGATTCTGTTCGTCACCAGCGACGAGCCGTCGACGGCCGCCCGCAACCTCGCCGGGGCCACCGTGGCCACGGCACAGGAGGTCAACGCGGAGGACCTGGCCCCCGGCGGCCAGCCCGGTCGGCTCACCGTCTTCACCGAGTCCGCACTCGCGGAGGTGGCCGAGCGATGAGCTGGGACGTCATCAAGTACCCGCACGTCACCGAGAAGGCCATGAACGACATGGACTTCCAGAACAAGCTGCAGTTCGTCGTCGACGACCGGTCTAGCAAGACCGACGTGGCCGACGCCGTCGAGTCGCAGTACGAGGTGACGGTCGAAAGCGTGAACACGCAGAACACGATGGACGGCGAGAAGAAGGCCGTCGTTCGCCTCTCCGAGGACGACGACGCCCAGGAAGTCGCCTCCAGGATCGGGGTGTTCTAACGATGGGACGACGAATCCAAGGGCAACGGCGCGGCCGCGGGACCTCCACGTTCCGCGCCCCGTCGCACCGCTACAAGGCTGATCTGGAGCACCGCAAGGTCGAGGACGGCGACGTCATCGCCGGCACGGTCGTCGACATCGAGCACGACCCGGCTCGCTCGGCTCCGGTCGCCGCCGTCGAGTTCGAGGACGGCGACCGACGCCTCGTCCTCGCGCCCGAAGGCGTCGGCGTGGGCGACGAACTGCAGGTCGGCGTCAGCGCCGAGATCGCGCCCGGGAACACGCTCCCGCTCGCCGAGATTCCGGAAGGTGTCCCGGTGTGCAACGTCGAGGCCAGCGCCGGCGACGGCGGGAAGTTCGCCCGCGCGTCCGGCGTCAACGCGACGCTGCTCACCCACGACCGCAACGTCGCGGTCGTCAAGCTCCCCTCCGGGGAGATGAAGCGCCTCGACCCGCAGTGTCGCGCCACCATCGGCGTCGTCGCCGGTGGCGGCCGCACTGACAAGCCGATGGTCAAGGCCGGGAACAAGTACCACAAGATGAAAGCGCGCGGGACGAAGTGGCCCAACGTCCGCGGTGTCGCGATGAACGCCGTCGACCACCCGTTCGGTGGCGGCGGCCGACAGCACCCGGGCAAGCCGAAGTCCATTTCGCGTAACGCCCCGCCTGGCCGCAAGGTCGGGGACATCGCCTCGAAGCGAACAGGTCGAGGTGGCAACGAATGAGTTCAGAGTATCAAATCGGCCACGAAGGAGATTTCTCCTTCCGCGGCCACACGCTCGACGAGCTGCAGGAGATGGAGCTCGACGAAGTCGCGGAACTGCTCCCCGCTCGACAGCGGCGAAGTATCACACGCGGCCTGACCGAGGAGAAGCAGAAACTGCTCGAGAAGGCCCGCGAGGCCGGCGAAGAGGAGACGGCCAACGACCCGATCCGGACGCACCTGCGCGACATGCCGGTGCTGCCGGTGATGGTCGGTCTCACCTTCGCCGTCCACGACGGCCAGAACTTCGAGCGTGTCAAGGTCGAGCCCGAGATGCTCGGTCACTACCTCGGTGAGTTCCAGCTCACCCGGAGTAGCGTCGAACACGGTCAGGCCGGTATCGGGGCGACACGCTCCTCGAAGTTCGTACCGCTCAAGTAATCATGGGAATCAGCTACTCAGTCGAAGCCGACCCGGACACGACGGCCAAAGCGATGCTCCGGGAGCGGCAGATGAGCTTCAAGCACAGCAAGGCCATCGCCCGAGAGATCAAGGGCAAGACGGCCGGCGAGGCTGTCGACTACCTCGAAGCGGTCATCGAGGGCGACCAGCCCGTTCCGTTCAAACAGCACAACTCGGGCGTCGGCCACAAGCGTAAGGTCGACGGCTGGGACGCCGGTCGCTACCCGCAGAAGGCCAGCGAGGCGTTCCTCGACCTGCTCGAGAACGCCGTCGGCAACGCCGACCACCAGGGCTTCGACGGTGAAGCCATGGAGATCATGCACGTCGCCGCCCACAAGGTCGGCGAACAGCAGGGTCGCAAGCCCCGCGCGATGGGGCGCGCCTCGGCGTGGAACAGCCCGCAGGTCGACGTGGAACTCATCCTCGAAGAACAGGAGGAGGCCGAATAATGGCCGACGAACAGCAGTTCATCGAGGACGGGCTCCAGCGCACCCAGATCGACGAGTTCTTCGCGGACGAACTCGGTCGCGCCGGCTACGGCGGCATGGACGTCGCCAAGACGCCGATGGGGACCCAGATCGTCCTGAAGGCCGAAAAGCCCGGCATGGTGATCGGCAAGGGCGGGAAGAACATCCGGAAGATCACGACCGAGCTCGAAGAGCGCTTCGACCTCGACGATCCGCAGGTCGACGTGCAGGAGGTCGACGAACCGGACCTCAACGCCCGCATCGTCGCGGACCGGCTGGCCAACGCCCTCGAGCGTGGCTGGTACTTCCGCAAGGCGGGCCACACCACCATCGACCGCATCATGGAGTCCGGCGCGCTCGGCGCGGAGATCGTCCTCTCCGGGAAGGTCACCGGCGCCCGTTCGCGCGTGGAGAAGTTCAACCGCGGCTACGTCAAGCACAACGGCGAGCCCGCGGAGGAGATCGTCGACAGCGGCGTCGGCGTCGCCGTGATGAAACTCGGCACCATCGGCGTCCGCGTGAAGATCATCCCGCCGGACGCGGAGCTCCCCGACGACTTCGAGATCTACGAGGACGTCGAGGTCGAGGACTACGTCGCCGACACCGACGGCGAGTCGGTCGAGGAACTCCTCGAAAGCGAGCCCGAAGAAGACACCGAGACCACCGAGGTCGGCCACGCCGACCCCGAAGACGTCGACGACGACGTCGACGAGGAGGTCATCGAAGAGGAGATCGTCGAGGAGGACGTCGAAGTCCCGACCGACGACGACGTCGAGGACGTCGACGTCGACGAACTCGAAGACGCGGTCGACGAGGAACTCGACGAGGACGTCGAAGCCGAAGCCGAAGAGCTGATGGACGAGATGGACGAGGAGGATGACGACGAATGACCGTCCTGCACGTCCAGGAAGTCCGTGACATGACGCCCGCCGAGCGGGAGTCAGAGCTCGACGAACTGAAGACCGAACTGCTGAACGCTCGGGCCGTGCAGGCCGCGGGTGGCGCGCCGGAGAACCCCGGCCGCATCAAGGAACTGAAGAAGGCCATCGCGCGGATCAAGACGGTCCAGCGCGAAGAAGGCGACCTTCAGGAGAACGAATAATGCCACTGACACCCGCGACGCTCCCGCGTCACGAACTCGTCGGCCTCGATTGCGAGGTCGTCGCCGCGTCCAGCGCGGACGCCGCCGGCATCAGCGGTACGGTCGTCGCCGAGACGACCCAGACGCTGGCCATCGAGGGGGCAGACCGGGTGTGGCACGTGCCGAAGGACGCGGCGACGTTCACGTTCGCGCTCCCCGCGGGCGAGACCGTCCGCGTGGAGGGTGAGCGACTCGTCGCCCGTCCCGCTCGTCGCACAGAGAACACAGGAGATTCACAATGGCGCTAGGACTGAACGTACAGGAACCGGAGGAAGCCTGTGCCGACCAGAACTGCCCGTTCCACGGAGAGCTCTCCGTGCGCGGTCAGACGCTGGACGGCGAGGTAGCCTCCACCGACATGGAGAAGACCGTCGTCGTCGAGCGCGAGTACGACGTGAAGGTGCCCAAGTACGACCGCTTCATGAAGCGGCGGAGCCGCGTTCCGGCTCACGCACCCGACTGTCTCGACCTCGCGGTCGGCGACACGGTCACGATAGCAGAGTGTCGACCGCTCTCGAAAACGAAAAGCCACGTCGTCGTCAGCGTGGGCTCGGAAGAGCCCACAGACGGCGAACAGGACGGTGATGCCTGATGGAAGCACTCGGTGCTGACGTCACGCAGGGCCTCGAGAAGGGCTCGCTCATCACGTGTGCGGACAACACGGGTGCGCGAGAGCTCAAGGTCATTTCCGTCCACGGCTACTCGGGAACGAAGAACCGCCACCCCAAGGCTGGGCTGGGCGACAAGATCACGGTCTCGGTCACCAAGGGGACGCCGGAGATGCGTCGCCAGGTGCTCGAAGCCGTCGTCGTCCGCCAGCGAAAGCCGATCCGTCGACCCGACGGCACCCGCGTCAAGTTCGAAGACAACGCGGCCGTCATCGTCGACGAGAACGAGGACCCGCGCGGGACCGAGCTGAAAGGTCCCATCGCACGGGAAGTCGCACAGCGATTCGGCAGCGTGGCATCCGCAGCGACGATGATCGTATAGAACCATGAGCAAGCAACCACACAAACAGCGAACGAGTCAACGACGCGCGCCGCTTCACGAGAAGCACAAGCAGGTCCGCGCGACGCTGTCCGACGACCTCCGCGAGGAGTACGGGCAGCGCAACGTCCGCGTCAACGCCGGCGACACCGTCGAGGTGCTCCGCGGCGACTTCGCCGGCGAGGAAGGCGAAGTGGTCACCGTCGACCTCGACGACGCGGTCATCCACGTCGAAGACGTCACGCTCGAGAAGACAGACGGCGAGGAGGTCCCGCGACCGCTGGACACCTCGAACGTCCGCGTGACGGACCTGGATCTCGAAGACGAGAAGCGCGAGGCGCGTCTCGAATCGGAGGATGATTCCGCATGAGTAACCACCAGAAGCGACTCTCGGTGCCCAACAGCTGGCCCGTAGAGCGCAAGACGGCGACGTTTACGGTCAAGGCCGGTGCCGGCCCGCACGGCGAGTCGGGGGTTCCCCTGCTCATCGTCCTGCGGGACGTGCTCGGCTACGCCGACAACCGCAAGGAGGCCCGCTTCGCCCTCAACGAGGACAACGTCCTCATCAACGGCAAGGCCATCTCCGACGAGGAGCGCCCCGTCGGGATGTTCGACATCCTGGCGTTCACCGAACGCGAGGAGTACTACCGCGTGTTCCCCGGCGAGGGCGGTCGGCTGGCGCTGACCGCAATCGACCCGGACGCGGCCGAGTCCAAGCTCGGTAAGATCGTCACCAAGACGCGCGTCCCGGGCGGGGACGTCCAGCTCGGTCTCCACGACGGCGAGACGCTCGTCGTCGAGGACGACCAGACCTACGACGTCGGCGACTCCATCGTCGTCGGCAACGAGGACGGCGAGATCGTCGCTCACTTCGAGTACGAGGAGGGCGCGCTCGTCACCGCCGTCGACGGCGCTCACGCCGGCGAGATCGGTGAGATCGACGAGATTCAGGTCACGCCGGGCTCGGCGCAGAACAACGTGCTGGTCTCTCAGGACGACGGCGAAGGCTTCGAGACGGTCGAGGAGTACGTCGTCGTCATCGACGAGAACTTCACGGGCGATTCGGGAACCGAATCGGAAAACGTGAGCGGCGACAGCCGCGAGACGGGTGATGACGATGAGTAGCGAGAGCGAAGCCGGCGGCGACTTCCACGAGATGCGCGAACCGCGCGTCGAGAAGGTCGTCGTCCACATGGGCATCGGCCACGGTGGCCGCGACCTCGCCAACGCCGAGGACATCCTCGGCGAGATCACCGGCCAGACGCCGGTGCGAACCAAGGCCAAGCGGACCGTCGGCGAGTTCGACATCCGCGAGGGCGACCCCATCGGCGCGAAGGTCACGCTTCGCGACGAGGTCGCCGAGGAATTCCTCGACACCGCGCTGCCGCTCGCCGACCTGTCGACGACGCAGTTCGACGACACCGGCAACTTCAGCTTCGGCGTCGAGGAACACACCGAGTTCCCGAGCCAGGAGTACGACCCGAGCATCGGGATCTACGGGCTGGACGTGACGGTCAACCTCGTCCGCCCCGGCTACCGTGTCGCGAAGCGCGACAAGGCGTCGCGCTCGATCCCCTCGAACCATCGACTCAACCCGGCGGACGCGGTCGCCTTCGTCGAGTCGACCTACGACGTGGAGGTGAGCGAATGAGCGAAAGTGAAACCACAGACGAGCCCGATTCCGAGACGGCATCCAGCGAACGGACTGGCCAGCTCGAGTCCTGTCAGCGCTGCGGGCGCGAACAGGGACTCGTCGGCAAGTACGACATCTGGCTGTGCCGCCAGTGCTTCCGCGAGATTTCGCGGGGCATGGGCTTCAAGAAGTACAGCTAACCATGACAGGGAACGACCCATTCGCCAACGCACTGTCGGCGCTCAACAACGCCGAAAGCGTCGGGCATCTAGAGCAGACAGTATCGCCCGCTTCGAACGAGATCGGTTCCGTCCTCGAGGTCTTCTACGACCGCGGGTACATCGACGGGTTCAGCTTCGTCGACGACGGCAAAGCCGGTGAGTTCGAGGTCGAACTGAAAGGAGCCATCAACGAATGTGGCCCGGTCAAGCCCCGCTACTCCGCGGGCGCCGACGAGTTCGAGAAGTGGGAGAAGCGGTTCCTCCCCGCCCGTGACTACGGGACGCTCGTCGTCACCACCAGCCACGGCGTCATGAGCCACTACGAGGCTCGTGAGGAGGGCGTTGGTGGCCAGGTCATCGCGTACGTATACTAACAATGCCACGAGTAGAACTGGAAATTCCGGAGGACGTGTCCGCCGAGCAGGACCATCTCGACGTCACCGTCGAGGGTCCGAACGGCAGTGTCACACGTCGGCTCTGGTACCCTGACATCGACGTGAGCGTCGACGGCGACGCCGTCGTCATCGAGTCCGACGAGGACGACGCCAAGACGATGTCGACGATCGGTACCTTCGAGAGCCACATCGAGAACATGTTCCACGGCGTGACCGAGGGCTGGGAGTACGAGATGGAGGTCTTCTACTCTCACTTCCCGATGCAGGTCAACGTCGAGGGTGACGAAGTCGTCATCGAGAACTTCCTCGGCGAGAAGGCCGCCCGCCGCACGACGATCCACGGCGACACGGACGTCGAGATCGACGGCGAGGAGCTCACGCTCACCGGCCCCGACATCGAGGCCGTCGGCCAGACCGCCGCGGACATCGAACAGCTCACGCGCATCAACGACAAGGACGTGCGCGTGTTCCAGGACGGGGTGTACATCACCCAGAAACCGAACCGAGGTGACGCCTGATGGCAGACAACCCCGACAGGAAGAGCAGCGACGCCGACGCGAACGAAGAGGCCCTTACGCAGGGCGACGGCCCGCAGGAAGACGTCGAGTCGGAACAGCCGCTCGACGGCGAGCGAGCCGAAGACCCCGACAAGGTGGCCGAGCAAGCGCAGGAAGACGACGACGAGTACGCCGACCTGACCGACATCAGCGGCGTCGGTGACGCGAAGGCGGACGCGCTGCGCGAGGCCGGCTTCGAGACGGTCGACGACGTTCGCGCCGCCGACCAGTCCGAACTCGCCGAGGTCGACGGCATCGGGAACGCGCTCGCGGCCCGTATCAAGGCCGACGTGGGCGGGCTCGAAGTCGAGTCCGAGACCGAGGCCGAAGTCGAAGAGGAAGGCGACGAGGCGGCCGAGGCCGACGAGGACGTGGAGACGGAACTCCAGGCCCGCGGCCTCACCGAGAAGACGCCGGACCTCGACGACGAGGAAGCGCGCCTGCTGGCCCAGCGGCGACGGGTCGGCAAGCCGCAGTTCAACCGGCAGGACCACCACAAGAAAAAGCGCGTCTCGACCTCGTGGCGCCGCCCCCGCGGCCAGCTCTCGAAGCAGCGCCGCGGCATCAAGGGCAAGGGCGACACGGTCGAGGCGGGCTTCCGCTCGCCGACCGCGGTCCGCGGCAAGCACCCCTCGGGCTTCGAGGAGGTCCGCGTGCACAACGTGGCCGACCTCGACGGCGTCGACGGGGACACCGAAGCGGTCCGCATCGCCTCCAAGGTCGGCGCTCGCAAGCGCGAGCGAATCGAGGAGGCCGCCGAGGACGCCGGCATTCGCGTCCTCAACCCCACCTACGTCGAAGTCGAGGTGAGTGAGTGATGACAGACCTCTCCGCACAGAAGCGACTCGCGGCGGACGTCCTCGACGTCGGGAAGAACCGCGTCTGGTTCAACCCCGACCGACAGGGCGACATCGCCGACGCGATCACCCGCGAGGACGTTCGCGAACTGGTCGATGAGGGCGCCATCCAGGCGAAAGACGCGAAAGGCAACTCCCGGGGACGCGCCCGGGAGCGCAAGCGAAAGCGCGCCTACGGTCACCAGAAGGGAGCCGGTTCCCGGAAGGGCAAGGCCGGGGCGCGACAGGACCCCAAGGAGGACTGGGAGTCGCGCATCCGCGCACAGCGAAAGAAGCTGCGCGAACTGCGCGACGACGGCACGCTGTCGAGTTCGCAGTACCGCGACCTCTACGACAAGGCCGGCGGTGGCGAGTTCGACAGCGTCGCCGATCTCGAACGATACATCGACGCAAACCACGGTGACGCATAATGGCGACAGGACCACGATACAAAGTGCCGATGCGGCGACGCCGCGAGGCCCGAACCGATTACCATCAGCGGTTGCGCCTGCTGAAATCCGGCAAGCCCCGTCTCGTTGCTCGAAAGAGTAACAAACACGTCAGGGCGCAGCTGGTGACTCTCGGGCAGCACGGTGACGACACGCTCGCGTCCGCTCACTCGAGCGACCTCGCCGAGTACGGCTGGGAGGCCCCGACGGGCAACATGCCCTCGGCGTACCTCACCGGCCTGCTCGCCGGGCTTCGCGCACAGGAAGCGGGCATCGAGGAAGCCGTGCTCGACATCGGCCTCAACAGCCCGACACCCGGAAGCAAAGTATTCGCGATCCAGGAGGGCGCAATCGACGCCGGCCTGGAGATCCCGCACAACGACGACGTACTCGCCGACTGGCAGCGCACGCGCGGTGCCCACATCGCCGAGTACGACGAGCAGCTCGACGAGCCGCTGTACAGCGGCGACTTCGACGCTGCCGATCTCCCGGAGCACTTCGACGAGCTCCGCGAGACCCTACTGGAAGGTGACATCGAACTATGAGTGCTAACAACGGATGGGAGCCGCGGACACGCCTCGGCAAGCAGGTCGTCGAGGGCGAGATCGACTCCATGCAGGAGGCGCTGAACTCCGGGCTCCCGCTGAAGGAATCGGAAGTCGTCGACCAGCTCGTTCCCGACCTGGAAGACGAAGTGCTGGATATCAACATGGTCCAGCGGATGACAGACTCCGGCCGCCGCGTGAAGTTCCGCTGCGTGGTCGCGGTCGGCAACCGCAACGGCCTCGTCGGCTACGCCGAGGGGCGAGACGACCAGGTCGGCGGTGCGATCCAGAAGGCGATCGACATCGCGAAGCTGAACCTCATCGACGTCTCCCGCGGCTGCGGGTCCTGGGAGTGTGGCTGTGGCCGTCCGCACACGGTCGCGCTGCGCACCGAGGGCAAGGCCGGGAGCGTCGAGGTCGAGCTCCAGCCGGCCCCGCGCGGGCTGGGCCTCGCGGGCGGAGAGACCGTCCGCAAGGTGCTCGAACTCGCCGGTATCGAGGACATCTGGACGCGCAGTAGCGGCAACACGCGGACCACGGTCAACTTCGCGAAGGCGACGTTCAACGCCCTCCGCAACACGGCCGAGGCCCGCGTCCCCGAACGGACCTTCGAGAAGCGAGAGGTGATCGAGTGATGCACGCGCTCGTCCAGCTCCGTGGCACGGTCAACATGGACAGCGATATCGAGGACACGCTGGAGATGCTCAACATCCACCACGTGAACCACTGCACGCTCGTCCCCGACACGGACGCCTACCGCGGTATGGTGACGAAGGTCAACGACTTCGTCGCCTACGGCGAGCCGAGCCAGGAGACCCTCGAGACGGTCCTGGAGACGCGCGCCGAGCCGCTCGAAGGCGACGCCGACGTCGATGACGAGTGGGTCGCCGAGAACACCGAGTACGACGACGTCGCCGGACTCGCGTGGGCGCTCATCTCCGAGGAGACGACGCTGCGAGAGCAGGGCCTCTCCCCGACGCTCCGTCTGCACCCGCCCCGCGGCGGCCACGACGGCATCAAGCACCCGGTCAAGGAAGGCGGTCAGATCGGGAAACACGACACCGACGGCATCGACGACCTCCTGGAGGCGATGCGATAATGACGAGCAAGAAGCGACGACAGCGCGGTTCGCGAACCCACGGTGGCGGCTCGCACAAGAACCGTCGCGGTGCCGGGCACCGCGGCGGTCGCGGTGCCGCCGGCCGTGACAAGCACGAGATGCACAACTACGAGCCGCTCGGCAAGAGCGGCTTCAAGCGCCCCCAGAAGGTCCAGGAAGACGTCGCGACGATCGACGTCCGCGAGATCGACGAGAACGTCACGCTCCTGGCCTCCGAGGACGTCGCCGAGGTCGAAGACGGCGGCTTCCGCGTCGACGCACGCGACGTCGTCGACGACGCCGAGGACGCCGACTACGTGAAGGTCCTCGGTGCCGGGCAGGTCCGACACGAGCTCACGCTCGTCGCGGACGACTTCTCCGAGGGCGCTCGCGAGAAGATCGAGTCCGCGGGCGGCAGCGTCGAACTGACCGACCTCGGACAGGAACGGCAGGACGAGGCCGAAACAGACGCAGACGCGGACGAGGAGTAACGACCGATGAGCTGGAAGGACACCGCCGAACCACTGCTCGTCCGGATGCCCGCAGTCCGCCGTCCGGAGGGCCACGTCCCGTTCAAGCGCAAGCTCACCTGGACCGGGGGCGTGTTGCTGATGTACTTCTTCCTGACGAACGTGAAGCTGTTCGGGCTGGACCTGGACGCCAGTCAGCAGGTGTTCGGGCGCTTCTCGTCCATCCTCGCGTCCGGGCAGGGAAGCATCATGCAACTCGGTATCGGTCCCATCGTCACGGCGTCCATCGTGCTACAGCTCCTCGGTGGTGCGGACCTGCTGGGACTGAACACCCAGGAGGACCCGCGTGACCAGATCCTCTATCAGGGCCTCCAGAAGCTGCTGGTGCTCGTGATGATCTGCCTGACGGGGATTCCGATGGTGTTCGCCGGCAACTTCCTGCCCGCCGACACGGCGGTCGCGAGTTCGCTGGGAATCGGGACGGCCGGTGTCCAGTGGCTCATCTTCGCCCAGATGTTCGTCGGCGGTGTCCTCATCCTGTTCATGGACGAGGTCATCTCCAAGTGGGGCGTCGGCTCCGGTATCGGGCTGTTCATCGTCGCCGGCGTGAGCCAGCGTCTCATCGGCGGCGTGCTGACGACGCCGTTCATCGGCAACAGCGAGGGTATCATCTACACGTGGTACCTGTTCATCACCGGCGAGCGCGGCACCGGGCCGGTGCTGGCGGCCGACGGCCTCCAGACGGTGTTGCTCCAGGGCGAACTGCTGGGGCTGTTCACCACCGTGCTCATCTTCGCGGTCGTCGTCTACGCGGAGTCGGTCCGCGTCGAGATTCCGCTCTCGAACGCCCGCGTGAAAGGCGCCCGCGGTCGCTTCCCGGTCAAGCTCATCTACGCGAGCGTCCTGCCGATGATCCTCGTCCGGGCGCTGCAGGCCAACGTCCAGTTCCTGGGGCGGATCCTCAACGCACAGTTGCAGGAAGACCTCCCCGCGTTCCTCGGCACGTACGCCAACGGGCAGCCGACCAGCGGGCTGTTCTACTACCTCGCGCCGGTCCAGAGCCGCGCCGACTGGATGTGGTGGCTGGAGGGAACGACCCAACCGGTCTGGCAGATTCTCATCCGCGTCGGCATCGACCTGACGGTCATGCTGGTCGGCGGGGCGATCTTCGCCGTCTTCTGGGTCGAGACGACCGACATGGGCCCGGAGGCGACGGCGAAGCAGATCCACAACTCCGGGATGCAGATTCCCGGCTTCCGCCAGAACGTCGGCGTCATCGAGAAGGTCCTCGAGCGCTACATCCCGCAGGTGACCATCATCGGCGGCGCGCTCGTCGGCCTGCTGGCCGTCATGGCCAACATGCTCGGCACCATCGGCGGTGTCTCCGGTACCGGGCTGCTGCTAACGGTCTCCATCACGTACAAGCTGTACGAGGAGATCGCCGAAGAGCAGCTCATGGAGATGCATCCGATGATGCGCCAGATGTTTGGCTGATCGGGAACGCCCGGTCGACCACGTCCGTTCTTCGTTTCAACTACTGACCACCGGTGCGATTATCTGGACAATTGCGTCGTTGCGTGTCCAGAGAGCCTTCGTTTCGCACTCCGTCGAGGGCATATATTTAATAGCATCCTCAACTAAGTAGTCCCATGGCCGCATACGGCCGGCCGTCCCTTCGAGACCTGTTCGACGAATCACCGACCCCGCACATCGCGCATCCGCCGCGGAGTCACCATCGAGACTTCTACATCGCTACAGACGGGTCGTTCAAACCCCACAGCGGTGCGACAGCCACCGATGGCGACTCGAAGCGACCGACCGGCGGACTCGGCGTCGTCGTCGAGACGCTCGACGGCGAGCGCGTGGTTCGGCTGTCGGTTCCGGACACGTGTCCCGACAACAACGTCGCGGAGTATCGGGCGCTGCATCTCGGGCTCGACGTGCTCGCGGCGCGTGCGCCGCCGAACGCCCGCGTCGGGCTCCTCATCGACCACGACCAGCTCGCGGCGAACGTCAACGCCGAGGTGCTGGCGACCCACGGCTCCGCGTACGACCCGCCTCACTCCGTGTCTGTCCCGCCCGCGACGGGGCTTCACTGGCGGGGGATTCAGGCGCGTATCAACGGCTTCGGGGAGGTCCGTGCCGCCCGCATCTCCGGGGACCGTAACCCCGCGCATCCGCTGGCGAACGCGCCGGACCAGTACGCCCACGTCAACGGCGAACCGGACCGCTGTGTCCTGCCGGAGTCCCCGTCGGTCGACGAGCGGGTCCCGCCGCCGTCGCGCGCGGAACGCGGCGGCGTCTCCGACTGACACGGCCGGCCGCAGTGACCGTCTCGGAACCGGCGACGATAGCGTCGTCGCTCGATTCCCCTTCTGCGTTCTTCGTGCTCGGCGTCCGCTCGATACCGCCGACTCCGGGCCGTCTGCGCGCTGTGCCCAGTCGGACGCAATCCCGACGACGTTCAGGTAGGTGTGCTGACAGTCGTCGATTTGGTGTCGCGAAAATCCCCTCACGGATAGAGGACGACAGAGCGGTCGTCTTCGGGCTCTTGTAGCCGCCGCGAATCCTCTAACGTTATTCTGATAACTTACAGAGATTATCGGTGCCGTCTCGGAATACGTTCGGAGAACGACACGATAACCAAATTTTAAGTGAAATAAATAGAATATATTCGCGTGTGAGGTGCGTGTTCGATGAGGACGAGTGCCGACCGAACCAGTGATTTCGGTGGACAGCGATTCGAGCAGTTGCTGCCGCACCGGTCGCCGACACGGTACGACCTCGTGCTCGCTCTCATCCCGGCGGTGTTCGCCGTAACGCTCGCCGCCGCCGCGTTCGCGGACCTGACGCTCCGGACGGCCCTGACCGGCGCGTCACTCGTCGGCGCACTGGCCGTCGCCGACGCCCTCTTTCTGAACCCACCGACGCGCGGCGGCCGTGACGGGGCGTGACGCTGTGTTTCGGCGACCGACTCGCGAATCGGCTCTGTCACCCGATTTCGGTCGATACGACTACCAGACTGTGGTCGAAAAACGTGGGCGAGAAAGTGCTCGCTCCGTTCGCGTGGCTATTCCTGCTGAGCGTCCACGACGGCGACGCCGGCGAGGTTCACGATGTCCTTGACCTCGTCGCCGCGCTGGAGGACGTGGACGGGCTTGTCCATGCCGACGAGCATCGGCCCGATGGCCTCGGCACCGCCGAGGCGCTGGAGGAGTTTGTAGCCGATGTTCCCGGCTTCGAGGTTCGGGAACACGAGGACGTTCGCGGCGTCGTCGAGTTCGGAGAACTCGTAGGTCTCGTTGAGGATGTCCTCGACGACGGCGGTGTCGGCCTGCATCTCACCGTCGACGGGGAAGTCGACGCGACCGTCGTTCTGCAGGCGCTCGACGGCGCGGCGGATCTTGTACGTCCCGGGGTTGTCGACGCTGCCGAAGTTCGAGTACGACAGCATCGCCGCGCGCGGTTCGACGTTGAAGCTCCGGGCCAGTTCGCCGGTGTGGCGCGTGACCTCGGCGAGCACGTCGGTGTCGGGGTCCTGATTGACCGTGGTGTCCGCACAGAAGATGACGCGGTTCTTGAACGTCAGCATGTAGACGCCGGCCGCGTACTCGGCGTCGTCGGCCGTCCCGATGACCTGCAGCGGCGGGCGCAGCGCCGAGGGGTAGTGGTGGGTCA
>Ga0207772_100442_pt1 | contig 15794 bp, 20 predicted proteins | sample A23M3SouthBayCA_2_FD_187750 | JGI IMG/M metagenome (GOLD analysis project Ga0207772, IMG submission 187750) | Aerobic enrichment media microbial communities from Eden Landing Ponds, California, USA - A23 M3 (2) (SPAdes) | ecosystem: Environmental > Aquatic > Marine > Unclassified | place...
GATCGTTCGAGCTCGAACGTGGTTCGGTCAGTTCCGTGAACTCGTCTTGAAATGCGCCGTCAGAAACATCGAACTAGCCGTCAGCCACTCACAACCGTGAAATCACCCGTCTAAACAAGGCCCTATATTCAACTTCCACACCAAGAACTGGATTCTGTGCACCCAATTGGTTTACCTGAAAATCATGGATAGTGGGAACGATAAATGGGCTAATCATGGTGAAAACAACGCCACCGATGATGCCACCAATGACGATTAGAATTAGTTCTCTCTTCCAATTTATTTTGTATATTATGTCAGTTAATTTAACTTCCGAGGAGTCGTCATCAGACATAGTTCCAAGACACTCGTAATTAGATTATGAAATAATTTCAATAAACTAAATAGTAGGGGATAAAGGCACCCTGCGGACGCGCTCCAACGAGTAGTACTTGCGGGCGCTGTCAGAGAACCATGATTTCGTCTTCCAGAGTGATTCGCGCTTAACGCTGTCCCGGTAGGGGTTTTATAAGCGAGGCGGCCATTTGTGCCGGTAGACAGACGAAAACGCGGTAGTTATTACCGGGATAGGGGCGTTTCGAGGGCCGCAGGCACTCGCGCGCTTAGGACGCTGTCCCGTAGGGGTCCGCCGGTTCGAATCCGGTCCCGCGCATGAGCGAACGAAATGAGCGAAGAGCAGGACCGATTTGAACCCTGGCAGTCGCAGTGCGCGCAGCGAACGAAGTGAACGAGCACAACCGTCTGCCTCCGGTTCGAATCCGGTCCCGCGCATGACCGTCTCGAACGGAAGTGAAAGACGTGTCTGCGCCAGCGGATTCGAACCCCGGGAGTCACAGCCCGGAACGGCGCGAAGCGCCGCACGCCCGGACTGTCTCCATCCGGTTCGAATCCGGTCCCGCGCATGGGAGGGCGAACGACAGCGGGAGACGCGTTTGAGCGAGTGGATTCGAGCGCGACGAACGTGCATGAGCGAGCATCGTTCGGGCCGGTTCGATCCGTGCTCGAGTACGCCACCCGGAGGGCGACGGGGCAGGTGCTGGCCCCTCACTTCACGATATCTATCTTCCGGCGGTCCATCGACATCGCGACGGCGATGATGACGACGAATCCGAGGACGATATCCTGGACGAACGACTGGATGCCGACGAGGTTCATCCCGTTGGCGAGAACGCCGATGACCAGAACGCCCAGCAGCGTCCGGTGGGGGCCGCCGACGCCGCCAGTGAGGGCGGTCCCGCCCATGACGATAGCGGCGATCGACTGGAGCAGGAGGCCCGTCCCCATCCCGGGCGCGGCCGAGGCGGTCCGGGCGGTCAAGAGTGCGCCGGCGATGCCACAGAGCGTCCCGGAGACGAGGAAGGCGCCGATCTTGTACCGGTCGACGTCGACTCCCGAGAGGTCAGCGACCGTCTCGTTTTCCCCGAGGGCGTAACAGTACCGGCCGAAGGGGGTCTTGAAGGCGACGAACACGAAGAGGAGATAGAAGAGCAATCCCCAGACGACCAGGTTCGGGACGCCCGGGATGACGTAGCCGGTGGCGACCCACCGGACGCCGGGGTTACGGTAGGGGATCGAGGTCCCACCGGTCATCAGCAGGGCCGTCCCCGAGAGGATCGAAAGCGACCCCAGCGTCACGAGAAACGAGGGGATCTTGAACTTCGCGAAGACGATCCCGTTGAGCGTGCCGAAGACGGTCCCAGCGAGGACGGCGGCGAACAGGCCGAGCACGCCGACCTGAAAGTCGGAGATGAGGATCGCAGCGACGACACCGGTGATCCCGACCATCGACTCGATCGAGAGGTCGATGCTCTGCTGGAGGATCGGGAAGGTGCCCGCCAGCGAGACCAACAGGAGGATCGTGCTGTTCCGGAGGACGTTGTCGACGAGATTCGAGAACGTCAGGAACACCGGACTGGTGAGGCTGAACACGACCATCAGGAGCGCGAGGAGCACGAACGGTCCGAGGTCGATCACCCAGTCCTGTCGAGAGCGATCCGCCGCGAACTCGTCGAACCGGTCACGCAGCGCCGACTGTGGCTTGCTGTCTGACATTCAGATCATCTTCGTTATGAGGTCGGACTCGGTCGGTTTGTCGTCCCGCGGGGCCTCGACGACGTCGACGAGGCGCCCTTTTTTCATCACGCCGATGCGGTTGGACATCCCGATCACCTCGGGGAGTTCGTCGCCGACGAACACAAGCGAGACGTCCCGGTCGACGAGGTCGCGACACACCCGGTAGACCTCCTCTTTGGCGGCGACGTCGATACCGCGAGAGACGTTGTCGAGCACGAGGATGTCGGCCTCGCGAGCGAGCCACTTCCCGAGGACGACCTTCTGCTGGTTCCCGCCGCTCAGCTGGTGGACGAGCGCCTCGATGTCGGGCGTTCTGATGTCGAGTTCGGCGACGGCGTCCTCCGCCATCGCCACTTCCTTGTCGTGGTCGATGAGCCCCAGCGCCGACCCAATCCCGTAGAGGGGGTCCGTGACGCGGTCGGTGCCGATGCTCGGCAGAGAGATGTTCATCGGCAGGGACTGATAGAGCAACAGCCCCTCGGCTTTCCGGTCTCGCGGGACGTAGCCGACACCGGCCTCGACCATCGCGGACATCGATCCCGGTTCGATCCGCTCGCCGCGGACGCGTACCGTCCCGCCGTCGGGCGCGTCGGCACCGCAGAGGACGCGCCCGAGCGCGCTCTTCCCACACCCCTCGACGCCGACGAGACCGAATATCTCGCCCTCGCGCAGCGAAAAGGAGACATCCGAGAACGCCCCGTCGCGTTCGATCCCCTCCGCGGCCAGGACGACGTCTGCGTCGACGTCGGTCCGGCGCTGACGGTCGGTTCGGTAGTACTCGTCGGCCGTCTCGCGGCCCACCATCGCCTGCTGGAGCGAGGACTCGGTCGCGTCGGCAGTCCGTTGCTCGCTGATCAGGGCGCCGTCCCTGAGCACATAGATCCGGTCACTGACCTGCAGTACCTCGTCGAGTTCGTGGGAGACGAAGACGAACGAGGCCTGGTCGCGGAGTTCGTCGATCCGCTCGAACAGCAGATCGCGGCTGTCCTCTTCGAGGCCGGCGGTCGGTTCGTCCAGCAGGATCACGGGGTTGTCCGTGTGGATGGACTCGCTGAACGCCTTCGCGACTTCGAGCATCTGGCGCTCGTTGAAGCTGTAGGACTTGACGGGGTCGGAGACGTCGAACCCCATCCCGAGGTCGTCGACGATGCGCTGGGCGTCGGCGCGCATCCGCTCACTGTCGATGACTCCGAGGCGGGCGTAGTCCGGGATCCGCCCCAGATAGAGGTTCTCGTAGCCGGTGAGGTTCGGCACCACGTCCTGTTCCTGTTTGACGATCGCGATCCCGCGCTGGCCGGCATCGCGCGGGCCGCTGATCTCGACGGGTTCGCCGTCGACGACGATCCGGCCGCTCGTCGGCCGGTAGATCCCCGTCAGCAGTTTGAGCAGCGTGCTCTTGCCGGCGCCGTTCTCGCCGACGAGACCGACGACTTCGCCGGTCCGGACGTGCAGCGACACGTCGGTGAGTGCGTCGACGTTGCGAAAGGACTTCGAGAGGTCTTCGACGCTGAGGCGAGGCGACCCGCCACCGACCGGGCCGGCACCGCCGGGCACGTCGCTCGCCGTGTTGGCCCCCATCGTTTCAGGCGTAGGGGTTCTGCCCGTTCTCGAAGCGGTCGCGGTAGTCCTCGGCGACGCGGTCGAACAGGTCGGTGTCGCCGTAGACCTCGGGGACCTCGTAGTTCGATGGTTTGTTCTCCTGGGTCCAGAGCAGCTGACTGAAGTCCCCTTCCCGGATCGGGACGAGCAGGTTCTGGGGATCCCAGTCGTCGCCGCTCTCCTCGTAAGACATCGCCTCCCAGTCGTAGGGAGATTCCCCGTCGCTGAAGGCAATCTCGAGGTACTGGGAGGGTTCGGTAAAGGAGACGTCCAGATCGCTGAACGTGTCCTGTGAGAGCGAGTCGTTGAGGATCATCACCCCGCCGCCGAACATCATGCGCTCGGGGACTTCGGGGCGCCAACCGTGGAGCCAGTCGTATCCCTTGACGACGGCGTAGCCGCCCTGCCAGAACGGCTGGGCCGCGAACGTCCCAGCCATGTACGGGTCGCCTGAGTCGGCCGACCGGTCGCGGATCAGTTCCGTCGTCTCACTGAACCCGTCGTAGCCAACGACGGGGACCGCCAGGTCGTTTTCCTCCAGAACGGAGATTGCGCCCAGCGCGACGCCGTCGTTTTGCCCGTAGACGCCGTCGATGTCGTCACCGTACTGGGAGATGAAGTCGGACATGGCCTGTCGGCCCGTCGAACGCGTCCACTCGCTCGGGATCGGGTCGCCGAGGCGCTCGATATCGGGGTAGTCCTCCATCGCCTGTTCGACGCCCGCGTTGCGGTGAGACCCGACGTGGCCCGGGACGCCCGTGATGTGGACGAAGTTCCCCGAGCCACCCATCGCCTCGAAGAGGACGCGCGCCGTCGCGGCGCCGGTCCGGACCACCTCCGGGATCTGGTACTGGAGGAACTCGGGACCGCTGTCCATCGGCGTCCACCAGTTGGCCATCGTCCAGTAGGCGGTGAGGGGGACGCCCCCGTCGGCGGCCGTCTCCGCGACTGACCGGACGCCAGAGTTCTGGTACGCCGTCCCCGTCAGAATGTCCGCGCCGGCGGCGATGGCCGACTGCAGTTGCGAGATCTGCTGGGACTCCTGGCCACCGTGACCCTGATAGTCGACGGTCAGCCCGAGCGCCCCGGCTGCCTCTTCGGCGCCCGCGAGGAACGTCTGCCAGATGTCGTTCTCGAGGTTGTCGGGGGAGACGAACGCACTGTCGATCTCTCCGTCGTACGACCAGTCGCCGGTCGGCGTGGCCGCGCCGTCGTCGCCGCCTGTACATCCCGCCATCCCCGCCGCCCCGAGCGTCCCGAGGGCCTTGAGGTACGTTCGACGGTCCGACTGCCCGCCATCGCCATTAGCTGTCATCGGTATGTTTGCAAGTGGAATGGTACCAATAGGTATTGAGAGGCTACCGCGAGATGAGACCGGTACGCCGTGGATACCGGCCGATTGGACAGGATCGGGCTACCCGGAAGCGGGCCGCCCTCGGCCGGACCGTCTCGCTCCGGTTCGAATCCGGTCCCGCGCACTGAACAAAAGACCAAGCCATAGCGACCCGTCCAGAGTGACCGAGCGGGAACGCACGTGACGCCACAGGTTTTTGTTGTCGGCGTCGATACGGGGAAGAGATGTCGCTGACGACGGCCGTCTGGACGCTGGTCGCCGGTGCCGTCTTCGGGCTGGCGCTGGCCGCACCGCCCGGACCGATGAACGCCGTGATAGCCGAGGAGAGCGTCCTGCGCGGGTGGCTCGCCGGATTCACGGCTGGCCTGGGTGCGATGACGGCCGACTTCGTGTTCTTCCTGCTGTCGCTCGGTGGAGTCGTCGCCTTCCTCGACGATACACCGAGAGTGCGGGCGACGATGATCCTCGTCGGCGGCCTGGTCATGCTGTATTTCGCCTACGGCGCGGTCCGTGACCTCCGGACCACGTTCGTCTCGGAGGGTGACGGGGGTGCGGTCGAAGAGAGCGGATCCGACGTGGATGGCTGGGGCGAGCGCGACGACCGTCCGTCCGAGGGGAACACGTTGGACGACCGCGACGTCGGCTCATCCAGCGGGAGCGACGGTGACGATGGCGACGACGGGTTCGCGGCGGCCTTCGGGGCGAGTGGGGCCAGCGGAGTCGGGAGCGAGACAGACGCCGGGAGCGTCCCGGGCACGCGTGGCTTCCGGAAGGCGCTCTTGCTGGCGCTGACCAACCCCTACCAGATACTGTTCTGGCTGACAGTCGGGGTCGGACTCCTGCGACCGGGGACGGTCGACGTGCTCGCAGTCCTGCCCGTCGTCGGGGCGGACCTGGCGGGATTGCTGGTCGTCCGGACCGGGAGCCCGGCGTTGCTCGTGGGGCTGTTCTGTGGCATCGTCGTCTGGATCGTCGGTTTCCCGGCGACGCTGGTGCGGGTCGGACGGCGCGTCGACACGTTCGCACCGGCGGTCGCGGCGCTGTCGGCGGTCGTGCTCGCGGGTTTCGGCGTCACGTTCCTGTGGACCGCGGCGACGACGCTCCTGTAGTGGAGTGGTCGACGGGCGCTGGAAACGGGGTCGCCGCGTCAGTCTTCGGCCATCTCGTCGGGAACGTTGCCGGCACTGCCCTCGAGGTCGACGACGGCGACTTCGGATTCGAGCCACTCGCGGAACCACTTGACGCGCTTGAGCCGGCGGTGGGCGATGCTCTCGGCGGTGTCGGACTCGATGCGCTCGCGGGCGTCCCGGCCACGTTCGAGGACGCGCCCGACCATCTCTGCGGCGTCGACGTGGTCGCGGGACTCGTAGCCCATCCGGAGGAGCATGAGCGCGGCGCCGTTGGCACCGACCTTGTCGAGGACGTCGGCCTCGATCAGACAGCGCGTCTCGAGGGGCAGGTCGGTCAGGTCCCCCTGGTAGGAGTGGCGCTCGACCGCGGCACACACTTCCTCGACGAACGACGCGGGGTAGTCGGCGTGACTCTGGAGGTACTCGCGGGCGATGCGAGCGCCCTCCTCGGCGTGGCGGTCCTGGTCGACTTCGAGTTTCGCGATGTCGTGAAAGAGGGCTGCCACGCGCGTGACGTCCACGTTCGCGCCCTCCTCGCGGGCGATCTCCTCGGCGAGGTGGACGACGTTCAGGATGTGGTTGAAGCGGTACTCGGCGGAGTGCCAGGGGTACCACCGCATCCGGCCGCCGTCTTCCTCGTTTTCGACGCTCGCCGCGAGGTAGTCGTGGACGAACGCCTTCATCTCCTCGAACTCCGCCTCGGAGACGGGCGACTCCCTAATCTCGACGCCCACGCCACCACCTCCCGAACTCAGACTCGATACTCATCTTAACACGTAAGAGGCACGTTCGACACATATGCGTTACGACAACCGTTTGCACACCGTTCACACGCACTCGACGCCCGCCGGTCACACGCACCCGACGCTCGCCGGTCAGGTCGAACCGGGTCCGGGACCGTCGCGGGGTTCAAATACGTCCGTCCCGAACGCCGCGCCGTGAGCGGAAGCCACCGCGGCCGACCCGACGGCGGCGAGACCGTCCGGGACGAGTCCGACGACAGCGCTCCCGGCGAGTCCGTGGACCGGGACTCGGGCCCGGACGACGGAGCCACTGCGGACGGCGAGAGCGGCGACGGGGAGGAACTCGTCGGCCGACAGACCAGCCGTCACGAGCGGTTGACGGTCCACGCGACGCCTGGCGCTCGCAACTCGCTGGGCCACTGGCGGGAGGCGAGAGGGGTTCTCCGGGTCACGGTCAACTTCCTCGTCGTCTGGCTGGTACGGTACTCCCCGAGTCTCACACTCAAACGCTGGTTGCTCAGGCGACTCGGCGCCGACATCGGGAAAGGGGTCGCGTTCGCGCTGACGGCGACGCCCGACGTCTTCTGGCCGGAACTCGTCACCGTCGAGGACGACGCGATCGTGGGCTACGACGCCACGATCCTCTGTCACGAGTTCCTCCAGGACGAGTACCGCACCGGCGAGGTGGTCATCGGGGAGCGGGCGATGATCGGCGCCGACGCGATGATCCTCCCCGGGGTCGAGATCGGTGCCGACGCCCGGGTCGCGGCCAACTCGATGGTGACCGACGACGTACCCCCGGGGACGACGGTCGCTGGCGTTCCGGCGACACCCGTCGAGGAGTGAACGGTTCGCTGTCCGTCACTGCCAGAGTCAGTCCAGCACCGTCCGCACACAGAGGAAGACCGGATTTCGCGACTCCTTCTCGTATTTCTCCGGCAACTTCTCGGCGAACTCCACGGTCGGCCGTGGCTCGCAGAGTTCGTCGATCCGGAACCCGGCGTCGGTCACCGGACCGACCATCGCGCCGAGCGGCCGCCGATAGCAGGGGACGTCGACCGACCACTCCTTGACGTACTGTTCGGTCTCGAAGTAGTTCTCCGCCTCGTCCAGCGTGTCCAGCGGGTGGACGACCGAGAAGACGACGAACCCGCCGGGTGCGAGCACGCGAGCGAACTCGGAGAACAGGGACTCCCAGTCTTCGACGTAATCGATCACGAGCGCGCTGACGACCCCGTCGAACTCGTCGTCCGCGGCGAAGTCGAGTGTCTCACCCAGGGTCGCGCGGTGGAATTCTGCCCGGTCGCCGATTGTCTCGCGGGCGTGGTCGAGCATCGCCTCGCTGACGTCGACGCCGACCACGTCCCCGCCCCGGTCGAGCAACCACTCCGTGTAGATGCCGGTGCCACAGCCGGCGTCGAGTATCCGCTCGCCCTCGACGTCGGGTATCAGCCGGGTCGTGGCTGGAAACTCCAGATGCGCGTTGTAAGCGTTGCTGGGGACGTCCTCGGCGTACTCGTCGGCGATGGCGTCGTAAGCGTCCTCGGCGGTGGAGTCGTCGGTGGTGTAGTCCTCGGCGGAGGAGTCTTCTCCAGGGGGCATGAGACCCGGACGTACATTCCGACTCGGTGATGGGTGCTTCGGTTCAGTCCCGGATGCGGACGACGCCCGAGCGCATCACCTTCTGGTTGGGGACGATGTACTCCTCGCCGTCGTCCTCGATGCGGGTGGTGAACATATCCACTTCCTGAACGATCCCCTCGTTGCCCGCGACGCGGATGCGGTCGCCGATGCTGTAGGGCTGGGTGAGGAGGACGTAGATGCCCGCGGCGCCGGCCCGCAACAGGTCCCAGAACGAGAGCAGAACGAGCAGGACGAGCCCGAGCGCGTAGATGCGCAACAGGACGAGCAGCGCCTCGATGGCGACCCCGAGCTGGCCGAGCGCGATGAGCGCCGCGACGTAGAAGATGCTGTACTTGACGAGTTCCGGGAGGAGTCCGACCTCCGGGAGCTTGACGCTCTTGAGGCGTTCGCTGACCATGAGCGCCGCCTTGTCGCCGAGGACGAGCCCCGCGATGACCGCGAGGGCGGCGATGAACAGCCGCGGGAGGTACGTGGTGAGCTGTGACCAGAACAGCGTCGTCGGGACGAGTTGCGCGATGCTTATCGCCAGAATGACGGCCCCGAGGTAGACGAACACGGCGACGAGGGTGGCCACCAGGCCGACGGTCGACGTGCCGAAACTCTGGGCCGTCCGGTCGAAGGGCGTTCCCTCGACGGTTTCGTCGACGCCGGCGTTGCGGAGCAGTCGTTTCGTCCAGCGCCAGGCGACGTAACTCACGACGACGCCGAGGATGAGCACCAGCATCGACACCCAGAACGCGGTCTCCTCGGAGAAGATTCGCCTGACGAACACCGGCCAGTCGACCTGCGTCGGGTCGAACTGCATCAGTACTCCTCCGGATCGATCTCCAGGACGATCTCGCCGGCCTTGAACGCGCGGACGAGTCCGTCGCTCTCGCTCAGGACGATGGCGACCGCGTTCGTGTCACGCGTGATCCCCCCGGCGGCCATGTGGCGGGTGCCGAGACCCTTCGGGATGTCCACGCCCTCGGCGGAGGGTTCGAGGTAGCGATACGCGGAGACGATCTTCCCCGAGTCCGAGATGACGAACGCGCCGTCGAGGCGGGAGAACTCCTTGAGCATCACGTTCACGATGGGGTCGCCGACGTGGACGTGGGACTTCTCGAAGGGGTTGTACGAGAGGGGCCGAGACTTGTTCATCACCTTGCCGGCGTCGCCGACCACGAACAGCGCGCCGACGGGCTTGCCCTTCTGGCCTTTCTTGCCAAGTTCGACCGCGACTTCGAGGACGTCCCTGATGACCGCGGGTTCGGCCCGCGAGTTGACGAACAGGTCGTAGACGCCCGACTGGTCGAACCGGCCGGCCTGGACGCGAGCGACGGTATCCTCGTCGTCACCGAAGACGTCCGCGACGCAGATGACGGTCGCCTCGTCGTCGACGTAGCCGTTCTCGATGGCTCCCTCGACGCCGAACCGGACCCGCTCGTGGAAGTCGTTGAACTCGAGTGGCAACTCCACGAACGCGTCGGCCTCGACCTCGTTCTCGGGTGCGACCACGACGACGTCGGCCTCGCCGTCCAGTTCCTCGTATCGCGACCGACTCGACGAGAACAGGAACACCGCGTCGGCGTCGGCCACCAGCTCCGCGACGAACTCGTCCAGATCGGTCATTGTCGTATCACACAATCCGACAAGAAAAAAGGGTTGCGTTGTGGTCGGACTCCCGTCGTTCACCCGTCTGACGCCCCCCTGTCCGGACTTCGAGAGCGCCTGCGGGTCCGGCGTCCCGTGGGAAACCAGTGGCGTCGTCATCGTGGTTCGGTCCGCTGGTCGGTCGGCCTGTCGTCCCGGCCGTCGCCAGTTCCCGGGGAGTCGGAGCGGGACGGGGTTCGCGTCTGCAGCCAGACCTGGCCGTCCCCCGAGAGCGTCGCGACGGTCCCCTCACCGCCGAGAGCGCCCGTCCTGATGCCGCCCACGCGCTCCCGGGAGACGTCCAGCCCCGCCGTCCACGCGAGGAGGTGGTCTTCGTCGGCGACGAGCGGGTCCTCGGGTGTCACCGCCCGTTCGGAGACGGCCCCATACGCCGAGAGAAACCCCCAGCCCGTCCCCGACAGCCCGAGGACCGTGATCCCGCCCGACGAGGAACAATTCCCCGCGACACCGGCCCCGGTGGTGGGTTCGACGGGCGACTCCCACGCCAGCGTCGCACCAGTCCGAACCCTGAGCGGGCCCCGTTCCCCCACGTCAACGGCCGTCACGTCGCCGGGGTGGTCGGGGGCGAGCGTCACCGTCGCACCGTCTCTCTGTGCCGTGAAAGTCGTCTCGACGTGTGTCGGGTCGTCGCTGACCGCCCGCCTGACCATCCCCCCGATGCCGTCCTCGCCCCCGACGTCGGCCTCCATCCTCACGTCGCGACTCCGCGACAGCAGCGCTCCCCGGGTCGCGTCGATCTCCTCCCCCCGCCCGAGTTCGACCTCCAGTACGGCGTAACTGGGCCGGAACAGGATCTCGAACTCCATACCCGGATCGCTACGCACTGGTACTTAAACCGAGGCTCTAGAATGTGTTATCGCGGCCGGTTCTCGCCGTGAGCGTTTCAGAGCACCTTTACCCTGGCCAGTCGACCGTTCGTCCGAAACGGGACGGCCGGGGACTCGCGGTGGCCGGTCCACGGGGAAGACACATGTCGGAGACAGACCGTCACCCGCTCCGCCGGGTCGAGGCGCTCGCGCTGGTCGCTATCGGCGGGTTCGCCGGGTCGAACCTCCGGTATCTCGTCGACTCGCTCGTGGGCGGGTTGCCGGCGACACTGGCAGTCAACGCCGCCGGGAGTTTCGCGCTCGGGTTCGTCCTCTACGAGGCAGTCAGGTCGGACGTCCTCGCGCCGGAGACGCGTTCGGTCCTCGCGACCGGCTTTCTCTCGTCGCTGACCACCTACAGCACGTTCGCGCTCCAGAGCGTCCAGTCGACGCCGGGCTGGCTCCTCGCGAACGTAGTCGCAAACTACACGCTGGGCTTCGCTGGCGTGCTCGCCGGCCGCGCGCTCGTCGACGTCGTCCACCGGCGGTGGTCCTGATGGTCGAACTCGACCCCGCCCACGTCGTCGGCGCCGGCGGGTCGCTGGGGGCTGTCCTGCGCTATCTCGTCGGCCAGCGCGTCGACGTCTCGTGGTTCCCCGCCGGGACACTCGTCGTCAACGTCGTCGGGAGTTTCGTCCTCGGGTTCGTCACGTTCCTGGGGATGGACAGCCAGCTCCTGCTGTTCGTCGGGACGGGCGCCTGTGGCTCGTTCACCACGTTCTCCTCGTTTTCCTTCGAGACGGTCCAGCTCTGGGAGGCGGGGGAACGGGTCCGGGCCGTCGCCAACGCCCTCGCCAACCTCCTCGGGTCGCTCCTCGCTCTCGGTCTCGCGTGGCTGCTCGCCAGTCTGCTGGTCTGAGATCCGGTCCGTGGACCCGCTGACCCACCACGGCCGGGCGAGGATCGTGACGATCTTCACATCGATCGGGGGAGCTGTTCCCGGATCGAGTGTACAGTGGCTGTCAAAATGCAGTACTCTCGCGATCGACGGGCGTCCGTTTGTACCCGTCAACGACATGTGGGACACTCAGGCTGATTCAGACCGGTAATGACGCTCGTCGGTGAGGAGGGCCAGTAAGACAGAGCGACAGTGTGTCGTCGGAGGGTTCCGACACCCTCGACCTCGACCCCTCGACCCTACCCGGCGTGCTCTCTGGCGGTCGTGTAGGCTTCCCGGACGCGCCTGAACTCGTCTTCGTCGCCGCCGTGGTCGGGGTGAGTCTCCTTGACACGCCGGCGGTACGCGGCCCGTATCTCGTCCAGCCCCGCGTCGGTCGAGACGCCGAGTTCGGCGAGGGCGGTACCCAGCGGGTCGACCGCCGATTCGTCCGGGGCGGGGTCGACGTCGGGCACCTCGAAGGGGAGTCGCGTCCCGAGCTGGAATCCCGGTAGCTCGTGTTCGACGAGGACGGCGTGGGTGTTCGACCGGTCGATGCGGTAGTACGCCCGCGGGTCGAACGTGACTGCGACGTCCCGTCGCGGGAGGTAGAAGGCGACCGTCTGCCCTTCGACGGGGTGGTCCTCGGCGTACGGTTCGTCGACCGCGTCGAGATACTCGCGGATCTCTATCCGGCGGCGGCGCTCCCCGCCGTCCTGACGGTCGACCGGCGCCGTCGGAAACAGGCGAACCGCCGTGACGAAGAGGACCGCGACGCCCGCGCTACTCGCGAGTCCCAGGCCGACGCCGACGAGCAACCAGTGGGGCAGTCCGAACGCTCCCTCGACAAGCACGAACGAGCGTAGGTGCCAGTCGGTCAAGAAAGTCTCGGGGTCGGGTGCCCACCGGGCAACGGTTTTCGCCACTGCCGGTGTTCGCCCGAAAGCAGGATCAGCCGATGTAGCGCAGGTCCTCGTCGGAGGGCGTCGGCGTGCCCTGTTCCATCTCCTGGATCTTCCGGACGACTTCCTCCATCTCCTCGGCGCGCTCCTCCAGAGAGGCGAAATCGAGATCGAAGCCGAGAATCTCTTCGAGCACTTCCAGGACTGCCTGTGCGCTCTTGGGGTCGACCAGATAGCCGGAGGTCTCACCCATCAGGCAGGCCGACGAGAAGTCCCGGCGCTCGCCCAGGCCGAGCAGGAGGCCGCTGACGCCGACGATGCCGCCAGCGGGTTCGTCCTCGCGGAACTCGACGCCGGCGTCTTCGAGCGTCTCGACGAGGTCGTCGTCCGTCGCGGCGCCGACGACGCTGTACTCCTCGATGAGTTCGCCCGTCGGGACGCCCCCGAGCGCGAACACCTCGGTGGCGCCGTAGTCTTCGGCCACGTCGAGGAACGTGTCGGTCAGCCCGTAGTGACCCTGGCTGTCCTGGGCCTGGTGGTCGCCGGTGAGCACGAGCACGTCCCGACCCGCCTCGGGCTGGACGGCGTGGAATTCGGCGTTCGCGAGTTCGGCACGCCCGTCGTCGATGCTGACCTGGGGCGGGAAGTGCGTCGAGTGGACGCGTTCGACCACCTCGCTGTCGAGTTCCTCGAGAACGTGCTCGGCGGCCAGTTTCCCCACGTGCCCGACGCCCGGCAGCCCCTCGACGAGGACCGGCTCGTCCAGGTCGACGTCCGCGAGCCGGTCGCGCTCGAATTCGTCCATGTCCCCTATTCGCGCTTTCGGCGCTTAAGTGCGCGTCGATACTCTCCGTACCTGTCCTCGGGTCCGAACGGGGCCGGCGCGGTGTTTATCGCCTCGGCACCGCAGTCCGGACAGGTCTCGCCCAGCGTGTAACGCGGCCGCTCGTGTTCGTCCCGCCAGGCCGAACAGACGCGGATGTCGGATTTCATCGAATCGGTGTGGTGGCTGCGTCGCGGTGGGTGATCCGAACCGAAAAAGTCGCTACTCGGTCTCGTCCTTGCGGTCGCGGTGGTACTGGCCGCTGCCGCCCTGCTCGCCGATGCTCGCGGTGGCGCGGTCGGCGCTGGCTTCGAGTTCCGCCTCGGCGGTCTTGTAGTCGGGCGCCTGCACCCGGATGCGGTACTCGGGCGCACCGACGTAGGTCACTTCGAGGTCGACCTCCTCGGGGACTTCGCCGTTGCCCTCGGCGGCCTGGAGCGCCTCCTGGATGACGTCCACGCCGTCGCCGGCGGGGGTTTCCAGTGTGACGTAGCCCGTGACGGTCACGTACGGGACCGAGACGTTCTCGCGGGCAGTCTCGACGATGGCTTCGATCTCCTCGTCGTCGAGGTCGGTGTCTTCGAGGGCGGGTTCGCCGTGGATGGCCGCCTGCTCGAAGCCGTCGTACATCGAGCCGAAGGCCGCCAGGAACTCGTTGGCGATGGCGGCGTACTGCTCGTCGGAGATGTCCTCGCCGAAGGCCAGCAACATCCAGTTGTCGGCCTTCTGTTCGTTCTTCCACTCCTGGATCTTGTCGCTGCGCTGGTGGTCGTTGACGTCCTTGATCGAGAGGTCGATCTGCTGGGAGCTCTCGTCGACGTCCAGCACCTTGGCGACCACAGTTTGACCCTCGTTGACGTGGTCGCGGACGTTCTTGATCCAGCCGGCGGCGACCTCGCTGATGTGACAGAGGCCGCGTTTGTCCTCGTACTCCTGGAGGTCGACGAAGACGCCGAAGTCCTCGATCTCGTCGACGCGTCCGACCACCAGTTCGCCCGGTTCGGGCCAGCCGCTGTATTTCATGGGAAGTCTCCTCGGTTATCGCGCTTCGACGGTTTCGAGCACTTCGCCTTCGATGGCGGCCTTGCCGCCGGTGGGGCGGGCGAGCGTGTGTCCACAGACCTCACAGGCGACGGCGGTGGCGGCCTTCTCGAAGACGACCTGTTCGTTCTCGCAGTCCGGACACGCGACGGTGACGAAATTCCCCGCCATCGTCAGTCCTGGAGCTCCAGTCGGCCGGCGCGCCATCCCTCGCGGAGGTGGGCCTTGCCACAGTCCGAACAGCGGTAGCGCAGGTCGGTCTTCTGGGTCGGCTTCTGTCCCTGGGGGACCGCGGAGAACTTCCCCGCGTTGCCGTAGCCCGAGCGGGCGCGCTCTGCCTGGCGACCGTTGACCTTCGTCATCCCCGAGGAGCGACCCCCGCGGACCTTCTCGACCTCGTGTTCGTGGTGTGCGTTACAGTGCGGGCAGTACGTGTTGAACCGGCGTGGCATCTCCATAGATATCGACCTTGCGGAGTCCTTTGCCACCGCCGCTTAAAACCCGTACGGTTCGACGTGATGGGATCGTCGCTCCGACTCGTCGGCATGTGGACGACGTACACGGGTGAACATGCTCCGGACCGGTTCACGGGAGTGTGTGGATGTAACATTCTGGGTAGTGGAGTCATCGTGACCGCCGTCATGACCGTAAGATGGAAGCCCTCGACGGGCTCGCGGTCGCTGCGCAGGATATTCTCGCTCGGACAACAGCACCGCTCCGCACTCGCGAGAATAGGGCCCGCGCAGGCGACTCCGTTCGCTTCGCTCACCGCGAGCCCGCCTCGCCCTTCCAGTCCGCCAGGAAGAGATCTGTGGAGTCAGCTACCGAACGTTCCACGTCGAGCCTGCCCGTGCAACCTACTTCTCCCTGGTGGACTGGAAGGGCGAGGGCCGCTGCGGCGAGCGTAGCGAGCGGAGTCGCCTCAGCGACCCCTATCTACGCGAGCGGTGCTGAGAGCACAGATATGTCGCTGAGCGACCGCCAGCGGCCCGAGGGCTTTCAACTCTCGCTGATGAGTGCGGTGTGGTCTTCGGATCCACTTTCTTCCACACCACTATCGACTGAAACGGACGTTAACGCAATCACCTG
>Ga0207772_100446_pt1 | contig 15483 bp, 15 predicted proteins | sample A23M3SouthBayCA_2_FD_187750 | JGI IMG/M metagenome (GOLD analysis project Ga0207772, IMG submission 187750) | Aerobic enrichment media microbial communities from Eden Landing Ponds, California, USA - A23 M3 (2) (SPAdes) | ecosystem: Environmental > Aquatic > Marine > Unclassified | place...
GACCGGCGTATCGCCACCGCGAACTCCGGCGACCTCCACGACGAGGTCGTCGCCGACCTCGAATCGCAGGGCGAGGACGCGGTCGCCGCGGTCGCCGACCGCGCCGAGGAGGCGGGGATCGAGGTCGAGACCCACGTGGTGGAGGGGACACCGGACACCGAGATCGTCGACTACGCCGACGAGCACGGGATCGACGTGATCGTGATGAGTCCCGAGGGGAAATCGCCACGCGAGCGGATCCGGTCGCTCGGCAGCGTCTCCGACCGCGTGGCCGACGACGCGAGCGTCCCGGTGTTCCTGATCAAGTAGCCGTCCCGAGACGCTTCCGGCCTGAGACGCTTCCGGCCCGAGACGCTTCCGGCCCGAGACGCGTCCAGCTCGGAGTCCTACTCCGCGAGATCCGACGCCGAGTCGGCGATCTCTTCGACGCGCTCGCGCTGTCGGTCCGTCGCGGCGGCGATCTCGCTCGCGCTCTCGGCGATCGTCTCCGCCGAGTCAGCCGAGTCGTCGACCATGGCGGCCACCTCCTCGACGGAGCTCGCCTGCGAGTCCATCGCGTCCGACACCTCGGCGATCCCGTCGGAGGCGTCGACGACCGCGCTCTCGATCGCCTCTAACCGCTCGACCGCCTCGTCGACCTGTCCCGTCCCCTCCGCGACCCGGTCGGCGACGCGTTCGAGTTCGTCGAGCGTCGACTCGCCGCTGTCGGCCACCTCCTCGACCGTCTCCTCGATGTCGGCGGCGTGGTCGCTGGCGTCCTGCGCGAGCGACTTCACCTCGTCGGCGACGACTTCGAACCCAGACCCGGCCTCGCCGGCGCGGGCGGCCTCGATGGAGGCGTTCAGCGCGAGCAGGTTCGTCTGCTCCGCCACGTCGCCGATCACGTCGGTAACGCCGCGGATCTCGTCGACCTGCTCTTGCAGCTCGGTCATCTCCTCGCGGACGGACTCGGTGGCCTCCCGGATCTCCGCCATCGCCTCGGCGGCGTCGCCGGCGGCGTCGACGCCCCCGGCGGCGAGGTCGGCGGCGTCGTCGCTGGTCGCGGCCACCTCGTCGGCGGTCGCGGCGACCTCCTCGACGGTCGCGGTCATCTCGTTGGCCTCCCGCGAGAGCTCGTCCATGCGCTCCGACTGCCCGCCGGCGAGGTCGTCGATCCGGTCGCTCTCCTCGGCGACCTCCACGGTGGTCTCGCGGAGCGCCGCCGCCGGCTCGCCGATCTGCGCGGCGACTCGCTGCGAGAGCTCTCGCTGGCGGCGAGTCTCGCGTTCCGCCTCCGCGACGTACGAAGCGACGTACGTGTCGATCGCGAGCTGTTGGTCGAGGAGGAACGCCTTGAGCACCGACAGCGCTTCCTCCCGGAACTGCTTGACCGCCGCGGCGGCGTCGTCGCTCGCTCCGTTCTCCGTACCGTCGGCGGCGGTGGACTCCCCGCCGATCGCCCGCTCGGCCAGCACGTCGAAGAGCCCCTCGTAGTACACCGCGTACTGCCCGAGGTACGCGTCGGGCTCCAGCCCGAGCAGGTCGTGGAGCCGCCCCACGCGCGCCCGGTCGGCGAAGTAGTCCCGCCCGTACTCGCCGTCCACGAGCCCGGTGAGATACCGGCGCTGGCCGGCGACGAGCGCCGGCATGGGGAGCGAGGACCGATCGAGCACCTCCCGGACCTCCGGGTCGGAGTCGATGTGGTCGTAGAAGTCGTCGACGATGTCGTCCGCGACGGCGTCGACGTCGTCCGCGATCGACGAGAGCCGAGTGGCGTCGCCCTCGTCGAACCGAGTGTACTCCTTCCGTCGGTCGATCTCCGCCGCGTCGATTCCTAAATCGTTCAGCAGCTCGTCGCCGTCGACGGTCGCGCGGACGTCGTCGTCGACGCCGCGCTCGCCGTTTCGGTGAGTTCCCTGACTACTCATGCCCGAGTTATCCGGATCCGGTTTATGAGCCCTCCTCTCCAATTATCAGGGCGAAAATCTCCGGGACTGCGACGCCCCAGTCACGGTCGAGGGCGCCGCGATCGATTCGGTCGCGGTCCCGGTGTGTTGTCTCGCGGTCCGATAAAACGGCCTCACGGTCCGACAAAACTGCCTCGCGGTCCGACCGAGTTAGGTGGCTGGGCGCACGGGCACACCCATGGAACTCACCGTGCTCGGGTCCGGCAGCGCGATGCCGGTCCCGGCCCGCGCGCAGGCGGGCTACCTCCTCGACGACGGCGACCGCTCCCTGCTCGTCGACTGCGGCAGCGGCGTCCTCCAGCGACTGGCCGGCACCGAGACCGGCTACGAGGGAGTCTCGACCGTCCTCCTGACGCACCACCACCTCGACCACGTCGCGGCGCTGCTCCCCCTGATAAAGGCCCGATGGCTCGCCGGCGAGGAACACCTGGAGGTCGTGGGGCCCGCGGGGACCAAGTCGCTTCTCGACGGACTCCTCGACGTCCACGAGTACCTCGACGGGCGGATCGACCTGGCGGTCCGAGAGATATCTGGTTCTAGAGACTTCGACGCGGCCGGGTTCGGCGTGACCGCCCGCGAGACGCGCCACTCGATGGCGGGGTTCGCCTACCGGTTCTCGCCGCCGAGCGCCGACGCCGACCCCGCGGACGGCCCGCTCACGCTCTCCGGGGACACCGAGGCGTTCGCGGGCATGGCGTCGTTCGCCGACGGGAGCGACCTGTTGGTCCACGACTGCTCGTTCCCGGACGACGTCGACGTGTCGAACCACCCGACTCCGACGACGCTCGGCGAGTCGCTCGCGGGCGTCGACGTCGACACGCTGCTCCTCTCGCACCTGTACCCGCACACCGGGGGCCGCGAGCGCGAGATGGCCCGAAGCGTCCGAGAGGCGGGGTTCGACGGCGACGTCGAGGTCGCCAGCGACGGGCTCCGGATCGCTATCGCCGAGCGCGCCGAGTCCCCGGGCCAGGGTGCGACCACGGGCGGAGACGAGACCGGAAACACGGACGAAACGGACGAAACGTAACCGATCTACGTCACGTACACGCACGATCGACCCAGATATTTAAGCGAACGCGGCGGCTCCGTTCGGGCATGGCCGGTCCACTCGCGGACGACTTCGGACGGGAGGTGACGGGGGTGCGGATCTCGCTCACCGACCGGTGTAACTTCGACTGCGTCTACTGTCACAACGAGGGGTTAGGCGACACGCGGGGACCGATGGAGCCGAGCGACGACGAGATGAGCGCCGACGACGTGGTCCGCTTCCTGGAGGTCGTCGAGGGGTACGGCGTCGACTCGGTGAAGTTCACCGGCGGCGAGCCCATGCTCCGCCAGGATCTGGAGGAGATCATCGAGCGCACGCCCGACTCGATGGAGGTGTCGATGACGACGAACGGGACCTTCCTCCCCGGCCGCGCCGCGGACCTGAAGGCCGCCGGGCTCGACCGCGTGAACGTCTCGCAGGACGCGCTCGACCCCGACGACTTCGCGGAAGTCACCAAGTCCGGCGCCTACGATCAGGTTTTAAAAGGCGTTATGGCCGCCGTCGACGCCGGGCTCTCCCCCGTGAAGCTCAACATGGTCGTGTTCACGCACACCGCGGGCTACGTCGAGGAGATGGTCGAGCACGTCGCCGACAACGAGGGGCTGCAGCTCCAACTCATCCAGTACATGCCGGAGCTGACCGGGAAGCCGGAGTGGAACGTCGACATCGGGCGCGTCCACGACTGGCTCACCGAGAAGGCCGACCGCGTCGAGCGCCGCGAGATGCACGACCGGAAGCGGTACTTCGTGGGCGGGACGGGCGAGGGCGGCGATGGCGAGGGCGGGGCCGTCGACGCCGACGCCACCGGTGGCATGGTCGAAATCGTCGACCCCGTCGAGAACGAGAACTTCTGTGCCAACTGCGGCCGCGTCCGCGTCACCCACGAGGGATACTTAAAGGGCTGTCTCAACCGCAACGACGACCTCCGATCCATGGGCGAGATGACCCGCGACGAAATCGCCGAGACGTTCGAAGAGGTGGTGGCCAATCGGGTGCCCTACTACGGCGAGTACCTGATCGAGAACGACGACGGCGAGTACGAGGTCAACGAGGAGTATCTCGGGACGCCGAGTATGGCGGACTGAGGCAGTTTCTTCGATCGCTCCGCAGCGACGCCTCAGGCGGACTCGGTGACGAGCGTTTCCCTGACCGACTCGGCCGGCGCCTCGCTTTCGAGCGTCATCCGGAACGCGACGTCCAACGTCTTGTGAGGGGCACCGCCGGCCACACTGAGAACGAACGGGCACAGTGGGGTCTAGCGATTCGGGTAGTCGCGGCGTAGGGTTCCGGGTTCATAGGTCGGGAAGGAAGTCGCTGCGTTGCTCTGCCTGTTCTCGGTCGGAACGGCGATCGTAGTGGCGGCTCAGAATGTCCTCACTCGCGTTCAGCCGGTCCTCGACGATGCGCCGCGGAACGTCCTCGCGGCGGTAGTAGGTCACCCGACCGCTCCGCACGTCGTGAGGAGATCTCGACGACGGGCACTTGCTCGCGTGGTCGGTCTGCGTCGCTTCGCACGAGTCAATATCCCGATCGTGGGGACAGCCCTCGCCCCGCCAGCACGGTCGAGTGACCCGATAGAGCACCTTCCGAAACGTGTTGCCAGCCGGTCGACCGTACCTGGTCGTGATCAACGGCTGCCGATCGTGCTCGTCGGTCACCTCGTCGCGGTGATACTCGATGTAGTCCTCGATGTAGCGAGCCGCCTTCTCGCTGATCCGGTTCCAGCGAGTGCCTGCCTCGTGGTTCTTCAAGGGAGTTCCCGTCTCCGGACGATGGACGAAGTGAACCGCCGGACCAGAGAATCGTGGATGCGTCCCGTCGAGGTCGCAGTCTTCGAGGTCGAGGCTCCGGATCGCGCCGCTTCGCGCACCCGTCTCCCACAGGAGCAGGAGAACGATGTGCTCGCGCGACGCCGGTTGCGCGTTTTCGAGGTAATCCAGAATCTCGATCGCGCGCTCGGGTTTGAGCGTGGTATCAGACACGTCCTCCCCGTTCTTCATCGTCGGAAGGCTGAGCTGTTCGTACAACTCGGGGTCGACAGCGTCGATATCGCCAGCGAATCGGAGGAAGCGGCGAAGCGTAGCCAGTTGACTCTTGAGGGTGACGAGCTTGATCGGATCGCGTCCGTCGCCCTTCCCCTCTCTCCGCCAGGTCCGGTATTGGTAGAGGTCCCGACCAGAGAGTTCGTTCAGGTCCTCGATCCCGTCCTCGTCGCAGAACTGGATGAACGACTGGAGCCGGTGGTATTCGCTCCGCCGGGTTGACTCCGAGTGCTCATCCTCCATCGCGCTGTGGAACATCTCCACCGCGTCGACCGGAGAGATCGGTTCGAGGTCGTCGCTCACAGGAATCCCTCCGGAGTGTCGAGCAGCTCGTGATCCGGATGCTCCTGCGTAAAGTGGTCGACGTACCCGGCGACCTGTCGAGCATACTCGGTGAACCCGTCCGGTGGGTCCGGCTCGATCGGGGCCTCGCAGACCGGGCAAGTGGAGAGGTCCCGACCGGAACTGGTCTTCAAACCGGCTCACCCCAGGTTTCCGTGAGGTCGTCCCAGCAGTCGGGACACATCGCGTAGTCTTCGAGCCGGTTGCGATCGTCGACGGACCGCCGCTCGCCTTGGATCCAGACGTGCGAGTCATCCGGTTCGAACCGGGACCGGCAATCAGCGCAGTAGAGCGTCGTCATCGCGCACCACCGTCGAGATCGTCGTCGTAGGGTCCGGACTGCGTGAGCAGTTGGACCTGGTGGCGTTCGAGAAGCGCGTCGGTCTTCTGGTCGCGCAGCTCGTGGAACACGCCGTCGGCATCGTCGCGGCGCGCGCAGAGTTGACACTAGAAATGGTGATTCGTCGGTTCCCACGTTCGGTGGCCGCGGGGACAGAGGAACCGCCACCGATCAGCGTCATCTTCGATCCGTACAACTTCTCTTGGAGGCATCACCTCACGCCGACGAGGTGGTGTATAAAAGGAGAAATCCATGTACGGGGAGCGGAAGTGAAACTGAAGCAGAGCAAGTCCGCTGGTTGTCGTGCGATCACGTCCGTCGTGGGGGGATTGAATACCCCCGGTCGTCATTGCTGACATGGCTTTCGTGCCTCAGTCACGGAAGTCCACACGAACCCGAGGGCCTATCTCGGGGTTCGCTTTTGAGCCGTGTTCTCGTCGCGTAGCTTCCGTTGAGTCTATTCTATTCGGGCTAGTATTTAGTTATTGCTCAATAATTAGTTATTGACTAGCTCTTAATCTCGGACTCCTGATAGTTATAGGGGTGGTGATAGTACGGAGAGGTATGGCCGGACGACCGGAGGATACGACTGATAAGGAGATTCTCGACTTTTTCAGGGAATCTGAGGATCTTGTGTTCTCTACGAGTGAAGTCGCTGATGCACTCTCCTACAGTCAACCGGGGATGTTCAAGCGGTTGAGCAAGCTCGAAAAAGACGGGAAAGTCGATTCAAAAAAGCTCGGTGGCACGAAAGCGTGGTGGCTCGCTGATAGCGAGCGGGAGAAATAGATGTACACCTTCGAACCAGACGATATTGATACGCAACGCGCTGCACATCAGGCATTGCTACAAGGATGCGAGGGTGAGGAACAGAAACAGAAGCGAATCGGGAATCTTGGGGAGATCGCCTTTGAGAGGTTTTGTCGGGAGTACCTGCCTGTTGAGATGTGGACGTGGAAGAATGAGGAGGCAATTCGACGCTGTAACCCTGAAAGCTTCAGCAGCTACGACTTCGAGGTGTTTGGATACGAAGTCGACGTGAAGACCTCTCGGGACATTTCTGCGTTCAAGCCCCAGGCACTCGTTGAGGCGGATTCAGACGACGATATCATTGTGATGGTTTGGCATCGGGACAACGAAGACGAACTGATCCTCGTCGGATGGGAGTGGGTCAAGAGTCTCATAACGAAAGTCGAGATGGACGAAGAATACACAGGTGATACTCCCGCCAAGTTAGAACCGATTTCGATGAACCAGATGAACGAGCTAATCGACCTCGGCCCGAACACAGCCCACCTGAATCAGATCCCCGAAAATCCGTTCACACCGGGAGATCGAGTTGAAAAAATTGAGGATCATCGAGGCGATCCAGCAGTTGTCATCGAAGTATTGCCCCCAGAGACGGAGGCGAGTATTTACGGAAATACGATGACGGAGGAAGGTGTAAATGTCGCTTTTCAACCCCACCTCGATAAGGGGCCAGGAGATTGGAAGACGATTGATGCGGGCAAGTTAGCCTCATACTGCGACGACCAAAATATTCGAATGTATACATATAAGCACTCAAACTTGAAGTTCGCTGAAGAGTAGGTGGGCAGCGCGACCCCCCACGAGGAGGGGTCGCGCTGCTGAATCGGAGGATGGAAACCACCACAAGAGAAGGGTGGGGCGGTGGGCGGGGCCGACAGGGTGAGTGTGTGCTGGACCAGGTGACCAGCCTAGCCAGAGTATCGAACGCAGCCTACCAGCAGCAACGTCACTCAGCCGGACCACGATCGCGAAATTCGTTCACTCCAAGCGGGCTCACGAATCGCTCAATACAAGCTATCTACACCGCAATGGATTTCCACTCAAGCAACCGCTCAGAGCGGTAGAGAAATATATTTACAACTGTTGTAACAGCGATTGTCAGACGTGGAACAGGTCAGCAACTGCGCTCCTAACATAGAATTTGTCGTGTAATCGACTATGGATATACCTCCTCGGCAATCGCAATTTCACCATCGGAATAATACACCCATCCACAAATAAGGATGATACCGACTGCTGCCCGCACAATCCAGAGTTCAACGGATTGTGTAAGCGAGATATTTGTAATTCCTTCTACAACAAATACCGAGGGGAGCGTCAACTCTGGACTCTGCGAGACAGGCTCTTGAAGCAGTGTGATTATCGCTACCCCTCCAAAGTGGACGCCAATTGGCAACGACAGCTGTCCACTCAGTATGTAGGCTGTTCCGAACAGAAAACCCCCGACAAGGCTAGTGAGTACGTCAGCCAATCCACTGTTACCTAATAAATGTAGTATCCCGAATATCGGAGTGCTTGTAACGAGTACAATTATAACTGCAGTTGTTTTCTCTACGGACCGTTTTTCGAGGCCCTCAGTGGCATTCTGAATGAATATTGCCCTAAATACAATCTCTTCGAATACGTTGTTTGAGAGAAAGAACACCAACAGGACAACAACGACAAGAACTCCGAGGAGCATCGAATCGACTCCAACGCCAGTCAGGTCTGGGCGAAGGGTCGCGTATCCTCTCAGTACCTGATAGAGAACTGCACCAATCGAAGCGCTCACGCCGATTACTGTTCCGACGAGGAAGTCAACACCCCACTGTGTAGACAAGACGAATCCATAACTGGTAGGTGGACGGTTATCAAGCCGTGAGGCAATGGTGAGTGCAACGAGTCCGCTTACAGTGATGACTGTAGCTAACAGGATGAACAGAGTCAGTGTCTGAAGGACGGCACTCGTTCCAGAAACATCCCCAATAACTGATTGGAGTGCCATCGGGATTACAATCTGACCGCCCAGATAGGGTACAAGAGCAGCGAATAACGGGATAAAGACTCTCCAAGTTGCCCGTAGCCGTTTATCTCTCGAGCCATACAGAAGTCGATGGATGAAGTCTCTCATCCCCGAACTTCCATCCTTAGTTTCTGACATATTCGCCCAATTTCCTGCTTATACGTTAATAATTTGACGGTTTTGATATAATGCGGCCGACACGGCGTTGCTTCAGGCCCATCAGCGAGTGTGTGTCAAATCTCTTCCACTAATCTCACAACATACTCAACTCGCAGTCTTTAGCGAACAGCTGTTTCAGAGGAGAATACGTCTAAAAACCATCCAGACGCATTTGAATTCCTAAGTCGGACCACGATCGCGGAGTTCGGCAAGCAGCTCGGGCCAGTCGAGGTCGAGCGCGAAGAGGTCCGGTTCGAGGTTCCAGTTCCACGGAGCAGCGTCGTCCGGGTCGGGTTCCCCGGTCGCGGGTTCGAGGTTTTCGACGGTACCGCCGAAAAGCTGGTCGGTCGGCTTGTCAGCGTCAGCCGGCCAGTCGGCGAAGAAGTCGACGTCTTTCTTCGAGTGCTTGAAGAACGCCGTCGTGAACAGCCGCTTCAGCTCCGGGTGGCAGTCCTTCCCGGTGTGAAACACCGTTCCGAAAACGTCGACATTCACCTTCGCCATCCGCTTGGCGAGGGGGGAGAACTGCGCGGCGACCTCGTAGCTGTTCGTTCTCGCGTCGAAGTGGGTCGAGCCCTCGTCGATGAACACGAACTTCGGTCGGTCGCGGTGCTCGATGCAGGTGACAGCGAGGTCGTGCGCGCTCGTGACGACGAGATCAGTTCGGTCCCAGGTGCGGGAGTTCGAGATCACCAGGAGATCGTCGACGGTCGCCGATCGAAGTTCCGCCAGCAGCGCCATCAGGTTGGTCTTCCCCGTGTTCGGGTTCCCGGCACCGCCGATGAACGCCGTCGCGTCGTTGTTGGTCATCACTTCGTTGAGCCGCAGCGGGAGCCGGAGCGCGGAGCCGTCGAGGTCCTGTTCAGTGATCCCGACCAGGTGCGAGAGCAGCATCGAGTTCCCCGAGCGAATCGTCTCTGACGCCTGGCGGGATTGCTGGGTTCGGTCGACGAGCGACAGCAGCTCGGAGCCGCCGTCGAGGTCGGCGCGGAGATCGTCGAGGAACACGGACGCCGACATGTCGTCGGGGTCGAGCGCACCAGCACCAGAGGCGGGGTCGCGTTCGGTGTCGATGTTCCCGGCAAGCTGCTCGGCGAGCTTCGCCGCTGTCAGCATCCCTTCGTCAACGTCGGTCAAGATACAACACCCCCAGTAGAACAGGGAGAACGAAAGACAGAGCAGGCCAGTCCTGGTTAAGCAAGACAGTAGCAGGGACCAATAGCACGAGGGCCATAAAGTAGAACTCAGATGGGCGGAGGGGTTTTCGGTTAGTCACCCGCGGTCACCTCCGTTTTCTCTGCGTGACCGTTGCGCTCGGTCGGGGGCTCGGGCTCGGAGAAGTCGAATCCGGACTTGTGTTCGAGGTCGTCGATCGCGTCGTCGTCGACGAGGTCGGAGAGGTCCGAATCGGACGCGTCGTCGAGCCCGAAGTCTTCAAGCTCCTGGTCGATCGCGCGGTCGATACCTTCGCCCGAGTCGGGCAGGGAGCCGTCCTCGAACAACTCCACGATCCGCTCGACCGTGTTCCGGGTTGCGCGCCGGACCACCACGAACGCGGAGGTTTCGAGGATGAAGCCTCGCTGCGCGTCGTCCTGGAGCTGGCCGCGACACTCGTGGACAGCACGGAGCGCGCGGGTGAGTTCCCGATCGTCGAGCGTCCCGCGCCAGGTGCCCACAACGGTCATGTCTTCGAGGTCGACCTGTTTCCCCACGTAGAGGTTCGGGGACAGCTGGGTGAGGTCGTACGTCGAGTTCACGAACTCGTCGTCGTCGAGCACGTCCAACTCGCGGAAGTCGTCGAGCGGGAGCCGGTAGATTCCCCCGTCGAGAACGCGAGCGTCGAGGTCGATCAGGTAGACCCAATCGGGATTGTAGAGCCACCCGACGACCTTCTGACCGGTCAGGAAGCCGAGCGGCGACATGAACGCAGCAGCGAGCCCGGCGATGAACCAGAAGCGCGGAACGCTCAGGACGAAGCCGACGATCGCGGCGATCACGCCGACCAGGAGCGAACCACCGACGAGTTCCGGCAAGTGCGCGCGCAGCCAGTCGAGTATCTTGACTGCACGAGGCGGCTCGGGCCGAGGGTTGGGTGCGTCTCTCATGCTAACCTCTCTGCGTCCTCGGTACGTCCGTACACGACCTTTGCCACGAGGAAGACGGTCACAACGGCGACACCGAAACCACCGCCGAGTCCAGCGGCTTGTGCGTCGCTAGCCGTGAACGGGCCGGCGACGAGCGCGGTCCCGGTACGGAGCGGGATACCGTACAGCGTGGTTCCGTCGTCGATCGTCACTCCGGCGCGCCTGTTCGAGGGAACGACTGGCATGCGGATCTCGGTCTTCCCGTCGACGATGAAGCTCTGCCGGTGGAGTTCGCGCGGCTCGGAGAGCGCGACGGCTTCGGTGACGGTGACGCGGTCGCGTTGATCGGAGTCGAGCAGCAGGACGGCTTCGCCGTCGACGTACTCCGCCGAGCAGAGCCGGAGCGTCGAGGTGATTTCTTGCGAGCAGGTTTCGGCCTGTTCCACGGCGGTCGAGTTCTCAGCGGTCGCGTTCGGTGCGTCTTGTGCGGCGACGGCGCCGGACAGAGACGCCACTAGCACGACTGCGATCAGGAAAAATCGGGGGAGCATGGTTGTTGTTAGTTCAGGATGCCGAACGCGGCGAGCGCGGCGACACCGAGTCCCCACGCCTCACCGGGGATACCGAAGAAGTCGAACTGGTCGAGGCTGAACGAGCCGCCAGTTTGGCTATCCTCATACTTCTCGATCAGCTCTTGATTTTGCTGTTCGAGCTGGTCCCACTCCTCCTGCGTGATGTAGTTGGAGTCGGACTGTGGCTCAGACGAGCTGAAGCTGGTCTGGTCAACAGACTCACCGGAGGAGTTGGTGAGTTTGTCAACGGTGAACGACGAGTCGAGCTTGATCGTTTCGTACGAGGTTTCGGTGGCGGTCGCATGGTAGCGAGCGTCGACGACTTCGGTGATGTTGGTTTCGAGGTCGCCCGAAGCATCGTACGACCAGGTGCCGTCGCCGTTGTCCGTCCAGTCAGCAGCCGGGACCGTGACGGTCTCGTCGGCGGCGGTCGTCACCTCGATCGCGGTACCTTCGTACGGCTCCGAGGTGACCGTGATAGTTCCACCATCGACGGCGGTTTGATAGGCATCCCAGGAGCCTTCAACGAGCGACATGTCGGCGGTGAAGTACACGTCGCCGGTGAACGTCGAAGGGTCGTACGTGGTGCCGGATTCGATCGGACCGTCAGACGAGTCAGACAGGCCGAACGTACCGCGTAGCGTCGCGCCAGTGTCGCCGATGGTGATTGTGGCCTCGCGGTCAGGGTCGACCGGCATGTTGAGAGCGACGAGATCGGCAATCGCCTGCGAAGTGCCTTCCCCATCAGCCATCATCGCCGCGCGTTCGCGGGGCGTGACGAGATCGGAAATCTCGATTTCCCCGGATTGAACGTCACTGTAGATGGTAGTTACCCACGTCGAGATGCCGTCAGAGACGTTGGTTTGGACAGTTTGGATCTGATCCCAAATGTCATTCCAAGCCACATTATTGAGGTAGGTAACAGTGGATCCGTCGTAAGATGCCTCAATAGACACGTCAGTATCACCTTCAGAGGAATCAACTTGGTACCAGAAGTCCGTGGACGACCAGCCCACAGTGATACGCCGGGCCGTAGCAGACGACCCATCAGACAGGGTAATCGACTGATCAGAGGTAGATATGTCATTCACATCACCACCACTAGACGGACGGCGAAGGTAGAGTTCGCTGCCGGCAGTGTCCGAATGCGATTCCAGAGCGTTGTACAACGATTGAAGCTCGTCAGCAGACTCATTGAAGCTCTTGAGCAGGTTAGATTCGACAGTTGCGAAGTACGAGTTTGCAGCAGAGGTCGCCGCGTCAAGCACTGCGGACTCAGACGAGCCAGCGTTAAGCTCCTCGATGGCCGCGATCTTCGCCTCAGTGTAGGCGGTGTGTTCGACGCCGTCGAGGATGTTCTGGTTGTCGACGATCGTGCTCGCGTTCTCCGACTGTCGAGTTCGAGCAGTTTGGTAGACGTCTTGCCGAAGTACGTCAGCAGTCAGCCCTTCAGCGGGTGCGTCAGAGCCGATGACCTCGTACTCGCGGAGCGCCCAGCCAGCAGCCATGAGCGGGCCGCCGACAACGGTCGAGGCGATACCGATTTCGAGCGTGCCGTTTGCGGCTGCGAGGTTGGCGAACCCGCGGTTGTGCGAGAGGCCAGCGGTGGCGACGGCGGTCGCGCCGAGGCCTTTCACGAAGGTCCGGCGAGCGAGCCGCCGATCACCAGACCGTACATCAGCACTACCGTCAGGAGCCACAGAAGGCCCATCAGGAGTGCGGTTCTCTGCGTTACTGCTAGCGGTTGTGTCATGGTTAGAACTCATAATGTTGAGTGCGGAGCCGGTTGGTTACCGAACAGCGACACCCCAGGCGACGACGGTCGCGAGGAACGCGACGATCGGGCCGAGGTTGCTGCTCGTGTTGATGAGGTCGGTGACGAAACCGACGTACTGGTAGCCGACGATGACGAGCGGACCGGCGATGATCGCGACCTTCTCCCAGCCTTCGTAGCTGTCGAACTGCTTCGTCTCAGAGGAAGCGAAGGCGACAGCGTACGCACCGATCGAGATGAACGTCGCGTGTTCCGCAGTCAGAGTGTAGTCGATCCACGTCAGCATGACCTCGGAGATCCCGCCGAACTGGTAGAGTCCGGCCAGTACGAACACGACCGACAGTAACGCCGGAAGAGTCCGCAGGTGGGTGTAGTCCGAGAGCGCGTCGCCCATGCTGTTCGAGTAGGACGACGCCATCAGCTACCACCCGGGAAGGCGACCATCGTCGGGTTGTAATCGTGCGTCGAGCCGTCGTCGCGTTCCAGCGTCACCTCGTCGGTGTCCATCGCAACCCAGATCTGTTCGCCAACCTCGATGCGGTCCTGCGCAGCTGCGCGCTTCACCTCATCTTTCGCGAAGTACCGCACGACGCCGCGACTCTCGTCCTTGATCTTCAGCCGGAACCAGGGGCCGTACTCGCCTTCCCCTTCGGTGAGGTCGAGCACGAGGCCTTCCAGTACGTCGCCGGGACCGAGTTCCACGGTGGGCACATCCGATTCCGGCGATTCTCCCTCAAACTGTTCGTAACCGTCAGGCGGTGTCGGTCTTTCAGTAGACATCTGCAACTGTTAGTTGCAGTAATTATAATATAAGCTCAGATGCAAGGCTTAGTGAAAGTAGTCAGACGGCAAGGGAATCAGTCTTCACTTGGATGGACCATGCAGGGCCGTCGTTCATCGCGATCCATCGCAGGATTGGACACGTGATAGTCTTCGACGATCAAGAGTCGATCGACGACCTCGGGCTCGGTGATCCCATTCTCAATGAACCCGGCGGCGATAGTGGCCGGATCGTGGCTCGCAACCTCGGTCCGAGCATTACGGAAGACCTCACCCTGTGCGAGATCGTGACGGAGCCGAGTGTTCTGGATAATATTCTTTATCGGGAGTTCTAGAGCTACCATGTCGACACCGCCGCCGCCGGGTTGGTGTTCGTTGCCATCGCTATCGACGATCGCCTTCAGCTCGTAGCCGAACGCGGGTTCGGTCGAGCGCCGGTCAAACGCGTCGGAGTCCGGACTATCTTCACCGTTCAGTACCTCACCGACGAAATCCTTGTACGATGGGTCGATATTCAGGTGAGCCAGCAACGAGGGTAGCGACACATCGCGCCCGTGAACGTCGAGGTAGCTTTTGACACAGTCGCGGATGAGCGCCTTTCGCGGTGACTCACCGTACGACCAGGCACTATCAGCACTCGGCCATCGTTCAGAGAGCGACCGATCCGTTTCGGGTTCCGGTGGTAGCGTCGCTGCACCAGCTGCCCATCGGAGATTGTCGTCGAGCACGGTTTCCGGTTCGGGCGGTCCGTCGAGTCGGTCTTGATCAACAGTCCAGGGGGAGCCACAGCAGGCGCAGACCACGTCGGCGCCGTGCGCGTCATCCCACCGGACACGTTCGCCGTGAGGGTCGACCTGGCCGGATTCCTCGTTTTCCGCGCGCTGTTCGCACCGATCAGCGCGGATGGCCTGGTTCACGGTTTGGGACCGGGAAGTCCGGCGGCGAGCCGCAGACCAGTAGACGGCGCCCCATGCGATGTACTCGATCGGCTTGTCTAGCAGGTCTTCAGTGTAGCCACCCATGTACGCGGCGAGGTAGGAACCGAGGTTCCCCACGTCCGCGTTCATCGAGATACAGCCGTTGTCCTCCTGGAGGTAGTCGTCGATCGCGTCGTAGTTGTGCGCCGACCAACCGGCGAGGTCGCACACTTCGAGGTGTTTGTCGATCACCCGCTCGAACTCGGAAGCGACAGGTCGGAGGTCCGCGAATCGTTCGCCTTCGAAGTAAACGCCGACGTGAATATGAGTGTAGCAGGCATTGAGGCCGGCGTCTTTCTCGGGATCCGAGGCAGAGCCCATACCGTGCGGTTCCGCTTGAAGCCAGTATCCCCACTCGTCGGAGTCGAGATCGAAGTGATATTCCATCACGTTGCGAAGCGTGTCGCGGACACCGCCGTAGCTGAAAGCGTCGTGAATCGCGTCCATCTGGTCGACGGGAGGCACGCGGGTTCCGTCGGGAACAGATGAAGCGGTCAGGGTCAACATCGCAGTCACGGGGTCGTCCCATGCGGGGGTTGCTTCTCCTCCCGAGGGACGTTTCCCACCGGACATCTGTCGCTGGAGCGCGCGGGCTCGTGCGTACTGC
>Ga0207772_100451_pt1 | contig 15259 bp, 16 predicted proteins | sample A23M3SouthBayCA_2_FD_187750 | JGI IMG/M metagenome (GOLD analysis project Ga0207772, IMG submission 187750) | Aerobic enrichment media microbial communities from Eden Landing Ponds, California, USA - A23 M3 (2) (SPAdes) | ecosystem: Environmental > Aquatic > Marine > Unclassified | place...
GTCACGACGCCGGTGTCGTCGAAGGTCTGTGAGAACGTCGCCGACGAGTCGTCCGTCGGGTCCCCACTCCTGAACTCGGCGCCCGATTGCGCGACGACGTTGTGCGTCCCGCCGTTGCCGGTCCACTCCCACGTGACCTCGGTGCCGGGATCGATCCAGACGGCCGGGGGTGCGAACCCGAACGCGCCACCGTTGGCGGATGCTCCGACTTCGATAGTCACCGATCCGGCTCCCCGCTCGTCGACTGTCGTGCCGTCGTAGTTGCTCGTGTCGCCCAGCCAGCCCCCGAAGTCGAACTCGGCGCCGCCCGACATCGGTTCGGGCGTTCCCGTCGGCGTCCCGGTCGAGACTGCTCCCCCGCTGCCGTCATCCTCGCCACCTTGATCCGGTGTGTCAGTCGTGGTTCCCGTCGAACAGCCCGCGAGTGCGCCCACTGCAGCGATTCCACTGAGTCTGAGAAACCGTCGTCGCTCGTTGTCCATATGCGTCCGGACCGTCGCCCACCGGTGGTATGGTACTGACTCGGAACCCCGAACGGACACACGACCGGGGTATCTTTATTGCCGCCGACTGGGTGGGAAAGAAAAGCTACCGCCCTCGTGTGCGAGTGCGGTCGAGCCGCCCACGCGCCCAACCGAATAGGGGCCATCTGGGCGACAGCACGGGGAAGTTCACGATAGTAGCTGCTGCCGGTGACGTGTCGGTAACTGCCTATGTGAACGGTTAGCAAACGCATTTAGGTATGCGACCGTAAGTAGGTTGTAGGAGGTAACCCAATGCCAGTTCGAACCGACGACGACGACCCAGGCTACCAGACGATCGGTGTTGACGTGCCCGAGCTGACCCGCTACGCCGACATCTCGCTCGAAACCGGCGAGGTCGTCATCTACGATAGCGACAACGAGGACGCCTGGATCCAGTCCGACTCGTCGAAGCGTCGCGGCGCGATGGCCTGACGGGACTCACGTCCGACCGGTCGCCAGCGGTCCCCGCTGACGACGGTCTCGATCCCGCCCCCGAATCGCCTCATGATAGTCGTCACGTGGTCCTCGTGTGGCCCCCACGAATTGAATTACGTTTTGTAACCTACAAACTAACAGTAACCGTTTTGCCTGCGGAGTTCGTTGACCTGCCATGGACAATCGGCCGAGCGACGATACGATCGAGCAACTCGAAGTCTGGTGTGCAGGGGAGGAGTGGTGTCCAGTGACGACGACGGCGACGCTCATCGGCAAGAAGTGGCACCCGGTCATCGTGCACCGACTGCTCGAACACGGACCGAGTGGCTTCAACGAGTTGCAAGAGAACGTCGACGGTATCTCCAGCAAGGTACTCTCGGACAGCCTCGAAGACCTCACGGACAATCACCTGGTCGACCGGGAGATAATCAGCGAGAAGCCCTTCCGCGTGCAGTACTCGCTCACCGAGTACGGCGAATCCCTCCAGCCGGTGATCTTCGCGATGCGAGACTGGGGGGCGGAGTATCTCACCGCTCCGGAAGACGATTCCGCGTCTGCGTGAGCGCGTCCCCCGAAGTCGATTCCCGGTACCGGCCCTGGCTCTCGGCCGCTGTCTCCGAGAGCGCGGCCGGTCACCGACTCCCGTAGCGGTGCGACAATCGATTGGTCGCGCTCTATCGAACAGGGGGAATGGCGTCCGTCCTCGCTGTTCCCCCGGCGCGACCGAACGCCAGGACCGGATCGATTCCGCCGATTCGTTCGAGGGCCTGATCTCCGCGGACGCTTTCGTGTTGGTCGATTTCTACGCTGACTGGTGCGGTCCGTGCAAGCTGCTAGACCCGACGGTCGAGCAACGCCCACCAGAGACGGACGTGACTGTCGCGACTGTGGACGTCGAGGAATCTCCGTCGATTGCGTCTCGCTACGACGTCCAATCGACTTCCGCCTTCGTCGTCTTCGAGGACGGGAGACCAGCCGACCGGGGCGTCGGGATGCGAGCGCTTTCGGACCGCCGAGCGGCCTTCGAAGGTAAAGGGACCTTCGCCCGTGCGCCCAGCGGTCTGAAGCGTGACGGAGCCATCGACGAAGCCGCCCGTGCGCCGGACTGGTAACAACCTGGTAACCAGGTGAGGAACGGGTTCGCTCAGCGTTTTGTATTCACACACTCATGTTCAACTACTCTCACAATGGGGTTGCTATCCGACGTACTCGGCGGTGGAACCGACGATTCGAGCACCGGTGGCGTGGGCCAGACCGAACAGCGGTACGCGATTCTCCTGAACGCCGGTCCCGAGGACACGCCAACCGCCGGCAATGCGTTCAATTACGCGCTCGAGTTCGACGACGCTGGCTACACGGTCCAGCTATTCCTGGACGGGAAAGCGACGAAGTGGCCGGCGGAGTTCGCGGAGAACCCCGACCGCCCGTTCAATCGCGACTGGGAAGCCGTCGAGGAACGAGGGCTCCTGGCCGGGGCCTGTGGCTTCTGTGCGAACGCATTCGACGTCGCCGGGGCGTGCGAGGAGTCGGGGATCGACTTGCTTAGCGACCAGACTGAACACGCACCGGCGGTCGCGACACTCGCTGAAGAACAGTACCAGATACTGACGGTCGGGTGATCGAGGTCTGATAGGGGGCGCGACCTCCATCCGATGGCCGCCCTGGCACCGTGCAGTGGACGCCTGCCCGAGCGTTCTCAGAGAACTCACGCGTTCTCGCACTTGCACTGTTCCAGTCTGATGCCCTCGAGACCACTCCCGAGTGAGTCGAAGGAAGCACGTCGAGGGATCGGGCCCGAGAATCGTGAGCGACTCTATCCACTCCCAGATGGGTCGGCCAGTGCGACCTCCCGTGAGACGAGGATCTGTGTCGAGTCGCTACGATGCTGAAACGCTGTCACGGCGACTGTGTCGGGCGAACTCCCCGCAGGGAGCGACCACTCGACACTCACGGTCGCCGTCTCTCCGGCCTCTATCTGACCGGTGGTCGCTGACCCGCTGACAGTAGTCCCATCTGCTGTGGTCAGGGGCCCGACTTCGAGTTCGTATCCAGCATCACCTGCGTTCTCGACAGTTATCGTCATCGTGAGGGTGCGATTCTCGTCGCTCTCCGCGATGAACAGTGTCTGGACGGTTTCTCGCCGATCCGTGTCGGCCAGGAGTTCGTCACCTGGTCCGACGCGCTCGGCCGGGTCTGCAGTGGCGCCACCGGTGTCCGTTCCGGGGCTGGCGGTGCTCGGCCCGCCCCCGAGGTGGACGCCGATCAGTGAGAGCAGCGTGAAGCCTTCGACGATGATGAGTACGCCGAACGTTGCGATGATGACTAGCTTGATGAGGCGACGACGGTCCATCTGTGTAAATCGGTGAAATCGATGCGGTGGTCGAGTCGATACGAGGTCGGTCGGTAGATCAGACTGGGACGGTCGGTCCACCTGGAGCGAAGACGCCGTCAGCCAAGAGACTGCCGACCGGGATGGCGTAGGTGAGCAGCACGAGCACGATAGCGATCGCGATCCAGAGTCGCAAATTGTCGAGGACTCGCGGCCCGTGTTCGGGACCCGAGAGCGGGTCGGGGATCCTGCTGTCGACTCGCAGTTGCTCGCTTTTCTCCGAGCGCCACGTGTTCACCATGACGACGAGGAACAGGAGGAGCGAGACGAACAGCAACACCCCGCCGATAGCGATCTGGATACGCATCTCCTGATAGCCGCCGACGACGCCCGTGAACGACGCGTCGGCGACGTTGTATTCCGGTTCGGCAGTCCGGCGGGGAATGCCGGCCAGTCCCGCGCGGTGCATCGCGTTCGACATGAGCACCATGCCACCGAACCAGACGTACGGCTGGACGGCCGCGAGCGACCGGTTTCGCAGTCGCTTGCCCGTGATCTGGGGGACTAACCAGTAGGCAATCGCCATCACGGTGAGTGCGAAGGCCGTGCCGACTGTCAGGTGGAAGTGGCCCGGCACCCACAGCGTGTTGTGGATGAGGTAGTTGATGTTCATCCCGGCATTGATCATCCCCGAGAAGCCACCCGCAGCGAACATCAACCCGGCGAGGGCACAGCCAGAGAACGCGGGCTTCTCCCACGGGAGTGAGCGGAGCCAGCCCAGACGCCCCTCACCGCCGCGCTGGCGCGCGCCGTGTTCGATGCTCGCGACGACGGTGAATGCCGTCAGGAGGCTGGGCAAGAGCAACATCATGGTGTTGGTCATCGCGACGGTCTTGAACCCCTCCGGGATGCCGGGGTCGATGTACTGGTGGTGGAACCCGGTCGGCGTCGAGAGGAGCAAGAACAGGACGAACACGATACGAGCGAGCGCGTCGCTGAAGAGACGACCGCCCGCGAGTTTCGGGAGCACCGTGTACCAGACGAGGTACGCGGGGAGCAGCCAGAAGTAGACGACCGGGTGGCCGAAGTACCAGAACAGCGTCCGCATCGTGAGCGGGTCGACCTGTTCGAACAGGCCCAGCGACCACGGGATCAGGAAGACGACGACCTCTATCGCGACCCCGATAGTCGAGAGATACCACAGTAGCATGGTCGTCAGGACCATGAACGTCTGGAGTGGAATCCGAGCGTCGGGATTCTCCTGTCGCCACTCCCGGTAGGTGAGGAAGTAGTTCGCGCCGGCGAGCCACGACCCCACGATGATCAGCGCCGCACCGGTGTAAAAGAGCGGGTGGGCCTGCAACGGCGGATAGAAGGTAAAGAGGACGTCTGCACTGATGCCCAGGCTCGGGAAGAACCCGGCGACGATTGCCACCGCCGCCATGAGCGTGCCCAGGAGCATGAGCGCGAACCACGCCCAGGCCAGTCGGATGCTCGACAGTGGCCTGTCCATGCTGCGGGTCACGGCCCACGTGAACAGCCCCGCGATGAAGAACGTCGTAAATACGAGTGCCAGCAAGACGCCGTGGCCGGTCAGGACCGTGTAGTAGTCCGCCGAGCTAACGACGCCGCGGTAGATGCCGGTCCGGTGAAGCGCCTGGATCACACCGAAGAGGCCACCGAGGCCGAGCGCTCCGAACGCTACCAGGAAACACAGTCTCACGATCAACGCCGCGTCCGGGAATCGCTCGACGTACGCGAGTCTGTCGGATGCGTCGTAACTGTGGCCGGCCGCGGTCTCTCCGGTCGTCGTCTCGGTCACCGTTTCGTCTGCTGTTGGCGTACTCATGCGGAGGCCTCCGTTGCGTTGTACTCAGATTTCGGGACGACATCGAGTTCACCCTCCATGGAGTGATGGCCGGAACCGCAGTACTCGTGACAGATGATACCGTACGAGTCTGGGTTATCGAATTCCACAGTGAGCTTCGCCACCTGTCCGGGGATCACCATCGTGTTGACGTTCGTATCCGCGACCTGGAACCCGTGCACGACGTCCGCACTCGTCACGTAGAACGTGACGGTGCTCTCGGCCGGTATCTCGATCGGCTGTGAGGTCCCGGGATCGAAGAAGAACCGGTGGGCAACGATGTACACGTCGTATCGGTTCTCACCGACCTTCCGGACACCGGGGTCGCCGAACTCGGTGTCCTGGAGATTTTCCGCGTCTATCGTCCCGCCGGAGTCGTCGACCATCTTGATGCCTTCGGCGGTCGCGCCGTAGACCACCGTGCCGGTGATCCCGAGGATCAGCAGGAGTGACAGTGCGAGCCAGAGCCGTTCGAACCTGTGTATCTCCATGGTCTCACCCCACCACCGTTGGCCCGCCGAGGAACTCGACGAAGTACATGAACACCCACATCACGCCGAGAATGGCGAGATACACCAATACGAGCGAAAGCGTGCCCGTCGGGTCGAACTCGTCGTGGCCGAGCGTCTCGACCTGCTCGTCGTCGGTCTGGGGCGCCTCCGTGACGGTTGGAACCACACTGCTGGCACGCTGGCGCACCCTGTCGCGGTTGTAGTGGTAGACGATCGGCGCAGCCATCATGAGCATCACCAATCCCGTCATGACGACGTCCCACGGGCCAGACAGGGGCTCGCTCCCGTCGGCAGCTTGCCCGTCCTGGCCACTTCCGTCACCGCTCCCGCCGTCGCCGCCACCGCCGGACCCGGGGGTCCCGACGACGACGGCGCCTTTCATGCCTGCGGTCTCGTGGGGTTCACAGAGGTATCTGCTTACGCCCTCGGACTCGAAGGTGTGGTCGAACGTCGTCTCGGCCGTGGGGACTGGGTCACCACTGTCGAAGGACCCGTCAGTCGCGACGACGTTGTGGGGCCCGCCGCTGCCAGTCCACTCCCAGCGGATGGTCGTCCCCGGGTCCACACGGATTGCCGCGGGTTCGAAGGCCAGCGGACCGCCGGCGACGTCCGGCGCTCCGACAGCGACGGTCACTTCGGATTGCCCCGTCTCGTCGACGACGCCGTCGAAATTCTCCGTCTTCTCGAACCAACTGCCGAAGTCAGGGCCGTCTGCCTGTGCGTTCGCTCGTCCTGCAGTCGCGAGTGCTCCGGCGCTGGCCGCGACTCCGGCAACAGCTTTGAGCGTTGTTCTCCTCGATATCGGACGCGTCGGGTTCTGTGTCTCTTTCACTGGTGGTCCCTCCTGTCTGCTGCGGCGGCCACGGCCGTCAGAGCGTTCGTTCACCCGTCGATTCGCACCACCTTGTCGTCTTCGCTCGTCCACACTACGGCCGCGTCACGCTCGCTATTCGTCCAGGGGGGTAATGGCTCTGGTGCGGAATTAATACGGTCAGTGGCTCCCAGGGAGTGAAAATACACCCCTATTTTATGGTCCCAACCGCACAACCCCTCCAACATGGCACCTGATCGCACGCAACTGATCACGATGCTCACGCTCTTACTGGTGATCCCAGTCTCGCTGTTCGTGCTGGACCGTTCGGCAACCCTCGTCTTCGCGCTCTCGGTCCCCTGTGTGCTCCTCGTCGCCGGAAGCCTCTATTTGATGTTCGGACCTGTGGAGGAGCCACACTCGACGAACATCGCGTGACCCCGACTGGACGCCCGTCCGCCAACGGGTGACCGACTGCACCGGAACCGGTTGAGTTCGGGCACTGGTCGTGACCGACGGTGTCGAAGTAGTCCTCGGACCCGTTCTGAACCGGCGAGTAGAATCTCAACTCGTCGTTCGAGACGATACGGCCGAGTCGATCACGGCTGTCTCACTCCCGTCCAGCGCCGCTCGTCGGTGCGGTGGCGATGAATCTCTATTGGATGGGAAAGGGTGGTGAGGGGTCAACCCCCGCGTGACGGTCGGACAGGACCGACCTGGAATTCGGATCACGACCGGTGGAGAGCCATGTGGTGTGCGCGACAGGTCGTCGGGACTCTGTTCGGGGGTACGGCCGACAGACTGCTCCGACACTCCGGCGCACGTGACTATCGTTCGAGGCTGAACGTATACCTTCGCGGAACGGGTGTCTGTCCCGCACCATCACACAACCGTCGGCCCCGGTTACGCGATACCGAGTCCGCCGACAACTAACCTGAAGCCGATCAGGGTCAGGAGCGTCAAGACCGCCACTCGACGCTGTCGTTCGCCGACGCTGGATCTGAGCTGTTTGCCGACTGCGACTCCGGCGACGGCGGGAATCGCGGCCAGCGTCGACCCGACGGCGACTGTCAGACTGGGATAGAGTCCGAGCGCGCCCGCCGCAGCGACGCGAACGCCGTTGAGGCCCAGAAAGACCATCGCGACGACACCGACGAAGACGCCGTGCGTGAGGTCACAACTCCGGAGGTATGCGATTAGCTGGACGCCGACGTTCGTCCCGCCGAACAGCAGTCCGGAGACCGCCCCGACGCCGACCATCGCGGGGGTGCTCTCGACGAAACAGCCCTCCTTCGCACGGTCGAGGCCCGGGACCCTCACGGTCTGCTGCGCACTGGCGACGAAGGCCAGCGAGACCAGCCCGAGGCCGACCTTGAGCGGCCCGACCGGGACCCTGTCGAGGACGACGAGCCCGGCGACGGTCCCGACCAGCGCGGCGGCCACCAGTGGCGCGAACCGGCGGCCGCAGGTCCGCAACTCACCGACCGACAGGTCACGAACCAGCGAGAGATTCACCGCGAATATCGGGAGGATCATGAACACGACGGCCGTCGCCGGGTCGATGGCCGTCGCCAGCGCCATCGTACCGACCAGTGCGAAGCCAAACCCCGCCAGGCCGTTCACCGCGCCGGCGACAACCACGACGAGGACGACTCCGGCGGCGAGTTCCGGCGAAAAACCTAGCAGCACGACTCGCTATCGGGCGAGGTTTGGCAAAACGCTACCGGGGTACGGTGGGCCGGGTACCCAACCGCGGCCGAGCCTATTGTCAACGGGACACCAACCAGAATCAGTGATAGAATGCCTCGGCGCCGTGGTCGTCCTGCCAGGCAAAGGCGAACAACCGGCGTGTGGGCAGCCGCTGGAGGGTGCGTCCGTCCTCCGCCGTGCCGGTCGCTGGGTTCCAGGTCGTCCCGTCGGCAACGAGGTCCCGGTTCGCATCGGCCGTCGCTGTCTTCGACCAGTCGAACGAGTGGCCCGGATCGACGTAGCCCTGAATCCCGGCGTTCTCGCTCGCGACCACGAGGACGCTCCGGTCGCCGACCGTGGTCTGAACGATACCGCCAGCGTCCACGACGCGCGGTCGGGGGAACCCGAGCGCGTCCCCACCGATTTCGACGCCGAGCACCACGGTCTTCGCCGAGATATCGTCGTCCCTGGTCCACTCGCGGGACTCGCCGCCGCGGTGGGCGTCCAGCCCGAAGCCGTCCATCTCGAAGTACTGCTCGTATGGTGTCTCGTCGTATTCGATACCGGCCGGTTCGTCGTCGTCGCTGGCGGCCTCGCTCTCGCCGCCCGGTGGCTGGAGGACCACGCCATGGGGATACGACTCCCGAAACTGACGCCACGGCATCGTCGGGCCCGGGCGAATCGTCAGCGTATCGCCCTCGAAGGCGCCGGCGATGCACTCGCCGCTCGATTGTTTCCACTCGCTCTCGGTCTGGCGGTCGTACATCACCAGGTCGTCGTCGGCCAACTTCCCGGAGACGCCAAAGTCCAGGGTCTGCCCCTCGTGCGAGCGCCCGTAGACGACGGCACTGCCACAGAGGGGACACCACGTGACTGCTATCGGGTCGCCGTCGATACTGTCGTTGACGATTTCGTGAAAGTGGAGATAGCGGACGGGATAGGCTCTGGCACCACTCGCTGATTCGACCACGACGACCTCGTCGTCGGGGTCACTATCGTATTCGTCACCGAACGCGGGGTCGTCGACGCTCGGAATCGCGTCAGCCGGGAGTACCTGCCTGACGTTCATACGTGGGCATTGTCCGTCCGTGTTGATAGCCTCACGGCTCAGTCATCGGGGGGTTGGGGACCACCTGTGGGTCAGTCCCATCGGATCGAAGTTCGGTCGGTGCCAGTCCGTCCGCGCTCACATGAACATCCGGTCTTCTGGGTAGTCCCGCGGTGCGAGCGACTGTTCTCTCTCGCTGATCGATTCCAGATGGCCGGTTAGCTCCTGGTAATATTGCTTCAGTTCCTCCGAGCGTGCTCGCAGTTCCTCTTCGTCCACGGTGATTCCGTAGATTTCCTGAAACGTGTCCAACAGCAGGAGTGAGGCGTCGATGTCGGGGCCCGGCGGATGGGTCGGCGTGATATATACCCCGACAGCAGGCCCATCGTCGTCCAACCCGTGGGTCGCGAGTTCGCCGACCACACCGTCGAGGAAGCCGCCCTCGAGTGGTTGGATCTCGGTATCCGCTAGATGTCGCTCACGATACGCCGAGGTCGAGACGTGGAACACCGCGTGTTCTTCCGGTCCGTGGGGGATCGGGACCCCGTAGAGCACTGCGAGTTCCTCGACGTTCGCGGACGACACCCACTCCATGAGCCCCTTGGCGAACTGGTGCGCAGCCCACACCGGCACGAATAGTTCGCCGATCAGGACCGACAGGTCTGTGCCCTCGAGATTGTACAGTCGCGTGGGATGGCGCGGCTCCCCGCTTCGAAACGGCGTGATCGCCGGGAAGTTGTGCGCCGATATGTGGCCGATCTGTTCTGAATCGACATGTCGGACGAGGTAATCGGCCGCCGTTACCCCGGCCATCCCCAGGTGTGAGAGTCCGACGAGAAGCGTATCACCGGTCGACCGGTCGGACGGGAGATGCACCTCGAAGGTGGGATCTGGAACCATGGTACCACGTTACGTGTAGAACGCCCTAAATGATTCCTCAGGCTGACTGTTGCCAGACGGTCACTATTTGAGGACTCTTGGGTTCCTGGTTCTCTCTAGACCTGTTCAGAGTAGCTGTTGGATTGCTTGCTACACGGTATTCGTTTGGGTAGTGGTCACTCCAGAGCACGCAATCGTCGCAGACTGCAGCAAGAGCGCGCAACTCGAAGATATTCAGTTCGAGATCGAGGGCGTTCCGCCGATGGACAGTCGATACTACACTGACGAGGCGAGTGATTGGTCGTGGTCCAGAATCGACGAGTCCGACGAATTGGAACCTGACAAGGCTGTTCGTCGCACTGCTATCTGGTCTTTCGTCAGGTGCAAAGAGGAGGGGATGAGCAACCGTGAAACCGCGTAATTCGTTCGGTACAGCCACGGATGGGTGCAATCCCGCTGGAAAGAGCACCAGGAGGAGAATCTCCACCGAGACACGATTACCAGCGTCGAGGAGGTAATCGCATGACAGCGCGGGGATGGATAGGTGGATACGGATACTCACCCCCCGTATGTACTGGCCCACAGCGTGCTCTCGTCCCTGCGGGAGCGAGAGCGACCGATGGGCCGGGCGCAGTCAGCGGGTGGCCCGTTTTATATATACATCGCGCGACGAGCGCGAGGGGCGCGTGAACATTGCCGAGCCATCGCGCGAACCACTACGGGACGCTCGTCGAACGACAGGCCGCCGAGCGGTACCGTCTCGGTCTCCAACGTTGCAGTTGGCACGACGCGATCAGTCCGGATGGAAAACCGGTCGAAGTCAAAGCGGCGATGCACCAACACGCCGACGGTCAGCCAGGAAACTTCAAGCTTTACGAGAGATACCACGAGAAACTACGCGACGCGAATGGATGGTATATTTTCGCAGCGTACCGGATCCGTGGGAGGGGTGTGGAAGTGCTGAAATGGGAAATGCGCCATTCATCCTGTCTACCTCGTCTTCACTGGCATGGTGGTGGTGAACATCGTAACACTCGCCAAGCAAAGATAGATATTGATTCAATATTTAGAGGCTAGACTCTATAAATTCACACATTCCATCAGCATCTTTAATAATTATATCAAGGTTTTCGTTCAACCAATTTCTATATTCATCTTCTAAAAAAGACCTCGTATCTTCACTAACAACTATCTCTAAATCTGTTCTAGGTGCAATTCTAGCAAAAATTAAATCGTCATCATGGAATCCCATCTCTAGTAATTCCTCAACTTCCCGAGCTCGAATTGGTATGCAACTTACTATGCTTCTTTGGCCCTGAGACTTATATACCTCAGATTTTATAAACTCTTCAATAGTATTGCTCAATGGGTTTTTTCTACTTTTCAAATTTGCTTTGTACTCCTCGAGAATATACCCTTCATTATCAACTGCTATTTGCAGGGAATCATTCTTTTTTAGATTTGTAATAATATGCAGACAGTCAATAGCTACTTGACTATCACCCCTCGCTGCATAGATCAGAATATTAGTATCCAAGACAAGTGATTCAGGCATCTTTATTTAAAGAGACTCCTTTAAAATCTCAATCGCTTCATCTAGATCATCTTGGAAGAACCCCTGTGGCCAGTTATCAAAGGTTCCATTATTAGTCATTTCAATTTTCTCTATTTCAGACACATTTTCGTCATTTTCAAAGAAGTATATCGAAATGTCTTCTGCATTTTCTACAGTACCGTCAGCTACCCTTCTCTGTAACCTGTTTAATAGATGTTCGGAATGGGTTTCAATAATCATATTAATATCTGATTCCATTACATCGATGAAAAAATCGCCAAGTGCCGCTTCTATTTTCGGATTCAAATGGATCTCGGGTTGCTCGATCAACATCATATAGATCTTTGGAATGTTTGACAATTCGCGTGGGTGTCTTCGACGACTTTGAGATTCATCGATTTTCCCTGCTCTCCTCAGTTCCATATTCACGCATTCAACTATGATCGGTAGTGTTTGAGAAATTCCAAATCCGGCGTCAGCTAGGTTTACAGATAGCCCATCTTGATCTACGTTTAATTGATAAAGATCGCCGACTCCCACCGGAGATACATCTACCTTACAGTCAAATCCTGTTTTATTGAGCCATTCATTCGCTTGCGTTATCAACTCACTTTCCGAAACTTGCCTGTCTCGGAATATCATTTCTTCTATATTTTTATTCTCGAAGTAGCCCTGTTGAGGACTACCTCCACTTCCAAAGTATATTCTTCGCGGATTATTGCGTAGAGGGCCTATATGAGCTATGTTTTTCAAAAAGAAATCGATTGTTTGTACTGTCTGATTTCGCGATCTCAAAATATTTGTCAATCTATCGACAAATCCTCCCAATATTTCTTCACTCTCGTATTTAGTGTCCTTTACCTTAACAATATTGTCTCCGCCACTATCCAATTGTTTAGGATTGTTTTCAAAATACGGCTTAAAAATATCTATATATTTGAAAGCGGTTGGATAGAGGTCACTCATTTCACTTTCTGGTTCATTGAGGAAAAATAGATATCTCTCTGGAGATTCTATTAGTGGGAGTGAGGATACAAGAGCACGGTTCATCAGGTTTGGCACACCTGTTATTTCAGTATTGAAAAGCTCCTGGGGATTCATTTCATTGTTCACTACACTCATTATCTGATTTCCATATAGATCTCGCGCGGATATTCGAATTCCAGATTCAACTATTTCCAGTTTAATATTGGATAAGAATAAACCTGCGTTTGGTGGTGGATTTCCAAATTCGATCTCGAATATTGAACTGGATTTTGTCCTTTCATCATAGCCATATTCGATTCGGAAATAGCTTTCAGCTGTTAAAAACGCCTCATAATCTTCGATATCGTCCTCTTTTTGTTCCCAAAACCGGGGATGCTCATCTGCAAGGTGATTTGTGTACCATCCATTTGTCGAATATTCCCTATGGCAAATTGGACATTCATACTCAGAATCCCCACGCCTACTATCTCTATTAAAATTAAATTTAAATTCTATAGTTCTATCAATTTCCTTTTTGTGAACAATGTCTTGATACTCTCCCAATTTAATGTGATTTCCATTAAGGACGAGCTGAGGGCTTCCAGAATCAAATGATTGCTTGAGTAGTATGAGTGATTCTAATAAACTAGATTTCCCTGAACTATTAGCCCCTAATAGGATGGTTATTCCATCTATGTCCACTTTACCTGACTCCTTTATAGATTTGTAATTACTTATCTCAAACGACTTGAAATCCGACATAGACTTGATGAGACTAACAACATAACCCAAGGATATGAGAGTAACGGATAGGCCATTGATTGTAATCTATGATTGGAGTATTTTGATTGAGTGGCCTTAGCCACACCTCTAAGACGGAACCAAACCCCCCGGATGGTATTCCGTCGCCTCGAGATCCGCGCGGAGACCCTCGGTCATGTGCGTCGAACCACTCGAATAACCGGCCGACCGGCTACCCAACCCGAAAATAAGCCGTAAACACCCCGAAAACGAGCCCGATTGACAGTGATGCCTCTAACCGGCCGGGCGGCTACCCGGTGTTCAGGAAGAGCCAGGCGTCGCCACCAGATCCGTCACCGAAGCGAATCTTGGCCTCACGGTATCGCTGCTCTGGGATCCCGGCGTCTTTCCAGACTCGGAACCCTTCCTGAATCGACTTCTGCACCTCACTCGCGACGGTCCCGTTGAATCGCAGGACCATTCGGGCCTCGCGGGCGTCGTCGACGTCGACGCCGTGGCGAGCGGCCCAAGCGATGAACGCGCCCATCGTCTCGTCCAGCCCACGCTCGGCGGCCTCCATCGCCTTCGCCGTGGTCTCGGCGGCTCGTTCGAGCGTGTCGCGGGCCTCGTCCACAGCTGCGTGGACCATCTCGGCGACGTACTCCGAGCGGAGCGACACCGAAGCATACTCGCGTTCCACGAGGTCCTCCATGTCTCGAAGCGCCCGCCGGACTGACTCGGTATGAGGGCCGTGACCGTCGGCTATGTCCGCTGGGGCGACTTCCCCGCCGTCGGTAACAACCGTCTCCATTGCTTCCCACTGGACCGGCGAGAGGCCGTCTTCGAGGTGACGCACGACCACGCTCTCCTGGGACTGCTCGACCCGAGTTAGGTCCAGCCCGATGGGGTCTGGCCGGTCCAGTGTGTCGGCGTACTGCGACCGATTCCGAACCGCTGTCTCGGGGACCTCGTTGCCCTTCGTCGCGGCTCGGCTCATGACCACTCACCGCCCCGGCAAATCGCCACGTTGTATTCGCCAATCGCCAGACAGCGGTGGGCCGCAGGTTGTCCCGACCTTGTGTCAGTCTGAGCGGTCGATTCCGAAACGCCAGTATCGACTGATTCTCGGAAAAAGAGCGCTGCTATCGGATACTCAGGTTTGTGTCCGAAACGGGCTGTACGGAAGCGGGCGCTGCAGGCTCCGGATTGACAGTCGAACGAATCGTCCTTTCGGGCGTGACGCGGGCGAATTCGAGGGCCGCTACGATCGCTCCTCGGTCCTTGTCACGCGCATACTGGTGTGCGAGTTCCGTCTCTCCACGGAGACTGTTCACCCACGATAGCCGAGCAACCGAAGGCCGTTCAGCGAGACGATAACCGTCGAGCCCTCGTGACCGACCACTGCGAGCGGTAGCGGGATACCTCGGAGGAGAATCGTGCCGACCATGAGTGCGATCGCGCCGAAGGCGATGGCGAGATTGATGGTGAGCGTTCGGCGGGTCTTGCGTCCGAGGCCGAAGACGTACGGGATCTTGCTGAGGTCGTCGCCCATCAGCACCACGTCGGCTGTGTCGAGCGCGACGTCGGTCCCCGCGCCGCCCATCGCTACGCCGAGAGTTGCCGTGGCGAGCGCTGGTGCGTCGTTAACGCCGTCGCCCACCATCGCCACATTCTCGTATCGCTCGACCAGCTCTTCGATAGTCGCCACCTTCTCTTCCGGCAGCAGTTCCGCCTGGACTTCGTCGATACCGACCTCGTCGGCGATGCGCTGAGCGACGCGCTCGTTGTCGCCCGTCAGCATCACGATGTGTTCCACGCCAAGCGAGCGGAGATCGGCGATCATCTCGGCGGCGTCAGGGCGAACCGTGTCGGTGAAGGCGAGCCACCCCAACACGGTGACTTC
>Ga0207772_100457_pt1 | contig 15147 bp, 17 predicted proteins | sample A23M3SouthBayCA_2_FD_187750 | JGI IMG/M metagenome (GOLD analysis project Ga0207772, IMG submission 187750) | Aerobic enrichment media microbial communities from Eden Landing Ponds, California, USA - A23 M3 (2) (SPAdes) | ecosystem: Environmental > Aquatic > Marine > Unclassified | place...
GTAGTCGGAGCGGTACGAGAAGCCCGCGATCTCGATCCAGTCGCCGTCGACCTCGCTCTCCGCGTCCCAGCAGTCGGCCGCGTAGTGGGCGCGCTCGCCCGCGAGGTGCTGGCGGAACCGGAAGCGGTCGAGGTCGACGCCGACCCGGTCGTACCACTGCTTGGCGACGCCGAGGTAGTAGCCGACCCACGGGGAGCCGATGACTCCCTCGTCGACCGCCTCGCCGACCGTCGTCTCGACGTACTCGCCGTCCTCGGCCTCCTGTTCGGTCGCGGGGTACAGCCGGACCGACACGTCGCGCACGCGGTCCAGCGGCGGCTCGTCGTCCTCGGGGTCGATGAACTGCTCCAGTTCGGCCTGCGTGAACTCGCGCAGCCGGAGGAGGCCGCCGCGAGGCGAGATCTCGTTGCGGTAGGCCGGGCCGATCTGGGTGATCCCGAACGGGAGGTTCCCGCGGGCGTACTCCTTCAGCCGCGGGAACTCCACGAAGATCCCCTGGGCGGTCTCCGGTCGCAGGTAGCCGGGCTGGCCGTCACCGGGGCCGATGTCGGTCGCGAACATGAGGTTGAAGTCCTCGACCGTCTCGCCCGCGAGCGGGGTGCCACAGGACGGGCAGGCGATCTCGTTGTCGGCGATGAGCGCCTCGACCTCCTCGCCGGGCAGCGCCTCGGCGTCCTCGATCTCCGTGACCGCCTCGACGAGGTGGTCGGCGCGGTGGGACTCGCCGCACTCGGGGCACTCGACGAGCATGTCGTCGAACCCCTCCAGGTGGCCGGACGCCTCGAAGACGGGCTCCGGCATGATCGTCGGCGCCTCGATCTCGCGGTTCCCCTCCCGGATGGTGAACCGGTCGCGCCACGCGTCCTCGACGTTCTTCTTCAGCGCCGCGCCCTGCGGGCCGAAGGTGTAGAACCCGGCGGTGCCGCCGTACGCGCCGTTCGAGCCGAAGAAGAACCCGCGCCGCTTCGCCAGCTCGACGATCGCCTCGGACGCCATTTAAAGGCCCTCCAGCAGGTCCACGTCGCGCACGATGCCGTCGAGGTCGGTGCCGTTGACCAGCGGGACCTGCTCGATGTCGTTGCTGATGAGTTCCTGTGCGACCTCCTTGGCGGTCCGCGCCCCGCTGACCGTGACGAGGTCCTCGGTCATGAAGTGGCGCGTCGCTCCCACCGGTAGCTCCACGTTCCGGGTCGGGAGGTAGCGGGCGCCGGTCGCCTTGATCCCCTCCCAGGACCACTCGGAGTCCTGCTCGGCGATGGAGTCGCCCGTGCTGGCCTCGCCCTCGACGACGCGGGCGACCTCGAGCACGTCGACCTCGGTGAGCATGCCGGCGAGCCCGGCGTCGTCGTCGAGCACCACGGCGTAGGGGACGTTCGCCAGCCCGATCTCCCGCTCCGCGACCGGCAGCGGGGTCTCGGTGTGGGTCGCGTTGACCGCGCGGGTCGCGAGCCCCTCGACCTCGGTGTCGCCGTCGATCTCGCCGCGGGCGATGGCCCGCACCACGTCGGTGACGGTGAGGATGCCGACGAGCGAATCGCTGTCGACGACCGGGAGCCGGCGCGAGTCCTCGGCGACCATCGTGGCGGCGGCGTCGCCGATCGCGTCGTCGGCGCCCACCGTCGGCACCTCGCGCATCAGCAGCGCGAGTTGGTCCTCGTCCGGCTGCTCGATCAGGTCGTCCCGGGAGACGAGGCCGCGGTACACCTCGTCGCCGTCGACGTCCTTCACGACCGGCACCGACGAGAAGCCGTACTCCTGGATGTACTCCAGCACGTCGTTCCGGCTGCCCGGGATCTCGACGACGACGAGATCCGACCGCGGCGTCATGGCGTCTGATACGTTCATGCACCGTCTTTCAGCGTGCCACCTCTTGTATACTGCGAAGGTGGTTCGTGAACCGTTTCCGGTGGCGTTCTGGAGTCCGTGGTTCTGGAGACCGTCGTTTTGGAGACCGTCGTTTTGGAGACCGTGGTTCTGGAGGCAGTGACGTTCTGGAGACAGCGAGCGTTGGTCGGGCACCGGGACGCCCTCGCGGTGCGGGTACGTCTCGGTACCGCAAACCTCGATGTCTGACAACGATCCAATTGATTCGTCAGATCGACGTTTTACTCCGGGGATTTTCCCGTGATCGACGACTGACAGGGCTTCTCGTCCCCGATTATCGGCTCGAAACGCCGATCCGCCGACGGCGAACGTTCTCGGTCCGGAACCCTTATACGTACTGTGAACAATTAACAATCATGTCACGGAGTTCCACTCCATGGGACGACCCGGACCCAGATCACCGCCGGACGGCGTTGCCGACGGATCCGACCCTCGACGCCGCCGACTCGCCGGACGTGATGGCGTCTATCGACGACTCCTCGTCGTCGCGACCGGAACTCGTGATCGCGGACGTCTCCCGAGAGAACGCGTGGGTCTCGGTCGACGAGACCGACGCCACCGTTCTCGAAGAGTGGTGCTGATTCCGGCGAATCCGCTGTAGACTCCGTTTTTCCGCCGGTTCGAGATCACTTACGTCCGTACGAGGTCAGCCTGCGTCCGATTCGTCAGCACCCGCTGTGCCCGCTGCGGGTCGAACCCCCGCACCGACCTCCCACGCCCTGAGTAGCGACGCGACCGTCCGACACGTCGGGGCCGACACGCCGAACCGATCGGCGCGCTCGGTCGCGGCCCCGTAGATCGCGTCGACCTCTGTCCGGCGGCCGGCGGCCACGTCCTCGCACATCGACGAGCGGTTGGCGGCGGTGTCGGCGGCGACGCGCTCGACGGCCGCGACCGCCTCGCCGTCGCCGAGACCGATCCCGTCGGCCCGGGCGACGCGCGCGACCTCGCGGGCCGCCTCGCGGGCCGTCTCGCCGCCCGGCCCGTCGAGGGTCTCCCCGTTCGAGAGCCGCGCGAGCGCCGAGGGACCGTTGATCCCCGCGTTGACCGCGAGCTTCTCGTACCGCCGCCGGGGCATGTCCGCGGCGACGGTCGCCTCGATCCCGGCCTCGGCGAACGCGCTCCCGACGCGCTCCGCGAGCGGGTCGGTGCCTCCCGAAAGCGGCCCGACGACGACCTCGCCGACGCCGGTACAGGTCACTCGGCCGGGCGCAGTGAACCGGGCGCCGTAGCTCGCGGTGCCCGCGAGCACCGTCGGAGCGAGCGCCGCGCCCAGCCGCTCCTCCGTGAACCCGTTCTGGAGCGAGCAGACCGCGTCGTACTCGCCGGTCGCGAGCGCTCGCGCGGCGGCGTCCGTGTCGTACGCCTTCGTCGTGACCACCGCGAGGTCGGCCGACCGGTGCGTCCCGTCGGTGAGCGCTCGGGGGCGGACGTGGGCGTCGACCTCGCCGTCGATCCGGAGCCCGTTCTCCCGGACCCGTCGCATGTGGGGGTCGCGCCCGACGAGCGTGACCTCGTGGGTCCGCGCCAGCAATCCCCCGACGAGGCTCCCGAGTGCGCCCGCGCCGTAGACGAGGACCTCCATACGCCGTCAACGAGGCGAGACTGAAAAGGGGTGGCGGTGGGCGTCGGGCACCGCGATCGCAACGCTGTCCGGACCGCGATCGCAACGCCGTCCGGACCGCGATCGCAACGCCGTCCGGACCGCGATCGCAACGCCGTCCGGACCGCGATCGCAACGCCGTCCGGGCCGTAATCGCCGCCGCTCAGTACCGGTCGACGTTGGTGCCGACCGAGCAGACGTACTCGCCGGCGGCGACCTGAGGAAGACGCCGGGTACGCCAGAAGACGCCGTCGTCGTCGGCGGTCACCCGCCCTTTCACCTCGCCGAACACGTCGGTGACTTCGTAGAGGAGATCGCCCGTTGAGACGCGCTCGCCCAGTTCGCGATCGAACCGGACGAGCCCGCCCGCCGGCGACCCGTACTGGTCGAAGCCGCGCGCTCTGGTCTGCCGTTCGAGTTCGACGTCGCCGTCGAGGAAGCCGTAGTGGCGGAGCACGTTGAACACGCCCTCGACGCCGTACCGGATCGACTCCTCGTCCCAGCCGACGCAGCCGCCGAGCTCGGGGTCGATAGTCGGGATGCCGTGTTCCGGACCGGCGCGCGCGAGCTGTCCGTCGGGGCCCTTGATGTCGAGGACGTGGCCGCAGCCGAAGGCCTTCGCCAGTTCGAGGCAGTCGCCGTGGAGGTGGTGGCGGACCCCGCAGCGGACCCGCGTCTCGTTTATCATGCGGCTGGTCGACCCCTGGTGGAGGTCCAGAATGAGATCCGCTCGCTTCGCGGCCTGGAACGTCGCGTGGGCGATGCGTTCGCTCGTCGTCCCGTCCTCGTTGCCGGGATACCCGCGGTTCATCTTCCGGTCGTCGATCGGGTTCCGGTGCTCGGCGACCTGGAACGCGAAGTAGTTGACGACGCCGACGACGAGGACGGCCCCCGACAGCTCCGCCGGATCGATCCGGGGGACGACGCGGTTGACGACGCCGAGCCCGTTGAGTTCGTCCCCGTCGCTGACCGCCTGCATATACAGCGTCTCACCGTCAGCGGCGCCGTTAATGACGGCTACCGGCAGTCTGACGGGACTTCCGTCCCGCGTCTCGCCGACCTCGAGACGGCCCGTGTCCGTCTCGCCCGGCGGGGCTCGAGCCGTTCCAAGCGTGATCATTACGCGAACGTGGACCGGCCGGCCCTTTATCCGTTCGGTCCGCGGCGATCCCCCGACACAAGCTTTATCGCCGGGTCGTCCCAGAAGTTGGTAACGACAACCGCGTCGAGTCTCGCCGTGGCGGCCCCGCCCGCCGACCGAACGCGGTTTCCCCCATGAGTATCGATATCGATCCGCTGTCAGACGCGACCGGGCTCACGGTCACGGACCACATCGAGAACACGCAGTTCGAGGTGTACACCGACCGACCGGTCGAACCGGTTCCGACCTCCGAAGACGCCCATTACTTCCCCGTCGACGCGAGCGTGACCGTCGAGACCGGGTCCGTCGAGATCCCCCGCGTCGCGGTCGTGGAAACTCGTAGCGGAGACGGGACGCTGCTCACCCGCGGCGACTCCTACGCGATGCCCGCGGGGACGTACCACGTCGGGATCGACCCCGCGCCGACGAAGCTGTACCTCGCGTTCGCGGCGCCCTTTTCGGTGTCGACGACGGAGCGGACGACCCGGATCGACCTCGACGACCCCGCCGAGGTCACGCTCGGGTTCCGGTCGCTCCACCAGGTGCCGGCGGGAACGATCGAGACGCCCACCGACCCCGAGTCGCTGATGGACGCCGTGTCGCTGCTCGGCTCCGCGCTTCAGACGACGAGTCCGGAGCGGTCGTTCCCCACCCTCCGAGGCCACCCGCCGCTGATCGAGCCGGGCGACGAGTTCCGCGTCCCCGACCGGGTCGAGCCGCTCGACTCCGGGGTCCGGATCGTCGTACCCCCGGAGTACCGCTACCTCTACCCGGTGGTCTCGCTCGCGTACTACTTCGCCGCCGACGTGGTCCCCGGCGAGGTTCCCCGTATCGAGGGCGACGGCTGGACGCACTCCTTAGAGCCCGAATTCGAGCGGCGGACCGCCGAGGTGCTCCGACAGGCGTTCCACTTCGACTGTCTCGCGCGGACGGAGGGGTTCTACCCGGTCGACCTCCACGAGCGCGAGACCACCGACCTCGACCTCGACTGGGGCCGGCTGTACGACCTCCCGCTCGCGGAGCGGCTCGGGGAGTACCTCGAGGTACCCTTCGAACGCGTCGCGCCGGAGCTCCCCCAGTGGACGCTGACGACCGACGTGCGCCCCGACCCCGAGAACGTGGAGATGCTCCCGTTCGTCGCCGGCGAGCTGTCGATCGTTCGATCGCCGGAGACGGTGACCCCGGCGACGGCCGGCGATGGCGACGGGGTCGGGTTCTTCCGCGGTTCGCAGGCCGACACAGCGCCCCTCGGTCCGGGCGAGTTCGTCCGGGGCGGCGCGGAGGCCGAACCCACCCGCGGCGCCGGTGCCTCCTCGGAGCGCGGCGCGGTGGCGGCCGAGACCGACTTCGTGCGGCCCGAGCCGGTCGAGACGGTCGAGCACGCGTGGGTCGGCGCCGGGGTCCCGCTCGACGCCAACAAGGCCACCCTCGACGCGTACCACCGGCGGTTAGCGGCCGGCGCGGTCGAGCAGTCGCGGATCTCCGTCCTCGTCGTCTGTAACGACGAGCAGATGCGCGAGGAGGGAGAAGTCGCCGGCCTGTACGGCCTCCGCGACATGGTTCAGTTCGACATCGAGGTGCGTCACGACCTCACGCGCGAGGAGATGCGCGAGACCCTCCAGTCCGACGTCGACTTCCTGCACTACATCGGCCACGTCGACGACCGCGGGATGCAGTGCACCGACGAGTACCTCGACCTCACGGACGAGGACCTCGACGTCGGCGTCAGCGCCTTCCTGCTCAACGCCTGTCAGTCGTACCAGCAGGGCGAGGCGCTGATTCATCGCGGCTCCCGCGGCGGTATCGTCACCCTCTCCGACGTGGCGAACTCGCCCGCGACCCAACTCGGTCGCATCATCGCCCGGCTGATGAACAGCGGCTTCAACCTTCGCACCGCGCTCCACGTCGCCAAGCGTGAGCTGATCACCGGCCACCAGTACATCGTCGTCGGCGACGGGGGGACGACGATCTGTCACAGTCGAAGCGGAGTGGCTCTCGTACTCGATATCGAAAACAAGACGCGACAGGAGTGGGAGATTACTGCGGAAGGGTTTCCAAATGGCCCATATGGAACAGGAAGTATGATGAATCTGAATATAAACGGCGACCGACGTGAGCATATTATTCCGTGTGAAATGAAGGTGTCTGGTGTCACATTGCAAGAGCTAAACGACTTTATAAAGCTTGAAAATACGCCGTTTTTCCACAACGGTACGCTCACTTGGAACGACGAGTTCGTTCAGTCTAGGGACCGGCAATTGCAGTAGCTCTGTTCGCCGCCGCGGGCGCCGCCTGCGTCAGCAGGAGGAGTGCGGTGAACAGGATGCCGGCGACCTTGGGGTGCTCTGCCACGTAGTCTGCAACACTTTCGTGCATATTACACAGAATATCGCGTGATATTAACATCAAAACCGTTTTGCGGTGACTATTTACAGATATTTGAAACTATTTCGGTAGTAAATTAATAGATCGGTCCGAGACACCGTCCCGCTCGGTTCGCTTCGGAACAACCGACAGCCGCCGCCGGGAAGCGGTTTGGGGGAGTCTGCCCCACCGTTTTTTCCGCCTCCCCACCCGAGATACAACCATGACCGATATCGACGCCGCGATCCGCGACGCGTTCGAGCACACCGACTACGACCTCGGCGACGTCGCCGTCAACCGTCGGCAGGTCCGAGTGCCGGTGCTCCAGCAGGGGGCCGACCCCGACGCGCTCACCGCGGTGATCGAGGAGGCGCTCGGCGCGGACGCGGTCGTCGCCGCGACCGTCACCACCGAGGCCATCGACGGGGAGGACACGATCGGCACCGTCGTCTCGTTCCGGTACCAACCGTGAGCCGGTCGACGCCGTCTGTCGACTCCCTGCGACCGGGGAACGCGGCACCGTTAAGCGTGCGGTGTCCGTACACACGGGTCACACGATGACGGCCGACGACGGACACGATGGCGCACAGTACCTCGCCGGGTCCCCGGTCCGAGTCGCGATGCTCCGGGCGCTCCGCGCGGAGCCGCGCCGACCGGCGGGCCTCACGGCCGCGGTCGACGCGACGCGGACGACGGTCCAGCGCATCCTCTCCGGGTTCCGCGAGCGCGACTGGGTCGTCAAACGGGACGCGGCCTACCACGTGACACCGACCGGGAGACGGGTCCACGACGCGTACGAGACGCTGCTCGACGAGGTCTCGACCGCGGAGCGGTACGGACGGCTCGCCGCCGACCTCGAACGCGTCGGTGCCGACTTCCCGCCCTCGGCGATCGGCGCCGGAGAGCTGACCGTCGCCGCCGATCGGAACCCCCTCGCCGTCGTCGACCGACTCACAGAACTCCTGCGGGAGGGAGAGGGCTCGGAGATCCGCGCGGTTTCTCCCGTCGTCATCCAGCAGTTCAACGACGCGGCGGCGGAGGCGATCGAGGCGGGCACCGAGGTGGAACTCGTCATCGACCGCGACGTGGCTGAGGAATCGATCGTGGAGTTCGGCCAGGCGACCGACCGCGCGATCCGCGACGACAGGGCGACGGTGTACGTCTCTCCCGAACCGATCGAGTTCGGGATCTTCCGGTGCGACGACCTCGCGTGCGTGGCCGCCTACGACCGCAAAAACAACCCCCGGTGCGTGCTCGAATCGGCGGATCCCGCGGTGGTCGAGTGGGTCGACGACCGGTTCGAGTCGTTCGTTACCGAGGCACAGCGCCTCTCCGCAATCGTCGAGAACGCCTGAGTCGCTACCGGTCCGTCTGTCCGTTGTCCGCCGCGTCCCCGGCGTCGTCGCTGTCGTCCTCTGGCTCGAAGTTGACGGGCACAACCGTCGGGTGATCGATGCCGACGGACGACTGACTGTGTGTGCTCATTGCGCTACATACACCTCCTCGACCCACTCCCTAAAAATTACCCATAGGCATAACGCATGTGCGGTGCCAGTGGGTATGTTTCCGAGTTATCTAGCCGTTCTCAGTCGGCGCTACTGGAACTCTTCGTCGTACAGGTCCTGCGCGTGTTCGATCGCCTCTTTCGCGGTCTGTTTGTCCTCCCACCCGAGAGTCTCGACCTCCTTGCCCGCTTCGAGGTTCTTGTAGGTCGCGAAGAACTCGTCAATCTCGTCGAGCGTCTGTTGGGGGATGTCGTCGAGGTCCTCGATGTGGTCGAACCGCGGGTCCTCGGTGGGCACCGCGATCACCTTGTCGTCCTGCTCGCCGTCGTCGTCCATCTTCATCAGCGCGACGGGGCGGGCCTCGATCACGCAGCCGGGGAACGTCTGGTCCTCGACGAGCACCATCACGTCGAAGGGGTCCTCGTCGTCGTAGTACGACTGCGGGATGAATCCGTAGTCGTACGGGTAGTGGACGTTCGAGTGGAGCACGCGGTCGAGGACCACGCCGGGGATGTCCTTGTCGTACTCGTACTTGTTCCGCTCGCCTTTGAGACACTCGACGACGGCGTAGATTTCGTCCGGCGCGTTCGGTCCCGTCTCGAGATCTTCCCAGAGGTTGGCCATGTACGGAGTACTCCGTCCATGGCTCGCAAAGTCCTTTCGGGTTCTCGTCGCGGAACCCGACGTCGATGGCTCGTTCACCTCGGCGTAGGGGTGACTGGCCTCCCCCTCGATCGACCTCGACAGGCGTGTGTACTGGCAGCACACAGCGAATAACCGCTTTTGCGGGCCGTGACACGCGTTGTTTCCGGAAAGATACACTGGTTCTCGGATGACAATATTGTCCAAATCGCCCTGTTTCGTCGATGAATTGTCGTGAATCAGCACGTACAGTGGTAGATGTTTGGATGATGAGATTTCGTCGGATCAGAGCGCTCGACCCTGTTTCCGCGGGTAACAGGGCATTTCGGTGGTTTTTCCCCTGATGAAGTATTTAAACGTTCGTGAACCTTGAGAAAGGTTATAAGTTCGGGTTCCCTTCATTAAGCTATGTCAGAGGCGCAATCGGTCACTGATGAACCAACGACGCGGACGGCAGCAGACCTGACCGCATTCCAACAGAACATCCTCGGGATCCTCTCGGAAGAGCCCATGTACGGGCTCGCGATCAAACGCGAGCTGGAGTCGTACTACGGCTCCGAAGTGAACCACGGGCGACTCTACCCGAACCTCGACGACCTCGTCGAGGACGGGCTCGTCGAGAAGAGCGAGCTCGATAAGCGGACCAACCAGTACGAGCTCACCGAGGCGGGCCACGACGCCGTCCTCGGCCAGTTGGAGTGGGTCCTCGACCGGTTCGTCACCGACGAGGCGCGTGTGGACGAGATCCGCGCGCTGCTCGGCGAGTAACGGGGACCGCGTCGTCGGCGTCCCGGGCGGCAACCGAACTTTTGGCACACGCGCGCGGCGAAAGCCGCGCACGCTCAACGACCACAGCGACGGCCCTGCGGATCTCCGCGGGCCTTCACCTACGACTCCTCGGGGCCGTCCACGTCCGCTGCGACCGACTCGATCAGGTCCAGCGACTCGTCGAGAACCGCAAGCTGCTCGTCGCTCGGCCAGCCGTTCCGCGGGAAGTACTCCTCGCGGAACTCCGCGCGCACGTCGGGCGTCGCGTCGTCGACCGCGCGCACGTAGTGGTTGCTCATGAACGCCGCGAAGCTCCGGGCGGTGTCGGCGTGGGGCTTGCCGTGTGAGTCGGCGACCGCGTCGGCGACCGCGCCGTTGTACGCGGCGACCGCCTCGTATCGCTCGGCGTCGCCCGGTCCCGACAGCGACACCTCGACGGCGCGGTCGGTCGTGTCGATCCGGTCGAGTTGCACCGTCCCGTCGTCCATCCACTCGTCGGGGTACAACACGAGGGTGTCGTCCTCCTCGCGGAGCCGCGGGACGTAGTCGTGCCCCTCGACCAGTTCGTCGCGGCGCTCGCGGTAGAACGCGGCGGCCGCCTCGTCCTCGGTCTGCCGGGCGAGCCGGGTGAGCCGTTCCGCCTCGTCGACGATGTCCGCCGGCACGTCGGGAACGCGGTCGGTGTCTTCGTCCCCGACCGTCTCGGCGTCGTCGCTCGATTCCTCCGCCGCCATCACCTCGCGGGCCCGCTCTTTCGCCCACTCCGGGGGCTCGTCGTTAGTTCGCGTCATCGAGTGCCTCGTTCGCCAGATCGTCGGCGCGTTCGTTTATCTCTCGCGGAACGTGGGCGAGCGACCACCGATCGAATCGGTCCAACAGCTCCCGGACGCGGACCCGCTTCTCGCGCAGCTCCGGGTCGTTGGCGTTCCACTCGCCGCGCACCTGCTTGACGATCAGCTGGGAGTCGCCGCGGACGTCGATCTCGTCGAAGCCGTACTCGTCGGCGGCCTCCAGCGCCCGGATCAGCGCGGCGTACTCGGCCTGGTTGTTCGTGACCGTCCCGATCCGCTCGCCGCCCTCGGCGGCGATCCCGTCCGAGGTGACCAGACACCAGCCGACCCCGCCCGGACCGGGATTCCCGCGCGAGGCGCCGTCGAAGTAGACGTGCGCGCGTCCGCCGCCCTCGTTCAGCAGGGCCGTCAGGCGGGTCGGGTCGCTCCCCTGCACGACGACCTTGTCGTCGTAGGCGACGGCGACGGCGCCCTCTCGCTCGGCGCGCCACCGCTCGTGGGCGGTGTTCCCCTCGTCGATCCGGACGCCGGCGTCCTCCAGATGGGACCGCGCGGTCGCCGGGTCGCAGTCGATCGTCGGCATTCGATCTGGTTCCGCGCTCGCGGGACAAAGGGTTGTCCGTCCGGTGCCGGGCTGGTCGCCGATGCTGTGCAGTCCGTTCGGTGCTGGGCAGACCGTCCGGCGTGGAGAGCATGCGATGGCCGGCCGGCGGCACCGTGGCACTCCGCCCCACCCTCACGAACTTTTAAGTTAATCGATTTAATTAGTATATAAATGCGATGACACGGCCAACCCGGCAACGGGATCACGACCGGCAGCGTGTGCGTGACGAGGACGACGCCGAGACCGAAACCGACGCCGAGGGGGTCGAGGGGGTCGACGCCGATGAGTTGGACCCCGAGGACTTCGACCCGGAGGAGCTCACCCGGACGGCCGACGGGGAGCTGATACACGAGGACACGGGGATCATCATCGAGGAGGAACAGATCGATCCCGGTCCGGAGTGGCGCGCGTTCAACCACTCGGAGCGCCAGTCGAAGTCCCGCGTCGGCGCCCCGACGACGAAGACGATGCACGACAAGGGGCTGACGACGACGATCGACTGGAAGGACAAGGACGCGTACGGGCGCTCCATCTCCTCGAAGAAGCGCTCGCAGATGCACCGCCTCCGCAAGTGGCAGGAGCGGATTCGGACCAAGGACGCCGGGGAGCGCAACCTCCAGTTCGCCCTCTCGGAGATCGACCGCATGGCGAGCGCGCTGGGCGTCCCGCGCTCCGTCAGGGAGGTCGCCTCCGTCATCTACCGACGCGCCCTCAACGAGGACCTCATTCGGGGCCGATCGATCGAGGGCGTCTCCACCGCCGCCCTCTACGCCGCCTGTCGCAAGGAGGGGATCCCCCGGTCGCTCGAAGAGATCTCCGACGTGTCCCGGGTCGACCGCAAGGAGATCGGGCGCACGTACCGCTACATCTCCCAGGAACTCGGCTTGGAGATGCGGCCCGTCGACCCGAAGAAGTACGTCCCCCGCTTCTCCTCCGAACTCGAACTCAGCGAGGAGGTCCAGTCGAAGGCCAACGAGATCATCGAGACGACCGCCGAGAAGGGGCTGCTCTCCGGGAAGTCCCCGACCGGGTACGCGGCCGCCGCCATCTACGCCGCCTCCCTGCTCTGTAACGAGAAGAAGACGCAGCGCGAGGTCGCCGACGTCGCGCAGGTCACCGAGGTCACCATCCGCAACCGGTACCAGGAGCAGATCGAAGCGATGGGGATCCACAGCTAGGCGTCGCCGGCCGCTTTCTCTCCGCGTCGTCGCGCTCGCAGCAACGTTCAAGCCGCCGCGCCCGCAATCTCGACCCGAATGCGGCTCGACGAGTTCATCGAGTTCGAGGCGAACGAGCGCGCCGAGCGGCGGCGCCTCGCCGCGGAGAAGGATTACGGCATCCTCGACCACCTCGACTCCTTCGAGCGGCGCTTCGAGGAGCACGTCTCCGACGACGCCGTGGTCGGCAGCGTCTCCCCCTCCATCTTCGTCGGGCGCTCAAACTACCCGAACGTCTCCACGGGGCTGCTCTCGCCGGTCGGCCGCGAGGAGCGCGCCGCCCGCTTCGAGACCTCGGCGGCGTGGTACGACGAGGACGTCTCCATCGCGGACGTGTTCGACCGACGGACGAGCCTGCTCAACTCGACGCGCGGCGTCGACGTGGCGGCCGGCGGGGTGACGTCGGTCGCCGGCGGTGACGGCCCGGCCGAGAGCGTCCACGACGCCTGGGACGGGTGGCTCGGCGTGCAACGCGAGGTCGCGATCGCCGACCGTCCGGTCGACGTGGAGATCGGCCTCGACGGCAACCCCGACCTCGACTTCGATATCGGGACGGCGGACATCAAGACGCCGACCGGCCCGCGGGCGGCGGCCCGGACCGCCGATCTGGGCGAGAACCCGCACGTCCCGCGCCCGGTGCAGAAGACGCTAGAGGACGACGACTGGCGCGCCGAGGGCGCGATGACGTACCTCTACCGCCGCGGGTTCGACGTGTACGAGATCAACACGATCCTCTCGGCGGGCGCGCTCGGGCAGGGAGAGAACCGCCGGCTCGTCCCGACGCGCTGGTCGATCACGGCCGTCGACGACACGGTCGGACAGCTCCTCCGCGGCTCGATCCGCGACACCCCGACGGTCGATCGGATCGAGGTCCACCGCAACGAGTACCTGGGGAACGCCTTCTGGGTGATCCTGGTCCCCGGACGGTGGGAGTACGAACTCGTCGAGATGAAGTCGCCCGGCTCGATCTGGAACCCCGACCCCGAGGCCGGCGTCTCCCTCGCGGCCGCGAGCGAGGGCCGCGAGGGGCGGACCGGCTACGTCGAGGAGACCGCGGGCGCCTACTACGCCTCCCGGCTGGGCGTCTTAGAGCACCTCGACGACCGCGGGCGACAGGCGAAGGCGCTCGTGTTGCGCCACGTCTCCGACGACTACTGGGGCCCGGTCGGCGTCTGGCAGGTACGCGAGGCCGTTCGGAACGCCTTCGAGGGCGAGTTCGGGACCGCCGAGACGTTCGGCGAGGCGGTCCGCGGCGTCGCCGACCACCTCCCCGTGTCGCTCGGTCGCCTCCGACGGAAATCAACGATGGCGGCCGGGCTGCAGGCGAATCTCGGGGACTTCGTCGACGCGGGGTGAGGGAGCGGCGGCGTCCGCCTCCCCCGACCGTTTTAGTCGCCCCGGTGAGTGGGGGCCCACATGGTACCGATGGTCCCCGCGTTCGGCGGTGTTCCCGGCGGTCCGGAGCTACTGATCCTCCTCGTCGTCCTCGTGCTCCTCTTCGGCGTCCCCCTCGTCGTCATCGCGGGGGTCGTGTTGTTTTTCAGAACGCGCTCGGACGGCGCCGACGCCGATGTCGACGCCGACCGGATCGCGGAACTGGAGGCGGAGGTCGAACGCCTCCGCAAGAAAGTGGACGACGAACCGGCCGAGAGCGACAGCCACGATCGTGGATAAGCCGACGCGCCGAGTGCGACCGAGGCTGGGGTGAGGGGTCGCGGCGTCGCGGTAGTCCCGATCAGTCCTCGGCCCAGTAGTACAACTCCTCTCGGGGCGCGTCGCAGTTCGGGCAGTTCGCGGGGAGCTGGTCGCCGATCTCGCCCATCTCGCCGCACTCCCAGCAGCGCCACATCACGTAGGCGGTGCCGAACACGTCGCGGGCGTCCGTGAGCGCCAGCGTCTCCGAACTCGACGGCGACGCGACGTAGAAGCCGTCGTCGTCGACCCCGCGGATCGACCCGAGCCGTTCCCCATCCTCGTTGTACACCGCCTGTCCGATGCTCACGTCGGCGAATACGGGTTCTTCGGAGGCCATGTGCGGCAATACGTGCCGGTACCTCATAAGTGTGGTAGCAAATGTCACGAGCGTGCGGTGCGTCTCGGGCCGTGGCGACTCAAAAGGGGGTCGACGGCGGGAAGGGGAGCCGACGGTGTCGTGTCGCTCAGGCGACCGGCGTGCGCTCGACAACCGTGCCGTTCACGGTCGGGTACTGCTCGACGATCTCGCCCTCCGCCAGATCGCCGTCCTCGACCATCTCTTCGAGGAGCCACCACGCGACCTCGACGTGGTCCGACTTGGCGGCGTAGAACTCCTCGGGGACGCCGAGCGCCTCGAACCGGTCGGGGTCGGCGAACGCCTTCCCGTAGACGAGGGTGCCGTCGTCGGTCACCTCGTCGAACTCGCGCCGGATGTTCTTCGCCATGCGCTTCAGGCGGTTGCGGTGTTGGGCGGCATCCTTGAACACGGACGTACAGAAGTACACCTTCTCGTGGCTCGCCATCTCGGAGACGATGGCGTCGTCCTTCGACCCCTCGACGGCGGACATGTGGTCCTCCTGCAGTTCGAAGCCCTCCTCCTGCATCCGGCGGTAGTTCCCGTCAGACATCTCGAACTCGTTGATGTTACAGAAC
>Ga0207772_100460_pt1 | contig 14980 bp, 18 predicted proteins | sample A23M3SouthBayCA_2_FD_187750 | JGI IMG/M metagenome (GOLD analysis project Ga0207772, IMG submission 187750) | Aerobic enrichment media microbial communities from Eden Landing Ponds, California, USA - A23 M3 (2) (SPAdes) | ecosystem: Environmental > Aquatic > Marine > Unclassified | place...
GGCGGCTCCAACACCGGGTGGCCGGAGAACATCGCCCACGTCGGCGTCCCGCTACACGCTCACTGGGTCGGTATCGCGGCGATACTCGGTATCGCGCTGACCTTCGTGTTCACCTTCTACCTGCTGAAGTACGGTGAGTCGGCCCACACCGGTCACGGGGGTGCCCAATGAGCTCCGGCGGCTCCTCGTACGGTGATATCCATCGGTACGAGCCCGCACGCGAGAGCACCGCCGCCGCGATCGCTATCGTGCTCCTCACCGTCATCGAGGTCCTGTTCGTCTCGCTGTTCGTGTACGGCCTCATGTCCGCCTGGGCCTCGACGGAGTTCGGGAACATGTTCACCGGCGCGCTGCTGGCGATGATCTTCATCGATCTCGCCTTCATTCTCCTTCTGTACCGGAAGGAGTTCCTGCCGGACGTGATGATCGTGAAGAAACGCCGCCGCAAGTGGGAGGACCTCTACGTCCGCGAGGAGGACAAAGACGGCGTCGGCGTCGACACCGGAAACCTGACCGAGACGCTCAAGCGGGCCGTCTACCCCTACTACAAGAAGTAACCTGACAATGAGCCTCAAAAAACAAGACGAGATGGACCACAACGCGTGGCTCAAAAACCAGGATCTGACGGTCATCGAGACCGCGTTCCTCACCACGCTCATCTGGCTCGACAAGCGGCTCCGCATCGTCGACTACCTCGAGCTGCTGGAGACGATGTACTACCGCGCGAACCTCCAGATGCCGAAGAGCCACACCGAACAGTACGACCTCGACAACAAGTTCTGGTACTGGTACCCGCTGTACTCGCTCGGGTCCCTGTCGATCGTCGCGTACCTCGTCGCCGCGGTCTCCGGCGCGCTACTGGGCTTCTACTACGCCCCGTCGACAGCCGGCGCCGCCGCGCAGGGCGACCCGACCGCCGCGTACGACTCCCTCGTGATGATCATGAAGGACGTTCAGTTCGGGTACATGCTCCGCTCTATCCACCGCTGGGCCGCCCAGTTCATGGTGGCGGCGGTGTTCCTCCACATGCTTCGCGTGTACTTCACCGGCTCCTACAAGGAGCCTCGCGAGGTCAACTGGATCCTCGGTATCGTCCTCATCGGCCTGACGCTTCTGTTCGGCTTCTCCGGGTACGTCCTCCCGTGGAAGCAGCTGTCCTTCTGGGCCGCACAGATCGGCGTCGAGATGGCGCTCGCGACGCCCATCGTGGGCGAGTGGGCGGCGCAGCTCCTGTTCGGCGGCTTCACGCTCGGACAGGCGACGCTCGTGAGAATGTACATCCTGCACGTGTTCGTGCTGCCGTTCGTGGTGACGGGACTCATCGCCCTCCACGTCGGCATCGTCTGGGTGCAGGGCATCGCGGAGCCGCACTAATCCAATGACCGACGACACCACCCCCATGACGGACGGAGGCACCAACGCGGAAGCGCGCACGGACGGCGGTCCGCCGGCCACCGTGCCGCCGGACGACGAGACGCCAACCTGGTCCGAGCGCAAGGAGCGCTCGCAGGGGCTCGCGGGGCTCACCTACCAGTACTTCGAGCGCTCGCGCCGCGAGGACGAGGACCTCCGCGCCGAGTCGACGTACGTCGAGCGCGACGTGCTCGGCTTCCCGACGTGGCCCCACGAGACGCTCCGGAACCTCGCGATCACGAGCTTCTTCGTCGGGATCATGATCCTCGTCGCGGCGCTGATGCCGGCCCACTTCGGCGAGCCCGCCAATCCCGGCGCAACGCCGGCGATCATCCTCCCGGACTGGTACCTCTACTGGTCGTTCGGGCTGCTGAAGCTCAACCCGCTCAACCCCGAACTGGCCGTGCTCGGCGGGAACATCGTGATGTCGAACGAGTTCCTCGGCATCACCGCTCACGGGATCATCTTCGGCGTCATCGGGCTCGTGCCGTTCCTCAACAAGGGGAGCGCGCGCCGTCCCGTCGAGCAGCCGTTCTGGGCCGCCGTCGGCGTGACGGGCGTCATCCTGGCGTTCACGCTCGCGGCGCTCGCGATCCAGAACTTCTTCCCGATCTCGCTCGACCTGCTGCTCACGCTCACGTTCATGCTGCCCGTGCTGGGCGGCATCATCACCTACGCGGTGTTGAAGACGATGCGTGAAGGGTACATGTACGACCTGAACCGTCGGTACTACATGCTGCGGCCCCCGAAGTAACGGGCCGAGCCACTCCGGTTTTGCGGTTTTTGCCACCGATGTCACAACCACCAGATCGCGACGACACGCAGGCGTTCGACGAGACGGGCGATCCCGTCGCGAAGGACGCCGAGGACGCCGAACGGGACCCACGAGACGAACCGACCGGGCCGCGGGTCGGTCCCGAGGGTCGTGAGATCGTCGTGCCGTTTCGGCTGTACAAGGCTGTCACCGTCTTTTCGACGCTCGCCGCCGTGATCGCGTACCTGATCGGCTTCACGCTGATCGACGCGGCGACGCTGCAGATCAGCTTCGTCCGGACGACGATCGTCTACCTGGTCAACAGTGCGGGCCTCTCCCCCTCCGACGACCTGCTGGTCGCGGTCCTCGCGATCACCGGCATCGGGTTCCTGATCGCGGGAACGGCGGTGTACGTTCTCGGCACGCGGTTCCGCGGGCAAGGGATGGGAAAGCCTCAAGGCGATTCCAGCGAAACCTGAGGTAATGGCAGACGAGTTCATCAAGGGGTTCACCCTCTTCACGCTCGGCGGTCTCGGATGGCTCACCTTCGGTGGCTGGTACCGGACGCCCTCGTACTACGACGTCGTCCAGCTCGTCAATCCGGCCGAGGGGGTCAACACGGCCTACGGCGAGATCGGGCTGGTCGTCGGCGACGCGTCCTTCTGGATAATGGTCCTCGGCGCGCTCACGTTCTGGGTGTTCATCCCGTTGAGTCGCCAGCTCCGCGACATGCTCGACGAAGACGCCGAAGCCGCGAACTGACTGCGACCGCTCGGTTTCGATCGTTTCACCCTCTGCCCTCGTTCTGTGGTCGTGTCTCTCCCGTGCTCTCTTGATCGATAGCGGAAGTATGTGTCTTGATCCGGTTGATCGGTTGTTTATAAGCGATCGAGTGATGTTGCTGTCGGCTGTTTATATGTGATCGATGGTGCTGCGGTGAACACCTTCAAAGCCCCAGCCGCCCTGCACCGCACAGCCTCACGCCTCCCCAGCCTCGTCGGTGGCCCTCCGCTTCGCTCCGGACCACCGACTCCCTCGCGCGGTGCCGTGAGCGGCCTTCAGGCCGCTCACGGGCACGCGCCACCGCATCGTCGCATTCATTTATAAGGAATCGTCGCGGTCGCTTATTTCCTTTTAAATGTACCCTACCGCCACCGATCTGCAACACCAACTCCCGGTCTCGGTCGCCGCTGCTCTTATACTGGACACAGTGCGTCAGAAAACGGGACCTGTCGAACAGAACACTGCCTCTCGATCGACGGCGTCGAAGTCGGAATCCGGGTCGTCGGATCGCGCTCGTCTACGCGATGACGAACTGGTTCCAGATCCCCGAGACGAGGAAGAACAGCGAGTAGTAGGCGACGAACACCATCAGCACCACCGAGGCGGCGATCGAACTCTTCGGGGCCTCGATCGGCATGTCGTTGCGCGCCTCGACGTTACGCGCCTCGAGTTCGAACAGGTCGGCGATCAGCATCGTGATCACGATCGTAGAGAGGATCGTGCCGCTGACGGGTGCGTCGAGCACGAACAGGAACGTCAGGAGCATCAGTCCGATGTTCGTGAACGCGTGGGGCGTATACGGGTCGACGCTGTCGCCGTCGGCCCCCTGTTCGACGTGGTGCCGGTGTGCGATGTGTCGGGTCGCGAGGTTCGCGACCGCCATCACGAGTATCGCGTACGGCAGCATCGGTCCGACTTCGGACAGCCAGCCGAGCGGAACGAGGAACTGCAGTGGGTCCATACCGATCATTCCGGTCACGAGTTATTAGAGTGTTTCCGATCGGCGCGCTCGTGAGCTCCACTCGGCACCGCGAACGAGACCCGCTCGACCGTCTCGATCGCGATCGGTCGGTGCGGATCGACGGTGCCGCGTCGCTCCCCGTCGACCACGAGCCCGATCGGTTCGCCTTCCCGTTCGACCGTGAGCTGCACCCGGTCCCCCGCGACCCACGCGTCCGTCCGAGTGCTGAACGGGGCGATCGGCGTGATCGCGAGCCCGCCGCCGGGCTCGACGAGGGGGCCGCCGGCGGCGTTCGCGTACCCGTCGCTCCCCAGCGGCGTCGAGACGACGACGCCGTCGGCGCGAACCGACTCGTCCCGACCGCGAGAGAAATCGACCGCGAACTCCGAGATACGCGCCGGCTCGTCGGTCACGACGGCGACGTCGAACGCGGCCCGGACGGGGACGTCCGTCCCGTCGTCGACCGCGAGGACCGGGTGCGTGACGCGCCTGACGGCACCGTCGCTCGCGGAGTCGTCGCCCTCCGAGCCGTCGAGCAGTCCTCGGAGGGCGTCCACTGCGCCGCCGCGGTCGAACGCGAGTCGGCGATCGGCGACGGGGATCACCGTCCCGTCCGGCGCCGCGACGACCGCGTCCCGGATCGCCTCGTCGCCGACCGCGACGAGGATCGTCACGTCGGGGATATCGGCGGTCTCGGCGCCGCTCGCCGTCGGCTCCGCGTTCGCACTCGCGAGGCCTGCGAGGCGTTTGACCTCGGCTCCGGCGTCTCGGACGGCGTCTCGGAGTTCCGACGCGCGTTCGCCGTCGCCGACGACGGCGACGCGGCGTTCCGACGCTTCCATGTCCGGAGGTGCGGCCGGCGCGTGTGAAAACCTCCCGGTTCGCGGCGAGCGCGCGGACTAGAACGGCCAGTCGCCGGTGAGCTTCATCCCCGTCGCCTTCCCCTCCCGTTCGAGCGCGCTCGCGATCTCGTCGGTCGGCTTCCGCGCGGTCGACACGTCGTCCCCGGCGAGGTCGACGACCAGTTCCGTCAGGAGGATCGCCTGCTCGCGGAGGTTCCGCGACTCCAGTTTGTCGAGCGTGTCCGCGCCGGTGTGGCCCCAGCCGCGGTCGCGTCCCGCCGTCTCTCCGGAGATCATGTAGCCGGGGATCCCCCGCTCGACGAACGGCCAGTGGTCGCTGTGGGGGACCAGTTCCTCGCCGAGCGCGATCGGGTGGTCGAACCGGTCGCTCACGCGCTCGCCGGCCGCCGCCAGCGCGTCGAAGCCGTGGTGGTCGAGCGTCAGGGTGCGCCCGAACACGTTGCTGTCGACGTTGACGACGGCTTTGACGCGGTCGGGATCGACGTCCGCGGCGAACCGGGAGGAGCCCACCAGCCCCACCTCCTCCGCGCCGAAGCCGACGAACCGGACCCTCGTGTCGAGTTCGTCTTCTCGGCTCGCGAGGGCGTTCGCGACCTCGATGAGCGTCGCGGTGCCGGCGCCGTTGTCCATCGCGCCCTCCGCGAGGTCGTGGGCGTCGACGTGACAGGAGACGACGAGGAACTCGTCGGTGTCGGGACCGATCTCGGCGACCGCGTTCCCGCTCGTCGCGTCGCTCGCCTCGCAGTCGACGGCGACGGTGAGCTCCTCGCCCTCGAACCGGCGCGCGAGGCGCGCGCCGGCCTCCTTCGAGACGCCGACGGCGGGGATGTCGCCGATCGGCGCGTCCGCGGTTCCCACGCTCCCGGTCGGGGGGAGCGTCCCCTCGACGTGGTTCGCGAAGACGAAGGCGGCGGCGCCGGCCTCGACAGCGTGATAATACTTCTCGCGGCGGTGGACGAATCGGTCGATCGAGTCGGGGGTGTCCGAGGAGACCATCACGACCGTTCCCGTCAGGTCCTCGTCGAAGTCCGCCGGAACGCCGTCCCCCAGATCGACGAACTCGCCGGTCGCCTCGCCGCTCGGGCTCCGCGGGAGCGCGACGCAGGCGTTCATTCCGCTCGCGACTGGGCCGCCGCCGGCGCGGATCGCGCTGTCGCCGCGCTCCCAGCCCTGGATCTCGAAGTCGTCGATCCGGGCGTCCCGCCCGCCGGCGTCGGCCAGCGCGTCGCGGGTCAGTTCGAGTCCGGCGCGCTCGCCGTCCGACCCGGCCATGCGGTGGTCGATATCGACGAGTGATTCGAGGTGGTCCCACCCGATGTCGCTCGTGAAGACGTCGCCGATCCAGTCGGTCATGGGTGTGGGTGCGGTGGCGGCGAGTCAAGCGTTTCGGTGGCGCCGGACGGGGCCGGCGCTGGGACGACGCGGGGAGTTACAGCCCGGGAACGACCGGGATAAGCGCCGTCGCGGCCTCGGCGGCCGCGAACGTCGAGTCGTACGCGTGGTTCAACATGAGGTAGGTGACGACGCCGAGCACGAGCGACAGGAGCCACGCGCTCGCGGCGATCCGGCCCACCCGGCGGTGGGGGGTCTCGTTCCGTAGTTCCGCCTCCGAGTGCGTGAGCCCGAGGACGACCGCGTAGAGGACGACGGGCACCGCGACGACGGAGAGCACGATGTGGATCGCGAGCATGATCAGGTACGCGGGGTAGATCCAGTCCCAGAGGGGGACCCACGCGTACGCCGACTCCAGGACGAACTCCCGCGTTCCGCCGCCGGCGACCTTCGGCAGGTAGAGGCCGAGGAACACGAGGATGAGGCCGAACGAGGTCGTCATCGCCGCCGCGTGCTTTTTCACCTCGCCGGTGCGGATCCAGTACCACCCGAGCGAGAGCGTGACGATCGTGACGGTGTTGACGGCGGCGATGGCGTGCGCGAAGAGATCGACGGTGCTCCGCGTCAGTTCGGGGAACAGCGCCTGGAACTGGGGCACGAGGAACACGCCGCCGACCGCGCCGTAGCCGATGATCGTGAGGAGCACGGTGACCGCGCCGGCCCGCCCTTTGACCCGGTCGCGTACGCTAGCGGTGGACATACGCGAAGTTGCCGCGGGACCGTTAACTCGCTTTCGAGGTCGGAACGCGTCGCCGGCTATCGGAGGGATAGCCTATCGGGGGGACAGCCTATCCGTCGATGACGCCCGTCGCGGTCGCCACCTCGATCGCGGCCGCCTCGTTGATCCCGCCCTGGAGGATGGTGTACCGGTCGCGGATCTCGTGGGCGCTGGTGAGGGCGGCGATCAGCTCCGCGTCGTCGATCCCGAGTTCGGCGGCGGTCGTCGGGGCGCCCAACTCGTCGAGGGCGTCCCGGATCGCGGTCCACTGCCCGTTCTCGCCGCTGTGGAGGTACTCGGTCATGATCGAGGCGACGCCGACCTGGTGGCCGTGGAGTGCCCGCCCCGGCGCGGTCCGGTCGAGCTGATGGGAGATGAGGTGCTCCGCGCCGGAGGCGGGCCGCGAGGAGCCCGCGATCGACATCGCGACGCCGGAGGAGACGAGCGCCTTCACGACGACCCACGCCGACTCCTCTAAGCCCGGCCGGATCATGTCGGCGTTCTCGACGAGTAGCTCCGCGGTCATCTCCGAGAGCGCGCCCGCGTACTCGCTGTACTCGACGTTGCGGAGCCGACGGGCGAGTCGCCAATCTTTCACCGCGGTGTAGTTCGAGATGATGTCCGCACACCCCGCGGTGGTGAGCCGCCACGGCGCGTCCGCGATCAGCGTCGTGTCCGCGACGACCGCGAGCGGCGGGTCGGCGGCGACCGAGTGGCGCGTGTCGCCCTCGGGGATCGAGGAACGCCCGGAGACGATGCCGTCGTGGGAGGCGACCGTGGGGACGGAGACGAACCCGACGTCGAGGTGGTCGGCGGCCATCTTCGCGATGTCGATCGGCTTCCCGCCGCCCAGGGCGATCAGGTAGCCGGGGTCGACCGCCTCCGCGGTCTCCGTGAGTTTCTCGACCGCCTCGAAAGAGGCCTCCTCGACGACGGCGGTCGCGGGGTCGTCGAACTGCGCGCGAACCCGGTCGCCGGCGATGTCGTTCGGCGTCGGGCTCGTCACGATCAGCGGTCGCCCCGTGAGGTACAACTCGCCGACCGCCTCCCCGAGGTCGTCGAGGACGTCGTGCCCCACGAGCACGTTCCGCGGGAGCTTGATCCACGTGGTCTTCTCGAACATATCGGGCGGTCACGCCCGCGGGTGAAAGCCGTTGTCCATGTCGGTCCTTGGTGTCCATGTCGGTCCTTGGTGTCCGTGCCGATACCGCCCCGAACGAAGTGCTTTTGTCGGATCAGAGACTACTACGCTTGTGACCGACGGTATCGACGGACGGAAGCGCGAGACGCTCCGGCGGTTCGCCGCCATCGGAGCCGCCGCGCCGTTCGTCGGGACCGCGAGCGCCGAGACCGGAGACGACGACGGATCCGACGCGAACGAGACCCGCGAGGCGATCCGCGGATACGTACCGACGAACCCCGGCGCTCACTTCTCGAAGCTCCGCGACGACCTCCGGCTCGGCACCGGCGAGGCGCAGCACCACCTCCGGAAGCTGGAGGAGGCCGATGAGGTCGAATCGGCGAAGGACGCCGACTACCGCCGGTACTTCCCCGCCGGCAGGTTCGACGACCTCGACAAGCGTGCGCTCGGCTACCTCCGGCGAGACACGCCTCGCGGGATGATCCTCGCGCTGTTGCGCGACCCGACGGTGACCGGCGCGGACCTGGCCGCCGAGCTCGACGTCTCTCGACCGACCGTGAGCACCGCCGCCACCGAACTCGCCGAAGCCGGTCTCCTGGACCGGACCGACGGCTACGCGCTGACCGAACCGGAGCGGCTGCTCACGCTCGTGGTTCGGTACGCCGACTCCTTCGACGCCGACGCCGTCGCCTTCGCGAACGACGCGGCGTCGCTGGTCGCGTACGACCCCTAGACGGGCTCACCGCAGCCGGATCGACACCGGCTACGTGGTGACCATCCACGTCGTCCCCGACGAGTAGCCCCACTTCTCCACGTCGATGTCGGCGGTCGCGTCGGCGACCGCACTCATGTTCGCACCGACCTCCTTCGCCGAGAGGTCGAGTTCGTCGGCGATCAGTCGCGACTTGAAGTACGTCTTATCGCCGGCGTTCTCGCGGAGATAGCGCAGGATACGCGTCTGTTTCGCGGAGAGACCGGCTGATTCGACGGCGGCGGCGTCGGGTTGGACCGTGCTCATACCCGGAACAGGTTGTGTCCCCCCATAAGGCGGTTGGTAGATCTGGTTAACACGCCGCAGTCATGCGATTTCCCGCTTGAGGGGGAGACGCGTCGCGGCGTGAGAGCCGGGTTTGGGTACGATCCCCAAACCGTCGACGCGGCCGCAGTCCGGTCGGTCAGACCGATCGGTACAGATCGGAGACGAACGGTCCGAGCGCGCCCGCGACCACCCCGGCGAGGGCGTCCGCGCGGTCGACGCGGCTGTTCGTGAGCGCGCCCGCGGCGCCGCCGCGTCTCGCGACCCCGTTCGTGTCGAGAACGTCGTCCATCACGGGGCCGAGTTCCTCACCGTCTTCGACCCGAGCGGCGACGGCGACGGGGAGTTCGAGGCTCGGGCCCGCGCCCCTCCCGACCCGCGATCCGTCGGAGACCGCGGCCCACATGATGAGGAAGATCTCGTCCGTCCCGTCGAATTCGGCGACACCGCCCTCGATACCCACGCCGAGGTCGTATCCCGCCGGCTCCTCGGCGAGGACGGCCGCGGCGCGGTTCTCGGCGCCCGCGATCGTCTCGGCGTGGCCGGTCGGCTGTTCGCTCACGCCGGAGGGGACCGGGACGGCCTCGACCGCGACCGACTCCGAATCGCCCGGGAGGCCGTCGGGGAGGTCTCCGCCGGCGTCGAAGGGGCCCGACCCGGCGTCGAAGGGGCCCGACCCGGCGTCGGCCTCGCTCGCGATCCCGAGCGCCTGTTCGACCGCGCGCCACTTCACCGGGTTGTCGCTGCCGACGCCGACTCGCATGGCCGCGCTTGGATGACGGGCTACGAATAGCTCTCGGTCTCGGGATGGAGCAGGCCCGCCAGCCGCTCGACGCCGTCGATCAGGGCGGGGCTCGGCTGGTTCAAGAGGGAGTCGTCGATCACGTGGACGGGCGCGTCGACGCCCCATTCACGACGCTCGACGGTCTCGGGATCGATCCGGTCCCCGTGCCCGCAGACGTGGACGATCACGTGGTCGGGGTCGGCCCGCTCGACGGTCGCGAGATCGACCTCGCGGGAGCGCTCTCCCGGGGCCACGAATGGGTACCGCCCGCCGGCGGCGCGGACGGCGTCGGGGACCCAGTTGCCGGCGGCCATGGGCGGATCGGACCACTCCTCGCAGTAGACCGTCGGGCGGGAGCGGTCCGCGACCGCGTCGGCGACGCGATCGAGGCGCTCCCGGGCGTCGGCGGCGAGGCGCTCGCCGGCCTCGGGTCGTCCCACGTCCGCGCCGCGAGCGGCGAAGGTCTCGATCGCCTCGTCGAGGGTCGCCGGCTCGCGGTGGCGGACGTCGAAGCCGCGCTCGCGACAGTCGTCGGCGAGGTCGCTCTGTAGTCCGTCGCTGGTGAGCACGACGTCGGGGTCGAGGCCGACGACGCGGTCGAGGTCGGGGTTCAGCCACCCGCCGACGGCGGCGGGAGCGTCGACCCCGTGTGCGCTCCCGGTGCCCTCCGGGGGATCGCAGTGGTGCGTGACGCCGGCCAGCGTCTCGGCGGCGCCGAGGGCCGTCACGGTCGCCGTCGCGCTCGGCGCCAGGGAGACGACGCGAGGAGTGCTCATCGGAAACGGCTCGGACCGCCACCGGCCCAAGCGTTTCGGTCGCCGCGAACGTCGGGGGCGCGAGCGATATCCGCGAGAACACGTGATAGATCGTGTCCTTTTGTCGAGATTCCGGCGGTGCGTTCCGGTCGTTTTAAGTTCGGTTCCGTCGTCTATTGGATAAGATCGCTCTCGGGCCGTGTTCAGTTACCGAGAGGGGGTTTAGCCATGAGTGAACGATTACACACGCGGGGGAGTCGCTCCCGAACGGAGACGGACGAGACGGAATCGGAACAGACCGACGAGACGCTGAGCTGTCCGGAGTGCGACGGCAACGTCATCAACGACGAGGAGCACGGCGAGAGCGTCTGCGCCGACTGCGGGCTGGTCGTGGAGGCCGACTCGGTCGACCGCGGTCCGGAGTGGCGCGCGTTCGACTCCCGCGAGAAGGACGAGAAGAGCCGTGTCGGCGCCCCAACCACCAACACGATGCACGACAAGGGGCTCTCGACGAACATCGACTGGCGCGACAAGGACGCGTACGGCCGGTCGCTGGGCGCGCGCCAGCGCCAGAAGATGCAGCGGCTCCGCAAGTGGAACGAGCGGTTCCGCACCCGTGACTCCAAGGAGCGTAACCTCAAGCAGGCGCTCGGCGAGATCGACCGCATGGCGAGCGCGCAGGGGCTCCCGGACAACGTCCGCGAGACCGCCTCCGTCATCTACCGCCGCGCGCTCGACGAGGACCTGCTGCCCGGTCGCTCCATCGAGGGCGTCTCCACCTCCTGCGTGTACGCCGCCGCGCGGATGGCCGGCGTCCCGCGCAGCCTCGACGAGATCGCCGACGTCTCCCGCGTCGAGAAGGCCGAGATCGCGCGGACGTACCGCTACGTCGTCCGCGAGCTCAAGCTCGAAGTGAAACCGGCCGACCCCGAGCAGTACGTCCCCCGGTTCGCCTCCGACCTGGAGCTCTCCGAGGAGTCCGAGATGCGCGCGAAGAGCCTCCTCCGCAACGCCAAGGAGAAGGGCGTCCACTCGGGCAAGTCGCCGGTGGGCCTCGCCGCGGCCGCCGTCTACGCCGCCGCGCTCCTCACCAACGAGAAGACGACGCAGGCCGCCGTCAGCGAGGTCGCCGACATCAGCGAGGTCACCATCCGGAACCGGTACCACGAGCTGTTAGAGGCCGAGGACGGTCTCGTCGCCTAGGACCGACCTGACGACGCTTTTCTGATCCGCCGGTCGATTCAGACACACACAGATAAGTCCCTGCCCACGGAAGCGTCGGGTATGTTCGAGGAGTTCGTCCTGACCGCGAGCACGGCCGACCTCGCCGAGGAGCCGCGCGCCCGCGAGCACGCCGACGCCGTGGAGTTCCGGATGGATCTGGCGAGCGACCCGCTCGCCCAGCTCGACGCGTACGACGGCGATCTCCCGCTGCTCGTCACGAACCGGGCGTCGTGGGAGGGCGGGGAGGCGGCCGACGGTGCCGGTCGATTCGACGCGCTCTCGACCGCGCTCGGTCACGACGCGGTCGCCGCCGTCGACGTCGAACTCGCGGCCCTCCGCGGGAACGCCCCCGAGGGAGCGGAGTCGCACGCGACCGCGCTCCGGGACACGGCCCGCGAGGAGGGCGTCGACGTCGTCGTCTCGGTCCACGACTTCGAGTCGACGCCGGAGCCCGGGGCGCTCGTCGACCTGCTCGCCGACGCCGCGAGCGAGGGCGACGTGGGGAAGCTGGCGACGACCGCGACCGCGCCTGAGGACGCGCTCGCGATGATCGAGGCGACGCACGAGGCGACCGCCGCCGGCCACCGCGTCGCGACGATGTGCATGGGCGAACCGGGCCGCCACACCCGCGCTGTCACGCCCGTGTACGGCTCGAAAATCGGCTACGCGCCGGTCGACCCCGCGAACGCGACCGCGCCCGGACAGTACCCGCTCGCGACGCTCAGAGAGTTGGTCGACGGGCTTCGCGAGCGTGGACCGGGGACCTAGAGGGTTCGATCCCCAGTACGGTCGTGACTCGACCGGCTGGTACCCACGTTTTTCACGCTCGCCGTCGAATCGAAATAGTGAGATGAGCCTCATCAACGGGAATCAGTCACCGCTGGTCACCGCGTTCAGCCTCCTCGTTGCCCTCGTCGCGGTAGTCGGCACCCAACTCTTCGGGTGGGAGTGGGGATCCGGCCAGCTCATTCCGACGCTGATCGGCGTCACAGTCGCCGGAATCGCCGCCGTGATCGTCGTCAGACGGGCGGCGAGGTGAACACCTCGAAGCCGCCGATCCGTTCGAGTCCCGTATCATCCCTCGGCTCGCCCGGTCCCGCTTCGCGCGCCAGAGAGCCAAACCGCTTTACGACCGCCCCCGTAAGTAACGCTAATGGCGACGTGCGACGTGTGTGGGGAGTACGAGAACCTCCCGTATCAGTGTAAGCGGTGCGGCCAGACGTTCTGCGCCGAGCACCGCCTGCCGGAGAACCACAACTGTCCGGGCCTCGCCGAGTGGGACGACCCCGGCGGCGTCTTCGACAGCGGGTTCGACGAGAGCGTCGAGGCCGGCGGGGCCGGAGGCGCTGGCGGATCGAGATCCGGCGCATCGGCGGGCGTTACCGGCCGCATCAAACAGCGGATCGACCGCGAGACCGGCACCGGCGGTATCCTGGGGTACTTCCGAAACAACGCGACGTACACGATACTGTTGGCGATGTGGCTCACGTTCGTCGCGCAGTTAGCGGTGCTGTACTTCGGTGGGCAATCCCTTCACAACACGCTGTTCGTGCTCCAGTCGGACGAGCTCGCCAACGTGTGGACGTGGGTGACGTCGGTGTTCTCGCACTCCCCGAGAGTGCTGTACCACATCATCGGTAACAGCATCGTCATCCTGTTCTTTGGCCCCCTCGTCGAGCGCGCGGTGGGATCGAAGCGGTTCGTCGGGTTCTTCCTCCTCTCGGGGATTCTCGCCGGCCTCGGCCACGTCCTGTTCGCGATCGCGACCGGCGCGCCGCCGACCGGCGTCCTCGGCGCCAGCGGCGCCGGCTTCGCAATCTTAGGCGTCCTCACCGTCTGGCAGCCGAACATGCAGGTCCTCCTCTTCTTCGTCATCCCGATGAAGATCAAGTACCTCACGTGGGGGATCGCGCTCGTCTCGGCGGTCCTCGTCGTCCAGAGCGTTCAGGCCGGCGGGGCCGGCAGCGCCGGCAACATCGCGCACCTCGCGCACCTGATCGGCTTCGCGATCGGTCTCGCGTTCGGCAAGCGCAACGAGGGTCTCGCGCGGTCCACGGGCGGTGCGGGCGGAGTACAGATGGGCGGTCCGCGCGGACCGGGCGGCCCCCGAGGACCGGGCGGTCCCGGCGGGCGTTTTTAAATGTCGCCGGCGGTCGAGCCGGACGACCTCGCACGTCCCGAGTTCCTCCCCGACCCCGCACTCTCGCGTGCGGAGATGGAGTCGCTCCAGCGCGAGATCGCGTCGACGGCGACGTTCGCGGACGACCACGGCCTCACCCCCGCCGCGGTCGCGATCGACGACCCCGCGGACCTGACCGAGGGGCTGCCGGACGCGCGCCAAGAGACGCTTCCGGGCACGGGCCGGAGCGCCGACGATCCGGACGCCCCGGTCGTCGTGGGGATCGACCAGGCGTTCCTGACGCCCGACGACGGCGAGGACCGGGCCGTCTCCGCCGCGGTCGCGATCCGCGACGGCGCCGTGATCGAGTACGCGAGCGCCGTCACGCCGCTCTCGATCCCGTACGTCCCGGGCCTGCTCGCGTTTCGGGAGGGGGAGCCGATGCTGGCCGCGCTCGACGCGCTCTCGGCGGAGCCGGACCTGCTGGTCTGTGACGGCTCCGGTCGGATTCACTTCCGCGAGGCGGGCGTCGCGACGCACGTCGGCGTGTTGCTGGACGTGCCGAGCGTCGGCGTCGCGAAGAGCCTGCTGTGCGGCGCGCCCGACGAGTCGCCCGACGAGCGACCGGCGGGGTGGCGGACGCCGATTCGGGCGGACGAGTCGGTGACGACGGCGGTCGCCTCCGGCGACAGCGACGCCCCCGTCATCGGCCACGCCTTCCAGTCCCGGCAGTACCCGAACAGCCGGCGGGTGAACCCCCTGTACGTGAGTCCCGGCCACCGGGTGTCGCCGGCGACGGCCGTCGAACTCGTCGAGGCGCTGTGCGCGGGGTACAAGCTTCCGGAGCCGACTCGGATCGCGGACGCGTACGCCGACGTCGCGAAGCGAGACGCGTCGTGAGGGTGCGGCCTATCGTGCCATCGATTGCCACAGGCAGGCGGTTTATATACTCTGGACTGCGAACGCGAAGACATGGGAGACGAGGAGACCGAGGGCCCGATGACTGCAGAGGAGTTCCGCTCGCTGCGCGACGGACT
>Ga0207772_100467_pt1 | contig 14682 bp, 14 predicted proteins | sample A23M3SouthBayCA_2_FD_187750 | JGI IMG/M metagenome (GOLD analysis project Ga0207772, IMG submission 187750) | Aerobic enrichment media microbial communities from Eden Landing Ponds, California, USA - A23 M3 (2) (SPAdes) | ecosystem: Environmental > Aquatic > Marine > Unclassified | place...
ACGGCACCGAACCGATCGCCTTCGTCCTCGCGCACTCGCCCGACGCGCTCGTCGACCGGACGCTGGCGGTGCTCGACGCCGTCGAAGCGGAGGGGTGAGCGGGCGGCGGCGCGGCGACGCGCCGGCGAGGGCTACCCCCGACGCCGGGCGAGCAGCGCCAGCGCGCCCAGGAGGCCGACGAGCCCCGCCACGGGACCGAATCCGGAACCGAACGCCGAGGTCCCGCTGGTCTCACCGCTGCCCCCGTCTCCGCCGTCGCCGTTGCCGCCCCCGCCGTCCCCGACGTTCCCGACGGTCACGACCAGCGGATCGGCGCTCCCGAGGCTGAACTCGTACTCGCCGCGGTCGAGGCGGGCGAGGCCGGTCACTGTGCGGTTCTCGCCGGCGCCGAGCGCGACCCGGCGGTCGATGATCGGCCCGTCGGGGCCGCGGAGGGTGACGTTCCCGCGCGCCGGCACGCCGTAGCTGTTCGAGACGGTGGCGGTGAACGCCACGACGCCCGGCCCGGACAGCTCGGTCCGGTTGGCCGAGAGCGCGGTCACGTCGGCCGACGCGGGCTCGTACACCGCGACGGTCACGCGGTCGCCGCCGACGGCGAGGGTGTACTCGCCGGGCTCGTCGAAGCGCCGCTCGAACCGGTAGGTGACCCGCTCGCCGGGCTCGACGGTCCCCGTTTCGGCCGCGGCGACCTCCCCGTCGACCACGAACCGCGCCTCGTACCCGCCGGCGGCGCCGCCGGCGTTGGTCACCGCGCCGGTCATCGCCAGCGTCTCGCCGGTGTAGAGGGTCAGATCCGAGCCCGAGCGGGTCACGGTACGGTAGGGACCGCTCACCGCGAGGGCGCCCGGCTCGGTCGAGATCCCGACCTCGACGAGCGCGGGCGTCGACGCGAACGCCTCGGCGTGGGTGCCGGCCGACCACAGGTCCGGTGTCCGCTCGGTGCCGGCGTATGTAACCGTCGCCCGGCGGACCTCCGAGCCGGCGACCGTCCCGACGGACTCGAAGACGACTCTGGCGTCGACGGGACCCGAGTGGCCGTTCATCGTCGAGAAGACCGACTGCAGCGAGCGCGTCCCGTCGGTCGCCAGCCGGATCCGCAGGTCGGTCGCGCCGGCGACGAGACTGCCCTTCAGGTAGTTGGCGGCGTTGACCCACGACCGCGGCTCGGTCAGGATCGCGTCGGACTGGGGTCGGACGGTCCCGGGTCGCAGCGCCTCGCGGAACGCCGCGAAGTCGACCCGCCCCTGTTCGAACGCGAGCAGGGCGGCGTAGTACGTGGCGAACGCCTCGGTGGTCCACCGCGCCGAGGGCGCCGTCTCGTAGCCCTGGCGGGTGTGGACGTACTCGTGGAGCCAGGTGTTCTCGGCGGTCGAGAGCGGCTCGGCGTCGCGCACCCACATGTCGCGATCGCCGTACTGCAGGCCGCGCACGCCCCAGCCGACGGTCGTCGTCGGCGCGGCGAACACGTTCACGACGGGGTCGCGGTCGCCGACGCGCATGCGGTCGGCCGCGTTCGCCAGCGAGTCGAGGACGGCGTCGGGCGACTCGGCCATCGACGCCCGCTCGGGGACGACCAGCTGGAATCGCTGGCCGTGGGCGGTCCGCTCGCGCGTCGCGACTCCGCCGAGATACGCCATCCACTCGCCGACGTAGCCCTCGCCGGCGGCCGTCTGATCGCGGGTGATACCGACGGGCTCGGCCCCGCGCCACGACCAGCTCGTCGGCACGCCCGGCCGCTGGAACAGCGCCCACTCGCCGGCGTCGACGAACAGATACCGGCCCTTCGCGCCCTCCGGGCCCGAGAGGTCGACCGTCTCGTTGACCGCCATCGTGAACGTGACCCGCGGGGTCGTCGTGTTGCCGTCCCACTCGTAGACAGTCCCGCCGGCGCGCGAGAAGCCCGTCGTCCCCGTGACGGTCACGTCGCTCGGGAGCTCGGGCTTGAGCGACGACACCCGGTCGGGCACCCGGTAGCGCTGGACGACGGTGATCTGCCCGGGCTGGTCGGGCGTCAGCCGCAGTTCCTGGATCGCCGTGATGTTCGACGGCGCGGCCGCGAACACGTCGTCGGTGCCGGCCGCCGAGGCCGTCCCCCCAGTCGCGGTGACCGATTTCGTGACCCGCTCGGCGGGTGCGCCGGGTCCGACCGACCGGGCGGTGTCGGCGCTGAACGCCGTCGGGTCCGGTTCGGAGACGTTCCCGGTCGGGGAGGCTGTCACGAGACCGCCCCCGGCGACCGCGCTCGTGAGAAGCAACACCGCGACCGCGACGACGACGTATCGACGACCGCGGGCCCGTGCCATACCACCGGTTGGGAAACGCCCGCCTTAATGGTTCGGCGCGGGACCCGCCGGCGCCCGGCGGTCGCGGGCCGTCGGCGCCCGGCGGTCGTTCGGCCGTCGTCCGACTCCACCGAGTCGCCTACAGCCCGGCGAGGAACGCGGCGCCGGCGTCGATGGAGGCCGCCGGGTCCGCCGGTTCGTCGTGCTCGTAGACGAGCCACTCGGCGTCGATCTCGCGGGCCGTGTCGGCGCAGGCCTGCATGTCCACGTCGCCGTCGCCGATCTCGCAGAACTCGCCGTCGGCCATGTCCTTCATGTGGACGATCTCGACGCTGTCGCCGTAGCCGTCGAGGATCTCGACGGGGTCGTGGCCCGCGGTCTCGATCCAGCCCACGTCGGGTTCGAGCAGCGCGTCGGTGTGGTCGGCGAACACCTCGAAGCCCGTCGTGTCGTCGAACGCGGCGAACTCGTGGTCGTGGTTGTGGTAGTGCAGGTCGAAGCCCTGTTCCAGCATGTCCGCGGCGATCGCGTCGACGCGGTCGGCCGTCTCCAGCGTCGCCTCGCGGGTCTCGAAGTGTTGCGGGCCGAGCCACGGGACGACCGCGCCGTCGGCGCCGACGGTCTCGTGGAACTCGACGACCTCAGCGGGGTCGGACTCCATGTCGTCCACGTCGACGTGGGCCGCGGTCACGGCCAACTCCAGGTCGTCGAGGTGGTCGGCCAGTTCCGCGGCCGAGAGGCCGCCGAAGCCGCCGGAGAACTGCACGCCGTCGTAGCCGGCCGCCGCGCAGCGTTCGAGGATCTCCGCCATCGGCAGGTCCAGATCGCGAACCGAGTAGAGGTTGATCGCGGTGCGTACCATGGCGGTGGGTCGGTCCGCTGGGGTTTTAGTTCGGGGGTCGGGGCGCGACTCTCCGGGGGTAGCGAGGCGCGACCGAAGTGAGCGTCTCGGTGATGCGAACGGCGACCTGCGGGAGCCGTGAGCCGCGAGGTCCGACCGCAGGGAGGACCTCGGTAATACGAACGGGGAGCGGAGCGACCCGTGAGTCCCGCGGGGCGACCGAAGGGAGCGCCTCGGACGGGGTGATCGGGGAGCGGAGCGACCCGCGAGCCGCCAGGTGCAGCGGCAGCGAGCGCCTCGAAGATGCGGACGCTCTGGCTGCCCGACTCCGGTCGTGGGTTGCGGCGCGTCCGTCCGGGAGGCGTGGACTTTTGACCCGGCGCCGTAACGCGGAGGGTATGACGTACGACATCGCGTTCGTCGGAACGGGGCCCGAACCGGACAATCCCGTCTGGGGCGAGAGCGCGGCGATGGCCTACCGCCACGCCGAGGGCTACCGCGAGCGCGAGGACTGCCGGATCGTCGCCGCCGCCGACATCGTCCGCGAGAACGTCGCCGCCTTCGCCGAGGAGTTCGACGTCGCCGAGGACGGGACCTTCGAGGACTACGAGGCGATGCTCGACGCCGCCGACCCCGACATCGTCTCGATCTCGACGCCGGTGCCGACCCACGCCGAGATCGTGCTGGACTGCATCGCCAGCGGCGTCCCGGAAGCGATCCACTGCGAGAAGCCGATGGCGACGACGTGGGGCGACGCGCGACTGATGGCCCAGGAGGCCGCTCGGCGGGACGTACAGCTGACTTTCAACCACCAGCGGCGGTTCTCGCCGGTGTGGCGCGAGCCCAAGCGCGCCCTGGACGAGGGCGCCATCGGCGACCTGCAGCGGGTGGAGGTCGGGACGAGCACGCTGCTGGACAACGGCACCCACCACATCGACCTGGCGCACATGTACGCCGACGAATCGCCCGTCGAGTGGGTCATCGGCCAGGTCGACTACCGCGAGGAGTACGTCAAGTACGGCGCCCACAACGAGAACCAGGGACTGGTCCAGTGGGCCTACGACAGCGGCGTCCAGGGTATCGCGACGACGGGCTTCGGCGAGGACGGCGTGGGGGTCCACCACCGGCTGCACGGCACCGACGGCGTCATCGAGGTGACGCCGTGGAGCGAGGCACAGGCCAGGGTGCGCCGGGACGGCGAGGGCTGGGAGACGCTGGTCTCGGGCGTCGAGAACGCGGCGGCGGTCCCGCCGGCCATCGACCACGTCGTCGAGTGTCTGCACGAGGGGACCGAACCGGAGTTCTCCGCCCGGCGGGCGCTGTCGGTGACCGAAGTGATCTTCGCCGCCTGGGAGTCCTCGCGGCGGCGCGGTCGGGTCGACCTGCCGCTCCGGGTCGAGGACAACCCGCTCGAAGCGATGGTCGAGTCCGGTGCGCTGTCGCCCGACCCCGCCGACGAGGACTGACCGTCGAGGCGGGCGCTGGCCCGTCGGACGCCCGTCGGACGGCCCCGGAAGCTTATGGTGCCGGGGGAGCGTCTACCGGGTATGCTCAACGCGCTGGCACTCCAGTTGGACGTTCTCACGCAGCCCGTCGGGATCCTCGGCGTCCTCATCCTGCTGGCAGCGATCATCCTGATCGGTCGGTTCCTGCTGTCGATGGCCTGGCGGCTGGTGGTCATCGGTATCATCGTCGTGGGCACGCTGTACATCCTCAGCGTCCTCGGCTTCACGTTCCTGTAGCCGATCGCCGCCGCGAGCCGACCGAACGGGCGCCTCTCGCCCATGGATTTTTGCCCGCTCGGCCGAACCGCCAGTCGTGACGCAGTCGTCCGCCCCCGACGGCCGCGAGCAGGAGCGGCTGTTCGTCCGCCGCCGCGAGCGACGGCTCACCCGGACCCACGCCGCGCTGTGGGCGCTGATCCTCGCGACCACGGCGGCCGATATCGTCCTGACGATGGTCGGACTGGCCGGCGGGCTCCCGGAGGGGAACCCGGTCGTCGGGGCGATGATCGAGTCGTTCGGCCTCGCGGGCCTGTGGACGGTGAAGTTCGCCGCGATGTGCTGGCTGGTCGCCGGCTGGTCGCTACTCTCGGACCGCAACGCCTCGGTGTTCCTCGGGCTGTTCGCCGTCGTCACCTCGCTCGTCGTCGTCACGAACGCAGTCGTGCTGGTGGGCTCGTGACACCGGATTTCAGAAGTGACGGTCGACGAGCGCCACCACGGGGCGGGGCCGGAACCGACCGATTCAGACGCCGTCGAGGAAGTTTCGGATCACGTCGTGGCCGACGGCGGTCAGCACCGACTCGGGGTGGAACTGGACGGCCTCGATGGGGTGCTCGCGGTGGCGGATCCCCATCACCAGGTCGACGGTGTCGCCGTCGCCGGTCTCGGCCTCGGTGGTCGCGGTCACCTCGAAGCAGTCCGGTACCTCCGTGGCGACCAGCGAGTGGTAGCGGCCGCCGCGGATCCCCTGGTCCAGTCCCGAGAACACGCCCTCGCCGTCGTGGCTGATGGGGAAGGCCTTGCCGTGGATTGGTTCCGGAGCCCGTCCGACCGTCCCGCCGTAGGCGTAGACGGCCGCTTCGAGCCCGAGACAGACGCCCAGCGTCGGCACGTCGGGGCTTATCTCGGTCAGCACGTCGTTCGTGACGCCGATGTCGCGGTCGTTTTTCGGGTGGCCCGGCCCGGGCGAGATGACGATGGCGTCGGGCTCGGCCGCGCGCACGTCGTCCAGCGAGGCCGTGTTGCGGACGACCTCGGTGTCGGCGTGCTCGCTGACGTACTCGACGAGGTTGTAGGTGAACGAGTCGAAGTTGTCGACGAACAGCACCCGCCGCTCGTCGGCCCGCTCGCGCTGGCGACCGCTCATCGGGACACCTCCTCGGGCTCGGCGACCTCCTCGGCGTCGACCTCGATGGCCTCCAGCGCGTCGAGGACGCCCTGCATCTTCTGTTCGGTCTCCTCGTACTCGCTGGTCGGGTCGCTGTCGGCGACGATGCCGGCGCCGGCCTGGACGGTGACCCGGTCGGCGCTGTCGGCGGCGTCGTCGGGAATCTCGACGCCGTAGCGGCTGTCCAGATCCTCGACCGTAGCGGTGCGGATGACGATCGCGAGTTCGGCGTCGCCGGTCCAGGTGAAGTAGCCCACGCCGCCGCCGTAGGGGCCTCTCGGCGCGCGTTCGAGGTCGTCGATGATCTCCATGGCGCGGATCTTCGGCGCGCCCGAGAGCGTCCCGGCGGGGAACGACGCGCGGACCGCGTCGAAGGCGTCCGCGTCGTCGGCCAGCGTCCCCGTAACCGTGGACTCGATGTGCTGGACGTGGCTGTATTTGAGGACGCTCATGAACTCCTCGACGCGGACGCTGCCGGGCTCGGCCACCCGGCGCACGTCGTTGCGCGCGAGGTCGACGAGCATCGTGTGCTCGGCCCGCTCCTTGCCGTCGGCGAGCATCTCGCCGGCGAGCCGTCGGTCCTCGACGGGGCTGGTCCCCCGGGAACAGGTACCGGCGATGGGGTTCGAGAGGACGCGGTCGCCCCGCACCGCCACCAGCGTCTCCGGGCTGGCGCCGACGACCGAGAGGCCGTCGTAGTCGAGGACGTACATGTACGGCGAAGGGTTGACCGACCGGAGCGACTCGTACAGTCCCAGCGGGTCCACGTCGCCGTACAGCTCCCGCGTTCGCGAGATGACGCCCTGGTAGATGTCGCCCGCGAGGACGTGCTCTTTGGCCTTCTCGACGGCGTCCTCGTATTCGTCCTGCGGGCCGGCGGTCTCGCTCTCGCGGACGAACCCGCCGGTCTCCAGGTCGGCGGCGCCCGACAGGAGGTCGGCGACGCGCTCGACCTCGGCTTCGAGTTCCTCGTAGCGGGCGGCGGCGTCGTCGCCGGGTTCGAGCAGCGGCGTGCAGACGAGCGAGACGGTGTCCTCGACCTCGTCGAACACGAGCGTGCTCGTGGTGAGGACGAACTGGGCGTCGGGGTATCGGGAGTCGGGGTGCTCGAGGCCGACCTCGTCGAGCCAGCAGTCGTAGACGGCGTCGTAGCCGACGAAGCCGACGAGGCCGCCCTCGAAGTGCTCGCGGTCCATGTCGGGGAACCCGCGGCGCCGTACGTCGGGCATCGCGCCGCGGACGCTGTCGAGGGTGTCGCCGCCGTCGGCGTCGAAGAAGGTGTCGTAGCGGTCGTCGAACGTCTCGACGGTCGCGCCGTCGGCGTCGACGGTGACGACGCCTTTGGGGTCGTAGCCGACGAAGGAGTAGCGGGCGTGGCGGTCCTCCGTGGTCGGCGCGAACGCGCCGTCGGGGTCGCTGGAGGCGACCTTCTCGGCGCTCTCCAGCAGGAACGTGTAGTCGGCGCCCTCGATGTCGGTGGTCCGCCCCGACAGCGCGGCGTACGCCTCCAGCGGCTCCAGGTCGGTGTCCAGCTCGACCGCCGCGCGCACGACGACCGGTTCGTCGCCGTCGGCGTCGGCCAGCTCGACGAACTCCGCCTTCGACGGTTCGAGTTCGAGGTCGGTTCCGGGATCGGGGTCGCTCACGCGGCCACCTCCCGCCGGGTCGTCGCGGCGACGAACTCGCGGACGGCTTCGTGGTCTTTCTCGCCGCCGACGCGGTCGCCGTCCGCGCCGCGCTCGACGCCGGTCGCCACGTCGACCCCGAACGGGTCGACCGTCTCGACGGCCGCGGCGACGTTGTCCGGGGTGAGTCCCCCGGCCAGGATCACGGGTACGTCCAGGTCGGCGACGACCTCGCGGGTGCGCTCCCAGTCGTGAGTCTCTCCGGTGCCGCCGCCGCCGTCGGCGTCGACCGAGTCGACCAGCAGGGCGTCTGCGGGCTCGGCGTAGTCGCGAATGTCGTCGGCGTCGGCGTCGACCGCGACGACCAGATCCCCGCCCAGCCGACGGCCGAGCGCGCCGAGTTCGCCCGGCGAGAGCCCGCCGTGGACCTGCAGGGCGTCGGGGTCGACGGTCTCGGCGAGGTCGACCGCCTCCTCGACGGTCGACGGCATCGTCACGAGTACCCCGGTCACCAGCGGGGGGACGCCAGCCAGGAGATCCGCGGCCGTCCCGGCGTCGACTTCCCGCGGTGTGTCGACGGGCACGTCACAGATGACGCCGACGGCGTCGGCGCCGGCGGCGACGACGGCCTCGCGGTCGGCCGCGCGGGTGACGCCGCAGACCTTGACGCGAGTGGCCGGGCGCTCGTCGGCGGCGTCGCTCATCGGCCCCCGTCGGCGGCGACGCGCGTGCTGACCTCGCGCAGGTCGTCGAGTTTGGCGGCGGCGTCGCCCGAATCGATGGCGTCGGCGGCCGCCTCGACGCCCGCTTCCAGCGAGTCGGTCATGCCGGCGACGTAGACGGCAGCGCCGGCGTTCGCGAGGATGATGTCGCGTTTGGCGCCGCGAACGTCGCCCTCGACGATCCCCAGCAGGTCCTCTGCGTTCTCCTCGGGGGCGCCACCCGACACTGCATCGATATCGTGGGTCTCCAGGCCGATCTCGTCGGGGGTGATCGTGTACTCGGTAACCGCGCCGTCCTCGACCTCGGCGACGGCGGTCTCGTCGTGGACCGTGATCTCGTCCATGCCCGATCCGTGGACGATCAGGGCGTGGTCGACGGGCATCTCGGCGACGGCGCGACCGATCAGGCCCACCAGGTCTGGGTCGTAGACGCCCATGACCTGCGCGTCGGCGCCGGCGGGGTTCGTGAGTGGACCGAGGACGTTGAAGATGGTCCGCATGCCGACCTCGCGGCGCGGGCCGATCACGGCCTTCATCGCCGGGTGGAACGCGGGGGCGTGCATGTAGCCGATTCCAGCCTCCTCGATGGTCGCCTCGACGGCTTCGGGCGCGGTGTCCATGTCCAGCCCGACCTCCTCCAGCACGTCCGAGCTCCCCGACGACGAGGAGACCGAGTAGTTGCCGTGTTTGGCGATCGGGACGCCGGCGCCGGCGGCGACGATGGCGCTGGTCGTCGAGACGTTGATCGTGTCGTAGTCGTCGCCGCCGGTGCCGCAGGTGTCGACCAGCGGCGCCCGGTCGGGGTCGATGGTCCGGGCGGCCTCGCGCATCCCCTGGGCGAAGCCGGCGATCTCCGCCTCTGTCTCGCCCTTCGCGCGCAGCGCCGCCAGCAGCGCGCCGATCTGTGCCTCGGTCGCGTCCTCGAAGACGGCCGTCGCCGCCTCGCGAGCCTCCGCGAGCGTCAGATTCTCCCCGTCCGTGACTGCTTCGATGTATGCTTCCATGTGGATCACCGATGTGCGGTTTAGTTCTACGATGTACGAATCAGTACATTCACTTAAGGGTGTCGAGTGGGGGTCGACCGATCCGGCGGGCTCCCGGGTCGGCCGTGTTCGGGTTCGGACGACGGTCCGGAAGCGGGGCTGACGGTGGGGGCCGACGGGCGGCGCCGCCCCATTCTCAAAGTTTGTACCGCGGGGGGAGGGACTATATGAGAGTTCACTATACCGTAGGGATATGCGACCGACCCTCAAGCGACGGATCGGTGTGGCGCTGGGCGGGCAGTTCGCCCACGCGTGCTATCAGGTGGTGGTGCTCCTGGTCGCGCCGGGACTGTGGCCGGTCCTCGGCGGACTGGGCGCGCTCGCGGCCGCGGCGGGACTCGCGTACGCTTACCGTTCGGTCGGCGACGCGCTCGACGAACGGACCGACGAGCGGCGGGCCCTGCAGACCGCGCTGGCCGAGACCGAGCGCGAGCGCGACGACCTCCGCTCGCGGCTGGACGACGCGACGGCGGAGCTGGCGGATCTCCGGGCCGACCTCGACGCCCGGCCGGCCGCGCCGCCGGTGGCGACGCCCGACGGCGGGGTCCAGGCCGCCGACGAGGCCGCCCTGGCCGACTACGAGGGCAGCGTCCGGACCGTCGGGACGGCGCTGGACGCCTTCGGCGAGGGCGACCTGACCCAGCGGCTCGACGCCGACGACGACTCCGAGGCGCTGGCGGAGCTCGCCGCGGAGTTCAACGAGATGGCCGCGGCCTTCGAACAGACCTTCGACGCGGCCGCGGGGTTCAGCGAGGAGGTCGTCGGCTCCTCCGAACAGGTGACGACGGCGACCCAGGCGGTCACCGACTCCAGCGAGAAGGTCGCCCAGCGCGTCCAGGAGATCGCCGACGTGTTCCACGAGCAACACCAGCAGATCAGTCAGATCTCCTCGGAGATGTCGGACATGTCCGCGACCATCGAGGAGATCGCCGCCTCCTCGGACGAGGTCAAGGAGATGGCCGACCAGACCGAGCGCTCGACCGTCGAGGGCATCGAGGCCGGCCGCTCGGCGCGGGACACCATGGACCAGGCCCAGGACCAGATCGGCGACGTGGTCGAGACGGTCACCGAGCTCAACGAGCAGATGAACGAAGTCGGTCAGATCGTCGACCTGATCGACGACATCGCCGAGCAGACCAACATCCTCGCGCTCAACGCCTCGATCGAGGCGGCCCACGCCTCGGCGGGCGCGAACAACAACGGCTTCGGCGTCGTCGCCGACGAGGTCAAGAGCCTCGCCGAGGAGACCAAAGACGCCACCAACGAGATCGAGGGACTCATCGGCGAGATTCAGGACCAGACCGACGAGACCGTCGACGAGATCACAGAGATGGAATCGACCATCGACGAGGGCAAGGAGACGGTCGGCGAGGGGCTCGACGCCCTCGAAGCGATCCTCGAACACGTCCAGCAGACCGCCTCCGGCGTCACCGAGATCTCCAACGCCACCGACGACCAGGCCGCGAGCTCCGAGGAGGTCGCCTCGATCGCCGACGAGGCCGCCGAGACCAGCAAGCAGAACGTCGAGGAGGCCGAACACGTCGCCGCTATCGCCGAGGAACAGAACCTCGCGCTGTCGGAGATGTACGTCAACGCGAAGATGCTCACGATGCGTGCCGAACAGCTCTCGGCGCTGTTCGAACGCTACCAGACCGAGTAGGGTCGGTCATCGGTCGCCGCGGTGCGGGCGTTCTCTCCGCTCTCGCCGTGATCTCTCCCTTCTCGCGCACAGTCTCTCCGGTCACGACGCCTTTAACTCCCGCAGTCGAGCAGTACGGCTATGGGACACGACGACCGAGTCCGCGCGCGACTCGACGACTATCTCGCAGCGAACGACCTCGGAGCCGTCTGGTTCGCCCGGCCGTCCTCCTTCGCCTGGCTGACCGGCGGCAACAACGTCGTCGACCGGGCCGCCGACATCGGCGTCGCCGCGGCCGGCTACGACGGCGACGGCCTCACCGTCGTCACCGACAACATCGAGGCGGGGCGACTCGCCGACGAGGAACTCCCCGACGACGTGACCGTCGAGGCCGTCCAGTGGCACGAGACGGACCTGCCCGAGGCCGTCGCGGCGGTCAGCCCGACACCGGCGGCCGCCGACTTCGACGTGCCCGGCTTCGAGTCGCTCGACGCGACCGACCTGCGTCAGCCGCTGACCGACCGGGATATCGAGCGGTACCGCTCACTCGGCGCGGACACTGCCGAGGTCGTCGAGGCGGTCGTCCGCGAGGCCAGCGCCGACGACGAGGAGCGCGAGGTGGGCGGCCGCCTGCGCGACCGCCTGTTCGCCCGCGGGATCGACTCGCCGGTCGTCCTCGTCGGCAGCGGCGAGCGCACTCGAAAGTACCGCCACTACACCACCCGCGACAGCGAACTCGGCGACTACGCGCTGGTCTCCGTGACGGCGGTCCGCGACGGCCTCCACGCCAGTATCACCCGCTCGGTCGCCTTCGACGCGCCCGAGTGGCTCGACGAGCGAACCGAGGCGGCTATGCGCGTCGAGGCCAGTGCCCTCGCCGCGACCCAGCGCGTCGGCCGCGAGGGCGGAGTCGCCGGCGACGTGTTCGACGCGATCGCCGACGCCTACGCCGCGGTCGGCTACGAGGGCGAGTGGCGCAACCACCACCAGGGCGGCGCCGCCGCCTACGCCGGCCGCGAGTGGTTCGGGACGCCCGACTCCGAGTCGTCGGTCCACCAGCCGATGACCTACGCCTACAACCCCACGGTCCAGGGCGCCAAAAGCGAGGACACCCATCTGGTCACCGACGACGGTATCGAACTGCTGACCGGGACCGGCGACTGGCCGACCGAGACGGTCGAGCCGGTCGGCGACGGCCCCGCGGTCGAACGCCACGCCGTCCTCCACCGCTGAGACGGCGCCGACCGGTCACTTCTCGTCGACGCAGCCGCTTGCGAGCGGCGCTACCCGGAAAAACGAGCGTTGTGGGATCAGTCGTCGTCGGCGACCGCGCCGGTCGCGGCCCCCCCGCGAGCTGTCACGCGGTAGGCGGGCTTGCGCACGATCTCCGTCCGGTGGCAGCGAGCGCAGACGTACTCCGTCAGCTTCGTTGTCTCGTCGTTGTGGCTCATGCGCTCGCCGCAGTTCGGGCACTCGGGCATTATATTCCTAATATGGTGGGGAACACTATAAATAGTTACGTTCCCGCGTCTCGTCGGCGATAATCGCGGTGCTACCGGGCTGAAAAGTGCGAATACGGCGATGTATCAGTGCGAGCCGCTGGGGATCGGGGTCTGGTCGTCTGTCGAGTCGAGGGCGCGGAGTCGGCGTTCGACCGCGTCGCGGTGGTCGGTCAGCGCGTCGAGCGCTTCCGGGACGAGCTCGCGGGCGGTCGGGACGGTCTCGCCGAGCGCGTCGTAGGCGTCGCGGTAGCAGGCGGCCGCTTGCGCGGTCCGGCCATCCGCGCGGTGGTCGTCGCCCGCGCGGACGCGGTCGGCGGCGTACCGGCGGCGCGTCTCGACCAGCGTCCCCGCCACGGCGTCGATGGCGTCGCGGATCGCCTCGGTGTCCCCCTCGAAGCGGCGGTCCGACCGCCCCCAGTCGAGTTCCAGCGCCGTCCGGTAGCGGTCCAGGGCGAACTCGAGGCGGTCGCCCCGCTCGCGCAGGTCGTCGGTCTCGTGGGCGCGCCCGCGAGCCTCCTCGGCGGACTCCACGGGCGCGCGTTCGAGCGCGGCGACGTTGCGTTCGACGCGGTCGCGTTTCGCCCGGAGCCGCTCGGCGACCGCCTCGTCGTCGGTCGTCGCGAGCGCCTCCTCGTAGTCGTCGTGGGCCCGCCCGTAGGCGGCGTGGGCGGCCTCGTACTCGCCGTCGCGCCACCACCCCTCGGCACGGTCGATCGTGCGGGCCGCCCGCCCCTCCAGCGCCGAGCGCCGGGCGTCCTCGATCCGCGCTTCGACGCGCTCGATCCGGTCGGCCGCGGCGACCACGCCGTCGGCGCAGAGCTCGCGCTCGCTGCGCCGGGCGGCATCGGTTTCGGCCATCGCGTCGCGGACGGCCGCCAGCGCGTCGTCGTACCACCGCGAGCGGGTGAGCCGGTCCGCCTCCGCGACGGCCGTCCGCGCGTCGTCCAGCCGTTCCTCGATGGCGATCCACGACAGCGACGCCGCGTCGAGGTACTCGACCATCGGGCCCAGCCCCGACCGGCTCGGGAAGTGCCACTCCACGTTGGCCGCGGTCGTGACGACGAACTCGCTGGCGAGGACGCCGTCGCTGTGCTCGACCACCTCCACGTCGGCCAGCGACAGGTCGATCGCGCGGTCCCCGCCGTCGGTATCACCGACGACAAAGCGCAGCCGCGCGTCCGTCGCCAGCGCGAACGCGCGGTAGCCTTCCCCCGGCGCGATCCGCTCGGTCTCGTCGCTCCCGACCTCGCTCCGGAAGACGCCCTTCTTCCCGTTCGATCGCACCAGTACCGGCCGCTCGCCGTCTTCGAGATACGACCCGAGCGGCGCCTCCCGCAGGTACCCGTCCGACAGGATCCCCCCGCGCCCCATCCCCCCGAGCGTCTCGTCGTCGACGCCCTCTATGTTATCTGGATTGATAATCGGGGCCATACCGAGTCGTACAGACCGGGGCGTAATGAGTGGCTAGGTTCGGTCGCTGATAGGTCGGCGGATACGTGCCGGATCGTCGCCAGTCGGTCGCTGGCCCGGTCGGACCCGGACCAGTCCGGCCGCGGTGGGGACGGTCGCCGATGTGTCGCGACCGTCGCGGCCGGGCGTCGAGGCTGTCCCCGTCGGGGCCGCCGGCAGACGCGCGTCTGACTGAGTTTTAGGTGGGATCTGTCGAAAGAGGGCCGTGGATGGCACGATTCACGATACAGTTGCCCGCAGAACTCGCGGGCGACACGACGACGGGCGAGCGGACGGGCGCGGACGGCGCGGGGCGGCGCGAGACGCGGACCGACGGCGGCGAGTTGGACGCGGCGACACGGGGGTTCGTCTCCTGGGTCGAGTGCTGGGCCGACGGGTAGGCTCGCGGACCGTTCTCAGAGGCCGTCGACGAGGCGGCCGGCGATTCGCTGTGCCCCCAGCGACGGCGAGATGTCGGGGTGGTCGGCGGCGACGGCCGAAACCTCGCGGTCGAGTTCCTCGCTGACTCGCTGTTCGAACTCCTCGACGATCCCGGGGATGCAGGCCATGCCGCCGGTGAGGACGATGCGGTTGTCCAGCGCCAGCTGGTAGACCTTCATGTAGTCGTTGGCCAGTTCCGGGAGGAAGGTGTTGCAGAACTCCTCGACGGCGTCGTCGAGGTACTCG
>Ga0207772_100468_pt1 | contig 14623 bp, 16 predicted proteins | sample A23M3SouthBayCA_2_FD_187750 | JGI IMG/M metagenome (GOLD analysis project Ga0207772, IMG submission 187750) | Aerobic enrichment media microbial communities from Eden Landing Ponds, California, USA - A23 M3 (2) (SPAdes) | ecosystem: Environmental > Aquatic > Marine > Unclassified | place...
CGCCTCCTTGTCGGGGGCCTCGTACCCCTCGGGGTCGACGCGGAGGATCCCGTACATCCCCATGTCGAGGTGGTTCTGCGTCTGGTAGTGGCAGTGGTAGAGGTGAGTTCCCGGCTGGTTCGCGGTGATCTCGTAGGTGTGCTCCTCGCCCGGCGCGACCTGCTGACCGGTCGTCGTCGGAACGCCGTCGTCCATCCAGCTCTTCGAGAGCCCGTGGACGTGGAAGGTGTGCGGGCGGTTGTGCTCCGAGTTGTCGTAGGTGATCTCCAGTTCGGTCCCCTCGGTAACGCGGAGCAGCGGGCCGGGAACGCTCGGATCCGTGTCCGGCGTCTGCCACGCCCAGACCTCGGGCAGTTCCCACGGGCCGCCTCGGGTCTCCGCGCCGAGAAGTTGGTGACGACACGGGGTCGTGGACACCGTGATCTGGCCGTCTCGCTCGTCGAGGTCGATCTCCGTTCGCGGGGACGTGTACGGATGGTCCGTCTCGACGCCGGTCGAGTCGCTTCCCGACCACTCCTCGACCGGTTCGGCCGAGGTTCCGGTGCCGGCCGCGTTCTCCGCGCCCGTTCCGGAGTCCGCACGTGGTGCGCCACACCCCGCAAGCCCGACGGTACCGAGCGCCGCGGCCGCCGAGAGGAAGCCGCGTCTGGAAGCCGTGCGTCGTCCGGTGTTGTGGTCGTCTCTCGTCATATCCGAACATGAACGGGGGAGACGGATAAACCGGAATCAGGATCCACGGAACGTGAAAATCCGGTCGGCGGTCGGGGGAGTTAAATACTCTCGGCTCCGGTCGACGACCGCTTTTATTCCCGAGCGGCACGACGGCCGAGGTGACCATGCGGATCGGCATCGTCTCCGACACCCACGACGACCTCGCCGCCGTCGAGGCGGCCGTCACGCTGTTCGAACGCGAGGGCGTCGACGTCGTCGTCCACTGCGGCGACTTCGTCGCACCCTTTTCAGTGACCCCGTTCGACGTCGGGACCGGTCCCGACGCCGACGACGGTCGCGACGCTGGCGGCGGCTCCGACGCCGGCTTCGAGTTCTACGCCGTCCGCGGCAACAACGACGGGGAGTGGGCGGTCGAGTCGACCGTCGACGCCTTCGGCACGTACCTCGGCGAAGCGGGAACCCTCTCGTTCGGCGACGACTCCGAGGCCGGCGACGACTCCGAGGCCGGCGACGACTCCGAGGTCGGCGACGACGTCAGCGTCGCCGTCACCCACGGGACGAGCGCGGTCGTCGTCGACGCCCTCGTCGACTGCGGCGACTACGACTACGTGTTCCACGGCCACACCCACGCGCACGGCGTCGAGGAGCGCGACGGAACGGTCCGAGTGAACCCCGGCGGCCTCCCGATCCCCGTCGACGGTGCAGACGACGTCTTCCGGGTCGCGGTCCTCGACGTCGACGCCCGCGACGGGCCCGCGGACCCCGACGCGGTGACGCACTACGGCCTAGACGTGTAGGAGCTACGACGCCTCGTCCGCGGGCTCGACCCCGCGGAACTCGAACCGAGCGCCGCCGTCGGCGGCGTCGGCGAGGTCGAGCGTCCACCCGTGCGCGTCGGCAACCTCGGCGACGATCTTGAGCCCGAAACCGGTCCCGTCCGGGTCGGTCGTGACGCCGGCGTCGAACACCTCGTCGCGGCGGTCGTCGGGGATTCCGGGGCCGTCGTCTTCGACGTAGAAGCCGCCGCCGTCGGGGAGAACGCCGACCTCGACGCGGACCGACTCGCCGGCGTGAGCGACCGCGTTAGCGAACAGGTTTTCCAGGGCCTGTCGCAGCCGGCTCTTGTCGGCGCGGAATCGGAAGTCGTCGGCGACGACGAACTCGGCGGTCGCGGTGTCCACGCCCTCCCAGCACGCTTCGGCCAGGGATCCGAGCGAGACCGGCTCCGTCTCGTCGATTGCGGTGCCCTGACGCGCGAGCGCGAGCATGTCCTCGACCAGCGCCTCCATCCGGTCGAGCGATCGGGCGATCGTGTCGATCTCTCCCAGTTCCTCGTGCCCCTCTTCGAAGCGCTCGCGGATCAGATCGAGGTTCCCGGTCGCGACGTTGAGCGGGCTCCGGAGGTCGTGGGAGACGAGGCTGGCGAACTCCTCCAACCGGTCGCGCTCGCGGGCGACCTCCTGTTCGCGGACACGGAGCTGGCGCTCGCGTTCGATCCGGACGAACACCATCGTGACGGTGGCGGCCCAGAGCCGCGCGACCGCGAAGTCGGACTCGTCGAACGCGTCCCGTTCCGTGGCCCCGATGTTGATGATCCCGTATCGACCGAGCGGGAGGATCAACTCGCTGCGGATCGGCGAGTCCCGGTTGTGCCGCTCCGGGTCGGCGTACGTGTCCGCCACGTACACCGGATCGCCGGACTCGAACACGTCCCACGAGATGCTCGGCTCGTCGGAGCCGAACGTCGGATGGTCGCCGACGACCTCGTCGGCCGCGTCGGTCCAGACGATCGGATCGAGGAGGTCGCCGTCCTCGTCGTACAGCCAGATCGCTGCGATCGGGTGGCCGAGCACGTCTTCGACGTACTCGACCGCGGCCTCCGCGGCGAACTCTCGATCGGTCGTCTTCAGCAGCTCCTGTGTCGCCTCGTGGAGCGCCTCCAGCGTCCGCGTCCGGCGGTGGAGCTCGGCCTGCTGGGCGCGCTCCGCCCTGACGTCGACGATCGTGGCGACGAGGTACGTCTCGCCGTGCTGTTCGAACGGACCGAGACTGAGCGTCACGGGCACTTCGTCCCCGTCGGCCCGCCGGGCGTACAGGTCCAGACTGGCCGCCATCGAGCGCGGCTCCGGATCGGCGATGTAGCGGCGGAGCTCCTCGTCGACCACGCCTTCCTGGGGGTCGTACACCAGCGTCTCGAACTTGGCGCCCTCAACCTCCTCGGGCGCGTATCCGAGGACCTCCTCGACGCGCTCGTTCCCGGCCTGGACGACGCCGTCGCTGTCGACGATCACGACCGCGTCGGGAATGCCGTCGAGCGCGTCCGGATACCGGTCCATCGCTACTCCTCCGTCGGTTCGTGGACGTGCCCGCACTCGGGACACCGGACCTCCTCGCCCCGGAGGTCCGCGGACGAGGCGCGCACCTCACGCATCACCTCGCTGATCCGGTCCTCGGCCTCCAGTTCGTCGGCGACCGCGAGGTCGACGCCCTCGACCTCTAAGAGGAACTTCGCGACTTCCGTCACCTCGTACATCATCTCGTCTAGGTCCTCCGCGGTGAAGAAGCCGGACATCGCGCCGTAGAGGAACGTCGCGCCCGCCTTCGTCACCTTCTCCTCGAAGGAGTAGCGCGCCTGGTTGACCGCCTGCGGCGTGTACGTGTCCGTCATGAAGGGGACGAGTTCGGGGAGGTTCTCGCCGATCTTCGTCATCTCGACGCCGGTCTCGGTACGGAAGTCGGCGCAGAGCCGCGCGATCGCCCACTCCCTGGCCGTGATGTACGTCCGATCCCGGAGGAACTCGTTGACGCGCTCGTAGCGGGCGCCGTCCATCTTCTTGAACCGCTCGTACTTGCGGACCTCTGGGGGGACCTGCTCCCGCTCCGCATCGGCGCTCCCCGCGTCGTCGTCGCTCGCGGCACCTTCAGTGTCGTCTCCGGCAACGCGCTCGGCCGCCTCATCGTCGGGGGCCTCACCGTCGGGAGCCTCATCGTCGGTCCCGCCGGCGTCCGCCGCTGAGGGCTCGTCGGCCGGCTCCGACGCCTCCGCCGTGGCGTCCGCGGTTTCGGGGGCGCCGTCCGATCCCTCGTCCGTCGCGGGATCGGTTGAGTCGTTCATATCATTGGTAACCTTACCGGCGAACAAAAGGGTTGTCGGTGGCGTTGCGGACGAGGGGCACCGAATCCCGCCCGCATTCGGAGTCGATCTGAGTCGATCGGCGTCGGTCGGAGTCAACCGGAGTCGATCGGCGACCCAGCGGAGATCCATTTTTGTACCGGCGCGCGGACGTGGGAGCCATGAAGGTGCTTTGCGGGATCGGCGGCAGCGACGACTCGTTGCGCGCGCTCGATCGGACGGTCGACCGCGCGGCGGTCGCGAACGACGACCTCACGATCGCGGTGGTCGAAAACCCCGACTCGACGGTCGACCCGGACGAGGTGATGGACCGCGCACGGGAGGCGATCGACGAGGCGAAGATCGACGCCGAGGTGCGGCGCGTCGAGGGCAACCCGGGGAGCCGACTGATCGAGATCGCCGAGACGGAAGGGTTCGAGGAGATCGTCCTCGGCGGGGGCCACACGAGCCCGATGGGGAAGATCACGATCGGGTCGATCGCCGAGTTCGTCCTGTTGAACGCCAAGACGTCTGTCACGCTGGTCAGATGAGCGACCGAGGATACCCGGAAGCGGTGGCCGACGAGTTCTCCGCTCCCCCCACGGAGTTCACCGATCGTGAGGAGCGAACCGTCGAGATTCGCCCCTACGAGGGTACCGAGGAGGAGCACGAGGCGCTCGTCGAGATGTACGACGCCTTCGACCCCGCCGACCGCGCGCAGGGGATCCCGCCGGGCGGCGAAGAGCGGATCCGCGAGTGGTTAGACGCGATCCTCGGCGGCGACTGTCTCAACGTGATCGCGTGGTGCGGTGACGAGGTCGCCGGGCACGCGACGCTGGTGCCCGACGGCGACGCCTACGAACTCGCGATCTTCGTCCACCAGGAGTACCAGCGCGCCGGTATCGGCACGCACCTGATCCGCGGACTGCTCGGCCACGGGCAGGCCGAGGGGGTCAGGAAGGTGTGGCTCACCGTCGAGCGATGGAACCGCGCGGCCGTCTCGCTGTACAAGAAGATCGGATTCGAGACCTCCGACGCCGAGAGCTTCGAGCTAGAAATGGGGCTCCGGCTGAATCCGAACGCGGACGCGGGCGAGAGCGACGAATAGCGGTTCGCGAGTCGCTCGCGGCGTCCCGGGCGATCGCGTAGCGTTGGCCGGGATCTTCAAGCCTTTACGTGCGGCGGGCGAGCGCTCCGGTATGAGTCATCGGATCCTTCTGTTGGGGGCACCGGGCGCCGGAAAGGGCACACAGAGCGCGAAGCTCGCCGAGGAGTACGGCGTCGAGCACGTCACCACCGGCGACGCGCTCCGCGCGAACAAGGACATGGAGACCGAGTACGGGACGCCCCGCTCGTTCATGGAGGCCGGCGAACTGGTGCCGGACCCGGTCGTCAACGAGATCGTCAAGGCCGCGCTGGCGGACGCCGACGGGTTCGTGCTCGACGGCTACCCGCGCAACCTGGATCAGGCGGAGTACCTCTCGGAGATCACGGACTTAGACGCCGTGCTCTACCTCGACGTCGACGAGGAGGTGCTCGTCGACCGACTCACCGGCCGCCGGGTTTGTGACGACTGCGGTGCCAACTTCCACGTCGACTTCCAGCCGCCCGAGGAGCCGGGCGTCTGCGACGAGTGCGGCGGCGACCTGATCCAGCGCGACGACGACACCGAGGAGACCGCCCGCGAGCGACTCGACGTGTTCTACGACAACACCGAGCCGGTCATCGAGCACTTCCGCGACGAGGGCGACCTCGTCGAGATCGACGGCGAGGCGACGCCCGACGAGGTCTTCGAGCGCATCCGCGACGTTCTCGACGAATAGCGAGCGAGTCGTATCCGACCGGTTCTCACCGTTTTCTCGACGACGATCCGAGCGCCGACGATCCTGCAAGGTTCTTAACCGTCCGCCGACAACCGAGCGGTAATGAGCAAGGTCGAACGGAGAGTCCGCTCGCTGGTCAGCGGCGACAGCGAGATGCGAGACGCTGTCGAGGTCGTCCTCGACAACGCCACTGACGGCGAGGTCCAGTGGGTCGACGTCCGCGACCAGATCACGAGCGGGCAGTGGGGCCGACTCATCGAGAAAGAGGTCCTCGTCGACGGCGACACCGGCTTCGCGCTGGCGGACCGCGACGCCATCGAGGCGGGACTGGAGGACGACGACGATCTGACCGGCGGCGACGTCGATACCCCGGAGACGACCAGCTGGACCAAGTGGGACAAGATGGCCGCGGTCGCGACGATCGGCGCATTCGTGGGCTACGCCGTCAACCCGGTCCGCAACGCGATCGCCGGCGCCTTCGACGTCGTGTTGGGGCCGCTCCTCGGCGTCGTCCCCTTCTACGTCGTGATCATGGTGATCGCGCTCGGAACGGGGCTGTACTCGACCCTGTTGCGCGCGGGACTCATGGACATGGACAAGATGAGTATGTACCAGGACCGGATGCAGGACATCCAGGACCGCCGGAAAGAGGCCAAGGAGCGCGACGACCAGGAGGCGCTCGACGCCATCCAGGAGGAGCAGATGGACGCGATGGGCGACCAGCTCGGGATGTTCAAAGAGCAGTTCCGCCCGATGGTGTGGATCATGTTCCTCACGATTCCGGCGTTCCTGTGGATGTACTGGGTGATCGGCTACCGCGGCTCCACCGCCGAGTATCCCAGTGTCGCTGCCCAAGAACTCGTCGTCCCGTTCGCCGGCAGCGTCACCTGGGACACGGGAATCGTCGGCCCGATCCAGATGTGGATCCTCTGGTACTTCCTGTGTTCGATGGCGTTCACCCAGTTGGTCCAGAAGAGCCTCAACATCGAGATGTCGCCGTCGTCGTCGTAACTCGTTCGCTCTGACGTCTTTTGGCTGCGCCGTCGTAGCGTTTCGTGTCGTCAGTGCTGGTCGATCCCGTCTCTGGAGATATCTGCCGGACCCAGTACGGTCAGTACGGACACACCGACGATGGCCGATTGGGGGAGTGGGTGTGGTCAGTTAGCCGTGATCGGGGGGTGTTGCTGTCAGTTGTTTATAAGCGATCGATGCAACACGTACTCCCGCGATCGGTCGTTCATCGATCTCGCGTAGTCGTGGGAGGCGGGCCTGTGACGGTCAAAAAAGACGTGGAAACGTGAAACCGGACGGGACCGAGAGAACCGGAAGCACCGAGAGAACCGCGACCGCGCCGTCGCCTCAGAACGTCTCCAGGTAGCGGTCCTCCTCCCACTCGGAGACCTGGGTGAGGTACTCGCTGAACTCCTGGGACTTCGCCTCGGCGAACTTCTCGGAGGTGTGCGGGCCGAGCGCCTCCTGCAGCACCTCGTCGTCGTCGAGTTCCTCGACGGCGGCGCCGAGGTTCGGCGGGAGCGTCTCGATGCCGTACTCCTGGCGCTTCGCGTCGTCGAACTCGTAGATGTCCTCGCGGACCGGATCGCCCGGATCGGCTTCCGTCTTGATCCCGTCGAGGCCGGCAGCGATGAGCGACGCCATCGCGAGGTAGGGGTTACAGGACGGGTCGGGACTGCGGACCTCGAACCGGGCGGAGACGCCCGCGGCGTCGGGGACGCGGACAAGCGCCGAGCGGTTCGTGTCGGACCACGCGACGTAGATGGGCGCCTCGTAGCCGGGCACGAGACGCTTGTAGGAGTTCACGGTCGGGTTGGTGACGGCCGTGAACGCGGGCGCGTGGTTCAGGATGCCGCCCATGAACTGGTAGGCAGTCTCGCTCAGGTTGAACTCGTCCGAGTCGTCGGCGAAGGCGTTGCCGTCGTCGTCGAACAGCGAGATGTGGCTGTGCATGCCCGAGCCGTTGATGTCGGCGATCGGCTTGGGCATGAACGTCGCGTGCAGGTCGTGTTGTTCGGCGACCGCGCGGACGACGGCGCGGAACGTCGCGATGTTGTCCGCGGTCGTCAGCGCGTCGTCGTACTTGAAGTTGATCTCGTGTTGGCCCTCGGCGACCTCGTGGTGCGAGGCCTCGATCTCGAAGCCCATCTCTTCGAGGGTGAAGATGATCTCCTTGCGCACGTCGGACGCGAGGTCCTTGGGCGCCAGATCGAAGTAGCCGCCGTTGTCGTGCGGGATCGTGGTCGCGTTGCCCTCGTCGTCCTTCTCGAACAGGAAGAACTCCGGCTCCGGACCGATCGAGACGGAGTAGCCCATCTCCTCGGCCTCCTCGAGGACGCTCTTGAGGACCTGCCGCGGGCCGCCGACGAACGGCTCGCCCTCCGTGGTCACGATGTCACAGATGAGGCGCGCCGCCCCGCTGTCACCGTTGCCGTCGCTGCGCCACGGGAGCACCGCGAAGGTGTCGGGGTCGGGGACGAGCCGCATGTCCGACTCCTGAATCCGCACGAACCCCTCGATGGAGGAGCCGTCGAAGTAGATCCCCTCGGTGAACGCTTTCTCCGCCTGGTGAGCAGGCACGGAGACGTTCTTGACAACACCGAGAATGTCGGTAAACTGGAGTCGCAGGAAATCGACGTTCTGTTCTTCGATCTCGTCGAGTACCGCCTGTTCTTTGGCCGTGAGGCCGCCGTCCGGTTTCGCGTGTTCGTCCGTCATGTTCTGGACGTTTCAATCGTTATCTGCCAGTATAAAGGCCTTATCGCTTGGCGCATGAACCGCCAGTCGCGCAAGAATGCTGGACGTTCGTAAAATTATAAACCCCTGACGACGTGAATTGGTTTGATGACGTACGAAAACCTCGACGCGAAGCTCATCAATTCCCTTCTCAGCAACGGGCGGGCGAGCCTCAGGAGCCTCGGCGACGAGCTCGACGTATCGGTGACGACGGTGTCGAACCACCTCCGGGATCTCGAAGACGAGGGCGTGATCCGAGGATACACACCCATCGTCGACTACGACAAGCTCGGGTACGACGTGACCGCGGTGCTCCAGCTCAAGGTCGAGGGGAGCGCGCTCCCCGACGTGACCGAGAAGCTCCGCCAGGAGAAACAGATGGTGAGCGTCTACGAAGTCACGGGCGATTACGACGTGATCGCCATCGGGAAGTTCACCGACACGGACGGGATGAACGAACAGATCAAGTCGATCCTCACCGACGCCGACATCCGCGAGTCGAACACCAGCGTCGTCCTCAACCCCGTCACCGAAAACGAGCAGTTCGACCTCGATCTCAACGAGGAGTAACCGTCGCACGCGCGGCGACGAGACCGCCGTGTCGCCGTTCCGGTTTCGCCACCCCTTTTCGGTCTACTGCCGCCCGGCCGCCGCCTCCAAGACCTCCACGGCCGGCAGCGGCTCGCCCGTCAGCGCGCGGATGTACGCCCCGCCCGCGATCGAGACGTGCGAGAAGTCGGCCTCGCTCAGGCCGTACATCTCGATCGCCCGCGAGGTGTCGCCGCCCCCGACGACGGAGAAGCAGTCGGTCTCGGCGATGGCTTCGAGCACGCCGACGGTGCCGTCCGCGAACCGCTCGTCCTCGAAGACGCCGAGCGCGCCCTTCACAAACACCGCGTCGGACTCGCGGATCGCCGGCTCGTAGGCCGCGACCGTCTCCGAGCCGACGTCGAGGTACCCCTCCGTCTTCTCGTCGATGTCGTCGACGGCGACCTCCGCGCGCTCGCCGTCGGCGCCCTCGTACGCGAGGTCGGTGGCGAGCCGGATCGCGTCGCCGCGCTCGTCGAGCACCGACTCGATCAGCTCGCGGTTCTCCTCCCACTGCTCGTCGAACAAGTCCATCCCGCCGACGTCGTGGCCGACCGGGTGGCCCGCCGCGCGTAAGAAGAGTTCGCCGGCGATGCCGCCGAGCAGGAAGCGGTCGACTCGGTCGTCCAAGGCGTCCATCACGCCGATCACGTCGGTCGCCTTCGTCCCGCCGACGACCATCGTCACCGGCCCGTCGAACTCGCGGGTCGCGATGGCGGTGTTGGCCTCGTACTCCGTCTCCATCACGCGACCCGCGTAGGAGGGGAGGACGAGCGGGAACCCGACCAGCGAGGCGTGCTTCCGGTGGGCCGCCGAGTAGGCGTCGTTGACGTACGCGTCGACCCGGGGCGCGAGGGTCTGCACGAACTCCGTCTCGGCCTTCTCCTCCGGCGACGCCTCGGGCAGTTCGTCGTCGCACATCCGGGTGTTCTCCAAGAGGAGCACCTCGCCCGCGCCGAGGGCGTCGATCGCGGCCAGCGCCTCGTCGCCGTAGGTGTCCGCGACGAACGCCACGTCTCGGTCGACGTGATCGGCGAGGATCTCGGCGTGGCCCGCGAGCGACGTGAAGTCGTCGCGGCCGGGGCGGCCCTGATGGGCCATGAGGACGACGCGGTGACCGGCGTCGGCCAGTTCGCGGACCGTCTCCGCGTGGCGCTCGAACCGGCGGTTGTCCTGCGGTTCTCCGTCCTCGATCGGGGAGTTGAGGTCGAGCCGAACGAGGACGCGTTGGTCTGCCGGGAGGTCGTCGATGGTGTCGAACGCGGACATGTGTGTGTGGTCGTCGATGAGATATTTAAGGAGTGGTTCTCCGGGGGAACGTTGCCGCCGGGAGTGTCAGGACTTCCGTCTATCGCTCGCGAGCAGCCGCTTACGCCTCGTCCTGTACGTACGCGGCCATGTCGAGCATCCGGTTCGAGAAGCCGTACTCGTTGTCGTACCAGGTGAGGACCTTCAGGAGCTTCCCGCCGGCGATGACGTTCGTCGACTGCAGATCGACGTAGCTGGAGAAGGGGAGGCCGGCGATGTCGCTGGAGACGACCTCGTCGTCGGTGTAGCCGAGCACGCCCGCGAGCGGGCCGGAGTCGGCGGCGTCGCGGAAGGCGGCGTTAACCTCCTCGGCGGTGACGTCCTCGTCGAGGCTGACGACGAACTCGGTGATCGACCCGGTCGGGACCGGGACCCGCATCGCCATCCCGTCGATCTTGCCCTCAAGCTGCGGGAGGACCGTCTGGGCGGCGCCCGCGGCGCCCGTCGAGGTCGGCACGATGTTCTCGGCGGCCGCGCGGCCGCGGCGGGTCTTCGCCTTCGGGCCGTCGATCAGGCTCTGGGAGCCGGTGTACGCGTGGACCGTGGTGAGGGTACCGGCGTCGATGCCGAACTCCGCGTCGAGTACCTTCGCGACCGGCGTGATGGAGTTGGTCGTACAGGAGGCGTTCGATATCACGTCGTCGTCGTCGTACTCGTCGTGGTTGACGCCGTAGACCAGCTGTTTGACCGGTTTCTCGCCCTTCGGAGGCGCCGAGATGATCACGGTGTCGGCGCCGCCGTCGAGGTGCGCGCTCGCGTCGTCGCGGGTGCGGAAGATGCCCGTACACTCCAAGGCGACGTCCACGTCGAGGTCGTCCCACGGCAGGTCGGCGGGGTCCTGCACGTTGTACAGCGGGACCGAGGTGCCGCCGATCGTCAGCGCGTCGCCGTCGCGCTCGACGCCGTCGAGCCGCCCCATGACGGTGTCGTACTTCGCGAGGTACGCCATGTCATCGAAGTCCATCACGTCGTTGATGCCGGCAAGCTCGATGCGCGGCGACTCCAGCGCCGCACGGAACACGTTTCGCCCGATCCGTCCGAACCCGTTGAGACCCACCCGTACGACTTCATCGTCGCTCACGTCGTCGGCCGCGGAGAGATATGATTTACTCATGTTCGAAAAAGGCGAACGCAGATACTTAAATCCGACCGAGTCGGCGTGAGACAGTCACTATCAATCGTTTTCATTATGACCGGTTCGATCTCGATCCGGCCCCCACCGGACCCGGTCGCCGGGAGGTCGCCGCCGTCTGGAGGAACCGACGGCGACCGAGAGAGACACCGCATACCGCCCACACAACGCCGAACGCCGGCGAAGACGGTCGTGGACAGAAGGCTTATCGGGATCACCCCCCTCACGTGAGATATGGACAGAGACGACCGTGACGATCCGTTCGGAGACTTCTTCGAGGAGATCGAACGGATGATGAACGAGATGGCCAACGGGGAACCCGGAAGCGAGGACGCCGGCTTCGGCTCGGCGACGCACGTGGACGCGTACACGACCGAGGACGGCGTGCGACTCGTCGCCGACCTCCCGGCCGTCTCGAAGGAGGAGCTTTCCCTACAGTGCGACGGGGAGGCGCTCACCATCTCCGCGGCGTCCGACCGGCGGGAGTACGACGAGACCGTCGAACTCCCCGTCCCGGTCGACGAGCACTCGGCCGACGCGACGTTCAACAACGGCGTGTTAGAGGTCGCGTTCGACCGCGACGACGACTCCGCCTCGATCGACCTCGAATAGTCGCAGTTCGCCGTTTTTACTCTCGCGCGGCGGTCCGCTCGATCAGCGCCGCGAGCCGGTCGTAGAAGTCGGGTTCGTACTTCGCCGCCGCGTCGACGGTCGGGCGCGCGTTCGTCTCGTTGACCACCAGCCGCCCGTCCGCCTCCAGCAGATCGACGCCGAGGTAGTCGATCCCGAGGACCGCCGCGGTCCGCTCGGCGAGTTCGCGTGCGCGGCCGGGGAGGTCGATCCCGGTCGCCTCGGCGCCGCGGTGGACGTTGTGTTTCCACCGCCCCTCTTCGACCGCGTCGGCGGGGAGTCTCCGTTCGACGGCACCGACGAACGCGCCGTCGACGACCATGGCTCGGTAGTCGCGCGCGTCGGGGAGGAACTCCTGGATCAGGTAGGACTTGTCGCCGGTCGCCCGGTAGTCGTGGACGAGGTTCAGGTAGTCGACGACGCCGAGAAGCGAGTCGAGGTCGGTCGCGGTCGCGACGCCCACGCCCCGAGTCGCCGAGTTCGGCTTGACGACGACCGGGTACGAGAACGGCTCGACCGCCTCGGCGACGACCGCCTCGTCGACGGGGTTCGACACCAGCGTCGTCCGCGGCGTCGGGAGCCCCGCGTCGTCGAGCGCGGCGAGCACGCCCGCCTTGTTCCGGGAGGTGAGGACGGCCTCCCGGTCGTTCACCCACGGGACCGACAGCCGCGTGTCGACGACGGCCCCCTCCATGAGCCGCGAGGGGTAGACGAAGCCGGCGTCGAAGCCGGCGAACTCGCCGTCAGCGTCTGCGTCGTCCGCCGGATCGTCGTCCACAGAATGTTCGTCCGCAGGGCCCTCGCCCGCAGAGTCGTCGCCCGCAGAGACGCGGAGCGCCCGCTCTTTCGCCTGCACGTGATCGACCGCGATGCCGCGGTCGGCGAGCGGCCCGCGCACGCGTTCGAACGTCTCGGCGTCCGTCGTCATCGCGAGCCGGAGCATACGCTCGATCAGGACCGTTCGGACTTAAAAATCGCGAGCGGCGAGTCGCGTCTGCGGCGTCGCGGCGTCGGTCGCGCGGGGGCGCCCTCTGCTCACTGGAGGTGCCCCTCCTCGCGGAGCTGTTCGGCCTCGCTCTTCTCGTAGCGCCACGCGATGTCACCCTTCTCGTCTTGCCAGTCCCAGGGCTCGACGAGGACGATGTCGTCCTCTCGGATCCAGACGCGTTTCTGCATCCGGCCGGGGATGCGCGCGGTGCGCTCTTTCCCGTCCGCACACCGCACTCTGACCCGGTTCGCACCGAGCATCTCGACGACCTCCGCGAACACCTCGTCGTCGTCGGGCATCCGGAGGTCGTTTCGACCGCCGCCGTCTCCGTTGCTCATGCGTACGCGGTGATACGCGCTCCCGGAAATAAAAGGGACGCTCTCCGCGCGGAAGCGCCCTTTTAAATTGTGACGGTGACGATCGGGAGGCATGCGCGACACCCTCGGGTCCGAAGGCATCGCCGGCGTCGTCGTCGTTCTCATCGCGGTCGGAATTCTGACCGTCCACGACCCGATCGTCGGCGCTGGCGTCGCGGTCCTGTTGGCCGGCCTCGCGCTGATCGCGAAGGGGGTCGCCGACTCGACGATGCGAGCGTTTGGCCTCAAGTAACGCTCGCCGTTCGGCCTCAAGTAGCGCTCGCCGTTCGGCCTCAAGTAGCGCTCGCGGTCCCGCTCGGTGGATCCCTCGGACGCATCGCTCCCGAAAGAGTGATATTCCGCGACCGCCGCGCACCGGTATGGTCGACGTACCCGCGGTCGCCGTGGAACTGATCGAACTCATCGCCGTCGTCGCCGGCGCCGGCGCCGCCTCGGTGGTCGGGGTCACGCTCGAACGCGTCGGACTCGACGCCGTCACCGCCGGCGACCTCGCGCTCGGCGCGTGGGCGGTCGGGATGGGCCTGCTCGCGCTGTACGTCGGGATCGTCGCGCTCGGGTACGAACAGGCGCTCCCCCGGCTGCAGCGGCTCGCCACCGGCGAGTGAGCGGTCCGTCACGGGTGTCGGACGCGAATCGCACTTATAAGGCTCCGTTCGCTGCCAGTTCCCTGACCGCGACCGCCCGCTCGCGGATCGCGGCCAGCTCCGACTCGTCTTTGTCGTCGAGATGTGAGTACATCAGCCCCATCCGTCCGGTTCCGCGCAGCGTCTCTTCGTTCTCCGCCAGGAAGTCCCAGTAAAGCGCGTTGAGCGGGCACGCCCCCTCCCCCGTGGTCCGCGAGACCGCGTACGGGCAGGACGCGCAGTAGTCGCTCATGCGGTTCACGTAGCTCCCGGAGGCGGCGTAGGGCTTCGAGGAGAGCACGTCGGTCCCGAACGACCCCATCGCGACGACGTTCGGGGTGGTGACCCAGTGGTAGGCGTCGACGAAGCCGAGATGGAACCACTCGTTCAGCGCCGCCGGATCGGTCCCGTAGAGCAGCGCGACGTTCGAGAGCACCATCAGCCGCTCGATGTGATGGGCGTACCCGTGCTCCCGGACGTGGCCGACCGCCTCGGAGAGACATCGCATGTCCGTGTCGCCGTCCCAGTAGGCGGGCGGGAGCGCTCGCGACTGGTCCAGCCGGTTCGCCGCCGCCATCTCCGGCATCGCCTCGCGGTACACGTGCCGAGTGAACTCCCGCCA
>Ga0207772_100470_pt1 | contig 14470 bp, 20 predicted proteins | sample A23M3SouthBayCA_2_FD_187750 | JGI IMG/M metagenome (GOLD analysis project Ga0207772, IMG submission 187750) | Aerobic enrichment media microbial communities from Eden Landing Ponds, California, USA - A23 M3 (2) (SPAdes) | ecosystem: Environmental > Aquatic > Marine > Unclassified | place...
TGCTCGCAGGGGTCGTCGGCGTCGACGGCGCCGACGTCGGGCTCGAGTTCGGTTCGGGTCTGCTTCTCGAACGCCTCGCGCCCGTCAGTCGCCATCGGAGTCACCTCCCGAGCGGTCAGTTTCCGTGTGTACTGAGCGGTCGATCAAATCGAGATCGACACAATTCATCGGCCAGTCGCACTCAGGACAGGTTGGTGCCGACGCGCGATGTCCGGGGCCGTAACTCCTCTCTTCGAGGTGGTCGCAGTTCGGGCACTCGCTTCCCCAGCGGCTACCAACTCGTTCAGTATCACTCACAGCGACTCACCTCCGTCGGCGCGGGCGGCGGCATCGACACGCTGTCCGCGGAGGCGGTTCGGCTGGTCGATCGGATCTGGGAACTGAACGTCGACGCCGGCGGCACTCCCGCGACTCACTCGACGGAAGCAGTCGCAGCCGAGACAGCGGTGGGCGCGATCCTGCTCGTCACCGAATACCGACTGAAATCTTTCTGATACGTGGCGGTCGCAGTGGAGGCACCGACCGCCGTCGTCGGAACCGCCGTGAAGGCGGTTCATAGCGCACCACCCGAACGCGGTTTTCGGGCGTTAGATGGTGCTAAGGCTTCTGATAATGGAAACCAGTAAGAATTTTTATGGGACCGCTGAGAGTCGAACTCAGGTCATACGGACCCCATCCGCATAGGATACCACTACCCCACGGTCCCTGTCTGCACCCGAAAGAACGAGAGTCCGGTAATTAAGGACTTCGTTTCACTCGTCGGTCGCTGCCCTCGATATCTCAGACGAGGACGCGCTCCAGCGAGACGACGACCCCCGACTCGGCGTCAGGATCGCCGACCAGCCGGCCGAGACAGACCACGGCGCCGTCGGGGGTGTGGCAGGCGACGAGCGGGGGATCGCCGTCCCCTTCCGCCTGCTTTCCCTCCGCTGACGCCGAGTCAGCGTCGATGACGCCGGGGGCGTAGACGGGTGCGCCGGTGGCCACGTTGCGGGCGGTAGAGGGCGCGATCGTCACCGACGGGAGGTGAACGAGCGCGTCCTCGGCGGGACGGACGACCTCGCGGAGGAGCGCGTCGTCGCCCTCTTCGGCCCACGCGATCCCATCGGTAAGGTCCTGTAAGGGATGCAGGTCGCTGTCGTCGAACGGGTCGGTGGCGGTGCGGCGGAGGTGGCCCATGTGCGCGCCGACCCCCGTCGCGAGGCCGATGTCGTGACACAGCTTCCGGACGTACGTCCCGGACTCACACCGGATCCGGAGGAGCGCCTGCCGGCCGTCGACCTCCAGCACGTCGAGGTCGTGGATCGTGCGACTCCGGAGCCGGCGGGTCACCGCGCTCTTGCGCGGGGGCTTCTGGTAGATCTCCGCCTCGAACTCGGCGACCACGTCGCGGAAGTCCGCCGGGGGCGACCCGTGAAGCTCCAGCACCGAGACGTACTCCTTGCTCCCCTCGAGGAAGACCTGCGCGGCGCGGGTCGCGTCGCCGGTCAGCGTCGGGAGACAGCCGGTGACCTTGGGGTCGAGCGTCCCGGCGTGGGCGACGCCGTCGATCTGGGGTCCGTCCGGGTCCAGCGTCGCCAGCGACTCGTTGATCGCGTCGCGCACCCAGGCGGAGAGCTGGTGGGAGGAGGGACCGGCGGGCTTGTCGACGTTGACGACGCCGAAGCGAAGCAGTTCCGGGACTGACCGCTCGTCGGGCGGAGACCGGAGGCGATCGCCGTCGCTGCGGTCGGCAGCGGAGCCGTCGTCGGATTCGGTGTCTTCGCCAGATTCGGCGCCGTCGGAGTGTCGAGTCATTCGGAGGTAGTGGCTGGGGCGGTCAGAAGTCGTAGCTCACGCCCTCGATCGGCGCCTGTCCCTCGTCGGTCGCGGGATCGTACGCGTCGACGGTCGCGACGAGGACGTCGATGAACGGCTCCGGTCCCCACCGAGCGGTGTTGTACGCGGCGTCGTAGATCGAGAGGTCGTCGATGTCGATGTCGTAATACTCGCGGTACCGCTTCTTTTCGGAGGCCTCGCGGCGCTGGGTCTCTTCTTTCGCGCTGGCGACGGACTTCGCCTCCCGCTCGGCGATGCGCTCGGCGCGGATCGAGACGGGGGCGTCGAACCAGAACCGGAAGTCCGCGTGGTCCGCGGAGAGCCACCCGGCGAGCCGCGACTCCAACACGAGGTCGTCGCGGGTCGTGGCGATCTCGTGGAGCCGGCGGTCCAGGCCTCGGTCGATCTGGGGGTCCTCCTCCGCGAACTCGTTAAACTCGACGGGCGTCATGTCGCGCTCGGCCGCCATCTCCCGGAAGATGTCGCCGCCGGAGACGTGATCGAGTCCGAGCCGATCGGCGAGCCCCGCGGCGTTCGTGCTCTTCCCGCTCCCAGGCGGGCCGGAGACGGTGATCAACATATCGATACTGCGCGGGTGTCGTTCAAAACGATTGTCGTTCGGCGCGGGTGAATGGGAGAGAGACGCAAGCGTCGGGCCGTCCCTACCGGTCCCGCGTCGCCGCGGTCATCGACCAGACCGCGACCAGTCCGAGCAGGACGGCCGGAATGAGCGGTAAGGCGAGGTACGTCGCGAAAAACGAAAACCCGAGCGCCCCGGCCGCGTACGGGTACACGTAGATGATTCCGGGGATGACGAGGACGCAGGTGAAGAGCACCGCCGTCAGCGCCCATCCCTTCCGGCCGAAGCCGTCGGCCTCGGGCTCGGACGCGGCGGGGTCGTCCCCGCCGCCGGGGACACCCCCGTCCTCGCTGACCTCGTCGGGCACGTGAACGTAGCCGCCGTCGGTGCCCTCGTCCGCGTCGCCGTCGGCTTCAGAGCTCACTGTCGGGTTTAACCACTACCTTGCCAAAGCCCTCACGGTTCTCTATCATCTCGTGTGCGCGGGCGGCCTCGCTCATCGGGAGCGTGTCGCGGACGTGCGGCTCGAACGTGCCGTCCCAGACGAGTTCGAGGACGTCGTCGACCTCGCCGGGCGTCGCCATGGTCGAGCCGATGACGGAGAGCTGGTTCCAGAAGATCCGGTTGAGCCCCGCGTCCGGGTTCGGTCCGGTGGTCGCGCCGCAGGTGACCAGCCGGCCGCCCTTCGCCATCGACTTCAGCGAGTCGGGATAGGTGGCCTCGCCGACGTGGTCGACGACGACGTCGACGCCGCGTCGGCCGGTCAGCTCGGCGACCTCCTCGGCGAAGTCGTTCGCCTCGTAGTCGATGACGTGGTCGGCGCCGCAGTCCTCGGCGTGCGAGAGCTTCTCCTCGGTGGAGGCGGTCGCGAACACCTCACAGCCCGCGTGGTCGGCGATCTGCACCGCGGCGTGACCGACGCCGCCGGAGGCGCCGAGCACGAGAACCTTCTCGCCGGCCTCGACGTCGGCGCGGGTCTGGAGCATCCGCCACGCGGTCTGGAAGACGAGCGAGGCGGAGCCGGCGACTTCCCAGTCGACGCCCGAGGGAACGGGGACGAGGTTCTCGGCGGGGACGGCGGCGCGCTCGGCGTGGACGCCGCGGACGTGCTCGCCGATGATGTGGAACGACGGGCAGAGCGACTCCTCGCCGTGTCGGCAGAACTCGCACTCGCCACAGGAGACGCCGGCGCTCACGGCGACGCGGTCACCGGGCTCGAAGCGAGTCACGCCGTCGCCGACCGACTCGACGACGCCGGCCGCGTCGCTGCCGGGGATGTGTGGCATCTCCAGGTCGATTCCCGGCATGCCGCGTCGCGTCCAGATGTCGAGGTGGTTCAACGCCCCGGCCTTGACGTCGACGAGGACCTCGCCGCGGTCGGGCTCGGGATCCGGGAACTCGCCGTACTCGATCACGTCGCGGTCGCCGTGGGAGTCGAACTGGACGGCCTTCATGGAGCGATCCATCCGCGGCACCCACTAAACAGTACGCCAAACGGAACCGCCGCTCGGGTCTCCCGATCCGTCCCGGCTCCGACGGGGACTCATCCCTCACGTTAACTCCTCACACCCGTGTGAACCGGACGCATTCGTGCCGAGCCTTTCGTGATGTTTAAGTACCGAAAGGGGGACCATACGGATGCACGAACTGCAGGGGCGCCGGGTCCCGAGTCCACGAGGGCGATGATACAACGCGGGTTGCGGTAGCCAAGCCTGGCCCAAGGCGCAGGGTTGCTAACTCTGTGGCGTCACTGCCTCCGGGGTTCGAATCCCCGCCGCAACGCTCGAACGAACCGAGCACCGCCGGATTCGCGCCGGTAGGGCTCACCACAACCAACACATGAGCACGGAAGAATCACAGGACGACTCACCGGAGGAGGAGGAAGACCTCCAGTACTTCGTCCGGATCGGGGGCACTGACCTCGACGGGACGAAGACGGTCGAGCGAAGCCTGTCCGAACTCGACGGCATCGGCACGCGCACGGCGCGGCTGGTCGCCGAGAAGGCCGACGTGGAGCGAAACGCCACGTTCGGGCTCCTCGACGAGGATGACCTCGACGCGGTGGTCGACATCGCCGAGAACCTCGAAGACCACGTTCCGTCGTGGATGACGAACAGACAGAACGACTTCTACTCCGGAGAGACGACGCACCTCGTCGGCACCGACGTCAACGAGAAACGTCGCCACGACATCAACCGGATGAAGATCATCGAATCGTACAAGGGCGTTCGACACAAGCGCGGCCAGAAGGTACGCGGCCAGCGCACGAAGTCCACGGGTCGCTCGGAGGGGACCATCGGGGTCAACGTCGAGGAGATCCGCGAGGAGATGGCGGAAGACGAAGCAGCGGGTGACGAGGAATGAGCACCGGCAAGAACACGAAGGGCTACGAGACGCCGAACCACCCGTACCAGGGCGAGCGCATCGCCGAGGAGTCCGACCTCCTCTCGCGGTACGGTCTGAAGAACAAAGAGGAGTTCTGGCGCGCCCAGTCCGAGCTGCGCAGCATGCGACGCGAGGCGCGTCGCCTGCTCGGCGAGGCCCAGGGTGACGTCGACGCCGCACAGGAGGCCGGCGCGGAGTTCGTTACGCGGCTCCGTCGCATCGGCATCCTCGGCGACAACGACGACATCTCCGCGGTCCTCTCGCTGGACGTGACCGACCTGCTCGAGCGCCGTCTCCAGACGGTCGCCTACCGGCAGGGGTTCGCGTCCTCGACCCAGCAGGCCCGACAGTTCATCGTCCACGGCCACATCACCGTCGACGGCGCACGCGTCACGCGCCCGTCGGTGAAGATCGACGTGGACGACGAGGGCGCCATCGCCTTCGACGAGAACAGCCCGCTCGCGGACGATCTCCACCCCGAGCGCGCGGAGTCACAGGAGTAACCAACCATGAGTGAATCCGAGGACGGAAAGTGGGGCATTGCCCACGTGTACGCGTCGTTCAACAACACGCTCATCACGGTCACCGACGAGACGGGCGCCGAGACGATCGCCAAGTCGTCCGGCGGCACCGTGGTGAAGCAGAACCGCGACGAGGCGTCGCCGTACGCCGCCATGCAGATGGCGGAGGTCGTCGCCGAGCGCGTCAAGGACGCCGGCCTGGAGGGCGTGCACGTTCGCGTGCGCGGCCCCGGCGGCAACCTCAACAAGTCCACCGGTCCCGGTGCGCAGGCGACAATTCGCGCGCTCTCGCGTGCGGGCGTCGAGATCGGCCGGATCGAGGACGTCACGCCCATCCCGCACGACGGGACGAAGGCGCCCAAGAACAAGCGAGTCTGACATGACGGAAGACGATTTCGACGTCCAGTACGTCGAACGGGACGAACGCAGCGCGCGGGTACTGATCCGCGGGCTCACACCGGCGTTCGCCAACGGCATCCGCCGTGCGATGATCGCCGACGTCCCGACGTTCTCGATAGACTCCGTCAGGTTCGTCGAGAACTCCTCCGTCATGTTCGACGAGATGATCGGGCTTCGGCTGGGGCTCGTGCCCCTGACGACGCCGCTCGACGACTTCGAACTCGGCGACGAGGTCACCCTCGCGCTCGACGTCGAAGGACCGGCGACGGCGTACTCCGGTGACATCGAAAGCGCGGACCCGCTCGTCGGAGTCGCCGACGACAACGTCCCGATCATCGAGCTGAAGGAGGGACAGCGGCTGGAGTTCGAGGCCGACGCGGTGCTCGACACCGGCAAGGAGCACGCCAAACATCAGGGCGGCGTCTCCGTCGGCTATCGCCACCTCCAGCGCGTCTCGGTCGAGGGCGACCTCGGCGAGTTCGAAGACGACGAGCCGCGGATCCTCCGCGGCGTCATCGAGACGCCCGACGGGGATATCGAACTCACTGACGAGTTCGACAACGACCTCTCGGAGCGGTTCCCCGGGAAGGAAGTCAGCGTCGAGGATGTCCCCGGCGCGTTCGTCTTCCACATCGAAACGGACGGCTCGTTCGACGTCGAGGAACTACTGCTCCGCGCGATCGACTCCATCGAGGAGCGCGCGGACGAACTACAGACGAAAGTCGCGGTCTAACGTAATGACGGACCTTCAAACCGCACGCTCGGCGCTCGCCCCTGCACGCAGCCGCGGCGCCGCGCTCCGATTCGACGCCGCGTCGGATCGCTTGGCCCCCGAGTCGGGTCGCCCCGACGACGGGACCGAAAGTGGTTTGAAGGGAGCCGGATTACGCAGGAGTGCACGCAGGGATAGCCAAGTCAGGCCAACGGCGCAGCGTTCAGGGCGCTGTCCTGTAGAGGTCCGCAGGTTCAAATCCTGCTCCCTGCACTCCGTTTTCACTAACTCTCCACTTCAGGAGGGACAGCTATGAGTAGCAAGACGAATCCGAAACTACAGAACCTCATCGCCGATCTGAAGTCGGTCTCGCGCGATTCCGGTGCCAACGTGTGGCAGGATATCGCCGCCCGACTGGAGAAGCCACGGCGCACGCACGCTGAGGTCAACCTGGGCCGTATCGAACGATACGCGCAGGAAGACGAGACGGTCGTCGTCCCCGGCAAGGTGCTGGGCAGCGGTGTGCTCGAAAAGAACGTCACCGTCGCCGCCGTCGACTTCTCGGGAACCGCCCGCACGAAGATCGACCAGGCCGGCGAAGCGGTGTCGCTCGAACAGTTTATCGAACAAAATCCCGAAGGGAGCAACGTCCGGGTGATCCGATGAGTCTCGCGAAAATCGACGCGGACGTCGTCGTCGACGCCCGGGACTGCATCCTCGGTCGCGTCTCGTCGAAGGTCGCACAGCGCGTCCTCGACGGCGAGACGGTCGCCGTCGTCAACGCCGAGCACGCGGTCATCACCGGCAACGAGGAGGCGACGATGGAGACCTACCACAAGCGCGCGGAGCTCGGCTCCGACAGCGGTCCGTACTACCCCAAGCGCCCCGACCGGATCTTCAAGCGTGCCATCCGCGGCATGCTGCCGTACAAGACGGAGGACGGCCGCGAGGCGTTCTCGAACGTGCGCGTGTACGTCGGGAACCCCTACGAGCGCGACGAGGACGCCGAGAGCGTCGTCCTCGACGGCACCTCGCTCGACCGCCTCTCGAACATCAAATTCACGACGCTCGGGGACATCTCCGAGTCACTGGGAGCCAACGTCACATGGTAACTAACACCTCAGGCAAGAAGAAGACGGCCGTCGCCCGCGCCACGGTGCGCGACGGCGAGGGTCGCGTTCGCATCAACTCCCAGCCAGTCGAGCTGGTCGAACCGGAGCAGGCGCGGCTCAAGATGCTGGAGCCGTTCCGCATCGCGGGCGAAGAGCTCCGCGCCGACGTCGACATCGACATCAACGTCGAGGGCGGCGGCTTCAGCGGCCAGGCCGACGCGACGCGGACCGCCATCGCGCGCGGTCTCGTCCAGCACCTCGGCGACGCCGAGTTGCGCGACGCGTACATGAACTTCGACCGCACGCTGCTGGTCAACGACGTGCGCCAGTCCGAACCCAAGAAGTGGGGCGGACCCGGTGCGCGCGCTCGCTACCAGAAGTCCTACCGCTGAGGTGATCCAGTCATGATGATCCCCGTCCGGTGTTTCACGTGCGGCAACGTCGTGGGTGAACACTGGGAGGAGTTCAAGGAGCGCGCCCGCGAGGGCGACGAGGACCCCGGCGAGGTCCTCGACGAGCTCGGTGTCGATCGACACTGCTGCCGCCGGATGATGGTCAGCCACCGCGACCTCGTCGACGTCGTCTCGCCGTACCAGTAACCCATGTCAGAACAGCGATACAATCGATACGAGAAGGCACGAATTCTCGGCGCGCGAGCGCTGCAGGTGTCCTACGGGGCACCCGTGCTGATCGAGACGGACCAGACGGAGCCCATCCTCGTCGCCGCCGAGGAGTACGACGCGGGTGCGCTTCCGTTCACCGTTCGGAGGGAGTCCAACTGATGACCCGAATCACCAGCATCTCACTGCGTCGCGTGCTCGACTCGCGCGGAAACCCCACCGTCGAGGCCGACGTGCTCACCGAGTCCGGCGGCTTCGGCCGCGGGGCGGCGCCCAGCGGGGCCTCGACGGGCGAGTACGAGGCGATCGAACTGCCAGCGAACGAGTCCATCGCGAAGGCCCGCGAGCACGCGGTCCCTCGCCTCGAAGGCGTGTACGCTGGCGACCAGCGCGCCGTCGACAACGCGCTTCGCGCCGCCGACGGCACGGACGACTTCTCCGCGATCGGCGCCAACAGCGCCGTCGCCATCTCGATGGCGGCCGCGAAGGCCGCCGCCGACGTGCTCGGTGCGCCGCTGTACCAGCACCTCGGGGGCGCGTTCCGCGGCGAGAACTTCCCCGTTCCGCTCGGCAACGTCGTCGGCGGCGGGGAACACGCCAAGGAGGCGACCCACATCCAGGAGTTCCTCGCGGCGCCCGTCGGCGCGCCCAGCGTCTCGGAGGCCGTCTTCGCGAACGCCGCGGTCCACGCGGCGGTCGCGGATGTGCTCGACGAGCGCGGCGTGCCGGCCGCGAAGGGCGACGAGGGCGCGTGGGCGCCCCCCATCTCGGACGCCGACGCGTTCGAGGTCGTCGACGAGGCGGTCGACCGCGTCGAGGAGGACGTGGGCTTCGAGATCCGCTTCGGGCTCGACATGGCGGCCGCCGAGCTGTACGACGACGATCGAGAGGCGTACGTCTACGGCGACGAGACCAAATCCGCCGACGAGCAGGTGGAGTACGTCGCCGGCCTCGTCGACGAGTACGACCTCGCGTACGTCGAGGACCCGCTCGACGAGAACGACTACGAGGCGTTCGCGGAGCTGACCGACCTGGTCGGCGACCGGACGCTGATCTGCGGCGACGACCTGTTCGTCACCAACGTCGAGCGGCTCCAGGACGGGATCGACGTGGGCGCGGCCAACAGCATCCTGATCAAGCCGAACCAGATCGGGACGCTGTCGGACACGTTCGACGCGGTCGAACTCGCCACCCGCAACGGGTACGAGACGGTCATCTCCCACCGTTCGGGCGAGACCGAAGACACCACCATCGCACACCTCGCTGTGGCGACCGACGCCGGGTTCATCAAGACCGGCACGGTCGGCGGCGAGCGAACCGCCAAGCTGAACGAACTGATCCGCATCGCGGACGACGCGGTATGACGGGTCCACACCACGCATGAGCGAAGACAACGACGCGGTCGAACTCGACGACGACGCGGAGACCGAGGCGGTCGACGCGGCGGTCGAGGAGGAGGCCGACACGACCGAGGAACCGACCGCCGACGCGGGTGCCGACGGGGCGCCCGCCGACGCCGAACCCGAGGCACCCGCCGACGCCGAGAGCGCGACCGCCGACGCGGCCGCGGAAGAGACCGCCGAGGGCGACGACGCCGAGGACGAGGAGGAGGCCTCCCCGTTCGACGACGACGTCATGCCCGACGACGACGTCGACCTGCTGATCCCGGTCGAGGACTACCTCTCCGCCGGTGTCCACATCGGGACCCAGCAGAAGACGAAGGACATGGAGCGGTTCATCCACCGCGTCCGCGACGACGGCCTGTACGTGCTCGACGTGAGCACGACGGACCAGCGGATCCGCACCGCTGCGGACTTCCTCGAGAACTACGACCCCGAGCAGATCCTCGTCACGTCCTCGCGGCAGTACGGTCGGTTCCCGGCCGAGAAGTTCGCGGACGCCATCGGCGCCCGCGCCCGCACGGGGCGCTTCATCCCCGGCACGCTGACGAACCCCGACTACGCCGGCTACATCGAGCCGGACGTCGTCGTGGTGACCGACCCGATCGGCGACGCGCAGGCCGTCAAGGAGGCCATCACCGTCGGCATCCCGGTCATCGCGATGTGCGACTCCAACAACCAGCTGTCGAACGTCGACCTCGTCATCCCGACGAACAACAAGGGTCGACGCGCGCTGTCGGTCGTCTACTGGCTCCTCGCCAACGAGACGCTCGACCGCCGCGGCTCCGACACCGTGTTCGCCCTCGACGACTTCGAGGACGAACTGTAAGTCGGTCTTCGACGTCGAGTTCGACTTTTCCGACCGCTCAATCCCTAAGATTCTGCTACGGCTGTCGCTCTCGTCGTGAAAAATCATCGGCGTGGTGCGGCGATCCGAAGCGTTGCGACGGAACGCGACTCGTTCCGCGGTTCTCAGAGGATGTCCGGCGTGTACGGGTACGAGTAGATCTTCCCGTCGTTGGCCTTCAGCGTGGCTATCAGGACTAACACCAGGTCGATCAGTCCGATAAGCGGGAGGAGCAGGAACCCGACGAGCACGACCGTCAGAAATCCGGAGATGATCATCGCGACGAAGATGATCAGTTGGAAGTTGAGCGAGTTCTTGGCGTTCTGTTTGACGAGTTCGTCGTCGTCGTCCGCGAGTATCAGGAACAGCAGCGGTCCCAAGAACGACGCGATGAGCGCCGATGCGTGCGAGAGGGCAGCGAGAGTCGTATCTCCCGTTACGGTTTCCGAAGTGGTTGACTCTGATTGGGTGGACATGTACGCGGATATCTCGGAGTTGACTGATAAGTATTGGGTCCCCAACCCGTTCGATCACCGATACGTCGATGTCGTCGAGAAGCGCTCACGAGGGTGGATCTCCCCGAGCGCGGAGAGACGGGGACGGCGAAGACGAGCGAGCGCTTCAGCCGCGCGCCGGAGCGTGCCAAGTCACTCGTCCGGCTTCGATGATCGCTCCCCCTCGTCCGGCACGTCGTGGATCCACCGCCCCTCTATCTCCCGGTTCGCCAAGACGACGCGGTCGCCGGAATCCGTGTCGATCCGGGTCTTTCGGAGTTCGATGGCGGCGACGGTTCCCGTCACGCCCTTCGCTTCGACGCGGTAGCCCGGATTGAAGTCGGGGTCGCGCAGGAGGTAGACGCCCGCCACCGTGTCCTCGATCATCTCGGAGAGCGCGTACGAGACGCCCAACGCGATGAAGCCGACCGCGGTACCCAGACTCGCCGCGATGTCGCCCATGCCGACGACCTTCAGGAACGTCAACGCGACGCCGAACCACAGGAAGATGGACACGAGCGTGACGATGAGATCGCCTACCAACTCGCGGTCGCCGGTGTAGATTCGATCGATCGACGACCGGACGAGCGTGAGGACGATTCGGACCGTCACGTACGCCAGCGCGAGGAAGACCAGTCCCGAGAGCAGCCGCGGGAGCGCGACCGCCAGCCCCTCGGCGAAGTTCGTGAGCGACCGCGTCAGAAGCGACGGGAGCGTCGTCATGGCGCGCACGACGGCGGCCGTCGGTGAAAAGCTGGCGGGGTCGGAACCGCTTGCCGTCCCGCGTCGGCCGGCCGTCCGCGCCGTCGACCGGACAAGCGCAACGCCTGTAAGCACGCGGAGAGAGGGAGTTCGTATGACCGTCTGTGAAGCGCCGGGGAAGGTGTACCTCTTCGGCGAACACGCCGTCGTCTACGGCGAGCCCGCCGTGCCGGCGGCGATCGAGCGACGCGCCGCGGTGACCGCCGAGCCCCGACCCGACGACCACGTCCGCGTCGAGGCCGAGGACCTCTCGCTCGACGGGTTCACCGTGGAGTACTCCGGGGAGACGAGCGACCGCCCCGACGTCGACGTGCCGACCCCCCTGGTCGAGGCCGCGATGGGGTACGTCGACGCCGCGGTCGAACAGGCGCGGGACGCCGCCGACGCGCCCGACGCCGGCTTCGACATCACCGTCGAGAGCGACATTCCGCTCGGGGCCGGACTCGGCTCCTCGGCGGCCGTCGTGGTCGCAGGGATCGACGCCGCGACCCGCGCGCTCGGGGAGCCGCTCGACCGCCGCGAGTTGGCCGACCGAGCGTACCGCGCGGAGTACGCGGTGCAGGACGGGCAGGCCTCCCGCGCCGACACCTTCTGCTCGACGATGGGCGGGGCGGTCCGCGTCGAGGGCGACGACTGCGAGCCGATCGACGCGCCGAACCTCCCGTTCGTCGTCGGCTTCGACGGCGGCGCCGGCGACACCGGCGAGCTGGTCGCCGGCGTCGGCGCGCTCCGCGAGGAGTACGGGTTCGCCGCCGACACCGTCGAGTCGGTCGGCGACGTGGTGCGGACCGGCGAAGAACTCCTCGCCGACGCCGACCCCGAGGACGAGCCGTCGCGGGATCTGCTCGCAGAACTTGGCGAGCTGATGGACTTCAACCACGGGCTGTTAGCCGCGCTCGGCGTCTCCGCGCGCTCGCTCGACGCGATGGTGTGGGCCGCCCGGGACGCGGGCGCCCACGGCGCGAAACTCACCGGCGCCGGCGGCGGCGGCTGTATCGTCGCGCTCGACGCGAGCGACGCGACGGAGACGGCGCTCTCCTTCACGCAGGGCTGTGAGGAGGCGTTCCGCGCGGAACTGGCGACGGAAGGCGTTCGAGTGGTGGAGCCGTGACGGGTGACGGCACCGCCTCCGACGACGCCTTCGGATCAGCCGCCGAAACGCCCCCCGTCGTCCTCAAGCTCGGCGGGAGCCTGATCACGGAGAAGGACCGCCCGGAGACGATCGACGACGACGCCCTCGCCGCGGCCTGCGACGCGGTCGCGGACGCGCTCGCCGACAACGCGGTCGGCCGGCTCGTCGTCGTTCACGGAGGCGGAAGCTTCGGTCACCACCACGCCAGCGAACACGGCGTCTCGACGACTGAAGGGACCGACGAAGTCGGCGCGGTGATGGATATTCACGGCGCGATGACGACGCTGAACCGGGCGGTCCTCGACCGGCTCCACGAGCGGGACGTGCCGGCGGTGCCGGTCCACCCGCTCTCGCTGTCGGCCCGCCCCGAGGGGGCCGACGGCGACCTCGACCTGCCGCTCTCCTCGACGGCGACGCTGCTCGGCGAGGGGTTCGTTCCGGTGCTCCACGGCGACGGCGTCGCGACCGCCGGCGAGGGAGTCACCGTCGTCTCCGGCGACGAACTGGTGGTCGAACTCGCGACGGGGCTCGGCGCTCGGCGGGTCGGCGTCTGCTCGACGGTGCCGGGCGTCCTCGACGGCGGCGGCGACGTGATTCCCGTCATCGACTCGTTCGACGCGGTCGCCGACGCGCTCGGCGCGAGCGACGCGACCGACGTGTCCGGCGGGATGGCCGCGAAGGTCCGAGAGCTACTCGCGCTCGACGCGCCGGCGTACGTGTTCGGCGCCGCGGGGCTGGCGCCGTTCCTGCGGGGCGAGGGCGCCGGAACCCGGATCGACTGAACGGCCTCCCCGCGCCGCGAGTGCGGGGACAGAACCCTTATTCGACCCACGGCCCTCCCTCCGAGTATGAACGAAGCGGACGTGCGGGAGCGGCTCGCGGCCGTGCGGGACCCCGACCTCGGCGACGACATCGTCTCGCTCGGCCTCGTGAACGACGTCGAAGTCGACGAGGAGGAGGTTCGCGTCTCGCTCGCGCTCGGTGCCCCCTTCTCCCCGAACGAGTCGGCCATCGCCGACGACGTGCGATCGGCGCTCGCGGACACCGGACTCGACGTGGAGCTGTCGGCGTCGATCCCGGCCGACCTGGCGCCGGACGAGCAGGTGTTGCCGGGGGTGAAAAACGTGATCGCGGTCGCCTCCGGGAAGGGCGGCGTCGGCAAGTCGACGATGGCGGTCAACCTCGCGGCGGGGCTCTCGGAGCTCGGCGCCCGCGTCGGGCTGTTCGACGCCGACGTGTACGGTCCCAACGTCCCCCGGATGGTGTCGGCGGAGGAGCGTCCGCAGACGGACGGCGAGACGATCGTCCCGCCCGAGCGGTTCGGCGTGAAGCTGATGAGCATGGACTTCCTCACCGGTGAGGACGACCCCGTCATCTGGCGCGGCCCGATGGTCCACAAGATCATCACCCAGCTCGTCGAGGACGTGGAGTGGGGTGAACTCGACTACCTCGTGATGGACCTGCCGCCGGGGACCGGCGACACGCAGCTCACGATCCTCCAGACGCTCCCGCTGACGGGCGCCGTGATCGTCACGACCCCCCAAGAGGTCGCGCTCGACGACGCGGTGAAGGGGCTCCGAATGTTCGGCAAACACGACACGAACGTGCTCGGGATCGCCGAGAACATGGCCGGGTTCCGGTGTCCGGACTGCGGCGGCTTCCACGAGATCTTCGGCTCCGGCGGCGGG
>Ga0207772_100476_pt1 | contig 14174 bp, 11 predicted proteins | sample A23M3SouthBayCA_2_FD_187750 | JGI IMG/M metagenome (GOLD analysis project Ga0207772, IMG submission 187750) | Aerobic enrichment media microbial communities from Eden Landing Ponds, California, USA - A23 M3 (2) (SPAdes) | ecosystem: Environmental > Aquatic > Marine > Unclassified | place...
GGTCCGGAGCCTCCGTGAGCGCCGCGAAGCGTTCGAGGAGCGTCGCCACGAACCGGCGCCTGTCGACGGGCTCTCCGAGTTCCTCCTGTAGGGAGGTGGCGCCCGCGGGAAGGGTCTCGGCGTCGACGTTGGCGTTGATACCGATCCCCGCGATGAGCCACGAGACCCGATCGGCCTCGCCTTCCATCTCGGTGAGAATCCCCGCGACCTTGCGACCGCCGCGGCCCTCGCCCTCGGCGCCGTCTCCGCGACCGCCGACGAGCACGTCGTTCGGCCACTTGATGTGGGCGTCGACGCCCGCCTGTCGGCAGGCGTCGGTCATCGCGACCACGGCGGCGAGGGTGAAAAGCGGGGCGCGGGCCGGCGACACGTCGGGTCGGATCACGATCGAGACCCAGACGCCGCCGCTCGGCGAGACCCACTCGCGGTCGAGCCGTCCCCGCCCGCCGATCTGTTCGTCGGCGACGACCGCGACCCCGTCGGCCCCCGCACCCGCTAGCTCGCGGGCGCGGTCGTTGGTAGACGAGAGTTGGTCGTGGTACTCGATATCGTAGGGCGCGTCGAGCCCAAACTCGATGCCGGCGGCGGAGTAGCCGGGGTTGTCGGGCGCGACGTACCCGTCCGACGTCGACTCGACCGCGAACCCCTCCTCGCGGAGCGACTCGACCGCCTTCCAGACCGCCGTCCGCGACACGCCGAGGTGATCGGCGAGCGCTGGCCCGGAGACAGGCCCGTCGCCCAGGGCGTCGAGCAGCGCGCGACGTGTGTCCATGTCGACGGAGTCGGCGCGAACGAGCAAAGACGTTCCGGGTGGCGATCGATCCCCCGTCACGTAACTCGAAGACACCGGGTTTCCGGTGAAACGGCGAGTGGTACCGAGCCACACGGGACCGCGGCCGGCTCGGTCGTCGAGGGCGGCGGTCCGGTCTCGGCGCAAGACACAAGGTCTCACGGGCGAACGCTCGGGTATGCAACCCTCCAAGGAGCGGGAGGCGTCCGACGGCGACCCGATGGACGACCTCGACGACCTCCTCGACGACGACCTCGCCGACGGCGATGGGGCGTCCGACGCCGATTCCGGCGGCGCCGCGGCCGCGAAGCCGAGCGCGGGGAGCGCCGAGAGCGCGGGCGGCTCCGGCCGGATCGGCGTCTCCGGTCGGTGGTTCTCCGCGAAGTCGTTCGCGGTCGCGCTCGCCGCCGTCGCGCTCGGGGTGGTCGCCGGCGGGGCGATCCCGCTCATCGGCGGCACGATCGGCTCCGCCGCCGGCGTGTTCATCGCGGCGTTCCTCGTCGGCCTCGTCTTCTCGTCGCGCACGTACGTCGAGACGGGAGTCGCCGGAGCCGCGGCGGGCGCCGCGAGCGCGGTGACGAGCGTCCTCGGGATCGGCTTCCTCCCGATCGGGATCGATTACCTCCAGCAGTGGGGGCTCCCGCTGCTCGCGGTCGGGGGAGGGGCGGGACTGGTGCTCGCCCTTCTGGGTCACTACTTCGGGCGGGACCTGCGCACCGGGCTGACGGAAGATATCGGCGGGTGAGAAGCGTTCGGCGGGTGAGAAACACCGGCGGTTCCCGGCCTCAGCGCGCCCGGAGAACGTCTTCGATGCCGACGTAGGCGGCGATCTCGTGGCGTTCGAGCACGAGGAAGCCGGCGAGGATCGCGACGAAGCCGACGATCGCCTCCGCGTCGATCAGGCTCCCGAGCACGACCCAGCTCCCGACCGCGGCGACGACCGGTTCGGCGTAGCCGACGAGGTGGAGTTGGGCCGGGCCGACCTCGTCGAGCAGCGCGAAGTAGATCAGGAACGCGACGACGCCCGACAGCAGCGTGAGGTACGAGAGCGACGCGACCGTCGTGGCGTTCCAGACGATCGCCGCGGGCGACTCGCCGAGCAGCGCGGCGCCGACGAACAGTACTCCGGCGCCGGAGACCATCGCCCACCCCTGTAACGCGGCGACGGGGAGGTCCGTCCGAAGCGGGCGGAGCAGCACCGCGCCGAGCGAGAAGGCGACCGCGCCGGCGAACGCGAGTCCGACGCCGAGGAGGGCGGAACTGCCGAGCCCCGCCTCCATCGGGTCGGCGATCACGATCACGCCGAGGATCCCGAGCGCGAACCCGCCGATCTCGAAGGGTCCGAGCCGCCCCTTCGGGAGGAGCAGGGCCGCGAACGTGGCGGTCAGCACGGGCGCGAGGCTCACGATTACGGCGGCGACCGCCCCCGTGATGTAGAGTTCGGCGACGTACAGGAAGCCGTGGTACGCGGCGATCACGAAGGCGCCAGCGACGGCGACGCCGAGCCACTCGTCGCGGCCCCGGGGGACCGTCCTGCCGGACGTGACCGCGGCGACGCCCAACACGATCGCACCGGCGACGGCGTAGCGCACGCCGGCGAACAGCAGCGGCGGAAAGTAGTGTAGCCCGGCCTCGATGGCGACGAAGGAGCTACCCCACAGCGTCGCGAGGAGGATGAACGCGGCGACGATCGATTCGGGAGTGGAAATGAGGTTCCGCAGATCCATTGGTTGCCAGTTCGAAATCGTCAGAGATAGTTAAACTATTCTCTCGGATCCGTCGATATCTGGAATGAACAATCAGACATACGAATTGCCTTCGACTCGGTCCCGAAATGAGTCCGAATGTTGGACTCTGATCCAAGTATATCGGACACAATATATAACAGACCGTCACGCGAACGGGGGGTATGGACGAGCGCGACGTGCGGCTGTTGAAGGCCATCTCCGACTTGGGCACCGGGAGTCCCGAACGGCTCCACGAGGAGACCGACATCCCGGTGTCGACGATCCACTACCGGCTGAACAACCTCCGGGAGGACGGCGTGATCGAGAACGACCTGTACGACCTCGACCACGAGGCGCTGGGACTCGGCGTCACCGTGATCGTCGAGGTGCTCGCGGACTACGAGGGACCCTACGAGGAGTTCGCCGACGAACTGCTCGCGGTGGAGGGCGTGACGGAGGCGTTCTTCACGATGGGCGAGACCGACTTCGTCGTCCTCGCGCGGCTCTCCTCGTCGGACACCGTCGAACGCCTCATCAGCGACTTCGAGGCGATCCCGGAGGTCGAACGCACGAACTCGACGTTCACGATCGCCACCCTGCGGGACGAGCCGCGCGCGCCGGCGACGTACGAGATCGACACGCTGATCGAGGAGCTGACCGACTGAGGAAAGGCGCTCTCACCGCGTTGCCGGCGGTATTTTTAAGCAGAATTGGGGCCGCGACGATAACTTATAAACAGATCTGCGGTGGCGCGCGCCTCCGAGCGGTCGTCTCTGACGACCGCGAGCAGACCGCGCGAGGGAGTCGCGAACGCTTTTAAGCGCGAGCGACAGGGCGAGAGCGACGCTCTCGCTTGCAACCGGCGCGTAGCGCCGGTGACAGCGTGGCGCGACGCGCCACGGGCAGCCGGCGGCGGAGCCGCCGGCGACGAGGCTGGGGAGGTGTGAGGCTGCGGTTGCGGTGTAGGGAGGGGATCAAGGAGCAGCCGCGAGTCCTCGCGGCTGGGGCTTTGGAGGAGGTTATCGTCGAGCTGCGAACCGTCGTTTATACCTACGACCGCTTGCCGATCTCCTCGCGGAGCACGTCGGAGACCACCTCGCCGTCGGCCTTCCCACGGAGCGCGCCCATCGCCTCGCCCATCAGCCCGGAGAACGCGCCCATCCCTTCGGCCTCGATCTGATCGGCGTTACGCTCGACGACTTCCACCACGGCCTCCCGGACCTCGTCCTCGCTCACGCCCGAGAGCCCGGCCTCCTCGACGGCCTCAGCCGCCGACAGTTCGGGGGTCTCCGCGAGCGTCGTCAACACTTCCGGAACGCCCTCCTTCGCGAGGTCGCCGTCCTCGACGAGATCGAAGAGCGCGAGGAACTGCTCGTCGGTCAGGTTCTCGACGGGCGCCCCGTCGCGCCGGATCTCCGTCGTCGTCGACTCCAGCGTCGACGCGGCGAAGGTGGGGTCGACGCCGCGGTCGACCGCGGTCTCGAACAGGGGGAACCGCTGGCCGAACGCGACCTGCTCGGCGAGGCCGGCGTCGAGTCCGAACTCCTCGGTGTATCGCGCGGCCTTCTCGTCGAGCAGTTCGGGCGTCTCGACGTCCGACGGGTCCGGTTCGACCGGGGGCACGTCCGTCTCGGGGTACATCCGCGCGGCGCCCGGTAGGGGCCGGAGGTACCGCGTCGTGCCGTCGTCGTTCGCGCCGCGGGTCTCCTCGGGGACGCCCTCGACCGCGGTCTCGGCGCGCTCGGCGGCGGCCTCGATCGCGAGGTCGGCGGTCTCCGGGTCGGCGGCGACGATGGCGACTGCGTCGCCCTCGCCCGCCCCGACCGCGTCGCGGAGGGCGTCGACCTCCTCGGCCGTGACACCGTAGGCCGGTAGCTCGTCGGTGTGGAAGATCCCGCCCGCCCCGTGACGCTTCGCGTGGTCCGACAGCTCCGTGCCGAGCCGGCGGTCCGGCTGGATCTCGCGCCCGACGAGCCCGTCGAAGCCGAACAGGGGGACCGCCGTGACCTTCCCCCCGGAGTCGAGCGCGCCGCGGATGACGCCCGACTCGGTGTCGGCGAAGGTGTCCGTCACGTCCCGCACGTCGCCCACGCTCGCGTCGCGCTCGCGGAGTTCGTCCCGAATGTCGAGCAGTTCGGCCTGCCGACCGACCTCGCTGCGCACGATGTCCTCGATGCCCTGCAGGTCCTGTACGCCCTTCACCTCGACGCGGGCGCCGTCCGCGATGGAGACGTTCACGTCCTGCCGGATCGTGCCGAGCCCGCGCTTGACCGCGCCCGTGGAGCGCAGCAGCATGCCGATGCGCTCGGCGGCCTCGCGGGCGCCCTCGGGGCTCCGGATATCCGGCCCCGTCCCGATCTCGACGAGGGGGACGCCGAGCCGGTCGAGCGAGTAGACGACGCCCTCGTCGGTCTCCTCGACGCGCTTCGCCGACTCCTCTTCGAGCATGAGGTCCGCGATCGAGACGCGCCCCTCGCTCGTCTCGATCTCGCCCGCCTGACCGAGCAGGATCGACCGCTGGAACCCGGAGGTGTTCGAGCCGTCGATGACGAGCTTCCGCATGACGTGGGCCTGGTCGACGACCGAGATGTCGAGCAGGTCGGCGATCTGGAGCGCCACGGAGAGGGCCTCCCCGTCGATGCGGCGAGGCGGCTCGTCGTCCTCCTCGACGAGGCAGGTGGTGTCGTACGCGAGGTAGGTGAACTCGCGGTCGACGCGACTCTCCTCCATCGCGGCGTCGTCGAGTTCGCCCAGTTCGCTCTTCGTCGGGTGGAGGCGACGGGTGATCGACCGCTCGGCCTCCTCGGGGTCGCGTTCGGCGGTCGGGGAGTCACAGAACAGCTTCGTCGCCGTGTCGAGCTGCTGGTGGATCTCCAGCCCGGCGACGAGCCCCAGCTCCTCGTAGTCGTACTCGGGGGTCGCGTCCGTACTCATTACGCCTCACTCCGACGGCGCGCGACTAAAAGGGTGGCAGTTCGCGCGAGCGGTGATCGACTGTGAGAGTGAGCGAGGAGATCGACGCCAGCGGCGTAGTTTATAAGCGAACGAGGCGGTGGCGTGCGCCGGTGAGCGGCCCGAAGGGCCGCGAACCGCACGCGCGAGGGAGTCGCGAACGACGTGGGCGACCGGAGGGAGCCCCGAGTGAGCGACGAGGCTGGGGAGGCGTGAGGTGCGGGAGGGACTCAAAGGGGCAGCCTGCGAGGCGGGCGCAGGGGACACAAGGACCGAGGGAGCGTAAGCGACCGACTGAGAACCACAGCGAGCGTGCGCCCGCCTCGCCGGCTGGGGCTTTGAAGGTGTTCGCCGCCGATCTGTTCGCAACCAGTTTAGCGACGCCGATGGAAGCTAACGCAGCCAGACGCCTATGAACGTCGCAACTACGCCAGCGATCAACGGTGAGGCGTTGACAACTACCCCCTCCGCCTCAGTCGGTACCATAATAGTGGGGAGAAGTTCGGTGACTAAGCCGATAGTTGGTGTTTCGAGGAACGGAGCAAAAAACGTGTAGAAGCCGAAGATACCGAGTCCAAACAGCGTGTAAGCGGCACCGTTGATGACAAAATCAGCAATACGCTGAGAAAGGCCGGTTTTGGCTGCGGGCGCTGTCTCAACACTGTCACTTCCTTGATCCATCTGCGATGTGTCAGTTGCTGTGCCCGCCTAGTGAATAAGTCCTCCGGCAATGCCCACAACAGAGCGGCCACGTAGTCACGATAGATCCAGCGCTCTTAGAGTAGCGTTCGAGAGGAATTATGCGTGGGTGCTGTCGTAGAGACAACACCGTGCATCGTGGGGGTGTACCCCGTGCGATGCGTGGGACCGGATTTGAACCGGCGGACCTCTACAGGACAGCGCCCTCAACGCTGCGCCGTTGGCCTGGCTTGGCTACCCACGCTCGCGGTGTTCTGTCGCAACTCCACGTACCCTTCCCCTAATTAAAAGCCCTTCCATTCGGCGGGAGCGTGTCGGAGGTTGCCACCGATCGGAACGACGGGTCAGATCGATCCGGCCCGCCGAAACCGGCACGCGTTTGGGAGTGGCGCCCGATCGATCGCCCATGTCCGAGTGGGCCCGCGAGAACGTCCCGTTGCTGACCGCCCTCCTGTCCGCCGTCGCGCTCGCGCTCGTGTTCGGCGCCGTCGGCGGCGCGATCCCGAGCGGCGTGCTCCCGCGCGCGAGCGACGCCGTCCTCAACGCGCTCCCGCACCTCAACGCCGCCATCTCTGCGACCGCGATCGCCACCATCATCCTCGGCTGGCGGGCGATCTCCCGGGGGAACGTCGGTCGCCACAAGGCGCTCATGCTCTCGTCGTTCGGGCTGTTCGCCGCGTTCCTCGCCAGTTACCTCTACCGACTGATCCTCGTGGGGACCGTCGAGTTCCCCGGGCCGGAGACCGTGTACACGTACGTCTACCTTCCATTCCTCGCGATCCACATCCTGCTCGCGATCGTCTGCGTCCCGTTCGTCTTCTACGCGCTGCTGCTCGCCGCGACCCGCCCGTACGAGGATCTGTACCACACTCGGCACGCGCAGGTCGGATCCGTCGCCGCGGTCCTCTGGCTGATCTCGTTCACGATGGGGATCGGCGTCTACCTCATGCTGTACCACGTGTTCTGAGAGAAACGGCGGAAAACCGAGCAAAAGAACGACCGGACCGCAGCGATCGAACGACCGCGCGCTACTCCTCGTTCGCCATCTTGTGGGCCGCGTAGAACAGCGGCACGAGCAGCGCGCCGGCGAAGCCGAAGCCGAGCGCGAGCGCGCCGATGTCGCTGCCGGTGAGATCGCGACCGCCGGACCCGCCGTCAGACGAGTTCCCGCCGTCGGTCGAGTTTCCGCCGTCAGTTTGGTTGCCGCCAGACCCGCCGTCGCCACCGTCGCCGCCGCCCTCACCGGGCGTCACGAGGTCGTCGTCGACCGATCCGATCGCGACCGCGCCCCGCATGCCGATCGCTCGGTGAGGGATGCAGGCGTAGTTGAACGTGTCGCCCTCCTCGACGTCGTCGAAGGTGAACTCGAAGGTAGTTCCTTCCTCGCCGACCGGATCGCCGCTCTCGAACGTCCCGTCCTCGGCGACGACGTTGTGGTTGCCGCCCGCGCCGGTCCACTCCCAGACGACCGTCGTCCCGGGGTCGATCAGGATCGCTGCGGGGCCGAACCGGAGGCCGTTCTCGCCCGCGCCGACGGCGACCGTGACCTCGTCCTGCCCGGTGTAGTCGTGCGTCCCGTCGTAGTTGCTGACATCGTCTAAGAACCCGTCGTACTGGGCCGCGACCGTCGTCGAGCCGGCAGCGAGCCCGGTCGCAGCGGCGGCGCCCGCGGCGCCGGCCCTGAATAGCCCGCGGCGACTCATCGTCGTCTCGTCGGCGTTGGATGTCATACGCGTATCTCCCGGCGTGGGCGTATTTAAATTCCCGATTCGACGGCAACGACGAGTGAGAACGAACGGGCGGAACTCGGCCCCGATCGATATTCGGGACCGGGCAGGGTCAGGAGCCGGAACCGAGTGCGGTCGAGAGTCGGGAGCGAGGACGGTCGAGAGTCCGAACGCGACCGGATCAGTCGTCCGCCGGGGTCGCACCGGGGGCGCTCCCCTCGATCTCGCGGTCCGTCTCCTCGCCGGCCACCTCGAACGGGTACTCACCGGTGACACACCCCAGACAGAGGTCGGCCCGGCTCTCGCCGAGCGCGTCGGCGACGGCGTCGATCGAGAGGTACGACAGCGAGTCCGCGCCGACCTCCTGGCAGATGTCCTCGGTGGAGGCGTCGGCGGCGATCAGCTCCTCGCGGGTCGCCATGTCGATACCGAAGTAGCAGGGCGCGACGATCGCCGGCGCGCCGATCCGGAGGTGGACCTCCTCGGCGCCCGCCTCGCGGACCAGTTCGACGAGCTGCGTCGAGGTGGTCCCCCGAACGATCGAGTCGTCGATGATGGTGACCGACTTCCCCTCGACGGTCGATTTGATCGGGTTGAGCTTCAGTCGGACGGCGCGCTCGCGCTCGTCCTGTGTCGGCATGATGAACGTCCGGCCGACGTAGCGGTTCTTCATCAGCCCCTCGGCGAACTCGATGCCGTTCTCGCCGTCCGGGCGGGGATCACCGTCCGCGGTCGTCTCGCCGGCGGCGTCGGCGTAGCCGGACGCGAAGGCCCGTCCGGAGTCCGGGACCGGCATCACGACGTCGGACTCGACGCCGGACTCCTCCCAGAGCTTCCGGCCGAGTTTGCGGCGCACCTCGTACACGAGGTTCTCGTCGATCACGGAGTCGGGGCGCGCGAAGTAGACGTGTTCGAAGAAGCAGTGGGCGGTCGACTCGCGCTCGACGAGCTGATACGTGTCGTAGCCGCTCCCGTCGGGGTCCAAGACGACCAGTTCGCCGGGGCGCACGTCGCGGATCAGCTCCCCGTCGAGGGTGTCGATGGCGGCGGACTCGCTGGCGAGCACGTAGCCGCCGTCGATCTTCCCGAGACACAGCGGGCGGTTCCCCAGCGGGTCGCGCACGCCGAGGACGGTGTCGTCGTGGGCGATCGTCAGCGAATAGGAGCCGTGGATGCGGTTCATCGTGTGTTTGACGGCGCGCACGAGGTCCTCTTCGAGGAGGTTTCGCGCGAGGTCGTGGGCGATCACCTCGGTGTCGCCGTCGGAGGTGAACGCGTGGCCCGCCGCGGCCAGCTCCTCGCGCACCTCGTCGGCGTTGACGAGGTTCCCGTTGTGCGAGAGCCCGAGCGACCCGGACTTGAACGAGACCGAGAAGGGCTGTGCGCAGCTCTTGTCGAGGCTGCCGGCCGTCGGGTACCGGACGTGGCCGATGCCGGTGCCGCCCGACAGCGACGCCAGGTCGCCCTCCTCGAACGCGTCGCCGACGAGTCCGCGCTCGACGTGGCTGTGCTGTTGGAACCCGTCGTGCGTGACGATCCCCGCGGACTCTTGTCCGCGGTGTTGGAGCGCGTACAGCGCGTAGTACAGCGGGCGCGCGGCCTCGCGGTCAGCGAGCGAGACGCCGACGACGCCGCACTTCTCTCGCGGCTCGTCAGCGGTGTTGTCCCCACCGGCTTGCATATACAGGTCGGTGGGGCGTGAGTCGATAAAAACCCTCGTGTTCGTGGCACAAAAGTCCGTTTAAATCCCAGAAGTATGCACGGAAGTGGATCGAACACGGACGATTCCCCCGACGTGACGACGCTCTCAGTCTCCGCCGACGTACTCGTCTAACCGCTCGAAGTACGCCTCTCGGGGCACCTGATAGGCCGCCCGGTAGTCCACGTCGCCGGCGCTGAACCGCTCCGCGACGTCGACGGCGGCGGCCGCGCCGGCCTCGCGGCTCTCGCGCGTCTCCGTGACGGCCTCGATCTCGGGTTCCAAGAAGAGGACAACGTGCCACTCGTCGGTGGCATACTGGCCCGAGCCGGGACGAGAGTTGCGCGCGCCGTTCGTCAGGTAGATGGTCGGGAGACACTCGGACGGGAGGTCGTCGCCGCCGAACACGTCGGGGCGGTACACGAGGATGGCTCGCCCGCTCGGCTCCTCGTTCCACACCCGCCAGCCGTCCGGCAGCGCCTCGAAGCTCATGGGCGGAGTCGGGGGCGGAGGCTTGAAAGGGTCGCGCTCCGGGCGGGAGAGGGCCGCCGGTCGGCGCTGCGGCCGACTCAGTCGACGATGTCGGAGCCGCCAGCCGGGATGAACTCCTGGAGCTGGTCGGCGCTCGCCACTTTCCGGACGAACGACTGGTCGGCGAAGCGTCCCTTCAGTTCGCGGTACACCATCATCGCGGCGTCGTTCTGCGCGTACATCCCCGGCTCCAGCGTGACGCTCGTCGCCGCGCGGTCGACGATCGCCGAGGGCGGCCCGCCGACGGCCTGCGTGACGGGTTCACACTGGACGCCGACGGCGATGCGGCAGGGCACGTCCTCGAAGTAGGTGCGGTCGCCGCGGATCACGAAACTCCCCTTCTCGATGTACTCGCCGCTCTCGGGCGTCTTCGACACCTGATCGGGCTCGACCATGTACGCGTCGCCCGCGCCGCGCCCGTCCTTCCAGTCCGACGAGTAGGAGACGGCGAACTGCGCGGCCTCCCGCAGCGTCTCCTCCGAGAAGTCGACCGGGTCTGCCGACTCCGAGGGACCCGCGGCCTTCAGCAGGGTCACCGGCCCCCCGTGCGCCTGCGTGTGGAAGAACCGGTCGTGTTTGCCCATGTACTTTTTCACCAGCTCCTCGTTCTGGTCGGCGTTGCGCCCGCCGATGACGAGGTACCCCGTCGAGGTGTGGAACCACCGGAAGCGGTCGTACCAGTCGTCGGGGCTCCGGATCGGGATGGAGGCGCGCGAGAGCCAGTCGGTCTCGTACTCCTCGTCGTCTTCCTCACTGTCGCCACCGTCTCCGGGGGTTTCGTCCGCGGCCGCTTCCTTCGCTTCCCACTCGGCCTTGCGCTCTTTGACCGCCTCCAGCTCCCGCCTAGTCGACTCGATCGCTTCCATCGCACCCTCCTTCTTCCCCTCGATCCGCTTGGCCTCCTGATAGAGGCGGTCGGCGTTGACCTCCACGCCCGCACTCGCGTCGAGTTCGATGCGGGCCGTCTCCCCGTCGTCGCCCTCGTCCTCATCGCCCTCGCTCGCAAGCTCGACCGTCACCGTCCCCTCGCCGCCGTCGACGTCGACGACGGCCTCCGCCGCGGGGATCCCCCGTTCCGCGCCGGCGTCGAGGGTCTCGGCGATCTCGTCCCACGGCACCTCGTTCTCGCGGGCCTCCTGCACCGTCGAGAGCACCTCGTCGACGAGGTCGTACCGGGCGTACAGCAGTTCGGCGCGCTCGCGCTCCGCCTCGGCCTGCTCCTCGAACCCCTCGATCGCCCCCCGCTGCTGTTCGATGATCCGCTCCTGTTTGGCGATCTCCTCCTCGAAGTCGGGGCGGGAGGCGCTGGCGTCTGCGGGGGCCTCGCCCGCGTCGGTCTCCTCGGCTTCGAGTCGGTAGAAGTACTCGTCGACGGCGGCGTTGAAGGAGTCGAAGCCGACGCTCGGGAGCCCCTCGTGCTCCGAGAGCGGGAAGGGCGTGACGTCGACGACGCGGGGGTCTCCGTCCGCGTCCTCGCCGTCGCCGCCGTCTCCCCCGTCCAGTTCCTCCTCGTACACCCGGGGATCGATGTCGCCGGAGCGCAGTCGCTCACCGATGCGTTCGAGCGCCTCGTGGAGCGCCCGGAGCTGGTCGTCGGTGGCCTCGTCGACGGGGAGCGTCTTCTCGACGCTCGCGCGGGTGCACACCTCCTCGGCGTAGAGTCCCCCGAGGTTGAGCTGCGTGGCGAGGGTCCGCACCACGTCGCTGTCGGACTCGCGCATGTGCCGTTTGAACCCGCCGAGGCTCACGTCGAGCGGGTTGAGTCGCGAGGCGGGGTACTCGTACTGCGACCCGGGCGCGACCGTTCTGGACTTGAGCCGGACGGTCTGCAGCGACCCGACGACCTCGCCGGTCTCGTCGAGCGCGGCGACGTTGCCCTGTCCGAACAGCTCGGCGACGATCGTCGTGTTCTCGTCCTCGCGCTCGAACTCGAAGGTGAGGATCCGGTCGAACTCGTACTGCTCGACGCCCGCGAAGTCGGCGCCCGACATCCGGTTTCGGAGCATCTTCGCGAAGTTCGGCGGGCGACCGGGGGCGTCCGCGACGTGCTCGGCGTCCGCGACGTGGGCGCGTTTGGTGTCCCCGACCTCGATCATGAGTTCGACGCGGCCGCGGTCGAAGTCGCGGAGCTTCAGCCGGAGCAGGTCGTCGTCGTAGAGGTACGCCTTGTCGACCTTCGCGCCCTCGTACCGATTGAGCTCGGTGACGAGGGCCGCGAGGTCGATGCTCGACAGCTCCCGCTTCTGGTCCATACGCGAAAGAGACAGCGGGCCCGGAAAAAGGCGTGTCGTTCGCCCGTTGTTGTGCGACCGACCTCAGCTCCAGACCGTCTCGTAGCCGGCGTCGGCGATCACGCCGTCGCTCGTGATGATCGCGTCCGTCTCCCGTACCGAGTGACTGGCGACGATCAGGGCGTCGTGAATACTCAATTCGTCGACTATCCGAGCGTACTCTGTCAGTTCGGCGTCGTCCACCGATGCGACTGTGATCGGTCCGTTACCAACCAGCGCCTGGCGAGCGTCGTCTGGCGTCCCGGTGAGAGTGACGCCTCGAACGTCTTTGTCTCTGGAGACCGCGTACAACACCTCGGCGATCGCCGTGCTCGGAGCCTGAAGGATCGTCTCTCCGGCCTCCGCTTCGGCGAAGAGCCGATCAGCCGCGTGCGGGAGCGCGTCGACCAGGTAGGAGAGGAGCGAGACCGCGTCGGCGGTGTACACCGACACGTCAGGCCTCCTCGTAGTTGCGGTCGCGGCGCTCGCGGACGCGCTCCGCCAACTCCTCGGCGACCGCCTCTCTCTCCTCTCGGGACGTGTCGTCCGGAACGAGCATCCCTCGACCACCGGTACGCGTGCGCTTTTTCACGACGATTCCCTCGTCGGTGTCCATCCAGATCACCTCGTCGCCGGGCGCCAAGTCGTACTTCTCGCGGAGGGATTTCGGGATCGTCGCCTGCCCCTTCTCCGTGATTCGTGTCGACTTGCTCATGTGCTGTAATACCCCTCGTAATACCTTAGTGTTGGGGGAGCTACGCGCTTGATTCTGTCAGAGTCGCTTCGACACGTACGGCCCGTCCTGGTGGTAGCCGAGTTTGGTCCGGTAGTACTCGCGGGCCCCGATACCCGAGATGATCGCCATCTTGCGGTAGCCGGTGTCGCGGGCCATCTCTTCGGCGTGTTCGAGCAGCTTCGTGCCGTACCCCTGATGCTGCCAGTCGCCGTCGCCGCCGATGGCGACCTCGCTGCCGTACACGTGCAGTTCGCGGATCAGCGCGGCGTCCGCTAGCTCCGGACGGATCGCGTCGTCCTCGGAGCCGGGCGCTCCGGGTTGGTCCGGGGCGAAGGAGGGGAATCGCAGGCGACAGAACCCGACGAGCAGGTCGCGGACGGGGTCCTCGAACGAGATGAAATGCTCCGTGCCGCCGCCGGCCTCGTAGGTGGTGACGTCGAGTTCGACGTCGTCCGGGTCCGGGTCGGCGTCGTTGTGACCGACCTCGCGGGCGCGGATGTCGCGCTGGACGATCCCCTTCTCCTCGGCCCGCTGATCGGCGAGCTGCCGGAGGTTCGACTTCCAGACGCCGCCCTCGATGAAGTCGGCCGGGATGTCGCGCTGGACGCGCTGGAGCCGGGTGTACTTCGGGATGTGGTCCATCGCCTCGGCGACCACGTCGGCGGCCTCCTCGTTCGAGAGCGGCTCGAACGAGTCCTGTCTCCACCGGTCGTACACCCGAGTTCCCTCGACGACGAGGGTCGGGTAGATCTTGAGGTAGTCGGGCCGCCAGTCGGGGTTCTCGAAGATCTGTCGGAAGTCCTCGACACACATCTCCCGCGTCATCCCCGGCTGGCCCGGCATCATGTGGAAGCCGACCTTGAACGCGGCGTCGCGGAGCCGGCGGTTGGCGCTGCGGGAGGCCTCGTTGCCGTGCCCGCGGTGCATCTCGCGGTTGATCCGCTCGTAGGTGGTCTGGACGCCGACCTCGACCTTCGTCCCCCCGAGATCGAGCATGCGGTCGATCTGCTCGGGGTCGCACCAGTCGGGCTTCGTCTCGAAGG
>Ga0207772_100497_pt1 | contig 13296 bp, 13 predicted proteins | sample A23M3SouthBayCA_2_FD_187750 | JGI IMG/M metagenome (GOLD analysis project Ga0207772, IMG submission 187750) | Aerobic enrichment media microbial communities from Eden Landing Ponds, California, USA - A23 M3 (2) (SPAdes) | ecosystem: Environmental > Aquatic > Marine > Unclassified | place...
TCTCGGGGTCAGAGTAGATCATCGTCCCCATCACGGTCGGGAGGTCGTGGTCGGCGGGGTTGTCGGTGTGGACGTTCACCCACTTGATCCCGGCGGCGTCCCACCCGGCCTCCTCGGTCGTGTCCTCCGTGCGCACGTCGAGGTAGGCGGGCATCGAGCGGAAGTCGCCGTCGTACTCGGGCAGATCGATGTACGACTTCGCGGGCATCTTGGCGTTCCCGCGCTCGTAGGCCGTGAAGGCACCCCGGACCGCGTCGATGACCCGGTCCATGCGGGCGTTCTCGTCGACGTCGTCGTCATTCAAAAGCAACGTCTGCATATCGCAATCTTTGCCAGAGGGGTACTTGAAGCCTACTAGATCGACGGCGGGCGCGGGGCCGATCGCGACGGAGAGTTCGCGAGCGGCGGCGACGTGGTTTATAACTGCGCGAACGACAGCGGCGCTCACTTATAAACAAACGACAGTACGGTGGCGTGCGCCTGCGAGCGCCCACCGGGCGCGAGCAGCCCGCACGAGGTCACCGGCGACACTGGAAGGAGCGAGCCCGCCTCGCGACTGGGGCTTTGTAGGTGTTCGTCGCTAGGTCGAGGTCAGATATTTATAAACGACCACCGGAGTCGTCGAGCCCGTAACACTCCAAAACGCCGTACCCTCGGGAACACGATTATACCGACCCACCCCCCACACCCACCCATGAGTCTCTCGCTCGACGCCGATCAACTCGACCGGTACTCCAGACACGTGATCATGGACGAGGTCGGACCGGAGGGGCAAAAACGGCTCCTCGACGCGCACGCGCTCGTGGTCGGCGCCGGCGGGCTGGGCGCCCCGGTCATCCAGTACCTCGCGGCCGCCGGCGTCGGCACCCTCGGAATCGTCGACGACGACGTCGTCGAGCGCTCGAACCTCCAGCGACAGGTGATCCACGGCGACGCCGACGTGGGCGAACCGAAGGTGGAGTCCGCGGCGCGGTACGTCGACCGGCTCAACCCCGACATCGACGTGGAGACCCACGAGACGCGGCTCGGCGAGGGGAACGTCCGCGACCTGCTCGCCGGCTACGACCTCGTCGTCGACTGCGCCGACAACTTCCGGACGCGGTACGTCGTCAACGACGCGGCCCGGATCGAGGGGCTGCCCGTCGTCCACGGCGCCATCTACAAGTTCGAGGGGCAGGCGACGACGCTCGTCCCCGACGGCCCCTGCTACCGGTGTCTGTTCCCGGAGGCGCCCGAGCCGGGGACCGTGCCAGATTGCGCGACAACGGGCGTGCTCGGCGTGCTTCCCGGGACGGTCGGGTGCATCCAGGCGACCGAGGCGATCAAGCTCCTGCTCGACGCGGGCGAGACGCTCCAGGGGCGCGTGCTCTTCTACGACGCGATGGACATGACCTTCGAGTCCGTGCCGTACCAACGCAACCCCGACTGCCCGGTGTGTGGCGACGACGGCATCGAAACGATCGACGGGATCGACTACTCGGGCGGCTGCCGCGTCGACGCGGAGTAAGCACGTCGCGGTGCACTCGCGGCCGGAACGTGACGGGCAGCGAGCGTGACGGACAGCGAGCGCGACGGACTCACATCGACCGGTTCGGCACCGTGACCGCCGTGGTCCCGTCGGGGCCGTCGTCGGCGAAGCCGGAGCGGACGCACCACCGGCAGTACCGGTAGTCCGTCCGGTTCTCCGCCCCGCAGTGCCGGCAGACGACCGTCTCGCAGTCGGCGTCGAGCGGCGGGGGGTCGCCGGCGGGGCCGGATTCATCCGCGTTCGCCGCGACTCCCGGCGCGCCGTTCCCGGCGGGATCGGAATCGGCGGTCGTCCCCCCGAGATCGCGCGCCGAGCCGAAGAACTCGGCCGGATCGCGGTCCGAACGCGTGAACAGCCACGCGAACGCGAGGTTGATCAGGGCTACCGCGCCGAGGACCGCGACGAGCGGGGCGAGTTCTGCTCCCGTCATGTGACGTGTGTTAGCACGCAAAGGATATAGGCGCAACGGTAGTCCCGGGGGCTCGGCGTGCCGGAAGCGAGACGCGTTCCCCGGGCACTTTATGCGCGCCCGTCGAACGCGAACGCGTATGAAGGAGACAGTCCACACCGACGCGGCCCCCGCGGCGGTCGGCGCGTACAGTCAGGCGACGACGAACGGCGACCTCGTGTTCACGGCCGGGCAGATCGCACTGACTCCGGAAGGCGACGTCCTCGACGACGCGTCGATCGCCGAACAGACCGAGCAGGTCCTGGACAACCTCGTGGCCGTGCTCGACGAGGCGGGCGCCGACCCGTCGGACGTGCTCAAAACGACGGTCTTCCTCGCCGACATCGACGACTTCGACGAGATGAACGAGACGTACGCGGGCTACTTCGAGGAGTCGCCGCCCGCCCGGTCGGCGGTGGAGGTCGGCGCGCTCCCGAAGGGGGCCGACGTGGAGATCGAGGCCGTCGCCGTCGGCGAATAGATGGCCGGCGAGGCGGGCGGAGCCGGCGGCGACGACGCCGACGGCGCCGACGACGCCAACGGGAACGAAGGAACCGCAGACCCGCCGGGCGTCCCGGCGACACCCCGGGCAAGGCTCCGATCCGCGGCCCTGTGGGGGGTCGTCGGCGGGTTCGCGTTCCTCGTGTCCACACAGGGGTTCCTGCTCCTCGACGGCGACCTCCCCGTCGGATACGGCGGGCTGTTCGCGCTCGCGGGAGCGATCGCCGTCGCGTCCGGCGGGATCGCGTACGCGAGCGAGCACCGACTCCACGCGAAAAGAAGGACTTAACAGTCCCACCGGATTATCTCGGAGTGAGCCAGGATGGCCGAGTGGTAAGGCGCACGCCTGGAAAGCGTGTTCCCTTCTGGGATCGGGGGTTCAAATCCCTCTCCTGGCGTTTTTCGCTGTCGCAACAACGAGCGAGGAGCGACAGCGGTAGGCGAGTACTGCGACAGCGAAGCGTCGACAGATTTGAACCAGGGAGTGAAGCGAGCGAAGCGAGCGGAACGACTGGGGTTCAAATCCCTCTCCTGGCGTTTTTTCGAATCCCACACTCGCAGCCCCGCGTAGCGGTGCCGTTCGACCACGTTATCGACGTTCCCACACACCGACACAAGACTCATACGTATGGGAGGTGTTGACACAGGTGACGATGCCAGACACGAAATCAGGTCGCGAGCGGAAAGGGAGGAACAAGCGCCGGCAGTTGGAGAGTCACCTCAACCGACGCGAGCTCGACGCCGCCGACGAACCGCCGGAACCGACGATCGACGAGGTCGACTCGGAGTACCTCACCGAGACCGACGAGCTCGATCGGTGACCGCTCGCGGCCGACCCCGCTTCTCCGTTCTCGTTCGATACGTCACAGAGACATCCCGATAGCGTCGCCTCCCGTACGAACTCCGTCGACAGCGACGATCGCCAATAGCGACGATCACCGACAGCGACGACCTGCGAGAGACATATAAATAACCCAGAGACGGCCGTTCGATCGTATCAAAGTTCCGTGCTAACTATACACATAAATATCGTCCGAGAGCCGCGGAGTACTGCGGTTTCTCCGACAGCATCTCGGTACTCGACAGCTCCAAGCGAACGCCGCTCAACAACACATTTATATAGAATCACAATCAATCAAACGATGTATGAGCCAGCGAATGCAGCAGGGTCAGCCGATGATCATCATGGGCGACGACGCCCAGCGCGTCAAGGACAAGGACGCACAGGAGTACAACATCTCCGCGGCGCGCGGCGTCGCCGAGTCCGTACGATCGACGCTCGGGCCGAAAGGGATGGACAAGATGCTCGTCGACTCGACGGGCGACGTCACCATCACGAACGACGGCGTCACCATCCTGCAGACGATGGACATCGACAACCCGACCGCCGAGATGATCGTCGAAGTCGCCGAGACCCAGGAGGACGAGGCGGGCGACGGCACGACGAGCGCGGTCGCGATCGCGGGCGAGCTTCTCAAGAACGCCGAGGACCTCCTCGAACAGGACATCCACCCGACGGCCGTGATCAAGGGCTTCAACCTCGCGAGCGAGTACGCCCGCGATCAGGTCGACGAGGTCGCCACACAGGTCGACCCCGATGACACCGAGACCCTGAAGAGCGTCGCCGAGACGTCGATGACCGGCAAGGGCGCGGAACTCGACAAGGAGACGCTCGCCGACCTCGTCGTCCGCGCGATCCAGGGCGTCACCGTCGAGGCCGAGGACGGCTCGCACGTCGTCGACCTCGCGAACCTCAACATCGAGACGCGCACCGGTCGCGCGGCCGGCGAGTCCCGGCTGCTCTCGGGCGCCGTTATCGACAAGGACCCCGTCCACGAGGACATGCCGACCGACTTCGACGCGGCCGACGTCCTCCTTCTCAACGACCCGATCGAGGTCGAGGAGGCAGACGTTGACACCGCTGTCAACGTCGAGTCGCCCGACCAGCTCCAGCGCTTCCTCGATCAGGAGGAAGAGCAGCTCCGCGACAAGGTCGACACGATCGTCGAGTCGGGCGCCGACGTGGTGTTCTGTCAGAAGGGGATCGACGACCTCGCGCAGCACTACCTCGCGAAGGAGGGCATCCTCGCGGTCCGCCGGACGAAGAAGTCCGACCTGTCCTTCCTCAAGAACGTGCTCGGCGCGCCGATCGTCAGCGACCTCGACTCGCTCACCGCCGACGACCTCGCGGTCGGCACGGTCACCCGCGACGCCGAGGAAGAGCTGTTCTACGTCGAGGGCGAGGACGCCCACGGCGTCACGCTGCTCCTGTACGGCACCACCGAGCACGTCGTCGACGAGCTCGAACGCGGCATTCAGGACGCAATCGACGTGGTCTCGACGACCGTCTCCGACGGGCGCACGCTCCCCGGCGGCGGCGCGGTCGAGGTCGAACTCGCGAGCCGACTCCGCGACTACGCGGACTCCGTCGAGGGGCGCGAGCAGCTCGCCGTCGAGGCGTTCGCCGACTCGCTCGAACTGATCCCGCGCGTGCTCGCCGAGAACGCCGGGCTCGACGCAATCGACCTGCTCGTCGACCTCCGCGCGGCTCACGAGGCCGGCGACACCGAGGCCGGACTCAACGTCTTCTCCGGCGAAGTCGAGAACACGACCGAGGCCGGCGTCGTCGAGACGGCTCACGCGAAGGAGCAGGCCATCTCCTCCGCCGCCGAGGCCGCGAACCTCGTGCTGAAAATCGACGACATCATCTCCGCGGGCGACCTGTCGACCGGCGGCGACGGCGACGAGGGCGGCGCCCCCGCCGGCGGCATGGGCGGTATGGGCGGAATGGGCGGTGCGATGTGAGCTTCGGATAGGTTCACTCACACTCCCTAGACGTCTTGTCCCGGCCTCGTACCGTACTCGAATACGCACGCTCGCGTTCCCCAGTTTCGTTTTTTGCGCCGTTGATATCTGTAGCAGTTGAGACAGATAGACTGTCGACAACGATGCGATATTAAAAGGCCCGTGAGCGACGGCGACAATAGTTTATAAACGAACGTGGCGATGGCGCGTCCTGGTGAGCGGCCCAACGGGCCGCGAACCGCCAGCGCGAGGGAGTCGGTCGCCCGAGCGAAGCGACGGGCGACCGACGAGGCTGGGGAGGCGTGAGGTGCGGTGCTGTGCGGTTGCGGGGTCGGACGCAAAGGGGCAGTCGCGAGGGCGGCGCAGGCGACGTAAGCAGCGTGGCGCTACGCGCCACGGGCAGCTGGCGGTGAAGCCGCCGGCGACACCGCAAGGAGTGAGCGAAGCGAACGACTGAGGAGCGCAGCGAGCGTGCGCCGCCCTCGCGACTGGGGCTTTGCAGGTGTTCACCGCCGAGTCACTGGTCGCATAGTACCGAGCGGATGGGTCTTTGGAGGCCTTCACCGTCGACCTACCGTCAGTAATCACTTATAAGCGAGCGACGAGGGGTTAGAGAGATCAACCGCAGCGTTGTCGATCACGTCTTGCCGAGAGCCAGCGTCCGATCACGGCAGCCGCGGATCGCGTCGACGACGCCGACGTCGCCACTACGCGACTGATAAACGAGAGAAGCCGAACGGAACCGCGGTCGGCTGACCGTTACTTGCCCTGACGGTCGTTGCCGGTGACGCTCGGGCGGGTCTTCTCGGTGCCTTTCCCGCGCGTGCGCTGACCGCGACCCTTGGTGCCGGCGGAGGTGAGCCCGCGGAAGGCGCGCCCCTTGTGGTCGTCAGAGGCGATCCAGCCGAGGTCGTCGTCGTTCTCGATCGCGGGGTGGTTCGGGTCCACCAGGATCACTTCGTGCCACTTCTGCGAGCCGTCCTCACCGACCCAGTAGGAGTTGAGCACGCGGAGGTTCCGGTACTTGCGGGAGGCCCGCTCCTCCGAGATGCGCTGGATCGACTTGCGGCGCGAGAGGCGGTTGACGCCCTGGCGCTTCGAGCGGCGACCCGCCTTGTGGCGCTGTTTGCGCGAGCCGCCCTTGCGGACGCTCACGCGGGCGACGATGACGCCCTGCTTCGCCTTGTAGCCCAGCTCGCGGGCCTTGTCCAGGCGGGTGGGGCGCTCGATGCGCTCGATGGCGCCCTCGTCGCGCCACTCCTGTTTGCGCTGCCACTGCAGCTCTGCCAGTTTCCCCTCCTTGGGGGACCGCCACGCCTCCTTGATGTGCGAGTAGAAGCTTCGTGCCATATGTTGTCCGCGGACGGTTGCGATTCAGCCGCGAAGCGGCCACATGTCGTCTCGTCCCGGGGCGCGGCGTCGACGGCGACGATCGCATCGGCGGCGATGATCGCGTCGGCGTCGAACCGGCCCCGGCGGCGAGTGCCCGCTGTGTCCGCACCAGCGAGTTGCCCGTCTTTCCCGCGGTTCGCCCTTAACCGCTTCGCTACGGGGTTCGCGTGGGTACCCGTGTCACTCGGCGTTCGGCGGGGACCGTGTGCTTGACGTGTCGATCGGGTAATACGCTCCCGGGTCAGCGGTCACCATCGGCGACGAGAGCGAGAAGCGACACGTCGCGCGGGAGTTGGTCGCCGGCTTCCGAACCCGTCTGTTTCATGCGTACCTGTTCGCGAGCGAGTCACGACGACATTCGCCACGGCGTCCGCGTCACGGAGTCGCCCTCGGCGCGTCGGTCGTCGAGCGCGTCCGGATACCGGTCCGACTCGATCGCGTCGTCGGAGTCCGCGCGACGTGTGTTGCGCATCGGGGTTCGATCGGGGGTGAGACCGCGTCGTGTGGGTCGGCGCTGCGCGGCGCCGCCGCTTAGCGGTCGAGGCGTGACGCGATAAAGAAAAACCGCATGGGGTCGGCCCGCGAGGGCCGATGGTTAGCGAGTGTGGTGAATCGCTGCTGCGTTACTCGTTACGCCGCGTAGCGAGGAGCGCAGCCGCGATGAGGGCGACGAGCGCGACGAGGGCGCCGAAGCCGGGCGTTCCGTCCTCGGAGCCGCTACCGTCGGAGCCGTCGGAACCGTCGGAGCCGTCAGACCCGTCGGAGCCGTCAGACCCGTCGGAGCCGTCGGAGCCGTCGGAGCCGTCGGAGCCGTCGGAGCCGTCGGAGCCGTCGGAGCCGTCGGAGCCGTCGGACCCATCGTCACCGTCGGACCCATCGTCACCGTCGGACCCATCGTCACCGTCGGACCCATCGTCACCGTCGGACCCATCGTCGACCTGTTCGACGAGGATCGCGTCGATCTCTTCGATGTTGGTGCTGCTGACGCGGAAGCGGAGGGTCGCTTCGTTGTCGACCTCACCCTCGGTCGTGTCGAGCGTCGCTTCGAACGTGCCGTCCTCGGCAATCTCCGCGTCGGAATCCGTCAGGATGAACTGCGGGGAGACGCCCGAAGCCGAGCGCAGGCGGACGCTGATGTCCGTGCCCGGGGCAACGTTCGTCGTGCCCGTGATGGACGCTTCTTCACTGACACCGACTTCGACCATGTCATCCGCGTTCTCGTTGTCGAAGGACGCCTCACGCTCTTCGAGCGTGAAGCTGGTCTCCGCAGACACCGTGTCAGTACCGGACGCGTAGTACGCGAACGAGTCCGGGTTTTCGTTGACGTTCCACGCCGGCGGCTCATCGTCGTTGAACGTGTAGCGGTCGTTGTCGTCAGTCACGTACTCGTAGGTGACATCGTAGCTGTCACCGTCCGAGACCGTGTTCTCGAACGTGTCACTGTCGCTCGTGTCCGCAACAACGAAGAACTGACCGTCAGCGAAGTAGACGGTCGTTTCATCGAAGTTGAGCGTTCCCGGGTCCTGGTTCGCGGTCGCCGAACTCGACTCAACCTCGAAGTTCACGCCCTCGTCGCTGTTGTCGTTAATGAGGTCGCCGAGGTACTGCCCGTCAACGCCCTCGTTGAGCGAGTCGAGGTTTGCACCGGACTGCTGTGCGACGTACCCTTCGATACCGTCAGCCTGAACCTGAATGACGAGCCGGTCGTCCAGTGCGATGTTCTCGCTCTGGGTGACCTCTTCGAGCAGGGCCGCAGCGTCGTCGGCCTCGTCAGTGTTGTCGGAGGGTGCCACGTGCGTGGCAACGCCGTCGACAGTCGGCTCGACGAGGTCGAGCGTCGAGATGTCGAGTTCGTCCTCGACAACGAGCTCGTTGTCGTCGTTCGCCGAGAATGCACCCTGACTCACGATCAGGTCGTACTCGCCAGCCTGAGCCGGACGTGCCAGCTCGTTCTGGTCGAGGCCGTCAGAATTCTTCCGGAATTCAGAGGCGTTCTCGAGCGGATTCCCGTTCGAATCCTCGAACGAGGCGCCCTCGTTGGCCGCATCGGTTTCGACGATATCGTCAGCCGAGTAGTAGGCGTCCGCAGACGCGTTCGTACCGACCGTACGCGTGTTGATCTGGAAGGTCACCTCGTCGTCGTCGTCGTCGTCCTCGACGTAGACCACGTCGAAGAAGCCGACGCCGTCGCCGCCGACGCTGACGAAGGCACTGTCGGAGTCTTCGAGTTCGACGGAGACGTTCACAACGTCACCAGCCGCAGCGGTGGTGACACCGTCCGCGAAGCTCGCGGAGACGTCCTCTTCCTCGATAGTCACCGGTGCGCTGTCGGATGCTTCGGTGTCGTAGACTTCGAAGTCGAACTCGTAGTCGTCGGCGCTGATGTCCGTGTTGCTGAAGTTAGCGACGATCGTGTCATCCCGGTAACCACTGAGGATGAGCTCATCGTCGTCCTGGTTTTCGGCCTGATCAACGCCGTTGACCGGGCCGTCAGCGTCGTCGAATAGCGCGTTGAGCTCGTCGTAGTCGAGCCCGTCTGCGCTGACGTTGAGGTTGTAGGTGTTCCGCTGCGAGTCAACGTTGATCTCGGCCGCTTCCTCACCAGTGTCGTAGGAGTCCTCCTCCCACTCGACGCTGAGGTCCTGAACGGTCAGCTCGAACGTGTTGTCGCGAACAGCGTCAACACCGTCACCACTCAGGTAGTAGTCGCCACTCTCCAGCGAGGAGGTGTCGATCTCGATCTCTCCGTTGCTGTCAGCGTCGTACTCGCCCTCGAACGTGCTGGAGCTGACGTCATCACCGTCGAACTCATCAACCGAACGGAGTACGTATTCGGTGTCGGGAGTCAGCTGGGTCGCGGTGACATCCTGACCCTGGTAGAAGATACTCGGGGTGGCGCCAGCGTTGTTCTCGTAGGCGACCGAGGTACCGCTGTTGTCAGTGTCAGAGATAGTCACACTAGCCGTAGTGCTTTGACTAGTGGCGTCGTCGTCGTCGTTGAACGTGATGTCGATTGACTCGGACGCGTCACCGTCAACGTTCGCCGGGAAGTCAACGGACACGTTGACGTCAAAGACGACATCGCCGTCGCTCGCTCCACTCGTGTCGACACCAATTTCCAGTGACTGCCCCGAATTAGTGTTCGAGAAGGTGGCACTGCCGGTGACATCGCTTCCGTTTGCGGTGATTGTGCTCGCACCGACGTTAACGCCGGAGTTGCCGCTACTCGCAAACGTCGCTCCATCGGGCAGAGTAATGTTGGCGGTGTGTGTTGCTGACGTGTTCACGTTAGTTGCCGTGAACTGTAAGTTGTGCTCCTGTGTGGTGTCCTCGTCTGCCTGATTGGGCGTCAGAGAGACCCCATTGACGTCGTCAACTGCCGCAACCGGCGCTGCCGCGAAGCCGGCTGCGAACATAGAGACGACCATGATCGCCGCGAAAAAGACCGCGTTGGCCTTTCCGCGATAGTTTGTATCGTTTGTCATTGTTGTTGTGTGTTGTCTGCGTCGCGACGCCCGTGCTTTGTCCTCGTCTGAGTCGCCCGTTCGTCGTCGACCAACATCGCATCGAGGGCGCGACCGGACTTGACGCGGATTACTCGCGAACGGCATCGCATTCGCATCGGGTAGGGTCTGCGAGCGTTTGTTGAGGCGGTCCATATAAATGCTTTGTGGGGTGTCTGTGGGTGTGGTAACCCGTCACACTGGCCGGAGCGGGCCTTAGACGGTGGTTTTCGGATCGGCGAGCGTCTGACGCTTCGCGATCGATCTGAAAAAGGGGGACCACCGATCACGGTGTGTCGGCGACCGAGACGGGACGCCGATCAGTGGGAACGCCGCTGCACGGTGGGCTACGCCCGGCCCCGCGGCCGACTGGGGATCGACGGTGACGCGAAATCGGTCGGCGAGGGGAACGACCGGAATCGGCGTCGACGCTCGGGCGCGGTGGACTGTGGGCCGGTGAACCGGTCGGGAGGGTGGGACTCGGCGTCGCAGTCGTGTGCGCTCGGCGCGACCGACCGAAACGATTAGACCGGCCGCGCGCATAGGTGGTCTTGGGCATCCCCGCTCCCGCACGCGACCGGGCAGTGATCAAGTAGGGTCTTCGCCCGGTCGTTTGCGGTCGGTTTTGCGGCGTCGGTCACGAACCCACCTCCGGAGCGACGACTCCACCCCCGGAGCGACGGCTCACTGCTCGCCCGCGCGATCACCTGTTGAGACTGCTGTCGCTCCCGACGGCGACCCGCATGGTGGGTCAGATCGGAGCGAGGAGCGACGACCGACACCGGCGGAATTCATATATTGTATGAAACCCAACGGCAGATACAGTCATGCCCCGAACGACCGCCACCATTCCGGACGACCTCACCGACCTGATCGACGGTGCCGTTGAGGCGGGCATCTTCGAGAACAAGAGCGACGCGATCCGCCACGTCATCCGGGAGTACTTCGAGTCGAACCCGGACGCCCGGATCGCAGCGGCGGTGTCGCTGTACGCCGACGAGGCGATCACCCTCGGGACCGCCGCGCGACTCGCGGGCGTCACCCGATTCGAGATGCGGGACGTCCTCCGGGAGGAGGGCGTCGAACTCCGGATCGGTCCCGAAGACATGGCCGACGCGAGACGCGAGATCGACGCCGCCCGCGACTTGTAAACACCGACTGACGATATTCTCTGAGTAATCCCCGAATAAGAACGTTCTTATCAGTCCGAGGTAGACGACGCGGTATGCCCAAGATAAGCGTCGAGATCCCGGGCGAACTGCTCGACGACCTCGACGACCACGTCGGCGACGACGGGAAGTTCGTGAACCGCAGCGACGCCGTCCGCGCGTCGATCCGCAAGACGCTCGACGTGCTCGACGAGATCGACGCCCGCCACGATCGGCTCGACGACGAGTCGGGCGAGAGCGCTTCGACGCCCGTCGACCCCGCCGGAGACGACGATGAGTGAAGGAGCGACGGGGGCGGGGAGCGAGGGCCCGTTCGCGGCTGACCCGCTGGACCGCTCCGCGGTGGCCGCGGTCGGGCTGATCACGGTGTTCGTCGTCGCCCTGGCCACCGCACAGCTCACCGCTGCGAAGGTGCTCGCGCTTCCGCTCCCGTTCGCGCTGCCGGTGATCGGCCCTCAGATCACCCTGCCGGGCGCCGCGCTCGCGTACGCGCTGACGTTCCTCGCGTCCGACTGCTACGCCGAACTGTACGGCCGGCGCGCCACGCAGGTGGTCGTCAACGTCGCCTTCCTCGCGAACTTCCTCGTGCTCGCCTTGGTCTGGTCGACTCTCGCCGCGCCCGGGATTGACCCCGAGATCGCCGCCGCCTTCGACACCGCGCTCGGTCCTGCGGCCAACATCGTCGCCGGAAGCCTGCTCGCGTACGTCGTGAGCCAGAACTGGGACGTGTTCGTCTTCCACGCGATCCGCGATCGCACCGGCGAGCGGCTGCTGTGGCTGCGGAACCTCGCGTCGACCGCTAGCAGTCAGGCCATCGACACCGCGATCTTCGTCGGCGTCGCGTTCTACGCCGCCCCGATCCTGCTCGGCGTCGGGGACCCGTTCCAGCCGGGCGTCCTCCTCGCGCTCGGGCTCGGCCAGTACCTCCTCAAACTCGCGATCGCCGTCCTCGACACCCCGATCGTCTACCTCGTCGTCGGCGCCGTGCGCGAGTAGCGGGACCGCCATCCCCTCCGTCGCACCGTCGATTCTCCCCTGTAGCGGCACCAACGTCGGCGGGCGCAAGAGACTTATCCGCCGCCCCCGTGTGAACAGTACGCATGGATCTCCGCGTGCAGGGGGATGTCCCCCCCGACCCGTTTCTCGGCGCCGCCGACCTGTTCGAGACCGAGTGCTCCCTCACCGACCCGGTTCACGTGAAGGTGCGCGAGGACCCCGACGAGCGGACCTGGGCCGGCCACTACGACGGCTACCACGTCCTGAACGTCTCGAAGCGCGCCGCCACCAGCGCGATGGCCCGCGAACTCGCCGTCCACGAGCTCGCGCACATGGCCCGCTACGAGGAGGGCCACGCCTCTCACCTCCAGTCGACGGAGGAGGCGCTGTACCTCGGCCTCTCCGGCGAGAAAGTCGAGCGCCGAAAGCTCGCCCACTGTTACCAGATCGCGAATCACATGAAGGACATCTACGCCGACGACATCACGCTCTCGGTCGCGCCCGCGGACAAACTCCTCGGCTTCCTCGAATCGACCCTCGCGGCCGCCGTCGCCGACCGCCCCGAGGCCTCTCGGGACGGCTCCCAGCCGATCACGGGCGGCGCGGACCCGGAGATTACCGCGGTCAACGCCGCGTTCGCACTCGCCTTAGTCGAGCGCCACGACATCGCCGGCCCGGACCACCGCATCTACGACCTCGCGCGCGCCGCCGGTAGCGACACCGACGCCGTCGACGTCGACGCGTTCAAGCGCCGGTTCCTCGACCTCGGCCCCGACCCCTCCGAGAGCGACTACCGGAAGGCGCTCGTCGCGGCCGCTCGCGCATACGCTATTTAAAAGCGCACCGGGGCTCAATTTGTAGATCGATATCGGTGAGAAACAGGGTGACAGACAGCGACGATCGCTTATAAACGACGGTACGGTGGCACGTGCCCGTGAGTGGCCCGAAGGGCCG
>Ga0207772_100498_pt1 | contig 13265 bp, 10 predicted proteins | sample A23M3SouthBayCA_2_FD_187750 | JGI IMG/M metagenome (GOLD analysis project Ga0207772, IMG submission 187750) | Aerobic enrichment media microbial communities from Eden Landing Ponds, California, USA - A23 M3 (2) (SPAdes) | ecosystem: Environmental > Aquatic > Marine > Unclassified | place...
CGGACCGGACTCGTTTCGCCGTCCGGAGCCCGTCGTCGCCTCGACGTTCCGTCTGCTCGACCGTGACGCCGCGACGTTCGAGGACAGCGAGGCCGACGCCGACGACTACCGCGGCCCCTGGCGGGCCGTCTACGATTACGAGGACGGCGTCGTTCGCAAGTCCGCCCGCCGGGGCGACAGCGCGGCCGTCTTCGGGATCCCGGACGCCCAGCACGTCTGTCCCGCGGAGGGCGACGCCGCCGCGCGCGTCGAGGCGGTCTTCGACGCCTTCGACGACGCCGGCGTCAAGAAGGGTACGGGGGCGGTCGAATCCGGCGTCGAGGACCGGCTGAGCGACCTGGGCTATCTCCGGTGAGCGGCCGCGGGGCCGCGACCCGACACCGTTTAATCCGCCGCCGCAGTTACGGGAGTCATGACGCGGAACGTCGTCTTCGTCGTCCTCGACTCGGTCCGGAAGGACTACTTCGACGAGCACGCGCCGCGGCTGCTCGCCGAGGCCGACGTTTCGATCTCCCACTGTCGCGCGGCCAGCAACTGGAGCCCGCCGAGCCACGGGGCGATCTTCACCGGAAAGCTCCCCTCGGTTTCGGGCATCCACAGCCACGACCCCTCCTACGCGGAGACGCCCATCGAGGACACCTTCCTCTCGGCCTTTCGCGACCACTTCCGCTTCGCCGTCAGCTCCAATCTCTTCGTCGCGCGACCCTACGGCTTCGACGAGTACTTCGACGAGTTCGCCAACGTCTCCCGCCATTCCGTGTTCGCCGAGGGCGAGGAGATCGACTCCTTTCTCCACGACGTCGACGCCACGGGGATCCCCCGGTACGTCGAGTTCGTCAAACGCGCGCTCGCCCACGACGAGACGCTCAAGAGCACCGCCAACGGCCTCGCCCTGAAGACCAACGAGTACCTCGCGAACGCGCCGCTGCCCCGGCTGTGGGACTTCGGGACCCGGACGACGCTGGGCTACGCCGAGAAACTGGTCAGGGAAAACCCCGAACCCTTCTTCGGGTTCATGAACCTCATGGAGACGCACAACCCACACGCGAACAACGTCTTCTACGGGGCCGACGACGTGGACAACGACTGGTCGTCGGACGCCTACCGGACCATCGACTTCAACAATCAGGTGCGCGCCGAGGGCGTCGACGAGGCCCACGTCGAGAACTACCGACAGGTGTACGCCGAGTCGATCGCCTACACCGACGAGCAGCTGGTCGCGTTCGTCGACCGCCTCGCCGAGATCACAGACCGCGAGACGACCGTCGTCGTCACCGCAGACCACGGCGAGAACCTCTGTCATCCCGACGAGGACGACCTGCTCGGACACGTCGGCAACCTCTCGGAATCGCTACTGCACGTCCCGCTGACGGTGCTGAACGCGCCCGACACCGTCGAGGAGCCCGACGACCGGTACTTCTCGCAGCTGGACCTGGGCGAGCTGATCGCCGGGCTCGCCGAGGACGAACTCCGGGCGACCTTCCGCGAGCGCGTTCCGGCGGAGGCGGTCGGCGCCGCGCCGCCGGAGGACGTGGCCGACTACGACTTCTGGGACCGGATGATCCGCGCCGTCTACAGCGGCGACCGCAAGTACGTCTGGGACTCGTTCGGCGACCGCGCCGTCTACCGCATCGACCGCGACCGCCCCAGTCACCAGACCGAGGTCGACGAGCCCTGGGACGAGGCGGCGGTCGCCGACATGTTCCCCACCGATATCGCGACCTACAAAGGTCAGTTCGGCGACGAACAGGGCAAGGAGTGGAGCGACGACGCGCCGACCGAGCGGCTCAAAGACCTGGGCTATCTCTGATACGGATTATCGCAAGTCATTCCGGGATCGACCGCACGACTGCGCGTGGTCGACCCGGTAAACGCTTGCAATAATCCGTATGAGCGGGCCGTCGACCGCGGCCGCTCAACGGTAGCTCGCGACGACCGCCTCGGCCAGGCGGTCCCAAGTGTGGTTCTCGGCGACGTGCTCGCGGCCGCGCCGCCCCATCTCCGTGAGCGCGTCCTCGTCCAGCGAGCGCAAGCGGTCGATCGCGTCGGCGACGGTCTCGGGGGACACGCGGTCGAGCGCGACGCCCAGGTCCTGCTCGGACACGAAGCCGAGTTCGTCGGTCGCGGTGGTGATGACCGGGCGCTCGCTGGCGAGATACTCGTAGCACTTGATGGGGTTCGAGGGGTTGTCCGCGTCGACGACGCCGTAGGTGGCGTCGCAGCTGCCGATATATGGGGTCAGGTCGTCGTGGTCGACGTACCCGCAGAAGGTCACGGCGTCGGCAAGCCCGGCCTCGGCGACACGCGCTTCGAGCGCCTCGCGCTCTGGCCCGTCGCCGACGACGAGGACGTGGACCCCGCCGTCGGGGAGCCCGGCGACGGCGTCGAGCAGGTCGCCGACTCGATGGCGCTCCTTGAGGCTGCCGACGAACCCGACGACGAACTCGTCCGGGCCGACGGGCGCGTCGATCCGCTCGCGCGCCTTGGTCCTGTCCATCGGGCGGAAGCGCTCGGGATCGACGGCGTTCGGGAAGACCGTCGCGTTCGCGCCCAGGCCGTAGCGGTCGGCGATCTCGCCGTAGGCGACGTACACGTCGTCGGCCGCCATCGCGTTCACCCGCACGAGCGCGTCCACGACGGTCCCGAACTTCAGGTTCCGACCGACCATCCCGCGGATCAGCGCGACGTACGGCGTCCGCGTCGCGAGCGCGGCCAGCGGCGTGAACACCGACGACGGGCCGACGCGGGCGACGATCAGGTCCGGGTCGACGGCTCGCTCGGCGGCGGCGTGCGCCCGGAGCGTCGGCAGTTGCGAGCGGGCGTGCCACTCCATCGTCCCCGCGGGCTTCTCCGGGAGGAACCAGGTCCGCTCGGCGCGGTCGGCCAGCTCCGGCGGGAGCGCGCCGGCCGGCCGCGGACAGACCAGCGACAGCTCGACGCCGGGGTGGCGGGCGAACGCGACGGCGATCTCCTTCGTGGCGACGTTGCCGCCCGACCGGCCCGCGAGGTCCATCGGGCTGACGAACAGCACGGACAGCGGGTCCGCGTCGGGTCGACCCCCGGTGGCCGACGGGTCGCCGTCGGCGCTCATAGGTAGCCGAGGTCTTCCAGCTGGTCGCGGACCTCGGTGCCGTCGCCGCGCTGGCGTTCGGGTCCCTCGTCGCCGCTCGCGTGGTCGACGCTGTCGAGTTCGGCGTCGATCGCGTCGGCGACGTCGAGGACGCTCTCGATGGCTTCGACCATCCCCTGGTCGGTCCCGGCGACCATCGCCTCGTGGGTGTGGACGCCGTCCTGGAGACCGTGGTCGCTGACGAGCAGCAGTTCGTCGTCCTCCTCGAGGTCGGCGCGGAGTTCGCCGACGAACTCGTCGAGTTCGTCGTAGGCCGCGCGCTGCAGGTCGGGCATGTCGTAGGTGACGTGGCCGATGAGGTCCAGGCCGCTCGTGTAGGCGAAGACGAGTTCGTGGCGGCCGCCGCGGAGGCCTCGACGGGCGCGGGCGATCCGGATCATCGCCATCTCCATGCACTGCTCGTAGAACGCGGCGGGGTCCGAGGAGGTGTGGCCGCCGGTCGCCTCGGGGTCCCGTTCGAAGAGGTCGCCGAGGCTCCGCCGGAGGTTGTGTTCGCGGTCCTCGCTGTCGGGGTCGACGACGTAGTTGGGGACGCCGATGGCGGTCGCCTCGCGGCCGTCGAAGACCGTCTCGATGTCGTTGTCGGCGTAGTAGGTGGCGGGCGTGCGGAAGGCGTCGGCGCCGGTGTTGGTCAGCAGCCAGGCGCCGATCCGCGACTGGACGGCGTCGGGCAGGAGGTAGTCGGCGACGTTGCTGCCGGCTTCGAGGAGGGGGTTGCCCCAGGCGACGCCGTCGTCGTCCAGTTCGAGGCCGTGTTCGGCGGGAGTGAGGCCGGTGATGATCGTCGGCCAGAGTTCGTGCGTGCTGGGTTCGCCGGTGTGGCTCACCAGCGTCTCGATGGCGCTGTGGTGGTCGAGGACGAGGTTCGGGTGGTCCTCCGGGTCCACCAGGTCCGGATCGAGCGCGTCCAGCCCGAGGACGACGAGGGTCATACCCCCGTGTTCTGTCGGGGTATAAAAAACTCGTTCGCTACGAGCGAGGTGCGAGCGCAGCGAGCACCTCGACGCGAGCGGCGCCACCGGCGCCGCGAGTTGCGGTGTGGAACAGCCGAACGCAGCGAGCACCTCGACGCGAGCGGGGTAAGCGGGGCCGACCGCAGGGAGGCCCCGAGGCGAGCGGGGAACGAAGTGACCCGCGAGCGTAGGGCGCCGCGAGCCGCGGTGGGGGACAACCGACTGCAGCGAGCACCTCGACGCGAGCGGCCGCCGAGGGGCCATGGGAATCCTTTTGCTCGCGGGAAGTGGAGCATCCGGGCATGAAGATCGGGTATCTCTGCTATCGTCTCTCGGGGACGGGGCCGCGGACGCGGGCGGCGGACGTGATCAACGCGGTGGCGGGGGAGCCGGACCACGAGGTGGCCGTCCTGACGAACGAGCCCGAGATCGTCACCGCCGACGCCGAGGTTCACCCGGTCGCGATCGACAAACCGGTCCACCTGTTGCGGACCGCTCGCGCGGCCTTTGCCGACGCGGACGTGGTCCACGTCCCGATCAACGTCTACCAGGCGCTGTTCGTCCGTCTGGTCTACCGCGGGCCGCTGGTCGGCGGCGTCGGCCCCGGCCTCCAGCCGTCGGCGTTCCACAAGCGCCTGGGGCGGCTGATCGGGATCGACAAGAAGATCAAGGTCCACCAGTGGGACACCCAGTGGGAGGAGGCGGGCTACGACACCGCGATCTGCACGGCGACGATCGACACCGACGTGTTCTACCCCTACGACGACGAGCGAGTCGCCGAGTTGCGAGGGGAGTTCGGCTTCGACGACGAGACGGTCGTGCTCTACGTCGGGCGGCTCACCGAACACCACGGGGCGCATCTCGTCGACGAGGCCGCGCGGATGGCCGAGGGCGACGACGACCTCGAATTCGTCGTCGTCGGTGACGGACCGCTTTCCGACCGCTTCGAGGGCCGCGAGAACGTCACGTTCCCGGGGTTCGTCGAGAACCGGCGGATGCCCGAGTTCTACAACCTCGCGGACGTGTCGACGGCGCCCCGCATCAGCGACAACACCTCGAACGTCGGGCTGGAGTCGATCGCCTGCGGCACGCCCTTCGTCACGACGGCGACGGGCACCATCGAGAAGCTGTTCGGCGAGCGCGAGGCGTACAAGTGGGCCGACCGCGACGCCGAGTCGCTGCTGGCGGCGCTGCGGGAGCTGGCCGACGACCCCGAGGCGTACGCGGCCCAGCGCGAGCGCGGCCTGCGGGCCATCGAGGAGATGCCCGTCACCATCGACAGCGCGCTGGAACTCCACCTCGACGTGTACGAGGAACTGGCCCAACGGGCGTGACTCGGGCCGACGCCGACGACCCGCCCGCCTCGTGACCGCCTCCCGCGGGGTCGAACCGCGTGTTATATACACCGAACGGGGCAATGGAGCGGTGACCAGTATGTCGTCGCCGAACGTGCTCCTCGTCCTCCTCGACAGCCTGCGTGCCCGCAACTGCAGCCTCCACGGGCACAGGGCCGAGACCACGCCCTTCCTCTCGGCGTTCGCCAGCGAGGCGACCGTCTTCGAGCAGGCGCGGGCGCCGAGCATTCACAGCATCGCGAGCCACGCGAGCATCTTCTCCGGCTACCACGTCGAGGAGCACGGAGTCACCGAGCACAAGGACTTCCTGCGACCCGAGGCGACGATATGGCACGACCTCGGCGCCGAGCACGGCTACGAGACGGGCTTTTTTACGCCGAACGTCATCGTCACCGAGACCTCGAATCTCGGCGCGGCCTTCGACACCTGCGTCGGGCCCAAACGCACGAAATCGCACTTGTTCGAGAGCGCGCTCGCGCCCAACGACGTGGAGGGCAACCTCACGCCGAAAGAGTTCGCGCGGCTCGCCCTGCGGGACGACCGCCCGGTCCGCTCCTTTCTCAACGGCGTCTACGAGAAGCTCTCCTCGCGTGGCGGGAGCCAGGACCCCGACGCCGAGGACGCCGACGTGTACGTCGGGGAGTTCGAGTCGTGGCTCGACGACCGGAGCGGGCCGTGGGCGGCCTGCCTGAACCTGATGGACACCCACACGCCCTTTGTCCCCCACGAGGAGTTCGACCGCTGGAGCGACGGCCACGCGGTCGGGAGCCACGGCCGCGGCGACGGCGGCGAGTCGCCCGAGGCGTTCACCGACGAGTTCTGGCCGTACCTGCAGGGCCTGGAGGGGCTCTACGACGGGACGATCCGCCAGGCCGACGCCGCGGTCGAGCGGATCGTCGAGGGGCTCCGCGAGCGGGGCGTCCTCGACGACACGCTCCTCGTGGTGACCAGCGACCACGGCGAGGGATTCGGTGAGGCCAGCGACCTCGTCCCCGAGGTACGCCTGCGCCACCACAGCTGGGGGATCGACGAGCGGCTGACCCACGTCCCGCTGATCGTCTCGACGCCCGGCGGGGCGGGCGGCGAACGGGTGAGCGACGCGGCGTCGCTGACGCGGTTCCCGGCGGCCGTCGAGGCCGCGGTCGCCGGCGAGGACGCCGCTGGGGCGTTCGTCCCGGAGGGTCCCGTCGTCAGTTCGACCTACCGGATCCGGCCGCCGGGCGACGAACTCGACCTCCCGCCGGCCGAGCGCGAGCGCTACTTCGGCCCCTGGCGGGCGGTCTATCGCACGACCGACGAGGGCGTCGTCAAGTACGCCCGCCGGGGCGACGACGCCGGAGAGTTCCTGGTCCCCGACGCCCAGTCGGTCGAACGGCGGGCCGACACCGACGGCGGCGAGGTGGCGGCCGTCTTCGACGACCTGCGCGAGGCGGGCGTGCGGGTCGGCTCCGCCGCCGAGCGCGACATGACCGACGACGTGGAAGACCGGTTGGCCGACCTGGGCTATCTGCGGTAGCGCGGAACCGGCGCGGAATCGCATCTTTTACCCGCGACGGCGGTATCTACCCGGAGCATGCAACACGGTCGGACCGCTGTCCTGCACTTCCTCGCGCAGGTGGTCCGTTCGCTGGCGGGCTTCGGGACGACCCTGTTCGCGGCTCGCTACTTCGGCGCGGCGGGCCTGGGCGTCTACTCCCAGTTCCTCGCGTTGCTGTTCTGGGTGAAGCTGCCCGGCGACAGCATGACCAGCGCCGTCTCCAAGCGGATGTCCGAGGACGAACAGACGGTCGGGCACTTCTCGGCCGGGCTGCTCGTCGTCCTCGGCTACGGGGTCGTGGTCGGGCTCGCCGTCGCGGTGCTGCAGGGACCGGTCAACGACTTCCTCGGCGTCGACGCGGCGCTGTTTCTCGTCGCGCTGGTGACGATCAACATGGCGTTCGACCTCGTCAAGAGCGGGTTCGTCGGCGACAAACGCGTCGCCGTCTCGGGGTGGCTCGGGACCGCCGAGCAGGTCCTCCGGCTGGGCGGGCAACTGGCGTTCGTCCTCGGCGGCACGATGGTGCTCGGACTGGTCTACGGCCACATCCTCTCGCTGTTCGTCTTCGCGCTGATCGGCCTGTTCCTGCTGCGGGACCGACTGGCCCTCCCGGCGCGGTCGGACCTGACGGAGCTGCGCACCTTCGCGCAGTACTCCTGGCTGGGCAATCTGAAGGGGCTGGCGCTGAACTGGATGGACATCCTCGTGCTCGGGGTGTTCGTCGGCGACAGTCTCGTCGGCATCTACACCGCCTCGTGGACGCTCGCCTCGTTTCTCACGCTCGCGAGCAAGTCGATCGCGACGACGCTGTTCCCCGAGCTGAGCGACCTGGGTAATCGTGGCGACTTCCAGAAGGCCCGGGAGCTGGTCACCGACGCCATGCTGTTCAGCGGCGTCTTCCTCATCCCGGGGGGGTTCGGCGCAGCCGTCCTCGGGGCGGAGCTGCTGCAGGTGTACAGCGCCGAGTTCGCGACCGGCGGGACCATCCTCGTCATCCTCATCGGTGCGCGGCTGTTCCACGCCTTCGGCGGCCAGTTCGTCGGCGCGCTCAACGGGCTGGACTACCCCGAACTCGCCTTCCGGATCAACGCCGTGTTCTTCTCGACGAACTTCGTCCTCAACGTCGTCCTCGTCTACCTGTACGGCTGGTACGGCGCCGCCGCCGCGACGCTGCTGTCGACCGTCGTCTACGTCGTCCTCGGCTGGATACTCCTGACCCGGGAGGTCGGAACGATCCGGGTCCCCTACCGCGCTATCGGCCACCAGGTGTTCGCCAGTGCGGTCATGGCCGCCGTCGTCTGGGTCCTCCGCCCACCGACGCCGAATCCGCTCTCGCTCACTATCGGGCTGGTCGTCGTCGGCGCCGCCGTCTACGGCGCCGTCCTCGTGGCGATCTCGGCGCCGATCCGCGGCAAACTGTGGGCGCTCGCCGACCTCGACTGACGAACGCCACCCCTGCGGCGACACCGACGGCGTCGACTGCGACCCTCTACTCCACGTAGCCCAGGTCGCGGAGCTGTCCCTGGAGTTCCTCGGGCACGTCGTCCTCGACCTCGGTCTCGTCGCCGCGGTACTCGAAGGTCACGTCGGCGTCGCGGCTGACCAGCCGGCGCTCGAAGTCCTGCCAGAGGACGGTCGCCTCGTCGTGCCACGGCGCGATGGTGATCGTGTAGTCGGTGGCGGTCGAGTGCAGGTCGTTGCCGTCCCAGCGGTCTGCCACCTCGGCGCCGGCGCTGGCGGCGATCGTCGGTGTCAGGTCGAGCAGGCTACATGGCCCCTCGACGTCGATCCCGTCGAAGACGACCGGCACCTCGACGAGACAGTCGTCGACGCGGCGGAGCTGGGGCTGGTGGAAGTAGTACCCCTCGTCGCCGAACCCCTCCCCGTGGTCGGCGGTGAAGACGAACGTGGGGTCGTCGCTGTCGATCCCGGCGAGCAGGCGGCGGATGTTCTCGTCGGCGCGGTCGAGCGACTGGCGGTACTTGCCTTCGATCTCCGTCTTCTCGGCGTCGGTGAGTTTCCCGGGCTTGAAGAAGGCTTTCTGGTCCAGTTCCTCGGAGACGGCGTCGTCGCCCGCGCCGTAGGGTCGGTGAGTCTCCATGAGGTGGACCCACAGAAAGCGGGGACCCTCGGCGGCGTTGAACCACTCGATGGCCTGTTCGACGACCTCGCGGTCGCGGGGGCGGTTCTCGCTTTTGGCGTGCGGTGGGTAGAACTTGTAGTAGATCCGCCGGAGCAGGTCGAAGTTGGCGAGGTACTGCCGGAGGCCGCTGCCGCGGTTACCGGGCTCGATGAAGCTGTCGTAGCGGTCGAACCCCTCCGCGAATCCGAACGTGGCGTCGGTGTTGGGGTTCGGCGAGAGCCCCAGGCAGGTGTAGCCCGCGTTCGAGAGCGCGCCGGCGAGCGTCGGCCCGTTCACCCGCCCCGTCAGGACCGACTCGTAGCTCGAGGCGTGGATGCTCGCCAGGCTCGGCCGCGTGTACTGGGCGGCGGTCATCCCCCGCTGCACGTCGAACGAGGAGACCAGGCCCATCTCCTCGACGTAGTCGGCGCGCACCGAGTCGGCGGTGACGAAGACGATGTCGTCCATTCGTTTCCCTTCTCGAGTAGTGCCGGAATGACGTTTTTGGTCGCCGGGACGGGCCCGGCGGTCGGGACCCACCGACCGTACGACCGGCGGTGGTCGCTCAGCGGATCCAGGTGACGACGATGGTCCGCGTGAGCCCGACGGCGTAACCCAGGCCCGGTTTCTTCGTCTCGCCGGCCTCCCGCTCGCGGATGGTCACGGGCACCTCGCGGATGCGGAAGCCGTTCTTGCGAGCCTCGATGATGAGCTCGGGCGCCGAGAAGCGCTCCTCGGTGAGCGTCAGCTCGCCGAGCCGCGACCCGCGGATGGCGCGGTAGCCGTTCGTGCAGTCGGTGATCTCGGCTTTGGTGAGGCGGTTGATGAGCCACGTGAACGCGCGGATCCCGCTCCGGCGGGTCATCGAATTGCCAGAGCGGTCGCGGCCGCGGTAGCGCGACCCCATCACGTAGTCGGCCTCGCCGTCGACGACCGGCGAAACGAGGGCGTCGAGCTGGTCGACGGGGTGTTGGCCGTCGGCGTCCATCGTCACGACCACGTCCGCGCCGTGTTTGCGGGCGATCTCGAAACCGGTCTTCAGGGCACCGCCCTGGCCCTGGTTGAGGGGGTGTTCGACGACGATGGCGTCGTGGGCCTCGGCGGTCCGCCGCGTCCGGTCGTCCGAGCCGTCGGAGACGACGATCGCCCGCAGCTCGTGGTCGCGGACGCCGTCGGGCAGCGACGCCAGCACGTCGCCGACGGTGTCGGCCTCGTTGTACGCCGGGATCACGACGTAGACCGTCCGCCTGTCGGGGTCTTCGTCCAGCGGCGCCTGCTCGACCGCCAGCTCGCGGGTGAGGTCGTTGACCACGGTCCGCGTCGCGCCGATCCGACCGATCAGGTAGAGGATCAGGAACAGGAACGCCGCGTTCGTGAAGATCTGGATGAGCAGAAAGCGGCTCTCGAGGTTGAACGCGGTCGCCAGCGCGCCGTACAGCCCCGGCGCCAGCCCGACGGTCAGGAGCCCGAGCGCCAGCGCGACCGCGAGCCCGAACTCGGTCTTCGAGAAGTTCGTCCGGTAGCGGTCGAACCCCCACAGGAGCGCGAGCGAGGCGACGACGACGAGCAGCAGCGTCAGCGCCTCGTTGTCCAGCCCCGGGAGGGCACCGAGGGCGAACCCGACGGGAACGACTGCCATGCGTGCTAGTAGCCCCGGGTGTGTGCCGTTTATATTCCCCGATCCGTGTGTGTCGCTCCGATGATGTGTTCGGGGACCGGGGGAGCGCTCGGGCCGCCGGCCGCCGGTCGCCACCCGCACCACCCAAGTGGGACGGGGGGCAAGCGGGAGGTGAGTCGAGTCGCCGATGTCCAAGCCACAGGCCGCCCTCTCCGTCGACTTCGAACACTTCACCCACCTGCCGGCCTATCGGGGTGCGAGCGGGACCACCGAGCGGCCCGCGGTGGGGCTCGGGGGCGTCACGGCCCTGCTGGACGCCCTCGACGGGGCAGACGCGGCGGCGACGTTCTTTACGGTCGGCGAGCTAGCCGACGAGCATCCCCGCGTCCTCCAGCGCATCGCCGCGGAAGGTCACGAGGTCGGCTCGCACACACAGACCCACCGACACCTCTCCGAACTGGACGACGACCGGCGCCGCGAGGAACTCGCTCGCTCGAAGGAGCGACTCGAAGCCGTCGCGGGCGAGCCGGTCACGGGCTTCCGCGCGCCCTCGTTCGACGTGGGCCCGGACCACTTCGGGGCGCTGGCCGCGACGGGCTACGACTACGACTCTAGCGTCGTGGCCTGCCGGTCGATCCCCGGCTGGTACGGCGGCGAGTTCGACGCCGAGCGACCGACGGTCGCGAGCGCGGTCGACCCGGCCGCGCCGGACGGGATCGCCGAGGTTCCCGTGTCGGTGATGCCCCGTCTCCGCCTCCCGTTGACGGGGACGTGGATCCGGTTTTTCGGCGTCTCCTACACGATCCTGGGGATGCGACTGCTCGCCCGCCGGGGGATCGCGCCGGTGCTGTACGTGCACCCGTGGGAGCTCGTCGACCTCCCGGCCGTCGAGGGCGTGCCCGGGCGAGTGTACGTCCGGACGGGCGCGTACATGAGACGAGCGGTCCGGCGGATCCTGGCGGAGCCGTTCGAGTTCGTCACCGCCCGGACGCTCGCCGACACCGTCGACGACGAGCCGGCGTCGCCAGCGGGGAGTGACCGGTCGTGAGCGACGGTGGGGCCGACGGCGACGGGAAGGAGCGCGAGGGCGGTCGGTCCTGGCGTCGAGTCGCGCTTTCGGCGCTCCAGTGGGTCGTCGCGGTCGGCGCGTTCTGGTACGTGGCTCGCGGCGTCGACTGGTCGACCGCGCTCGCCGAGCTAGCGACGCTCGACGCCGTCGTGGTCCTGGGTGTGCTCGCGATCACCGCCGCGGAGTTCGGGTCGCGGTTCGCGATGTGGTACGGCCTGCTCAACGGCCTCGCGCCGACGGACCTGCGGACGACCGCCAGCGTCGACCTGGTGATCAAGTTCGTCAACCACGTCGTCCCGTCGAAGGCGTCGGGCCACTCCGTGGCGCCGCTCGTCGTCCGTCACTACACCGACGCCGACTGGTCGGAGGCGATCAGCGTCGCCGGCCTCAACACCGGGCTCTACGCCGCGCTGTACGGCGCGGTGGCGCTGGCCGGCCTCGCGCTGTTCGCCGGACGGGTCGGGGGCGGCTGGCTCGTCGTCATCCTCCTGTCGACGGCCGCGTACCTCGCCGCCGGCGGGCTCGTCCTGCTGGCCGGCCGGCGGATGGACGCCGCCGGACGGCTGGCGAGTCGGCTCGGGGGACTTCTGGGTCGCATCCCCCGCGTGGGCGACCGCCTCGCGGGCGTCGCGGGCGCGCTGCCGTCGTTCACCGCCGACTCGGCGGGCGTGTTCCGCCGACTCTCCGCGACGCCGTCGGTCGTCGGCACGTACGCACTCGGCTGGGTCGGGACGCTGATGGTCTTCCCCGGCCTGCGGGTGTGGCTGTTGCTCACCGCGCTGGGCGGCGAGTTCTCGCCGGCCGTGCTCCTGCCGGTCGTGCTCGTCACGGCCTACAGCGTGACCGTCCTGCCGCTGACCCCTGGCGGCGTCGGCGTCGCGGAGGCCTCGGCGACCGCGGTGCTCGTCGCGCTCGGCGTCGCGCCGGCGCTCGCGCCGGTCGTCGTCCTCCTCGACCGAACGCTCGGCGTCTACCTCCCCGCACTCGTGGGCTGGCTGCCGGCGGCGAACCTCGACTTCGCGGAGCTTCTCGCCCGCAGTGAGGAGGGGAGCGGCTAACCCACAGACCGGATTCGACGACAGTCTTCGAGCCCGCAGGCGGTTCTATGGGGCGCCTACCGTCCGGACGAACGAAATGTATTTCCGGCCGCCTCGCGGGCTTTCGACAATGACGCGGACCTTCGTCGTCGGGCTCGACGGGGCCAGCTGGCTGCTGACCGAGCCCTGGATCGAAGAGGGACTCCTCCCGAATCTCGCCGCCCTCCGCGAGTCTGGCACCTACGCCACCAGCCGCAGCTGTCTGCCGCCGGTCACCTACCCCAACTGGAAGTGCTACTCCTCCGGGAAGAATCCCGGCAAACACAGCGTCTACTGGTGGGAACGCATCGATCTCGCCGACGAGCGCATCGACATCATGAGCGGCAGCGACTACAGGACCGCCGAGCTGTGGGATTATCTCAACGCGGCGGGCCAGCGGGCGGG
>Ga0207772_100504_pt1 | contig 13069 bp, 16 predicted proteins | sample A23M3SouthBayCA_2_FD_187750 | JGI IMG/M metagenome (GOLD analysis project Ga0207772, IMG submission 187750) | Aerobic enrichment media microbial communities from Eden Landing Ponds, California, USA - A23 M3 (2) (SPAdes) | ecosystem: Environmental > Aquatic > Marine > Unclassified | place...
ATACATTGTCGTCGAGATTTCCCCTCGTCCACTCCCGGCCCATCCGACGCCTAGCAGCGACCAGATGGTCGCCAGTCCGGATCCGAGGGTCAACAGGCCGGCCGCGAGCAGTTCGTCCTCGCGCCACCGGAGTGCCGCGAGCGCGCCGAGGAACACGACTGCCGTCCCGACGCCGATGACCGCCATCGTCGACGACATGCCAGTACTGTGGAGCTGTATCGTCCTCAACGTTCCTATCTCACTCCGAATCGTCCCGGCCGGTCGTCGTCATTGCGTAGCGACGCCCGTCGGAGCAGGCACATGTCGATCCCCCGCTCCGGCTATCGACGACCGGCGTTCAGTCGTTGATCCGCACGGCTTCGAGTCGCACGTCTTCTTCGGGCTCGTCACGCGGGCCGGTGTCGACGTTCTCGAGTGCTTCGAGCGTGTCCATGCCGTCGATTACCTCGCCGAAGACGGCGTGATCGCCGTCGAGATGGGGCTGGGCGTCGAACGTAATGAAGAACTGCGAGCCGTTGGTGTTGGGCCCGGAGTTGGCCATCGAGACGACGCCGGGGCCGTCGTGGCCCAGATCGCTGTCGAACTCGTCGTCGAAGGTGTAGCCCGGGCCGCCGCGACCGGTCCCCGTCGGGTCGCCCATCTGGACCATGAAGCCCTCGATGATCCGGTGGACCGGGGTGTCCTGATAGAAGGCGTCGCCGCGGGTCTCGCCGGTTTCGGGGTCCTCCCAGGTCGGGGTTTCGGGGGCCGGGTCGGCGTCGGCCGCGGGGTCGTGTTCCGCCAGGTTGACGAAGTTCTGTACGGTGGTCGGGACGCGCTCGTCGTACAGTTCGATCTCGATGTCGCCGTGGGTCGTCTCCAGTGTCGCTGTCAGGTCTCCCATGGACGGGCCAACGAGTGGGGCATGCATAACCGTGGTGATACAGGGAACGGTGACCGTGAGGGGCTGACAGTCGGTGCGTTTCCATCACCCGCGGAAACCGACCGGTTCGGCCGACTCGGTGGCTCGGAAATCAGCGGACGATGGGTTTTACTACTGTCAATCGTGAATGTAGTCTATGAGTACGGAGCGGCCGTCAGACGAGCACAGCACGGTGACTGATTCGAACTCGGGTGGGGCGTCCATCGAGGACGGCGTCGAGTGGTCGTTGCTGAACTGGATCGTCATTGGCGTCTTTGCCGGGCTGACGCTCGTCGGAATCGTCCTCTCGACCGGCGTCCTCGGGTGGGCCGTCGCAATCCCCACCGATGGCTCAGACCCGAATCCAGTGACGATCCCGGTGTATGTCTACCTCTATGCCGGTTTCGGGGCACTTGGGTACATCTTCACGAAGCTCATGCACAAACTGGATCGCTACACCGAGTGGAATCAGTGGGAGCACGTCGTCGAGATGGCGATGCGGATCCCGGCGGCGTGCATTCTGGCGGCGGGCGTCTACCTTCTTCTGGGGAACTTCGGCAGCGTCGAGGGCGTCGACGGTGCCCGGTTCGCCGCCGGCGTGGCCTTCCTCGTCGGCCTGTACGTCAACGTCGCGCTGAAAGCCCTGGGGAGCCTCGCGGACCGGATTCTCGGCCGTCGGCCTCGCCAGCCGCAGTGATCTAGTTCCGGACCCGGTTTAGGGCTTGACCAACACCTTGATCGCCTCGCGCTCATCCATCGCCCGGTAGCCCTCGGGCACGCCGTCGAGGTCGACCGTCTTCGTAAAGATCGGCGACGGGTCGAGCGTCCCGCCGAGAACGTCCGCGAGCAACTCCTCGGCGTAGGCCCGGACCGGGGCGATCCCCCCGTTCAACGAAATGTTGTCCATGAACAGTCCGAAGACGTCGAGTCCGTTCTCTTCGATCCCGTGGGGGACGCCGACGTACCCTACGGCCCCGCCAGGCCGACAGACCTCGATCGCTGTGTTCATCGCATCCGTCGATCCGACACACTCCATGACGTGGTTCGCGCCGCCGTACGTGAGCTCCTGGGCACGCTCGACGGCCTCCTCGCCGCGCGCGGCGATCGTGTCTGTCGCGCCGAACGATTCGGCGAGTGCGAGGCGGTCCTCGTGGTGGCCCATCGCGATGATCCGCTCGGCACCGAGCCGGCGGGCGGCGAGGACGCCACACAGTCCAACCGCGCCGTCGCCGACGACGATGCACGTCGAGCCGGCGTCGACGCCCGCACTGACCGCGGCGTGATGGCCCGTCCCCATGACGTCCGTCAGCGGGAGGATCGCCTGGAGCGTCGCTTCGTCGTCGGCATGGCGGTCGGGCACGCGGACGAGCGTGCCGTCGGCGTGGCGCGCTCGGACGTACTCGCCCTGTGCGCCGCCGTCGTCGCCGCCCCAGAACCCGCCGTTCACACAGGAAGTGTGGAGTCCCTTCCGGCAGAACTCACACTCGCCACAGCTGGTGACGAACGGCGCGAACACCCGATCGCCGGGCGCAACCGAGCGGACTTCTTCGCCCACCTCCTCGACGATCCCCATCGGTTCGTGACCGATACGGGAAGGCACGTCGCGGTCCTCTTGCCCGCGGTACGGCCAGAGATCCGACCCGCAGATCGCGGTGTGGGTCACGCGGACGACGGCGTCGGTCGGCGCGTCGAGTGCCGGTTTCGGGACGTCTTCGATAGCGATCTCGCCTGGGCCGCGAAAGACGGCTGCGCGCATGTCCATCGCGACGGACGCGATCGTCTTAAATTCGGGACTGGCCGGTCGAGCTCACATCGTCGCGATCATGGCGACGTTACACACGACCACAACCCCCGTGACGCCGCCGAACCCTGCGAGGGCGGCGTACCCCTGCTGTTCGTCGACGAGATACCAGGTCGCGGCCAGGACCGTCAACGCGGCGAGTTTGAGTCCGACGAGGCCCACGACCCCCAGTGTTTCGAGGAGCGCGCGTGCGAGTGCGTTGCCCTCCGAAAGCCCCTGGCGAAGCCCGATCGTCGTCGTTACCACGTCGAGGGTTGACGCCGTGAACACGGCTGTCCAGAGAGCCACGGACAGCGTTCTGAGCGAGAGCCACTCGACGACGTATTCGACCGATTCGATACGATAGTTAGTCGAAGCCGCCCTCTCGGACGGCGTCTGGTGCTTTCCCATCGGTGTACCCCCCGAACGGCGGATCCCAGTCCCCTGGATGATGGGTCCGCCGCTCCTCGGAAAGCAGGCTCCAGCCCCCTATTGCTGGATCTCACTCTCCCGGCTGATGGACCCTGTCCCCGTCCGGTATCTCTTCATGTCATACACCAATTATTTTATCCTTTCGGTTTCAGTTCCGAACGCTTCTCACAGCCCCGCGAGCGTGACCGTATTGAGCCCGACGACGACCAGCGTCACTATGGAGAACCCACCGAGGACGAGCCGAGCCGACTGCTCGGCCAGGTAGTGCCAGGCGATCACCAGGGCCACGAGGGCGACCAGTTTGAGTGCGCCGATCCCGGGGGTCCCGTAGGTAGTCATGAACGCCCGCGCGACCGCGTTGCCCTCGGGGAGGCCGGCGGCCGTTCCCACCATCGTCGTCACGACGTCGAGCGCGGACCCGACGAGGACGACGGTCCAGAGGACGGCGTCGGCCTCGAACAGTGGACGGGGTTCCAGAAACGCCTCGAAGGTCGCCAGGCCGTCCTGGAACCACGTCGGAACGACTCGCTCGGGCAGCGTTCGGAACTCGATCATGTCCGGATGGCCGCCTTCATCGTGTGGGTCCCACTGTCGGCGGTGGTGACTGCCGGTAGTTCAGATAGAACGTTCGTCCACAGCCGTCCCGTCCGGGCCGTGGCCCCGCACGGTCACCGGCTGTGGATGACTGCGAGCGGGCGTTCCCGGTAGCGGTGGCTTCACCGCCGACGTCGCCGAGACAGACGAATTCGATGCCGTCTCCGGCTTCAACGTCGGCAGTCGTGGCGGCGTACTCGTGATCTGCCAGTGGGTGACGCGTCACGGAGGCGTCCTGCAACGACGGGGCTCGATCGATACTCGTCACGGCCCCACAGTACGGACAGTGATACGTGACTTCGACCATATCTCCACCGTACGGGGCCGACGAATATAGTTGCCCGGTCGCCGAGGCTGTCAGGTGATCGATGCGAAGCGTGTTTTCTCGCACTGATTGAGGCCCGAAACCTTATGAGACGTGCCATACCAACTTTTGGCACGCAGATGTCAGCCAGTGTTGCTCCCATCGTCCTGGTGGTCGACGACGAGCCGGACGTCGCCGACGCGTACGCAGCCCAGCTGGAGGGCCAGTACACGGTTCTGACAGCCTACAGCGGCCAGGAGGCCTTGGAGACGCTCGACGAAACTGTCGATATCGTCCTGCTTGACCGCCGGATGCCGGGACTCTCTGGCGACGACGTCCTCGAACGCATCCGGGATCGCGGCCTCGATTGCCGGGTCGCCATGGTAACCGCCGTGGATCCGGACTTCGACATCATCGAGATGCCCTTCGACGCGTACATCACCAAGCCGGTCTCCCGTGACGATCTCTTCGAGACCATCGACCGCCTGTTGACGTTCCAGACCTACGAGAAGCAGTTCCAGGAACTGTACCGGGTGATGTCGAAGGTGGCGACGCTTCAGGCGAACAAGAGCGAGACCGAACTTCAGCACAACGACCCCTACCAGCGACTGCTCGATCGACGTGATCACCTGCGAGACCGCCTCGACGAGACGATGCTTTCGTTCGACGACGACGACTTTACGACCGCGTTCAAGGAATTCAACGACGCCGACTCGGAGTGACGGTGTGACGACCCCGACGACTCGGAGTGACGGTGCGGGACGTTCTGTGGCGTCTGTGACCGGGTAGAACCGAAAACCCAAGTGTGCGGACGACAAAAGGTAACATATGACGCCCGTCTGGGGCTGGATCGTCGCGTACATACTCGGGTTTTTGCTCTTTCAGTTGCTCATCTACTGGTATCTCGGCGAAGACGGCACGTCGATCGAACGGACGACCCCGGACAGTACCGAACAGGAACGCGGACCGCGCCCGTCGATCGAGACACGGGATACCGACGAGGGGGATGTCGGTGAGACGGTTCGCTGTCGGCACTGCGGGGCGGCAAACGAGTTCCATCCGAGTTACCGCTTCTGTCGGGTGTGCGCAAGGGAATACCGCTAGGTGGCCGTTTCTCGCGTCATGAGCCGGGCGACCGCCGCTATCACTCTTGAGAACCATGAAGAAACATCTATGTGCTGACGGTGTCTTTTTCATGTATGCGTCTGGCAAGTGGCGTGCCGGGATTTGACGAACTCGTCGAGGGGGGACTGTTGCCGAACCGGCTCTACGTCGTGAGTGGGCCGCCGGGCAGCGGGAAGACGACCTTTTCATCGATGTTCATCACCCAGGGTGCCAAAGAGGGGGATACCTGTCTGTACGTGACGATGCACGAGACGAAGTCCGAACTGAGCAAGGACATGGCCGGCTTCGAGTTCGGGTTCGACCGGGCCATGCAGTCGAATACCGTCCAGTTTCTGAATCTCGTGACCGAGAGTGGCAAACGGACGATCTCGCAGTTCGGGAGCGACGGCGGGCTGACCAACCGGCTGGTGGCCTACATCGAGGCCAACGACATCGACCGGGCGGTCATCGACTCGACGATGTTGCTGCAGCACTTTTTCACCGACGTCTCCGAGGAGATCACGGGCTTTCTATCGGCGCTGAAACAGACCGACGCAACGATCGTCCTGATATCGGAGATGACTGACCCCAGCGCGTACTCGGACGAACACTATCTGGCGCACGGCGTCATCTTCTTCCACAATTTCCTGGATTCGGGGAGCATGACGCGGGGGGTCCAGGTGATCAAGATGCGCGGGACCGCCATCGACTGTGACATCCGCGAGATCGCGTTCTCGTCGGAGGGCCTGCGGGTGTTCCCTGATAGCAAGGTTCAGACGTAACATGTACGAACGCACGTACGGCACCGACTGGGAGACGCTCGGGAAGGACGAGGCTGCCGAGCGGGCGTTCGCCCTCGGCGTGGCGGCCGAGATCGGCGCGGGAAATCCCGAGGAATACGAGCGAGTCCTGCAAGCGGGGGGGACGTCCTACGATCGGAGCCTCATCGAACTCGCCTATCAGGAGGGCAAACGGAAGGCGGCCGGTCGACGTGGCGACGTTGCGGAATCGGCCACGGTCTGGGCGGAACTCGTCGAACCGGACGGCGACAAGACGACCGTCGACCCCGAGGACGAACCGGAGCGCCGCGATTCGCTCCCGCCGGCACTGGATTCTATCGAGATGCTCGAACAGCGACTCGAAGACGGGCTCGAACGCGAGGAGCTGCCCGACTTTCTTCGGAAGTAACCTCGACCTCGGTCAGTGCCGCCGGCGTTTTTCTATCGCTGTCGCCGGAATCCCCGTCCAGCCACGGCTCTCACATCCCCCTTCACAGGGGAAACCACCCGTCAGGTCCCGGACGACGGGCGGCTGTGGCGGGCATCGACGGGTCGAGTTTCCCCGTCCGCGTCGGTGGACGGATTACCACTCGTCGTTCGTTCGGTGGCGATAGATCACTGCCCCGACGGCCAGCAGGATCGCCATCAGGCCGACGGCGACCCAGAGCAGCGTCGGACCCGGGAGATCGGGGACATCCTGCCCGGCCCCGCCGTCGTCGGCTGGGCCATCGTCGGGAACGCCGTCGGCGGGGGCGTCGTCGGCGGGAGCGTCGTCGGCCGGCACGTCACCGCCGCTCTTCTGGACAACGAGCGAGCCAGCTTCCACCGGCGGGCGGATCTGTTCGCCGTTGTCGTTCCGGAAGTCGCGGATGGTGATCGAAAGCGTCGACGCACCCGGATCGGTTCCCGTCAGGGTCAGTCTCCCCAGCGAGACGTTCGTCGACGCCGGCTGGACTGCCTGACCGAGGTCTGCCGCCCGGAAGGTCACCGTATCGTTGGTACTGGCGCGGATCTGGAACGCGCTGATGTCACCGGGCTCGACCGACTCGATGTTGCCGACCGTCTCGTTTTCGACCCCGACCGTGAGATTGTACCGCTGGACGCCGTTCGGTGCGTCCGCAAGCGTCACGTCAACCTGGGCACGTTCGTCGACAGCGATGGTTCGTTCGCCGACCGTCAGCGTCCCTGCCGCGGCGGCAACGCCGACGGCGGCGGTCAATACCAGGGCGATTCCAGTGAGGATTGCAATGTCTGTTGTGGTGTCGTATTGCATAGCGTGTGTGAAACGGAAAGATGGTGGTTGGCGAACGATACGTGGACGGCTCGCCTAGACCTGGAAGGCGAGTTCGATCGCGTCCGCGAAGGTCACCTCGCCGTCACCGTCGAAGTCGAGCGCGGCCTGCTGCTCGGCCGACAGGGCGTCGTAATCGACGAACGCCAGCGAGATGGCGTCGGTGAAGTCGACCTCACCGTCCCCGTCGATATCCTCGAAGAGGCCATCGTCGTCCGGATCAAGCGGCGGATCGTCGGCCGCCGCACCCGGGAGCGGGTTCTCGAACAGCAGGTCCAGTTCGAGACTGAGACGACTCTGATTTATCGGATCACCGTTGTCGTCGACCAGTCCGTGGATCTCGAGGGACAGTTCGTCCGCTTCGACCGGCCCGGTAAACTCGAAGGAGGTGAGTTTCCGCTGCTCCTCGAAGGACCCGATCGTCTCACCGAGGTCGGCAACCCGGAACGAAAGCGTGGTATTCGTCCGCTCCAGCACCTGCACGGTGTCCGGTGGAAGCAGGTGTGCCCTGAGCTGGTCGTGCGTTCCACTTGCCTCATCGGCAATGTTGATCGTCACATTGTAGGACTGCAGGCCGTTGGGCGCACCGTCAAGCAGGAGTTCGGCCTCGTTGGAGGTCTGCTCGACCAGCTCGTCGAGTTCAAGGTCGAGTGTCGTCGTGTTGTCGGGTCTGACGACTGCCGTCGTAAAGGTCGGTTTGTACTCCTCGGCACTGGCGACCACGTTGTACGGGCCAGGTAGGAGTCCCGAGAGTGTGTAGGTCCCGTTCGCATCAGTCGTGGCCGAGACGTCCGGGCCACCGACGGCGACGGTCGCGTTCTCGATCGGCAAGCCCGTGTCGTCGTCGACTACCGTCCCGGTGATCGTCCCGTTTTGGGGTGGTGGCGTCTGGACGGTGATCGTCGTCGGTGCGAGGTCATTGACCGCGACGGTGTGGGGACCGGGCGTCCCGAAACTCGTCTGGAAGGTCGTGTTCGTCGTCGCATTGGCACCCACCGAGACGTTGCGGGTCTCGGCAGTCTGGTTGTCGACGATAAACGCGACCGTCGCGTTGGCCGCACTCGACCCGACGTTTTCGACTGTCGCCGTGACGCTTACCGACTCTCCGACGTCGACGGTCGTGTTCCCGACGCTATAATCCGTCACCGAGACGTTGCCGGCGGCGTTCCCGGCATTGCTCTGGGCCGCGACGAAACCAGCTCCGCCGCTGATGACACTGAAAAGCACTACCACTGACAATGTAAGGGCCTTGAGTTTGTCGTTCATTGTGGCTCACCCCTGTCGTGGATACGCGCGTTTGTCCGCACTATTCGGCCGCCAGCGGGGCTGGCGACACCGGTATATCGTGACTTGTTGTTCGTGATTCGCATGCGTCTGTGGACGTCCGCAGTAACTGGCTAGCTGTGCACGGTGACTGCCCCACCTTCGAAATATGGTCGCACGGAGACCGTGAGAGGGGGACGTAGGCTGGATGTTGGCTGGTTTTCGTGTCGTTGGATGAACACCTCGTTCAGATGTCGCCACCGGGGGCGGCCCGATAAATCCGGACTCCCGTTGCGACTGTTTCATCTGTTTCATTTATATCAGGTCTGTCGTACTGACTGTTCAGCCTATTCACAGACTTCTCCGTCATGCGGTTTTTATTAGTTATAGTTGATACTTACTTTATCCGGTGGCTTCGGCGAGTCGCTACCGTAGGTATTAGTGTCATCGTACCGTACGTTTCAACGAAAACTCGTGTCTCCTCCGTCTGGTCGTGGCGATCGCTCGTGGCGGTTCAGTAGGCCACCAGTGACGAAGCGCCAACACGGCGGTGGTGTCTCCCACACAGGACAGCAGTTCCCGACGATTGCACCCATGCGTGATCTGGCCGAGACTGCCGTTGTCGTTTGCCTTCTCCTGTCTAGCGTGGCGTTTACCGGTGTTCACGCCGCACCTGCTGGAGTGACAGTCGAGGACTTCGCGTACTCAGGCCCCGGAAGCGTTCCACTCGAGGACGGGTTGTTCCTGTGGCAATCCTCGTCCCACGAATTCACGGTGACGGTCTCGACGACGGTGACCGTCGAGGCCGACGTGTGTTTGGTTGCCTCGTTGTCCGGGGTTGCTGACCGGCGGAACCTGACCTGCAAAGCAGTATCGTTACGGCGCGGCGTCACCGAACGGACGTCGTTATCGGTCAGTTCCTGGCCCGTCGACGTACACGGGGAGCAGTCGGTTGGCGTCGTCTTCAGCACCGAAGACGGGTCGACGATATCGTCCGCTTCGTCCGTGACGGTCACCGTGTTGCAGGCGAACGCGTCGCTCGACAATGACAGCCTGACCGACGAGCGAGAGGTCGCCCTCGGGACCGATCCGACCGTCGCGGACACGGACGGCGACGGCCTCGACGACGGTGCGGAAGTCAACCGTTTCGGCACCGACCCGACCGTCGCGGACACGGACGACGACGGCCTCGGGGACGCACTCGAGATCCGCACGTACGAGACCGACCCGAGAGGGGCCGACACGGACGGCGACGGTCTCGACGACGGCGTCGAAGTCGGTGCGTACGCCACTGACCCGACAGTCGCCGACACGGACGGCGACGGCCTCGGCGACGGTGCGGAAATCAATCGTTTCGGGACCGACCCAACCGTCGCGGACACGGACGACGACGGCCTTGACGACGGTGCGGAAGTCACCCGTTTCAAGACCGACCCCACGAGCGCCGACACGGACGGGGATGGGCTCGACGACGGTGCGGAAGTCAACCGTTTCGGCACCGACCCAACGAGCGCTGATACGGACGGCGACGGCGAGGGTGATGCCGCCGAGGTGTCAACCGGCATCTTCGGCCTGTCGTGGGTGCCGGTCGACGGCCTGCTGGTTGTCGGGCTGACACTCGCCGGTGGGATCCTGGTACTGTCCGCCCGGTCTTCGTTCGCCATCCCCCTCGGTCGTCGACGAACCGACACGTCCCCGGAAGACGACAGTCCCGATCACACGAAACAGGGGCTGGATCCGGGTCGATCTCACGCGAGCGACAGAGACGTAGATGCATCCTCGGAGAGTGATCTGGACGCGAGTGCGGCTCCCCTGGAGGATGAGGTCTCAGGGGGTGCTGATCCATCGAAGGACGAGACGGTGGCGGGTGGTGGGCTGCCAGAAATCGACACGGACGATGAGAGTGCTCCGGCGATGGAGGATCGTGAAGACGCCACGCGGGGGGATTCAACAGCTGGGGCGGACAGTGCTGGCCCGGTCGAGGAACACACCGAGGAGACGGCGTCGGTACCGCCGGCGTTTCTCTCGAACACGGAGCGGGTGCTGGCGTTGCTTCGGGACAACGACGGGCAGATGCGACAGTCCGCGATCGTCGACGCGACGGACTGGTCGAAATCGAAAGTGAGCCGCGTCCTCTCGGAGATGGACGAGGAGGGCCAGGTCGTGAAGGTGGACATCGGGCGGAGCAACCTCATCGTCCATCCCGAGAACCTGCCGGACGGTGCCAAACCACCGTTCGAGGAGTGATCGGTCTGCGTTCGATTCGCTCACATATCCCGGCCACTCAATCCGCCGCCCGGTTGGGCCGTTTGGCCCGTTCCACGCTCCGACCGTCGGCGCGCTCCGCCAGGGAGACCGTCAGGATCGACTTCGCGATGGCGGCCCCGCCCGAGAGCGGGGACAGCGTCGTCTCCCCCACGCGCTCGCGGTAATCGATCGGGATCTCCGTGACGCGATAGCCGCGCACGACCGGTCGAAGGAGCAGTTCGGCCGATAGCCCGGTGTTTTCCGTCCACTCGATGGCTTCGATCACTTCGCGACGGTAGGCCCGCATCCCGGTGGTCGTGTCGTGGAGTCGCTCGCCGACCAGCGCACTCGCAAGCCACGCGAAGGCGTGGTTTCCGAATCGATTGAACGCCGGCATCGTCTCGGCACCACTCGAGAGGCGGTCGCCGCTAACCACGTCGTAGCCGTCGTTGATCGCGTCCAGAAAGTCCGGGAGGCGTTCCATCGGGTAGGTGTCGTCGCAGTCAGTCGTGACGATCACCGACCGGTCGGGCGTCGTGATCGCCGTCTGTACTGCCACGCCGTAGCCCTGTGGCTCCTGTTCGATCACGCGTGCGCCGTGCTCGCGAGCGACTTCGGCCGTCCCGTCACTGGAACTGTCGACGCAGACCACCTCGGCCTGGCCATCGGTCACCCGCTTGATGTCTTTGAGCACGGTCCCGATCGCCTCGCGCTCGTTGTACGTTCCCATCACGACGCTGACGTCCGCGAACGTGTACGTGTCGTCCCCGCTGGCTTCCTCATCGCTCATTACGCCACTGTTCGTCCGGGGACACTTGAGGCTTTAGGTTGGCCTAAAGAATGGGTTTGTTAGCGACCCGTCCGCTACACCGGTGAGTTCAGCGCGCCGAAGTACACCTGCCAGGCCAGCAGTGACTTGGCCACGAGACTCAGGACGATGTAGCCGACTTCGCCGAAGCGGTAGTCCTTCCACTTCCAGACGCCCCGGTACTGCAACAGCATGTTGATCGCAAAGAGGTTGAACAGGACAAAGAGTGAGACGTAGATCACGATCACGAAGTCCGGCGGGCTCCCCTCGCCGAAAGTGAAGGTGCCGATGATGGTGACGGCAATCGCGATCCAGGGGACGATCCCGGCCAGCGAACCGACGACGAAGGCGCTCCAGTCCGTTTCCCCGGTCAGTCGGTTGTGGCGTTCCATCACCAGCCCACAGAGGTTCATCACGGCGACCAGGCCGAACAGCGCGATCAGCGTGCCCAGGTCCCAGACCCCGGCGAGCATCGCGATCAGGACGATCATCACCGACGCGCTGACGGCGTACTCGTACCACCGGTAAGGGTTCATTCCCTGCTCCAGATAGGCGACATATCGATCGTACAGCACCGTCGAAATCAATGCGTGTGCGATCGCGGAGATGAACAGGAACCCGGCGGCCAGGTACGCCAGTTCGATCGTCCCGATCGATTTCATGACGGGCGAGAGGGTCTCGGTAGTCGTATCGAACTCCTGGTAGACGGCCGTGACCGTCCACTCCCGGGAGGAGCTCAGGTAGACCATCAGCGCGCCCTGGACGAAGTGCAGGACGGCCATCGCCGCGTTGAACCGTCGGAGATTCCAGTCGCTGGCGTCTGATGTAGCCATGATCGTGCTTCTCATCGAACTATAATCATTCTTTGCCCGACTGTCCGGTCTCTGTGCCGGCCAGGAAATCCCGGCACGTGCCAGGGGAGGCCTGATTCGGCTGGTGAGAGCTGACGAGTCGTCGCCGATAGCTTCCCTGAGGGGGTTATCAATTCTGATTCGTCGAGGGGGACACTCAAGTCCACGTTTCTCCCCATCACATATAATGAACAGTGCTCGAACTGACGACGAGAACCGTGTGGTGCCGGACGATCCGGATCTCCTCTTGCAGCTGACGGAGTATACGGACGACTCGTTGTGGATGTTCTCGCCGGACTGGAAGGAGGTGATCTTCGCCAATTCGCGGTACGAGGATATCTTCGGCGAGCCGCTTTCGACACTCGAGGACGACCCGAGGAGTTTCCTCGAAGCCGTCCATCCTGACGACCGCGACAGTGTCGTTGCTGCGATGGAAGAGTTGTCCGGTGGCGAACCCGCCGATCTGGAGTTTCGGGTCGACCCGGCGGACAACTACGAAACCTGGGTGTGGGTGCAGGCACAGCCGGTGTACGACGACTCGGGGGAGATAGCTGCCCTCGCCGGGTACACCCGGGACATCACGCGCCGGAAGGAATACCAGCGGGAACTCGAACACCACCGGGAGGCCCTGGAGAAATCTAACGAGAGCCTCCGGGAGTTTGCCTACATCGCTTCCCACGACCTTCAGGAACCACTTCGAATGGTGTCGAGCTAC
>Ga0207772_100517_pt1 | contig 12499 bp, 18 predicted proteins | sample A23M3SouthBayCA_2_FD_187750 | JGI IMG/M metagenome (GOLD analysis project Ga0207772, IMG submission 187750) | Aerobic enrichment media microbial communities from Eden Landing Ponds, California, USA - A23 M3 (2) (SPAdes) | ecosystem: Environmental > Aquatic > Marine > Unclassified | place...
GGGCAGGCGGCGGTGCTCCGCGATCTGTCCCTCGTAGAACGGCCGGTTCCGGAGCCACTCGATGGCGTCCTCCACGACGGCGGTATCCTCGGGGCGGTCGGGCGTAATCGTTGCGGTCGAGGCGACGCGTCTCCGGGAAGGCCCGCTCCGCCTGCTCCGCCCGTACCGTCCGCTCCGTCGTTTATAAGCGACCGTCGCTATCGCTCAGGTCCTTTAAAACTCGCCGCGTCCCGTTCAGGCGTCGAAGGTGCCGGCGGTGAGGTAGCGCTCGCCGCTGTCCCAGAAGACGGTGACGACGAGGGGTTCGTCGCCGGCGAACGAGCCCGACTCCCGAAGCTCCGCGGCGACGTCTTTGGCCGCGATGTTGGAGGCGCCGGACGACTGACCGACGAGCAGGCCCTCATCACGCGCGAGCCGACGGCACTCGGCCTCGGCGCTCTCGATGTCGACCGTGTGCACCTCGTCGAGGAGGTCCGTGTCGAGGTTCGGCGCGACGAACCCCGGTCCCATCCCCTGGAACTCGTCGATGCCGGACTCGCCGCCGGAGAGGACGGCGTTGTCGCTCGGCTCGACCGCGTCGATCCGCACGTCGGGGAACGCCTCGCGGAGGCGCCGCCCGGTTCCGGAGATTGTGCCGCCCGTGCCGACGCCCGCGACGAGGGCGTCGACGGTGCGGTCCTCGATCTGTTCGAGGATCTCCGGTCCGGTGGTCTCGTAGTGGGCCCGGGGGTTCGCCGGGTTCTCGAACTGGCGCAGCTGAACCATCCCCTCCTCGCGTTCGAGTTCGTCGGCGCGCGCTTTGGCCTCGGAGATGTCGCCGTCGACGTACTCCACGTCGGCGCCGTACGCGCGCATGAGCCGCCGGCGCTCGACCGACTTCCCCTCCGGCATCACGAGCGTCACGTCGTACCCCTTCACCGCGCCGACCATCGCCAGCCCGATGCCCGTGTTGCCGGAGGTGGGCTCGACGATTCCGTCGCCGGCCGTCAGATCGCCGGACTCCTCGGCGGCCTCGACCATGTACTTCGCCGGGCGGTCCTTCGCGGAGCCGCCCGGATTGCGCGACTCGACTTTCGCCGCCACCGTCGTCTCGGGCGGGGAGTCGACCCGCACGAGCGGCGAGCCGAGTCCGTCCAACACGTCGTCATCCATACGCGATCCCAGGAGTGCGCCATTCAAATGCCGGTGGACACCGGCAAATCGTGTCCGGCGGGGAGGTTCCGGGAGTTGCCACCGACGCGGCGTTTACAAGCCTCGACGGCGTACCGCTGCGTATGACACTCGAAACGCTCGATCCCGATTTCGCCCGCGCCGACGCCGACCACGACGCCGGCGGCCACGCCGATGCCGACTTCGATCCCGCAGTGCTCGACGCGCTCGCGGCCGACGACTACCGGTTCAAGGTGTGGGGCGGCGACTGGTGCGGCGACTGCCAGCGACAGCTCCCGGCGTTCGGCGCGGCGCTCGCCGCGGCCGGCGTCCCCGACGACCGGATCGAGGACTTCCCGGTGACGAAGGGCCCGGACGGCAAGGAGGGCGAGGGCGTCGACGAGTACGGGATCGAGCTGATCCCGACGGTCGTCGTCGAGACCGCCGACGGCGAGGAGGTCGCGCGCTTCGTCGAAGAGGAGGACGTGTCGATCGCCGAGTACCTCGCTCGGCAGCTCGCGGACGTGGAAGTGAGTGCGTGAGGATCTGCTAGAAGTTCAACGGAACAAGATTCTCCGACCGAGCGCATCTACCGTGTTACGAAGGAAGATCGCCGACCAGTGCGGCGCAGACGACTTCCGCGCGTGGTCTGAGTGGATCGACGAGCACCGGAGACTGGCGGCTTCTAGAACGGGTCGCTAGCCACGATGAGATCACCGACTGCAGTGAATGGCACTTACAGACATTATCTCACTCAATAGTTCCTCTGAGAAATTTCCAACTCGAACCGCTCGACTTCGGAGGGTTCGAAGCCGAAAGAACTGTCACCATCAACCACAGCCTCTAACTGCGCTGGCTTGTTGCCACGAAACCCAAACTCAAGCGTCGCGTAAGTGCTCCCGAACCCAATTCCCCTGCCAGTAAACCACTCGACCTCTGCCTCAGCGAACGCGAGGTTTTCACTCGTCGTGACGGTTGCAGTAACGTGGTACTCGTCCACGTTTTCTACGTATCCGTGAGAGAGATCTTCAACCGTGAATCCCTCTGGAACGATCACTTTGTTGTCTTTGATTTCTTCCGTCCTATGCGGGTTTTCTCCGAACACACCGTACCCGAGGAGTGAGGCCGTAGCGATGCCAGCGAAACTCAGTATCTGTCTTCGTCTATTGCCACCAACCGGTGGTGAATCCTGTTCACGGTTTTCGCTCCATGACCCGATCACCGGAATCCGATGATGGACAATTCGCCACCCCTCGATAAATGCGGGTGTGGGAAGGAGTACCGCTACGGGTGTAAGAATCATCCTGTAACCGCCGTAGAACAAACCTTCTGGCTCGCCAATAAGCGAGATGAGAGCCGGGTAAGCAAGTAAACTAACAAAGACGGCAGGTGTGTAACTCAACACATACGCGAACCTGGTAGCGCGCCCCTGCCGGTAGAGTATTATTCCGACAACCAGGCCGCTAAGTGCGGTAATTCCGAATATAAGCGGGAAGAGAGGTTCTAGTGGACTGACACGCCTGCCTAGATTTGTTACTGGCGGGAGTGTCAGAACCCGGACACTCTGAACAAATGCCTGGGCCACAACGATCGAGGCAATTGTCCCACCCACTGCTGCGAATAGGTACCCAAACTCTGTTGATGTGTTAATTCCGTTCTCTGGACTCTCTGTGCCTCTAGAGGTGATAAATAATAAATAGATAATCACACCAAGGATACCGGTTATTAGCGTTAGACCAGACCAGAACAGCGTACTTCGGTTATGCCCGTTCGCGTGAAACCCAACAGCGACTGCAAGTGCCGTCCAGATCAGCAATGTCAACAATAGTAGTTGGCTCACGGAAGTTGTCTTCTCGTCTCCTATATCAATATAACGATAGAATTACTCAGTGACTTCCATTTCCGTAGTTGCAGTCTTGCGATATTCACGATCAAATGAAAATGACACTTATACTACATTCGGGTAGTACTAGTGGTCGATGTCGAGATAGGATATCCACATGCGAAAGGATGATTTCAGATATGACTGTACTCGGGACATCACGATCTGCTATAGAAGTCGTTACTCAACACGTGAAGACCGGCCCGATCACGCCGGTCGGCCCGTGGGTTCTATCGTCTTTTATGTAACCTTGTTAGAGAACGGTCCATGCGCTTGGAGGCGATCGGGAAGCCGGACCAGTACAAAGTGTGGCTCCGCGACGACGAACTTGACGAACCCCGTCGGGTGGCTGGCAGTCACCGTGACGACCTGATCGTTCAACTCGGCGGACACGTTGAGCCCCGCAGGTGTCACGGAAAGAACTCGCGGTCCTTCTCAACGGTGAACGACCCGGAGTGTCCGAGGCTCACGCACCGATACCTCCGACTCTACGCACCGGGGTATGGCGTGGAGGCGCGCCTGCGCAACTGTTCGGATTGCGATTTAGACCGGTGCCTCAAGAGTGTTAGAATACCGAAATTGGGTGGCTGGGGAGTCCCAGCCCACCAATCCCGCACGGCCAGAGACCGTGCGCGCAGTAGGTGGGCCAACACGGTCTTGGCTCTTCGGTCGGGCGATTTCGTCGAAGTTTCGCTCGTGTACATGTTAGATGTCCTCCGGAATGTGTTCCTGCCGGCGGTGCGCTCGCTCGCGGTTGCCGGCCTTGTCGTAGTGCTTTTCGAGCACGTCCTCTGACGCGTCGCCGCGATCGCTGATCACGGGCCGAGGCGTTCCCGCCGTCCGATGCGCCGTGACCGAGCCGGTCCGGACGTGGTGTGGGGCACGCGACGACGGGCACTTACTCGCCTGTTCTGCCGGGATCGCCTCGCACTCGTCGGGGTCGCGATCGTGAGGGCACTCCTCGCCGATGACGCACGGTCGCGTCACGCAGTAGATCCACCGCTGGAGCGTCGAGACGCCCGGCCGACCGCGGTTCGTCGTGATGAGCGGCCTGCGGCCCTGATCGTCGACCACGTCGATGCGAGGCCCGGATACGTAGTCGTCGACGACCTCCGCGACCGCCTCTTTGAGAATCACGTCACGCTCGCTCGCCGAGCCGTTCTTCAGGGGCGTCAGCGGCGGACGATGTCGGAACTGGAGGGCGCGATCGTCGGAGTCCCAGTCTTCGAGGTCGAGGGCGCGGACGCCCCCACGCCGGGCCGGGACGCGCCACATGAGCAGGAGCGTGACGTGCCGGCGTGACGCGTACTCGTAGGTGGAGAGGTAGTCGAGGATCGCCCTCGTGCGCTCCGATGAGAGGATCGTGTCGTTCGACTGCTGGTCCTTCGAGGGCGACGGGACCCGGATGCGGTCCGGGAGCGTTTCAGGGACGCCGCGGATGTCGGCGACCCGGTAGAGGAACTGCTTGACCGTCGAGACCTGCCCCTGCATCGTCATCATGTTACAGGGATCGTGGTCGCCGTTGTCCTCGCGCTTCCAGACCCGCCACTCGTGGACCATCCGGACGTCGACATCGTTCATGTTGGCGACGTCCTTCCGGTCTTCGAGCCAGTCCACGAACGTCCCGATGCGGTACTCGTGGTCGCGGAGCGTCGCGTCGGCGAGCTCGCCGCGGCGCGCGTCGAGGTAGTAGTCGAGCGCGGCGCTCGGGGTGATGGGATCGAGGTCGTCGCTCACCGCGAGTCCCCCATGTCGTCGATCCGCTCGTCGATCGGATCGAACTCCCACCCGAACGAGCCCCCGTAGAGGTCGCCGTACGCGTCGACGACGTCGGTCGCGGTGGCATGGTCCGACGGCCCGGTGTGGTCCGGGTCCGGATGCTCCCGCGCGGCCTGCCGACGCTGGTCCTGGACCAGCTGGAGGAGGAGCGCGTTCTGGAGTTCGAGGGCGTCGGCGATTCGGGCGAGGTCGTCGGACCCATCAGACATCGGCGCGACCCCTCTGGTTACCGCGGAGCGACCCGCAGGAGTTACAGCGGTCACGGGGCCCTGGAATCTCCTCGAAGTACTCGCAGCCGCAGTCCATACAGCAGTACCGCGAGTCCTGATAGACTCCTCCGTCACCTTGATCAACGCCACCATCAGTCACCAGTTCCCGACTCTCCGAGCCTTCCGCGTAGTGGCGCATGTCGTCGGCCAACGCGAGCGCGCGGTCGGTCTCGATATCGCGAACGAATCCATCGCGAACGAGGATCTCGCCGATCCCGTCGTCGACGACTTCAAGGCGCGCAACCTTGTCGCCGTCCGACCCGTGTCGGCGATCGACTAGGTCGTAGAGCGACCGGAGCACCTCGCGGTGGTTGTCGAACGCGTCCTCGGCGCGCTCCCGATCGTCGTACGCGAGCACCGAGCCGTTCCCGTTCCGCCGGACCACGACCGCGACCTCCTCCTCGAAGTCGCTCACGCGTTCTCACCTCCCGCGTCGAGCGCGAGATCGATCGTGTCCCGGTGTCCGGAGAGCAGGTCACGACCGAGAGCGGTGATGCGGTACGCGTTGGTGCGCCCGTCAACCTCCTCCGTCTCGATCAGGCCCTCGTCTTCGAGGTCGCTCAGGTTCCCGTACAGGCGCCCGTGGTTGATCGGATCCGAGTAGCGGGCTTCGAGTCGGCGCAGCAGCGTCAGGCCCTTCGGTAGCTCCTCGCCCTCGACCTCGGCGGCGACCAGGAGGAGGTCGCGCTGGAACCCGAGCAGGTCGTACCAGGTGGACTGGGCGTGGCTCGGATCGTCGGCGGTGGTCTCGTCGGTAGTGGTCTCGTCGCTGTGCGTCTCGTCCGTCGGCTGGGTAGGTGCGTCGCTCATGGTGGTGTCGTCAGGCGTCAATGGTCGGTCGTCGCGCGGTGCTGGTCGCGCCGTCGTGGGTCGGCATGCGTCGGGGTCGGCCCGACGCGCGGTTTAGTGTCCCCCGGCCGGTTCCGATCGGTTCCGGTCGATCGCGTCCCGGCTCCCGTGTCCGGGTTTCGGCGGTTCCGGGCGGTGTTCGGGACGGGGCGGCGGTCGCGTCGATCATCGTTTGTCAGGGTACAGATCGACGTCGCCGCGGAACTCGCGGAGCGTCGTCTGCGCCACGTCGTGGGCCGCGCGGTCGGCGCGGATCAGCGTCGCGAGCGCTGTCGGGTACTCGTCAGTCAGGATCGATCCACCTGCCGTCGGTCCGGGGGATTCTTGCTCCCCGGTAGCGATTGCGTACATGGCTTTCGTGCCCTATCACGGAAGCCCACGCGGACCCGCTGTCCCTAGCAGCGGGGTCCGCTTTTGCGAACAACTGGACCCATCGAGGAGCGACGGGTCCGCGAGAGTGCTTCCGTACCCACAGTTCTGTAGGTTGAATACTTAGTCTTTACCCACGACACTGTACGAAAATAGAATTAGATTGTGTGGAAAATATGAACATGAAAATAGTCATAATCTTGGGTCTCGCGAAGATTCTCAATGCGTCCCCCCCTTGCTTCTTGGATGACACCCGCAGATCGGGCGATCCTTGAACGCTTATTGAATGAGGGGAATGATGAACTAGTTCTCACACCAGCCTTGGTCGCTGAGAACACAGACTACGCAAGGACTACTGTCCGTGAACATGTGATTGAGCTACGGAATCACGGACTGGTTGAATATCACGATGAAGAGCGAGCAATCTATCGACTTACTCAAAAAGGCCGGTCCTATCTGGCTGGTGAACTTGATGCTGATGAAATTGAGTAATATAATGGATTTATGACTAATAATAGATTATTATCACGGATAGACATTCATCCTCTCTTTTACGCATCTGTCGCTCTGTGTGCCCTCATTGGAATTTGTACAGTTTTTATTTTATTCACCGAAGTTTTAGCGGGCAATATCACTACAGATGGTTGGCAGTTGATTGCGACAATTGCCACACCGATATCCTACTTTTTGCTTACCGGCTCTCTAGCCTACCTCTATTATCAACAGTATCGTGTTCAACAACGAAACCAACGTGCTCAAATCTCACCGGTAATCTCCTTTGAAACGTTTGATTTCAATAATAATGAGATGGATGTACTCTTATCTAATCATGGAGCGGGATTGGCAAAAAATATCAGAATAGTATGCGATTTAGAGTGCAGCAGTGAAGAGGTCGATACTGTGCCGGTTAAACAGCCTCTGAAAATGAACGATCCGACGACTGGAAGAACAGATAGTGTTCTCCGTGCCGGGGAGACCCGGTACAACTTTACAGGAGTCATTTATTCAGGGGTTCGTCAAAAAAGTCAGAACTACAGTTCATCAACTGATTTTGGTTCATCGGGATTCTCAGGAATCATTAGCGTGATCAGGGATGAATACGACGTGGATAAAGCTAGCTTGACTCTGTACATCCACTATGATAATGTCCTCGACGAAGGGGGTGCGATTCAAATCCTCGAAACGGGATACTTAGATCTTGAAGAATGTGCTACGCTTTCTGAATTTAAGCAGGAGGCTGATTTGGAGAATATGATAACAGAATCAGAGATCGCGGAAGAAATCAAGAGCACGTGAATCCTCAGAACCTCAGAGAAACATCTATGAAGTAATCCTATCTACGCAGCATATGGTTCAAGAAGCAACCATTCTTCAGTACTTTATTGTTTCTATGATTGGAGTTGCTGTCGGCAGTCACCTACACGAAGGCAGCCACTGGTTTGTTGGGTGGATAGGTGGTACAGATCCTGTACTAAAACACGACTTTTGGATCTTTGCCAGTGCCGTGGACCACGGTAAGATGGAAACAATGGATCCTTCGCTGATTCGACTATCAGGTGCCTCTGTTTTTGTGTGGATTCCCCCTGCTATCCTCGCATTATTTTACTTTTTCATTACTCCGGGTTTTGGGACATTCCTCGCTGCTACGGCGATGGGGAGTGTTGTACTCATGACTTCGGAGAGCGATGTGGTCGCCGTGAGAGATCCAGAGAAGTTCCGTAAAATGTGGTTGAATGATGAATTCGCGAGGAATTCAGTTTTCATACCCGATTTGTTGGGTTGAGGCTATTCATAGTCATCTCCCTCATCAATAGGTGCAACCACGTCTTCAAAATAATCTAACTCATTGACTTCTTTGACCAATCGCTCAAGGAGAACTTCCCGTGCTTCGTCGTCAAGTTCACCCTCAGCAGACTCATACAGTCTAACCATGCCCTCGATCTCTTTCTTAATGCTCTGGACAGCACCATCCCCCAACCGTCTTCGAAGGTACTGGTCATGAGAAATGTAATCCTGTGGCGATTCAGGAGGTAAATGATGCTCCAGATCAGAGAACGTGACTCGGTTATCGTGGCTCATTAGACAAGTACCTATATTGATATCATGTTAGTAGTTGTACTTATATTCTTGTCTAATAACCACCAGAAATCTGACCGGCGACCACGGTATTTAAGATCATAGGATCCCAGTGGCCTACAATGGCAGAACCGATTCTAAAATGGGCGGGTGGGAAGCGCCAAATACTCTCACAGATTGTCAGCCACTTCCCGCCTGATGAGGATATACAAGGGTACCACGAGCCGTTCTTCGGCGGCGGTGCGGTGTTTTTCCGGCGTTGTCACGACTATGGTGGGACGGTCAACGACATCAACACGCGGCTGATAAATTTCTACGAGGTCGTCCGAGACCAGCCCCACGAGTTGATGAGCGTGCTCGAAAACTTCGAACGACCGGACACCGATCCCAACCCTGATCGCCGGTTCGACAAACAGAATCGAAAGGGGAAGGAAATCAAGAGCTACTACTACCAAGTCCGCGAGCTGTTCAATCGCCGACCGAACGGCGAAGAGTTCGACGAGGTCGAGGAAGCGGCACAATTCCTGTACCTAAATCGGACGTGCTACAACGGACTCTACCGCGAGAACTTGTCTGGCGAGTTCAACGTCCCAAGTGGGAATTACAGCAATCCCGATTGGGAACAGCGGTCCAGAATCCGGGAAGCGAGCGAGGCTCTCGAAGGGGTGGAGATGTTCAATACAGACTTCTCTTACGTAGCAGACCATGCAGAGGAAGGGGACTTAGTGTACTGTGACCCACCGTACGATCCCAATGGTGACGCCTCAACCTTCGCTGAGTACAGTTCAGACGTTTTCGGAAAGGAGGAACAAGAACGCCTTCGGGATCTCGCACTTGATCTGAACGATCAGGGTGTGTATGTTGTAATCTCAAACGCACCATCTGTAGGTGAACTCTACAAACCGTTCAACGAGGACGGCTTCCACGTGAGCGAAGTTGGCGCGCGGAGAGCGATCAACTCCAATGGTGATGATCGAGGCGAAGTAAATGAGGTAATCGTGACGAACGCGGATCAGCTTCGAGAGAGGGATGGGACCATCCCTGAGTTTGCCTTCTAGAAGTCTCCTAGGTCCATCTTGTAGTACTCGAACCACAGCATCCCCTTCTCGCGACGTTTGACATCGGGATGTTTTCCGAGCCATTTTCCGACCGTGCTTGCCCGTCGACCGACAGTAGTACCGGTCACCTCAGTCTCGTCTCGAATAATCTCCTCAACCCGTGATTTTGGAATTTTGTACTCTTCCTCAAGCACATCTACGATCTTCTGAATAATCTCGATGTTGCCAACATTGGCCGAAAAATGCTTTTCGGCTGCTTCACCGTCTCCATTCTGGAGGTGGGACACGTACTCCTCACCGAGTTCGGTCAACTCCCACTTTCGCATATTCTTGTCCTCGGAGTCTTCCTCCTCAAGATACCCCATAATACTCGCAGCGGTGGTGTAGTAATCCGCTTGACGCGGGGTCCAACTGTCACCGGTCTCTCCTGAGAGATGTTCCGCGATGTCGGGTTTGTACTGATCGCCCGCACTGATCCCCTCCAAGACGAGATCGAAAACATCGAAGGAATCGGCCTGAGGGATCTTCCAAGCCGGGATAAGATCCCCCGCAAACTTATCGAAACGATTCCAAAATTCGGGATCCATCGCGAATTTTCGCTCCTCATCACTTGGCTGCTCAGTAATACCCACCTCATGTTCGAGCATGAGTTCAGCCAGTTCCTCGCCATCGATGAGATTGATCGAATAGAACTCTGTGTCGTTCACTTTCTCGGCAGCGTCTTTTGTGAACGAGGAGGTGGTGATCAGCGTTCCGAACCCGAACCCTTCCCCTTGGAGCGACCCGGCTAGTTCTCGGACAGCTCCCGAAGAGATTTTGCTGTTGTACTGCTTTACCTGAACGCCAAACTCACCGGTATAGAATTCGTTTCCGACGTATCCCTGTATGTCTATCCCGTGGTCCTTGCTTCTCCGTGTCGTCTCAATACCATCCGGGCTCTCGACCTCCTCGACAACGCTTTTGCAGAGATGCTCGAACTTAATCGGGTCAATCTCTTCATTCCGCTTCTTCAATTCTGTGAGGGCCTCCTGTGTATCCATCTCTCCTGAAATATCTCATCGAGAAACATATTCTTTTTCATTATATTCTCTTGGCGAAATATGTGTAGATACATGGATGGCATATCGTATTTAATGCGATGGACGACCTGCCGAATTCTGCCTACACTCCTAGGAAACCCTCAAGACACCACTCTCACAAGACCTGTCCATAAGCGAAGTAGTCTACGCGATTCGGATTTCTCACCTCGAATACTCCGGCCTCATAATCATGGACATCAAGATCGGCAAGTCCACCGACATCGACAACACGCTCCGACAGTACAGCCGGGGCAACCGCGACATCGAACTGCTCGACATGTGGACGCCGAACCCCGACAAGACCCTCTCCACCGCCGAGCGCGGCGTCCACGCGGTCGCCGAGCAGTACGCCTACGACAAACAGAGCGAGAAGTTCGTCTTCCTCCAGGGCGCGTACCAGGAGTTCGCCGAGACGATCAACAAGCTCCTCCGGAACGCCAGCCGCGAGGACCTCGCGGAGGAGCCGGCGTCGAGCGAGTCCGACGACGTCGACGACTACACCGGCACGACGCCCTCGGTGATCAAGATCCTTGGCGAGACGCACGACGTCGACACCTGGGCGGACGCGCTGACGGTTTGTAAGCCACCTCTCACAAGGTCCAAGTGCGTGCCTGCTATTACTTTCACCCCGGTCACGAGCGTTTTAATATGGTGTGGATGCTTAGATGACATGTCTCCCATTGAAACAAAAACGGAGACACGACAACCATGCCGATCAGCAAACCGTACACCAAGGCGACAGAAGATAAGATCAAGTCGAAAGTCCCCCAGAAGGCGGGCGTCTACGAGCTGAAGTCATTCGGGGAAACCAAGTACATCGGTAGCAGCAAGAACCTACAGGAACGCCTCCTCACCCACTTGGAAAAGGATCCGAACGGGTTCCGGTTCAAGAAGGCTGGTCTCCTCTCCAGTCATAAGAAGATGGAGCGCAAACACTACGACCGGTACGTCGAGAAGCACGGTTCCGAACCGGACTGGAACCAAAAGCGTCCGTAGGGGATAACAGGAGTCTCGTTCCACCCCCTCTTATATTATTGATGTAGCCGTTAACACCGCTCATTGTCTCTTGTGCCAGCGTCTGCTCAGAAGTACGAGAAATTTTTACAGGTCAATCCGGAACCAAGTGAGCGGCAAATTACGAACCGGGAGGGACTTGAACCCTCTCAGTTACCGAACGGTTCGAACCGCCGGGAGAGGGAAAGACGGCGTCCGGCATCACCGACCCCCATCGAGCCGTTTGCCCACGACGCCGGCGACGCGCTCGACCCAGTTCGGCACGTCGGCGTCGTGAACGGTGTCGCCCTCGCAGAAGGTGCGGGCGATCTCGACCGAGCCGCCGACGATCCACACGTCGAGCTGCCAGTCGTACTGGTTCGCGGCCGAGATCTCGATCCGGAGCGAGGAGTTCGCGTCGACGCTGACGACCGCAAGCGCGTGATTGGGGCTGCGACCGCGAATCCTCTCGTCGACGAGGTCGACACCGAACTCTTTCGTCTGTGCGCTGCCGCCGTGGACCGGTTGCTTCGAAGCCATACCGGTCGCTGGTCGTCGGTAGCGGTTTAGCCTGGCCCGCGGGGTTCCGGACGGTTCCAGACGGATCCAAACAGCGAGCCGTCTCCGAGTTAGTCGCGTTCGGGACGGTGTTCCGGAGGGTCCACGCCCTTCGGACGCCGCTCACTCCGGCTGATACGGATCGGTTGCGACGTCGAGGCGGTACACGTCCTCGGCGGCGTCGAAGTCGTCGTCGAACGCGTAGAGGTACCCGAGTCCCTCTAGCTGCATGTACGCGACGATACAGGCATCGACGAACGAGAATCGCTCGTGTTGCCGAAAGAGGCCCTTCGCCGTCGCGAACGCGTCCGTGGTCAGGGAGTCGACATGGAGTCGCGTGTTCTCCTCCACCCGGTCGAGAAAGTCGACGGCGGCGTCGTGACCCGCGTGCGTCGTGAGACCGTTGAGCGTTTCGGCGAGCACGTAATCCAGAATCAC
>Ga0207772_100520_pt1 | contig 12469 bp, 8 predicted proteins | sample A23M3SouthBayCA_2_FD_187750 | JGI IMG/M metagenome (GOLD analysis project Ga0207772, IMG submission 187750) | Aerobic enrichment media microbial communities from Eden Landing Ponds, California, USA - A23 M3 (2) (SPAdes) | ecosystem: Environmental > Aquatic > Marine > Unclassified | place...
CCCTCCGCCGAGGAGCGCGCGCTCGTCGTCCTGAACTTCGACGACGAGCCGACGGCGTTCGAGGCGCCCGCGGACGTGACCGTCGACGGGCTCGAACTCGCACTCGCGAACGACGACGCGCCCGCAGTCCCCGGCCGGACACTCGACCTCGGCCCGTGGGAGGCCCGGGTCTACCTGACGCCCGACCGCACCGGATCGACCACTGACGCGACCACGAGGACCGAACGATGACACAGCAGCGACAGGCCCAGGACAGTCGTATCGACCGCGAGTGGTGGAAAGAAGCCGTCGTCTACCAGATCTACCCCCGGAGTTTCAACGACAGCGACGGCGACGGCGTCGGCGACATCCCCGGGATCACCGACCGCGTCGACTACCTCGACGAGCTGGGTGTCGACGTGGTGTGGCTCTCGCCCGTCTACGACTCGCCGGACCACGACAACGGCTACGACATCCGCGACTACCGCGCCATCAACGACGAGTTCGGCGACATGGCCGACTGGGAGCGGCTGCGCGACGAGCTCCACGACCGGGACATGAAGCTCATCATGGATCTGGTGGTCAACCACACCTCCAACGAACACGAGTGGTTCCAGCGCTCCCGGCGCGGCGAGGGCGAGTACGCCGACTACTACCACTGGGTCGAGGGCGAACCCGACGAGCCCCCGAACGACTGGCAGTCGCTGTTCGGCGGGTCGGCGTGGTCCTACGACGACGAACGGGAAGCGTGGTACCTCCACGTCTTCAACGAGAACCAGCCCGACCTGAACTGGCGCAATCCCGAGGTGCGCGAGGCCGTCAAGGAGATCGTCACCTGGTGGGTCGACCAGGGTATCGACGGCTTCCGGATGGACGCGATCAGCCACCTCTCGAAGCCCGAGGGCTATCCCGCGGGCGACCCCGACGAGCCCGGGCCGCTGGGCTCGGAACACTACACCTTCGGGCCCCGGCTGGGCGAGTATCTGGACGAACTCGGCGAGGTCGTCCCCGAGGGGGCGATGTCCGCCGGCGAGATGGGCGGCGCCGACGCCGACGACGCCCGCGAGTTCGTCCGGCGCGGCGACTGCCTGGACATGGTGTTCCACTTCGACCACCTCGACGTGGACCAGGCCGACGACTGGACCGACGACAACTGGGGCGAGTGGAGCCTCCCCGAGTTCAAGGAGCTGATGACCCGCAACCAGCGGGAGGTCGCCGAGCCGGCCTGGGACGCGCTCTTTCTCGGCAACCACGACCACCCGCGGATCGTCTCGCGGTTCGGCGACGAGAGCCAACGCCGCCGCTCGGCGACGTGCATCGCCACGTTCCTGCTGACGATGCGCGGTACGCCCTACCTGTACCAGGGGCAGGAACTCGGGATGACCAACACCGAGTTCGAGGGCCTCTCGGCGATCGACGACGCGATGACCGTCGGGATCGTCGAGGACATGCTCGATGCGGGCGCGGTCGACGACTTCGACGACGTGCGCGAGGCGGTCAACTACCGCAGCCGCGACCACGCCCGAACGCCGATGCAGTGGACCGACGACGACGGCGCCGGCTTCACCGACGGCGAGCCGTGGCTTCCGGTCAACGACAACCACACCGAGGTCAACGCCGCGGCCGCCCGCGACGACGACGAGTCCGTGTTCCACCACTACCGCCGGCTGATCGACCTCAGAAGCGAGGACCCGGTCTTCGTCTACGGCGACTACGAGCCGCTCGTCCCCGACGACGAGCAGTTCTACGCGTTCACCCGCGAACTCGACGGCGAGCGACGGCTGGTCGTCTGCAACTGGTCCGACGAGCCGGCGACGTTCGCGCCGGCTGACTTCACGGCGGACGACGCGGAACTCCTCCTCACCAACTGCGACGACGCCCCGACGGATCCGGTCGGCGCGACCTTCCGCCCGTTCGAGGCCGTCGTCTACGCGTACTGAGTCTCGCGGTCGGGTCCGCTCCGGCCTCCGATTCCTCGGCTTCCGTCCGGCTCGGCGCTCAGTACCCCGTGCCGAGGTACGTGTGGACCGCCTCGCCCGATTCGAACAGGTCCGCGAGCGCCACTGCGAAGTCCTCCATCGAAATGTAGCTGTCGCCCTCGTCGTCCGCGATGAGTTCGCCCTCGGCGGTGCGGTACTCGCCGGTGCGCTCGCCGGGTTCGATTATCGCGGCCGGCGCCAGGTACGTCCACTCGATGTCGTCGGCCTCGGACAGCACCTCGTAGGCGTCGATGGCCGAACGGGCGAGCCCTTCCCATTCGTCGGGGAACTCGTCGGTCTCGACGAGACGGGTGTCAGGGCCGACGTGCAGGCCGCCGGCGCCGCCCGTCCACACGAGTCGCTCGACCGACGCCCGGCGCATCCCCTCGATCACCGACCCCATCAGCTCGACCAGCACCGACGGATCCTCGCCCTCGCCCGGCCCGAGCGCGCTGGCGACGGCGTCGTGCCCGGTCGCCAGTCTCGCCACCGCGTCCGGGTCGGCCGCGTCGCCCGCGACGGCGACGAACGAGTCGTCCTCGATCCCTTCGACCGTCCCGCTCCGCGAGACGCCCGTCACCTCGTGACCGCGGTCGAGCAGTTCCGTCGCGACGCGCTCGCCGATACGTCCGCTCGCTCCGAGCAGGAGTACGCGCATGGTATCGCGCTCGTTGGGACCTGATCCACATATAGACCGGCTGACACAGACGTGACCAGGTGACATCGGTATCACCGCGGCGGATCGCCACCGCCGCGGTACCGGTCTCGACGGGATGCGACCGCTCGCGGTCGCTCAGGACTGGGGCCGCAGCTCGGTGTCGAGATACGAGGACAGCGAGACGCGCACAGCTGCGACGGCCGTCCCCCGGTCGCTCGTCACACGGCCGTACATCGCGCCGTTGATCGTCGCGAGGACGTGTTCGGCGACGCGGTCGGCGTCCACGTCGCGGAACGTGCCGTTCTCGATCCCCCGCTGGACGATGTCGCGGATCGTCTCCGCGAGCTGTTCGTCGATCTCGGTGAATTGCTCGCGGAACGCGTCGCTGGTCACGGCCTGGCCGCGAAGCCCGATGACCGTCGCCTGAACCCGGCGCTCCTCCTCGTCGATCCTGAGCGGGAGCAGTTTCTCGACGACGTGTTCGAGCTCCGCCCAGGGGTCGTCCCCCGTCTCGGTCTGGACCGAGGACTCGAACTGGTCGATCGCGTACTCGAGGAACGCACCCAACAGCTCCTCTTTCGAGTCGTAGTGGTAGTAGATCGACGCCTTTGACTTCCCGAGTTCGTCGGCGATCCGGGAGATCGACAACCCCGCGTACCCGTGGTCGAGGAGCGCGCGGTACGTCGCCAGCATGATCTCCTCTTCGGCCTCCGTCCAGTCCCTGTCGCTCGTTCCACCGTCGGCCACCTCAGTCGGCTCGCCACCGGCGCGGTCGGCGCAACCGTCGTTCGGCTCGTCAGTCATCGCTGGTCGTCCTCCGACCCGTCATCCCCCTGGGGCGCTACGACGCGGAGGTCACCGAACTCGGTCGTACACCAGTGGCAGAAGTCGAGTTCGAGGTCGACCGGACGCCCACAGGCGGGGCATTCGACTCGATCGGCCGTCTCCGTGGAGTCTGTGGGCGGGCGACGGTCGAACAGCGCGATCCGATAGGCGTCCACCGCGCTCAGCGCGGCGACAACCACGACTGGGCCCAGCGCCAGCGGGTCGACCGCACCGCCGCTGACCACGGCCGTCACCGCCGTTTCGGGGACGAACAGGGCCACCGCCGCGTAGCCGATAGCGGCCCACGCGCCGGCTCTCGCCCAGCGACGCAGGTAGAGATGGCCGAGTCCCGCCGCGACCGTGCCGAGCAGCGCGGCGACGATCGGGCGACGGGTCGAAGACACGTCTGACACATTTCGACTTAACGTTCGGTCAGTGTTAAGCGTACCGATCGACTCATCGAGATTCGGTTCGATCGTCCGAAGGCGGACTCGCGACGTGTCCGGTGCCGAAAGTGCGATTGTATCGTCGATAGACCGGCTACCGTCGCTGGTCCGGGTGGCTACCCGGCGTGCTTCGTCCGCCGCCATCTACCGTTCGGTTAGTTTCTCGCGCTTCTGGCCTGGAGAACTGTCAGTTTGAGTGTCTTAGGAGCCACTGTGGCTCGTTGGACCTCGTCTGTTGAACGAACGTTCGGTAATTTTCGGAAGAGTTATGTCGACCTTGTCAGTAGAGAAGTACAGACACAGAATGGACAGACATCCACCGCACCCGACCGCGGAGTCGAACGGATGAGAGGCATCGAACGCATCGTCGACGGGCTGCTCAACCACAGTCGGGCGGTCATCGTCGTCATGCTCGTGCTCACCCTCGCGCTGGGGAGCGGGGCGTCGATGGTCGAACAGAGTTCGTCGCTCGACCAGTTCCAGACGGACTCGCCGGAGGCCGAGGCGCTGGATTACGTCGATGCGAACTTCTCGACCGGGTCGGAGAACACGACTTCGGCACAGATCATCCAACGCGACGACAACGTCCTCGACCGTGAATCGCTCGTGGGGCTGATCGAGTACCAGCAGGTTCTGCGGGACAACAGGACCATCGACGAGACGCTGGTCTCCGAGCGGTCGACCGCGAGCGTCGCGAACGTGGTCGCGACCGCGGCCATCCAGCAGGCGGAAGGTCGTGACGTGCAATCCGTCGCGACCGAGTTGCAGCGGCTCAACCGGACGGTGACCGCGGAGCGGCGCGCGCTCGGAGCTCGCAACCAGACGCTCTCGGCGACGGCCGCGTCGCTCGAACGGCAGCTGACCGTCTTGCGTGAGAACCCGAACGGGAGCGCCTCGGCGGCGTTTGCCGAGGTTCGCGCGAACACCTCCGTCGACCTGAACGAGTCCGACGCGGCGACGTTCCGGACGGCCACCCAGCGGCTCCGCAACGCCGACTCGCAGTCGGCCGCCGAGGAGGCCTACCGGCTCGGAACCCGTGGCGTCCTCGCCGAGGAGTACCGCGCGCTCGGAGACCGGACGGAACAGCTGCAGTCGCAGGCCGACCGACTTCAGTCGCTGGCCGACGAGCTGGCGGCCGAACGCGCCGAGCTGGAGAATGCCAGCGACGCGTCGCTGGCCCAGCAGCGCGCGCAGCTGGAGTCGATGAACGACTCGGAGATCGAGGCGGCCGTCACGACAGTGCTCGGCAGCGGCGGAAACGGCGGCGGTAGCGGCGGTATCTTCGCCTTCATGCCCACCAGCTACGAGCCCGGGTCGACGACCGCCGAGGCAACGATGATCATCGTGACGCAGTCGAGCGATGGGGCGTCGGCCAGCACCGGGACGGCCTCCGACGCCGTGACCGACGCGCAACTCTCGATGCAGACGCTGTCCGAAGACGCTGCCGGTGGCTCGTATCTCGTCTTCGGCGTCGGGATCATCGGCGACGAGATCAACGCCTCGATGACCGACAGTCTGCTCATCGTCGGTCCGCTGGCACTGTTGTTCGTGGTCGTCGCGCTCGCGGTCGCCTACCGCGACCTGCTCGACATCGTCCTCGGGCTGGTCGGGATCGGCGCCGTCCTCCTCTGGACGTTCGGGTTCATGGGCTGGGCGGACATCTCGTTCAACCAGATATTCATCGCGGTGCCCGTCCTGTTGATCGGGCTCTCCATCGACTACGCGATCCACATCTTCATGCGCCACAGGGAAGAGCGCTCGAACGGCGGCGACAGCGACGCGCTCGCCCCGCGCGGGTCGATGCGGACCGCCCTGACCGGCGTCGGGATCGCGCTGGTCTACGTGACCGCGACCACCGTCATCGGCTTCCTCTCGAACCTGACGAGCCCGGTCCCCCCGATTCAGGACTTCGGTATCGTGAGCTCCGTCGGAATCGTGGCTGCGCTGTTGGTCTTTGGCGTCCTGATCCCGGCGCTCAAAGTCGAACTCGACGAGGTTCTCGAAGGCTTCGGCATCGACCGCCGCAAGCGAGCGATCGGAACCGGTGGCGGCCGACTCAGTCAACTACTCAAAGTCGGATCGATCGGCGCACGGAAGGCCCCGTACATCATTATCGTCCTCGCCGTGTTGCTCTCGGTCGGCGGTGCCTACGCAGGGACACAGGTCGACACGAGCTTTGCTCAGGAAGACTTCCTCGCCGAGGATCCACCGGGATGGATGGAAGACCTCCCCGAGCCGTTCAAACCCGGCGAATACACCGCAAAGAACAATCTCCAGTACGTCAACGACCGATTCGTCCGGGAAGACTCACAGGCCCAGTTGCTGATACGCGATGATGTCGCGACAGCCGACGGGACTGAACAACTGGCCGAGGCACGTGAGACGATCGCCGAGAAGGACGTCACTCAGAAACTCCCCGGCGGTCAACCCGACGTGCAGTCACCGCTGTCGGTAATAGAGGCCGTTGCCGCCCAAAACGAGACGTTCAATGCGACGTTATCCGCTGCGGACACCGACAATGACCGCGTCCCGGACGAGAACGTCGCCGGCGTCTACGATACGCTCTATGACGTCGCCCCCCAGCAGGCCCAGGCAGTCCTCTATCGGGACGACGGGGAGTACGCGGCTGCCCGGATCGTCGTGACGATCCAGGGGACCGCATCGAGTACTGACGTGACCGACCAGATGCGGTCGGTCGCTGATTCGCTCTCGGCAAACGGGTTGGAAACGTCGGCGACGGGTCAGACGATCATCTTCGAAATCGTCCAGAATCAGCTCCTGGAGACGGTGATCCAGAGTCTGTTGATCACGCTCGTGGCCGTCTTCGCGTTCCTGATGGTCGTCTATCGGATCAGTGATGGCAGTGCGACCCTCGGGTTCGTGACGCTGCTGCCGGTCGTCCTCAGCGTGGCGTGGATCCTCGGGACGATGTACGCCTTCGGCATCCCTTTCAACGTGATGACGGGGATGATCACGAGCCTGACTGTCGGGCTCGGGGTCGCCTACAGTATCCACCTCAGCGAACGATACAACCAGGAGCTCGAAGAAACCGGTTCGGCCTTCGAAGCGCTTGACCGGGCAGTCACCGGGACCGGCGGGGCACTGCTGGGTAGTGCCGCAACGACAGTCGGTGGGTTTGGCGTGCTCGTGTTCGCCATCCTGCCGCCGCTCCAGCAGTTCGGGCTGATCACCGGCCTGACGATCATCTATGCGTTCCTGGCGAGCGTCCTCGTCCTCCCGAGCCTGCTCGTGGTCTGGACGCGCCTGTTCGGCCCCGAAGACGTGTTCGGCGACGGCGAGTCGTCGGACGACGCTGACGATGCTGACGACGACAGCCAGACGATGGACACGGCCGATACCGACCCACCGAGTGCCAGCCGCACACTCGCTCCCAGCCACCAGGCTCCGGGCGGGGCCGTCGCAGTGACACTCAGTGTCGACAACCCGGCCGATCGACTCGCCGTGCGCGAGCGATTGCCCGGCAGCGAGCTCGCAGTGTACTCCGTGACACCCGAGCCGACGGAGTTCGTCGGGCAAGGTTCGACGCTGTTTTTGGCCTTCGAGGGCGTCGAGGACCGGATCGTTATCGAATACGACGCGACGATCGCCGCGGACACCACCGACGGGAGCACGCTGTCGTTCGACGGGACGGTGTTCGTGGATGGCGAAACCATCCCGATCGACGGGCCAGATTCCGTCACAGTGGAGACTGACATCGTCGAGCGTGTGGTGTCCACGGACGAGGTCACCGACGACGACCTTCGCCTCGCCGCCGATCACTTCGCGACCGGCCAGCTTACCGACGCTGAGTTCGAAGCCGTCTGTGAGCGGTGGGTCGAAACAGACCCGACGTGAGGCACTCGCCGACGCGAGTGATCAGCGGGTCTCTCACCGATCGCGACGCACGCGCTCGCCGGGTTCGGTGACCGTCCCGCCCGACAGCGTGACGCCAGGCTCCAGGCTCGTGTTGATGCCGGTTTTGACGCCGTCGCCGACGACGACGCCGAACTTGCGCCGTCCCGTCGAGATCCGATCGCCTTTGACTGTCAGGTGAACGGTCGCACCGTCGTGGCGAAGATTGGCGACGTTCGTCCCGGCCCCGAAGTTGACGTCCTGGCCGAGGACGCTGTCGCCGACGTAGGAGAGATGCGGAACGTTCGTCCCGCGGCGGATCACGCTGTTTTTGATCTCGACGCCGTTGCCGACGTGAACGTCCGCTCCCAGAAAGGTCCCCCCGCGAAGGTACGCGTTCGGGCCGACCGACGCACCGCGACTGACGTACACTGGCCCTTCGATCACCACGCCCGGTTCGATGGTCGCGCCGGCCTCGACGACGACCGTCCCCCGCAGTTCCGCGTCGTCGCTGACGGTCCCGTCGACCGTCCCATCGAGTTCCGCAAGCAGGGTCTCGTTGGCTTCGAGCAGCTCCCATGGGCGGCCCACGTCTCGCCAGCGTGAGAGGGGCACCGGCGTCACCTCGTGGGCGTCAATCACCTGGGCGACGACGTCCGTGATCTCGTATTCGCCACGCTCACTTTCGGGGACGTCGAGCCAGTCGATCGCCGCTTCCGGGAAGACGTACGCGCCGGTGTTCGCGTACGTCGTGGGCGGATCCGCCGGTTTCTCGACGATGTCGGTGACGATGCCGTCTGTGATCGACACGACACCGTAGTTCGATGGATCGTCGACCTCGTAGGTCGCCAGTGAGGGAGCGCTTTCGAACAGTTGTTCGACCGCTGCGGGATCATAGAGATTGTCCCCGTTCAACACGGCGAACGCGCCGTCGAGTTCCGGGCGCGCGGCCCGGACGGCGTCCGCGGTGCCCGCCTGCTCCGCCTGGACGGCGAACGTGACCGGCACATCGCGATACGTATCGCCGAAGAACGACCGGACTGCCTCGGCCTCGTAGCCCACGACGACGACGAGTTCCGACGCACCGGCGTCCACGGCCGCGTCCGCCACGTGTGCGACTAATGGACGACCGGCGACGGGTAGCATCGGCTTCGGCGTCGACTCCGTCAGCGGCCCCATCCGAGTCCCCTGCCCGGCGGCGAGAATGACTGTCTGCATGGTCGATCTGTTCACCGGCCAACAATTAACAGTGTCGTCTTGCACAGCTCGGACGCCGACAGGAATTAGAGGAATGGTTATAATCTAGACAGTAGGGGAGAGGTCATGAACCGCCGGGAACGGTTTTGCCTTCCACATCGGCTTAACAGACGACTCCGGTGTGTGACTGGTCGGACACCGTGTTTTCCATGGGGCTCTCGATGCGTCCCAACCACGTGGTACTCAATGACGTACCGTCTCCCGTTTCGTGATCGTGGGGGTGAAAACTAATTAGTCATATATGAAAATTATATATTCTGTTATGGTCAATACTCCTGAATATTTTAGTAGCCGCCTTCCGTTGCTGTGTCTCAGGCGCGGATTAGTGGGCTCGGGTGTCAGTATCGGACGGTCACTGGAGACCATGACTGCGCCGCCGGAGAACACCAATGCATCTCACACTCGGTGCGGACGGCGAAGCGGTACAGCAACTCCAGGAACTGCTCGCGGAGCGCGGGTACGACGTCGGCGAGATCGACCGCGAGTACGGCCGCCGGACGAGGGATGCCGTGGCCTCGTTCCAGCGCGAACAAGGATTGGAACCGACGAGATCGGTCGGGCCGGACACCGCCGAGGAACTTGACCTCGATGTCGACTTCGACATGCCAGCGGTGCCGCCGGAACGCGCGAAGTACAAGCAGTTGCTCGCCGAGAACCCTAACTACTTCGGCAACCACCCGGAGCTGGAGTACGAACCAGTCCTCGACATCACCAGCAACACCGATTTCGAGGAACTAACCTGCGTGGGGTACGATCCCGCCGCCGAGCAACTTGAAACAGTTGTCTCGGTCAAACGTGACCACGGGTACGGGGGCGACCTCTGTACTGACGGGTCCGTCGAGTTCGTCCGATTTTCATCGACCGCGAGCGCAACGGTGACTGGGAGAACCTCGGCGTCGGCTCGACCCGGGTCCACGACCTGCCGGGACCCAAGCCGGTCGCGTATACAGTCACGCTCGAACTCGACGAGGACGAACAGCCCTGCGGGGAGCCATATCTCCCGCGGATCCGAGCGGTGTTGAGCTGGAACAGCAAGCCGAAGGACAAACCCGAGAAGCTCCCCGTGTGGGGCAATCGGCTGGATGCCGACATCCAGATCGAACCTCAGTGGCCGACCATCCCTGACCTCATCGACACTGCGCTCCCCGAGTCGGTCATCGACGGGATCGACGCGGGCGAAGGGGACCCGGTCGATCCACCACAGCTGAGTCCGTCCCAGTCACTGCTCACGTACCAGAACACCAGCGTCCCGCCTCATCGCGGCGGATTCACCGCGTTCAAGTCCGTCGTACGTGAGCCCGCGACCGCCGGCCTTGATCTCACCACGTCGGCGCTGCAACCCGGGGACATCTCCCTCTCGGATCCCGTCCCTGATCCGATCCCGATACCCGATCCGGAGCCCGAACCGGTTCCGATTCCCGAGCCAGAACCCGACCCCATTCCGATACCCGACCCAGAACCAGTCCCCGAGGTTCCCATCGACATCCCGCCGGAACTCGACATCGAGATCGGCGAGGTTCTGGAAAACCTCGACGAAACGTTCGAGAACACGGGTTACGAAGAGCTCGGCTGTGTTGGCTATCGATCCGGGCTACTCACGGGCGTGTTTACCGTCAAGCGGCCGGCCGGGTACTCCGGTGGGCTCTGTACGCAGGGAAGCACCGAATACGTCGCGTTCTGGGAGAAGGATGTCTCGGGCGGGACCTGGAACTACCTCGGGACCGGCTCGGTCAACGTCTATGACATCCCCTCGATTCCGGGCGACGGTCTCCAGTATGCGGTCCACCTGCCCGTCGATCTCAGTCATCATCGACAGCCATGTCACGACGGGCCGAGCCTGGTTCGTATTCGCGCCGTGCTCTCCTGGAACGACAAACCGCCAAAGAGCAACCCCAACTTCGCACCGACCTGGGGCAACCACCACGAGACGATCGTCCAGGTTTCCCCCGGTGCCGAGGCGATCGAGGAAGGCCGGCTCGCTGTCGGCAGTGTCGGGAACATCTTCCCAGCGGACGTCAAACAGACGCCGCCAGACGCCGACGACACCGGGACCGCTACCGGCCAGGCCGTCATGGGCGGGTTCCAGGCCAAACAGGCACCCTTCGGCGGGCTGGTGACGATCACCGGCCGGCCGATGGACGGAATCGACCCGGACGCCAGCGGAGCCGATGCCCTCAAGTACCGGGTGTCGGTGCGGCCCTACAAACCGGGTGTTAGCGACTCCGCCAACCCCTGGAAACGGGTCTCCAACGAGTTCACCGTCCGGAGTTACGACGCCCCCCGAATCAACAGGCGGATGCAGGTCGACAGTGACGGCTTCTATACGTACGTGCCGAAGGTGATCAACGACGTCCTCGCGAAGTGGTACACCAGCGACGACGGTCTCTACGAACTGAAGGTCGAGGCAAAGCGGGGTGACGGCGATCCGGTCCACACCGATGTCGTGTTCGAGCCGGACGGCACGACCGACCGGAAGATGCTCATCCGGTTGGACAACACCGACCCCACGGCCTCGATCTCGATAACGGGCGTCAAGTCCGGGTCCACATCGGGGGGCAAGGCCGGCGACTGTGGCTTCTTCAAGGTCGGAAACACCATCGAGGGAACGTTCAGGGCCGAGGACAAGCGTCTGAAAGGGTATTCTTTCGACCTTGACCCCGACGAAGAAGCCGACGATGCCAGCGTCGAAGAGACATCGGGAACGAAAGTACTGGACCGTGGCGGCGGCGACGGGACCTGGGAACTCAAAACAGACTGGGAGAATGGCACGGTCGGCCGGATGAACCCCTGTGGGTACACCGTTAGCATGACCGTCTACGACAATACGATCGTCAACAATCACTACGGCGGCCATCACTCGGGTGACTCCGAAGGCTTCTGTCTCCTCGCGGCCAACCAGAAGATTGTGACTGGGGATGATGAGGACGACGATGGGAACGGCTCCGGAAGTGACTCGGACGAGGACAGTTCGAACGACGGGTAAGCGCGGGCGTCCTCGCCCACTGCTCGTTGCGACCGACGGTCCCCCTGCGGCCGGCAGGATCCCGACGAACGGTGGTCACCCCCGTTCGGAGCCAGCTGCCGGATTCCACACCCCCGCGCGAGGTAGGTTTATACGGTCTGGCTGTGATCTATCCGGCATGAAACGCCGCAACCTCACGAGTCAGGTCGTTTTCGGTGCGATCGTGATCGTCGTCGGTCTCGCGTTGCTGGTCGAGACGACAGACGTCTACGACGCGGAAATCCTCCTGCAATACGTGCCGTCGTTGTTCGTCCTCCTCGGAGTGTACGCCCTCGTCGTCAGTGGCTTCCGGAACCTCTTTGGCCCGATCGCCGTCATCGTCGTGGCCGCCGCCTGGCAACTGGTCACGCTTGAGTACGTCCAGGCCGAAGCGATCACGGAGCTTTGGCCCCTGCTCGTCGTGGCCTTCGGTCTCTCGCTCATCGTCAACCACTACCGATCACGATCGCAA
>Ga0207772_100529_pt1 | contig 12296 bp, 11 predicted proteins | sample A23M3SouthBayCA_2_FD_187750 | JGI IMG/M metagenome (GOLD analysis project Ga0207772, IMG submission 187750) | Aerobic enrichment media microbial communities from Eden Landing Ponds, California, USA - A23 M3 (2) (SPAdes) | ecosystem: Environmental > Aquatic > Marine > Unclassified | place...
CGGTTCGCTCGCTATGAGTTTCCTCGACCGCAGACGACTGCAAGCGTCGAAAGCCCTCGGTTCGCTCTCTCTGTGTCAGTTCGACCGCAGACGACAGCAAGCGTCGAAAGCCCTCGGCCCGCTCGCGCGGGCTGTGCGAGATATCTTCGCTCGCTTCGGTCGCTCAGATAGTGCCCGCGCAGCCCGCGCGACCGAACCTCGCCCTTTCAGTCCGCCAGGACAGCAAACCGCCCTGCACAGCACCGCGCCACACACCTCCCCAGCCGATTCCTTCGCTCACTGCGTTCGCTCAGTCATCCCTCGCACGGTGCTGTCGCGCGATGAACCGCGCGACAGCGCGCGCCACTGTGGATTCCCAGCCGGCCACCGTATCACGAACCGATCCAAGCGCCGATTCCGCGCGTCGGTGGAGCTGTGGGTTCGCTGACATCGAATCCCCCTCCTTTTTGCGCTGGGCGGTCCCAGCCCGCGGTATGGCAACCGCTCAGTACGAACCGTCCCTCCAGCGGGTCCCGGCCGTCCTCGGCATCGCGGCCGTCGTCGTCTCCTTCGGTGGGACCGTCTACTCGATGTTCGCAGCCCCGTGGTTCTCCCCATTCGTGCACGCGCTCTCGGACATGGGCGCCCGCGGCGCAGTGACGGCACCGATATTCAACGGTGGGCTCCTCGTCGGCGGGGCCCTCGGCATCGGCTTCGTCGTCTCAGTCCTCCTCGACACTGAGCACCCGATACGGGCCGCCGGGGCCATCTTCGCGCTGCTGGCGATGGCGTTCATGGCACTCGTGGGGGTGTTTCCGCTCCCGTCCCCGTACCACGGGCTGGTCGCAATCCCGTTTTTCATCTGCCTCAGCCTCGCCCTGTTCCTCTGGGGCGGCGGCGACTACGCGGCTGGCCGGGAACTGCGCGGCCTCATCTTCGTCCTCATCGGCGTCCTTCACCTCGTCTCCTGGGCCTGGTGGGCCATCTTCCCCTGGTTCCCGCCCGGCATCGCGATTCCGGAACTCGTCGGCGCCGGCGGGTTCGCCCTCTGGGGCGGGTGGCTCGCCACCGAACAACTCCGCGAGTTGCAGGTCGACCGCACCAGGCTCTGAACGGCTTCGATACGCCGGTCTCCGCGACCGGAACCTCTGTTACCTGCCGTCACGGACTGCCATCGCTCGCTCGATGTACGCCTCGGTGAACGAGGGGACGTTCTCGTGCGCCCGGAGTTCTGACATCGACAGCCAGTGGACGGCCGCGACTTCGTCATCGGCCGCTGCTGTCGGCTCACCCCCGGTGTATTCGCAGGCCATGACGACGTTGAGACACTGGTTCCCCGTGTCGGCTTCGAAGGTGCCGCTACAGACGTACTCGACAGTCCCGACCTCGAGACCGACTTCCTCTGCGAGTTCCCGGCGAACCGTGGTTTCGAGGGCCTCGTCGCTACCCGGTGGTGCTTCGAGTTTCCCGCCGGGGAGGCCCAGCAGTCCCGCGGCGTGGTCTTCGTCGGCCGCTCGCTCGATGAGGAGGTGGTCGCCGTCCCTCGTGATCACGCCGTCGACGTTGACGACGTAGGCGTACTCGTCCATGGCGTGCCATCTGTCGCCTGCGGCAACTTGCTTGTGGTCGGGTGGGTGACGCTGTCACAGCTCGTCGAGCAGCGCGTCCACGTCGCCGGCGGTGTTGAAGACGTGGACGGACGCTCGCACGGTCCCGTTCGCGGGGATGTCCCGCACGCGAATTCCGGCGTCGGCCAGGCGCTCGGCGGTCGCCTCGGGGTCTTCGGCCGAGAACGAGACGAGTCCTGACTCGTATTGCTCCGGTGAGACGAGGCGGTCGCCGAGGCCGTCCTTGAGGCGGTCGGTGAGGCGTTCGACGCGGGCCTCGATGGTGTCGAAGCCGAGGGCGTCGATGGTCGCGATGCCCTCGCGGAGGCCGGCGTAGGGCACGGGCGAGACGCTCCCGACTTCGAAGCGGCGGGCGTCGCCTCTGAGCGTCCAGTCGTCGGCTTCTGGGTCCACGAGGCCGACGTAGCCGACGTGTGCGGGGTCGAGTTCGCGGGCGAACGCGTCGCTCACGTACAGGAAGCCGGCGCCGGTGGGACCGAGCAGCCACTTGTGCCCGGCAGCGGCCACGGCGTCTGCGCCCCAGGCCGCCACGTCGACTGGGTGTTGGCCGACCGACTGGACGGCGTCGACGAGCACGCGTGCACCGGCGTCGTGGGCGATAGCAGTGAGGTCCTTCACGGGCAGGCGCGCACCGTCGGTCCAGGCCAGCGAACTGAAGCAGGCGAGGCGCGCGCCGTCGACGGCCGATTTCCACGCCTCGCGGTCCACCTCGCCGCCAGCGGCCTCGACGACGCGGACCTCCACGCCCCGGGTGTCGCGGAGGCGATCCCACGGGAGGATGCCCGCCGAGTGTTCCTGGTCGGTGCGGACGACCACGTCGCCGGGGCCCCAGTCCATCGCGGCGGCGACCCGTGCGATGCCGTCGGTCGTCGACTCCGTCAGCGCAACCGAGTCCTGGTCGACGCAGAGGAAGTCGCCGAGGCGCGCACGGGTCTCGTCCAGCGCGTCCTCGAGCGCGCCGTAGGTGCCGGCGCCGCTGGGTGCCTCGTACTCGTGAACGGCGGCCTCGCGCTCCATCGCCTCGACCACGCGTCGGGGACTCGGACTCCCGGCGCCCGTGTTGAGATAGACGACGTCCTCCAGTGCGGGGATGTCTGCTCGGAGTTCCTCGGGGGTCATGGAAGAATCGACGGACTCGGCGCGGTTAAGCGGCGTGCAAGCGGTCCGACTACCGAGCGATTCGGCAGCCGCGGACGTGTCTCACTCCCCCGGTATCTCGCTCAACCGCTCCTCGACGAACCCCCGCCAGCGGTGGGCGACGGCATCACTGTCCTCCTCACGTGCGAACTGCGCGAGGTAGTCCAGTGCGGACAGGCGGTCGGCGCGTGCGTAGAGCCGATAGCATGGGTATCGGTCGTCGAACAGGCGCTCGGGGTCGCGCCCGCGAGCATCCGCGTAGGCGTCTCTGAACGCTCTCCGGAGCAGTTCCGCCCGTTCGGTCCCGCCGTAGGGCGTGTCGACGAGCGCGTCCTCCGCCATCGCGACGTCGAGCAGGCCATCACCGACGAGGCCACCCACGTCGACGACGCCGCGGACGAGTGGGTCGGCATCCTTGCGCTCCGCCAGAACGAGATTCGCCGGTCGATAGTCTCCCAGAACCAACGAGGGCTCCGGCGCGGCCTCGGCCAACGGCGAGGCCGGGCCGGTCAGTGCAGCCCGCACGTCGGGCGCCAGGTCGGCGAACCGCGAGTCGTCGTCTGCGAGCGGTCCCGTACCGCCGAGCGCCGTGACGACGTCGTCCGTCAACCGTTCGAAGGTCTCCCGCCAGGAGTCATCGGGGTCGGTTACGGTGAGGTCGCCGTCGACGCCGGAGACGTCGCCCCAGTCGAGCGCGACGGAACAGTCGTGGACCGCCGCGAGGTGCCCAGCGGCCTCGCGGACCAACGTCTCGTGGGTCGCCGCGGGGAGATCCACCGCCGCGGGGACCACCCTGCCATCGAGATGCTCCATCACGTAGAAGGCGGTGTCGAGCGGGCCCTCAGCCGCCGCGACAGTCGCGAGGACGCGCGGGACCGGCACGGTCGTCTCGGCACCGATCCGCGAGAGGAGCAGTGGCTCGACGAGAAACGCCTCGTCAGTGGCGTACCGCGGCGCCTTCAGGACAGCGCGCTCGCCGTCGGCCAGGCGGATCCGGAAGAGCGCGTTCACTCCCTCCAAGATACGGGTCACGCCGCGGACCTCTCGGTCGAGGGCGACCGAGGCGGCCGCACGAGCGTCCGCCGTCGTGGGTTCGTCGAGCGGGGCGCCGCTGCGCATACTTGGGGTCGCGGTCGAACGGAGATAAAACGACACGTCGCCCCGGCTGCCCGGCGCCACGGCGGCACGGCGGGCCGGCGCCACGGCGACACGGCGGCCCGGCGCCACCGCGCCCGGCGGCACGGCGCCACGGCGGCACGGCGGCACGGCGCCACGGCGGCACGGCGCCACGGCGGCACGGCGCCACGGCGGCCCGAGGGCACGGCGATGCCCACTCACCCCACGCTCGGCCCCGACGATTAAGCGACCGCCGCGCGAACGGCCGCCATGGAATTCGACCACGCGGGCATCGCGACGGCCGAGCGCGACCAACTCATCGAACTGTACGACACGCTCTTCGACGCCACCGTCGCGCACGAGGAGACCTTCGGCGAACTCCGGGTCGCCTTCCTCGACCTGGGGAACGGCTATCTCGAACTGCTCGAACCGACCGAGGACGCCGACGGACCGATCCCGAACTACCTCGACCAGCGCGGTGCCGGCATCCACCACCTCGCCGTCGAGACCGACGACATCGACGACGCCCTGGACGCGGCCCGCGCTGCTGGCGTCGAATTGATCGACGACGAACCCCGACCCGGCGCCTGGGGCCACGACGTTGCCTTCCTCCACCCGCGGGCGACCGGCGGCATCCTGTTCGAATTCGTCGAACACTGAACTCGATTCGTGGTGCGTTGCCCTGGAGCGTTCCGTACCGGTGTGTCGAGCGGTCCTACCCCGGCAGCAGGTCCCCGAGCGCGGACCCGATAGCCATCGGGACGAGGGCGACGCTGACCTGACAGAGTGCGAGCCACGGGTCGGCCCAGGTGAGGCGCCCCCAGGCCGTCATCACGACCAGCGCGGTGAGCAATGGAATCGTGATCACGCCGAGTAGCTTTCGCGGGAACACCCCGAATATCGGTTCGTGCACGCGCACGTCCTGGAAGTCGGCCACGTAGAGAATGCCGATGACGAGCCCGACGGTCAGGACGTTGGTCAGGAGGAAAAACGACGGTCGGGCGGCGATATACTCGCCGACTTCTGTCGTCCCGCCCTCGACGAACATCGGGATACCGAACAGAAGTGAGCCAAGGAGTGCCTCCGCCGCGTCGCTCCGGTCGAAGCCGAAGACGACGCGCCCGAAGACCTCCGGGTCCTGCACGTCCCGGGCCATCCGCATCGTCTCGTGGACCTGCTCACGTTCGGAGGGCGAATCGACCGTCTCGGCCAGTTCCTCGAGTTCGTCGAAGAGGTCGCCCATGTCCGGCGCGTCCTCGTCGTCCGGCGCGTCCTCTTCGTCCGGCGCGTCCTCGTCGTCCGGCCAGTCCTCGTCGTCCGGCCCGCCGTCCATCGCGAGTCCCTTCGTCGTGTCACTGACTCCATCGGCGTCGCTGGTCTCCCGTCCGATGTCGTCGGAGCCACCGTCAGCGGAACTCCTCGCTCGATCACTCATTCGGGCTCAGCGCTATCGCTTGGGTCCACAGGGGTTTCCTCGCGGAGGTCGGGCGTGGGGTCTGGGTCGGCCGGTTCGGTTCGCTCACCGCCTTCCCAGACGTAAAAGCCCCGTCCGGTCTTCCGACCGAGTTCGCCCTGCTGGACCTTCTCGCGGAGGACGGGCGGCGGCGTGAATCGGTCACCGAGCGAGTCCGCCAGGTGTTCGAGCGCGTCGAGTGTGTTGTCGAGGCCGCGCTGGTCCGCCGCGGCGAGCGGGCCGACTGGATGGTCGTGGCCCGCGGTCATCGCCCGGTCGACGGCTTCGACGCCGGCGACGCGTTCGTCGATCATCTGCATCGCCTCGACCGAGAGCGCGAGTGAAAGCCGCGTGGCGGCAAAGCCGGGCGTGTCGCGGACGACGATGGGCGTGCGGTCGAGGCCCTCGACGAAGGAGACGGCGGCCTCGCGCGTCGGTTCGGTCGTCTGTTCGGCGACGACCACTTCGACCAGCGCGCCCGCGGGCGGGTCGACGAAGTGCAGTCCGACCGCCCGGCCGGCAGTCCTGAGGCCGGCCGCGATGGCGGTGACAGAGACCGATGCACCGCTGGTCGCGATCAGGGTCTCCTCGTCGACGAGTTCCTCGATGTCCGCAAAGAGGGTCCGGCGCTCGTCGCGGTCGGCCTCCGTCGCTTCGATGACGAGGTCGGCGTCGGCGACGGCACCCTCGAGGCCCGTGGTCGCTTCGATGCGCTGGACCGCCTCGTCGCGACTGGCGCCCTCGATGCGGTCGGCGTCGACGGCGTCGTCGAGGCCCGCTTCGACGGCGTCTACTCCGTCCATGACGGCGTTCACGTCGTCGTCGTGGAGGGTCACGGCGTGGCCCGCGGCGCCACAGCACTGCGCGATTCCCCGCCCCGACGCGCTCGCGCCCAGTACGGCAACGTCCATACACCATATGCGAGCGCGTATCCGATTAAGTATTGGTGCCGACGGGGGCAGGCCCGACCCCCGTCCGACGGCAGTATTTACCTCGACTGTTATGACGGTGGCCGAACAACTGGGGGTATGCCCTACAGCTACGAACCGCAGTACTTCGAGGAGTTCGAGGAGGGCCAGACCTTCGAGAGCGTCGGTCGCACGGTCACGGAAGCCGATTTCGTCCTCCACTCGGCCTTTACCGGCGACTGGACTGAGTTGCACACCAACGCCGAGTACGCCGAGGACGGCCCCTTCGGCGAACGCATCGCCCAGGGCCCGATGACGTTCATCCTCGCCACCGGATTCGTCTACCGCTGTGGCTTCCTCGAACGCCGCGTCGTCGCCTTCCTCGGGATGAACTACATGGACATCCCGGCACCGGTCTACACCGGGGACACCGTCTCCGCCGAGTTCGAGGTGACCGAAGCGCGCGAACTCTCAAGCAGAGAGGACGCCGGCCTCGTCGTCATCGACAGTACGATGACCAACCAGGACGACGAAGCAGTCTTTGCCGGGGACATGAAATTCCTCGTGAAGCGTCGGGACTGAGCGGAAACCGACCGAACTGTCCGCCCCGGGGCCGAACGGTCCTGTCGAGGACTGAACACGACGGGGCCACGGCGGCCCAGGAATGATACTGTCGTCCACACGTCTGACACCTGTCTCCTGTCCGACGTTGGGCAACAATTCAGCCGATTCACCCACCGAACCCCCGATTATGAGGGGATCAGTTCTTTCTGTCGTCTGACAAACGACGGAAGGTTGGCGAAGGGTTTATAAGTCCCCAAATTTTGTCTATATAAGAACAATGGAACGGCCGAGCCGCCAGCGCGAGCGCGTGGAGTCCGAGGAAAAAGAGGAGGAACAAACGGACGAACAGGCCCAACAGCAGGAGTGTCCGGAATGCGAGTCGTCCGCGCTCGTCACGAGCGCCGACGGCGGTGAAATCGTCTGCGAGGACTGTGGCCTGATCATCGACGAGGGCAACATCGACAGGGGACCGGAGTGGCGTGCGTTCAATCACAGCGAGCGACAGGAGAAATCGCGGGTCGGCGCCCCCACGACCCAGACGATGCACGACAAGGGGCTGACCACCCAGATCGACTGGAAGGACAAGGACGCCTACGGGCGCTCGCTGTCCTCCGAGAAGCGCAGCCAGATGCACCGCCTGCGCAAGTGGCAGGAACGGATTCGAACCAAAGACGCCGGCGAGCGTAACCTCCAGTTCGCGCTCTCTGAAATCGACCGGATGGCCTCCGCACTGGGCGTCCCGCGCTCGGTCCGCGAGGTCGCATCGGTCATCTATCGGCGTGCGCTCGACGAGGACCTCATCCGCGGCCGGTCCATCGAGGGCGTCGCCACCGCCTGTCTGTACGCCGCCTGCCGACAGGAGGACATCCCGCGCAGCCTCGAAGAAGTATCCGAGGTCTCCCGCGTGGAACAGAAAGAGATCGGACGGACCTACCGCTACGTCGCCCAGGAACTCAGCCTGAAGATGGAGCCGGTCGACCCCAAGCAGTACGTCCCCCGCTTCGTCTCCGAACTCGAACTCAGCGAGGAGGTCCAGGCGAAGGCCAACGAGATCATCGACGTCACCGCCGAGAAGGGCCTGCTCTCGGGCAAGTCTCCGACCGGCTACGCCGCGGCCGCCATCTACGCCGCCTCCCTGCTGTGCAACGAGAAGAAGACACAGCGGGAGGTCGCAGACGTGGCACAGGTGACAGAGGTCACCATCCGGAACCGGTACCAGGAACAGATCGAAGCGATGGGTATCCACTGATCGGCCCAGCGTCGATCAGCTAACGGCCCCGGGCGGATCGTACCGACGGCGGATCGCCGTCGACTCCATTTTTCGCGTGTCACCTCCCCAGCCACAGCGTTGGCCACTGGAGCGGTTCTCGAGCGACCCGCGGCCCCAGCCGGACTGAGTGATCACTCAGTGGCTTCAGAAACGCAGGAGTGGAGCGGGTCTGCCGTGCGAACGAAAGCTGTCGTTCCCGCCGGTAACCGTTCGAACTGAGTGAGCGCTCAGTCGGCGGCCTGGGGACCGTCGCCGAGGTCCGCGTCGACCGACGCGGTGGTGTCGGTGGCCGCGGCCATGCTGGCGAAGTCGTTGATCGCGATGAGGCCGAAGCCGACCTTCGCGACGACGTCGATGTAGGTGACGACGAGCGCCGCCGTCTCGACGTCCATCACGCCGACGCCCGCCGGCGCGAGTACCCAGATCATCGGGTAGACCAGCCAGAGGACGACGACGAACGAGCGGAGTTTGCGAAACAGCGCCGCCACGTTGTCGGATTCCTCGGCCGCGAGTGCTTCACACTCCGTGAACAGCAGGTAGACGACCCAGGCGAACACGGCGCTGCCCAGGGCGTAGAGCACCCAGTTCAGCGGCGACGCGAGCGTCGCGCCGACGAAGCCCAGGACGATAGTGACCGCCTGGAGCGTCGCCAGGCGGGCGATGAGTCCCGTCGACGCCCCGACGATGAGTGCGATGATCGCCACGTGAATCGGCGTCGTGAGCAACCAGTCGACGTACCGCGGGATGAACACGGTCCCGCCGTCGGCGGTCGTGAAGCCGCCGAAGCCGAGCGCCATGAGTCCGTAGGCGGCCGCGGCGATCGCCGGCACGATCGCCGCGAGGCCGAGTTGCCGTCGTCGTTCCGCCGGGACGAGCGTGACGCCGTAGGCGATCAGGACCGTCCCGACGACCATTCCGACCGTTCCGATCGTGAACCAGGTAGTGAGTCCGAACATGGTCAGTCGTCGTCCGTTGCCGCCGCCGCAGCAGTTCCGGTGCCGTCGACGTCGACTCGCGTGTCGAAGCGCGACAGGGCCTGTTCGAGGTCGTCCGCTCGTTCGTGCAACTCGCGCGCGGAGGTCGCGACCTGTTCGATGGACTGGGACTGGTCGTCGGCCGCCCCGGCCACCGTGTCGGCCTCCGTCGCGGTCTGCTGGCTGATCGTCGTGAGTTCGTCGATAGTTTCCATGACTTCCTGTGCCGTCCGTGCCTGCTCCTCGGTCGCGTCGTCGATCTCCTGGATCCCGGTGTCGACCTCCTCGGTGTGCTCGACGATCCGTTCGAGCGCGTCGATGGCCTCCTCGACCGTCGAGACGCCGTCGGTCACGCGCTCGCTCGTCGACTCCATCGTCTCGACCGTCTCGCTGGCCTGTGACTGGATCCCGTCGATACGGTTCTCGATGTCGCCCGCGGCCTCTTTGGTCTCCTCCGCGAGGCCCTTGATCTCGTCGGCGACGACGGCGAACCCGTCACCGCTGGCGTCGGCGTGAGCCGCCTCGATCGAGGCGTTCAGCGCGAGCATGTTCGTCTGCTCGACGATCTGGGTGATCACGCTCACGATCTGTCCGATCTCGTCGAGTTCGTCGTCCAGGTCGGTGATCGCCTGGACGGTCTCGCCGGTTTCCGCCTCGATGGCGCTCATCTCGGTGATGGCGCGCTGGGCCGCCTCTCGACCCTCTTCGCCGACTTCTGCCGCCTCCTGTGAGGTCGTCGCGACCTGTTGGGCGGCGGAGGCGACCTGCTCCGCAGTCGCAGAGAGGTTCTCCATCTCCCCCGACGCGCTCTCGAGGCGCTGGGACTGTTCGGTCGTCCCGTCGAAGATTTCGGCGATCGAATTCGTCACCTGTTCGCTGGCCTTGTCGACCCGGTCGGCGTTCGTCCCGACCTGGTCGCTGGCCGCGGAGACGTCGCCTGCGAACGCCTTCATCCGCGCGATGGTCTGCTCCAGCGAGTCCAGCGTCTGGTTGATGCTCTGGCCGACCGATTGCATCGACTCGTTGTTGCTGTCGGGGTCGACCCGGCGAGTCAGGTCACCCGCTGCCGCGTCCGAGAGCACGTCGCCGAACTCGGCGGCCTTGCTCTCGAGATGCGAGGTCATCGACTCCATCTCGGCGGCCTCCTGCTCGGCGCGCATGCGGGCGTCTTCCGCCTCGGTTCTCGCTTCCTCGGCGTCGGATCTCGCCGTCTCGGCCTCGACGATCTTCTCGCGTATCGAGTCGCGCATGTCCTGAAAGGACCGATACAGCGCCCCGATTTCGTCTTCGCGCGTGGTCGCGAGGTCGACCTCGAGGTCGCCGTCGGCCATGGTTTCGGCTCGCTCGGAGACGCGACGGAGCGAGATTATCGTGTTACTGCCGATGGTCACGCCGACGAGGCCGAGGTTGATGATCGCGAGGAGGACGAGTCCCACGAGGTCGGAGTTGATCTGCGCTCCGAGCGCGTACGCCGTCTCCTTCGGGGAGTGGATCATGACGACCCAGTCTTTGGTCTCCATCGCCGTGCTCGCCATCAGCGTCTCACCGCCGTCCATGAACGTCGTCTGCCCGGATGCGAGCATCGTGGCGTTCATCGAGTGGCCCTCGTGATCGGTCAGGATCTTGCTCTCGTTGGGGTGGGCCACGTAGTTGCCCGCTGAGTTGACCACGACCGTCGACGTGTCCTGATTCGCTCCCGAGAGCGCCTCCGAGCGCTTGGCAAGGTCGGTCATGTACACCAGCGCGCGGTCCTCGACGCCGGGAACTGGCGTCACGACCGCGATAATCGGATGGTCGACGGCCGGCACGGTGAACGGTTCGGACACGTACACGTCGTTCGGCCCGTCGAACTCCGGTGGGTCAGTGGCGAACGGCGCGCCCATCTCCGCTGGGCTGATTCCCTCGAACTCGTCGTTCGTGCTCTCGGTGAACACCATCGACGACGTGTCGAGATAGTGGATCGCCACCACGTTCGGTGGGACGGCTCCCGATTCGAGTTGGTCTGTGAGCGCCCTGTCGACCGCGTCACCGTCGCCGGAGCGGACTGGCTCCAGTTGCGACGTGAGCACGGCCTCTCGCTGGACGCTGCCGAGCCACGCGTCCAGTTCGTTCGTCCGCGTCTCCGAGAGCGTCTCCAGGTCGCTTTCCACGTCGTCCTGAAGGGTTGCGGAGGCCTGCGTGCTGATGACGGCACCGAACCCGACCATCACCACCACTGCGACCAGCAACGCCGCTCCGAGACGTGCGGCGTACGACCGCCGTATCACCGCGGGTAAGAGCGAAGGTGCATCCGTAGTCATCGTGCGTGAAACAGGAGTACTCAATGTAAAGGGTTCGTGCGCGATTCTCAGGCCTGATACCAGATTCCAGCGACGGCGCAATCTGTAGCCGCCCGAACTCGTCTCTGTCGGCCCGCCTCGCAGACCGAACGGTGGGCACTACCGTGGGACTGAACGCGTTCGTCCTCACGCGGGTTCGACCCAGAGCGGACCGGCCCAGGCCATGCCGTCGTCGACCTGTTCCACCCGGAGGTAATACACGTCCGCCTCGCTCCCGCGGTCCTCGTCCCATGCCATCCCCCGGACCGGGTCGTCGTCCGTGCGGTCGCCAGTCACGGTGAAGGCGTCGATTGCTGCTGCGTCGTCGGCCGTGCCGTCGACGACGTGCCAGTCCTCGTTGTTCTTGACCACGGTGACGCGCTCGATCGGTGCCGTGCCTGCGACCGTCCATTCGACCGTTCTCGGCCCGTCCGCACTGACGGTGCTGTCGCACTCGCCGACAGTCGTCCCGTCGATGGCGAACTCGACGATGATCCGGTGGGGTTGACTCGTCGCGTACACCCGACGCGAGCGGAGGCTCTCGAAGACGGCCTCGCGAGTGCGCTCAGAGGCGTACAAACCAGTCAGTCCGCCCGGGTAGCTCCCCTCGTCCCAGATGCGCCAGATGTGACCCCAGCCGATGCCGTCTGCCCAGATATCTGCGAGCGACGGCACGTGCGGCGGTAAGTGGATGTAGGACCGGCCCGGACGCGGCCCGTGGAAGTCCGAGGACCCCATCATGCCGACGCGGTAGCCCAGTTCGTGGGCGTCCCGGACGTAGTAGCCGCGGTCCCCCATTTCCCCCTGGCCCATGCGGATCGGTCTCGGATTCCCGTCGGCGCCAGGTAGCTCACTCGACCCCCACTGGGAGTACACCTCGACCAGCGGCGCGATGTCGTCGTCGTACTCCATCGACGAGAAGTCCAGCGGGTACATCGCCTCTGCCGGG
>Ga0207772_100535_pt1 | contig 12055 bp, 18 predicted proteins | sample A23M3SouthBayCA_2_FD_187750 | JGI IMG/M metagenome (GOLD analysis project Ga0207772, IMG submission 187750) | Aerobic enrichment media microbial communities from Eden Landing Ponds, California, USA - A23 M3 (2) (SPAdes) | ecosystem: Environmental > Aquatic > Marine > Unclassified | place...
CCCCGTCACCGCCGCGTACAGGTCCGGGTGCTCCACCGTCACCCTGTGGCGCGTGTCGCTCGGTGCGTCGTACCCACGGGCTATCAGCGCCGCCGAAGCGCTCTGAGGCGACAGCGTCCCCGAGTCGAAGTCTCGGAGCATATCCTGCGCCGATATGAGCTGCGACGGCTCGATTTCACCCACGTCGATCAGTTGGTAGATCCGATCGGTGGTGTTCGTGAGCCCTCCGGATAGCTCGTTGCGGAGGTCTCGAATGGTGTCGACGATCTCTTGGAAGACCGACGGGTCGATGAGCTCCTCCGTCCCGAGTTCCGGGTGATCGGCTCGGAGCGGTGTGAGCTGTTGTGAGGCGTTCAGCGGGTCGACCGTCGCCGCGTCCGTCCCCGTCCCACTCACGTACTTGACGACCCCGAAGTTGCTCGCATCCTCCGACTCGAGGTCGCTGATGTCCATCCACGGCGGCAGCACCACTCCCGATGACTTGAGCGGGTCCATCCACACGTAGATCTCGCCGTTGTCCCCCTCGACGAGCGGCACCTCCGAGCCGGTCGGCTCCGACCGCACGTCCGCCAGCGTGCCAAACTCCGTCGACGTAGCCGGCTCGAGGACCCCCGCCCCCGTCGCTGAGTCCATTATCGGTACCGACAGCGCCTCGATCGCCTTGTTCCAGTGGTTGATCGCGTTCCATATCGCTGTCACCTCCACCTTGTTGAGCTCGCCTCGAGCCGCTGTCACCGCCTCCGACTCGCTCGCTCCGTTCACCCGCGACCGGGCGATAGACGTCTCCACCGCCGACCATACCGCCGAGCCGTGCGACGTGTTGATCGTGGGGGTCGTCCCTCCCACGCCAAACTCCGCCTTGAGCTTCTGCTCGAAACTCTCGCGAGAATGAGCGATCTGGACCGCCTGCTCCCACGACTTCTGTTCCTCGGTGTCCGCCGCCGTCTCCGTGTCCGGCTCCGGAAACACCCACTCGACGAGCCGATGACCCACGACCGTCGCCGAGATTCCGAGCCCGAACGCCGCCGCCACTGCCGGGGCCACCGCCTCCGCCCGTCCGACCGCCGGGGAGCTCCCAACGACCGCCGCCGTCCCCGCCACCGCTCCTGTCTTCAACAGCCCGCGCCGCGATAGTTGGTAAGACTCTGCCTCCCGGCCGCCGCCTCGTTGTGTTCCAGTCATAAATGGGTGTCTGAGGGGGTTTAGTCCCGCATGATCAGCAACAGCCCGATCACTGCCACCGCGCCGATCACGTACATCTGGTTCGTCTCGAGCCCACTCCCCGAGCTCGTCCCGTCGCCGCCGACCGCTCCGCCAGCCGTCTCGTTGAACACTCCGACCACGAGCTCGGCGTTAGCGGTCGGGAGCGCTGGCGGTCGCACGACGTACTCGCCTGCCTCGAGCGAGCTCGCGTCGACCGTCCCGGTGACTGTCTCGCCCGCCGTCATGCTCGTCTCGTTGATGAGCGTGTCGACGTACGCCCCGGTCGTCGCGTTGTAGAGGTCGATACCGACCGTATCCGAGTTGTTGGCGGTGTAGTTGGCGGTGAGCTCCTCGCTATCGGCGTCGACCGTCACAAACTCGCTGAGCGCGTCCCCAGCGTAGTAGTGATCGACCGTAGAGGCCATGGTCCCGCCGGCGTACGTGGCATCGACCATGTACATCCCGATTTCCGTCTCGAGGTCGTAGCCGTCCGTCGCGATGCCCGCGGTCGTGAGCTCCGACTCAGGAATCCAGAACGTATAGTCGCCTGAGTATCCGTCGAACGGAACCACCCGCTCGAACGTGGCTGTGTTTGCGTCCGGGCCCTCGACCTCGATCGTCACCGTGTCACCCGGCAAGATATTGGAATCCTGGACGTACACCTCGAGCGCCGGCTCTGGCGTCTCGGCCGCCGCCACGCCCCCCACGCCGATCCCGGAGATCAGCACGAAGAGCGCCACGAGCGCCCGCGTTAGTCGCCCCGTCATTAGCCCTGGTACGAGATGTAGACCGCTGCTCCCGAGATCGCGACCCACGCGATGAGGGGGACCACGTCGGCCATGTTCATGAGCGACTCCACGGCCGGCACGAAGACCGTGAGCGGCACGATCGCCGCCGAGCCGCCAATCACGTACCACTCTTCCTGAGAGAAGTTGTCCGGCGACAGCTGCCCCTGCGCGACGAGCGCCCCGATCGAGAGGAGCACCAAGACGAAGCTCAGTGTGATGCTCGCGCCGCCCAACGAGAGGAGCTCCTGTCCGAATGAGAACCCGCCGAAGACGTCCAGCTCGAGCGACCAAACGCCCAGTTCGATGCCTGCGAAGATCGGCAGCGCCGTCAGCGCCGCCAGATCCGGTGTGTCGATTTTACCTTTCACCATCGGTACTCGCCGCTACCGAGGCGCGGGTCAAGTACCACCCAAAAAATGGAACTCGATTGAATCCGATCTAATCGAGCGCTATCCGAGCCGTCACGACGACCTCCCCGTCCAGTCGCCGAACGGAGACAGACGCGGTCGCCGATTGTTTGTCAACGAGCCCGAGGTCCTTCGCTGACGGGATCGACACCAGCGCCGAGCTCCCCGTCGTCGTCACCGTCCGGTCGTCTAACGCCACCAGCCCCTCGAGGTCGTCGAGCTCCATCAGATCAGCCCCCACTGATGCCGCGCCGCTCCCGCCGTCACCGTCGCCAGCGCCACCGTCGTCCCCGCCAGCAGCCACGTCCCCGGCCCCGGTCCCGGCTCGAGCAGCGGCGCGTACGCCGCCATCTTCATCGTGGCTATGTTGAGCGCCCACAGCACCGCCAGCGCCAGCCACGCACCTCCGAGCACGACCGCCGTCGAACCCGCTTCTGTTCCCCCCCGCCGTCGTCGTTGGTGTCGATTTCTCATAGATCCTCCAGCATGTCGATTACCTCGCCGCCTGTCGGCTCGTCGCGGCGCGCCGCCAGCCGCGCGTCCCACTCTGTTCGTCCCGAGTGCGCGAGTTGCTTCGCCCGCTCGAGCTCCTCGAGGTGAGCGTCGGCGTCGAACGGCGGCGTTGGTAGCTCCTGTGTCGCCGCTCCCTGCGCGGGCCCCATCATCGGCCCACCTCGTGGTACTCGACCATGTGGCTCGCCTCGCGGGCGTCGTGCGACCACGGGTGCGTTCGTCCCGGCTCGAGGAGCAGCTGATCCTCCCGCCCGCACGTTAGGCACGTTACCTCGACGACCCGGTGCTCGTCCGCCCGCCGGCCCTCGAGCACCGCCGGGGCCGTCTTCTCCCGGAGGTCCACGTTCGGGGCCGCTCCGATCACGTTGCTCGGGCGGCTCATCGCTCCTCCATCGGTCGACCGCCGTCCGTCGCCACCGCCTCGTTGGTAGTATCGACCGGCTCGTTCGTCTCGGGCGTCGGCAGTGGGCCCACAACCACGTGGACCGACGACGTACCCTGCGCCAGCGCCACCGCTCCCTCCCGCTTGAGCGGCGATATGAGCGCCGTCCTCACCGCCGTCGCCGGGATGTTGAGCTCGCTCGCCAGCGTCGACTCCGCCGCCTCGAGTTCTACCCACCCGCCGATACCCGCCCACTCCACGAGGAGCTCGTGCGCCCTCGTCTGTCGGAGCGACAGGTTCGGAGCTGCCTCCGTCGCCAGCCCCTCGTCCGCGTCGTCGTCGACGTACGCCTCCCGGAGCGCCGCCCGCACCGCCGCCGACCGACTCCCGAGTTCGTCTGCCGCATCCTCGAGCGCCGCCGCCAGTTCGTCGTCGTCGATCCGAGCCGTCGCTCTCATCGTCGACCCCCGTCCGTCGCCACCGTCTGACCGTCGACCGCATCCGCCAGCTCCTGCTGGCTCTCGTGGACGTCGACGTGGATACCCGTCGGCCGGGCGGTCGGGATCTCGAGCATCCCCGCCAACTCCGCCCGCCACACTCCCGACAGGTGCGAGCACGGCCCCGAGTGGTACTTGTAGCCGTCACAAGAGCACCGTCCCCACGGCTCGCCGTACGCCTCGACGATTTCGACGACGTGCGCCTCCGACCCCGCCTCTCGCCGGACCACATACCGCTCCGGGTTGTCGTCGTCGACGATGCTCGCCTCGAGGAGGTCGACCTTCTCATACCGCTCCTCGTTCGTCTCTCGGAGCGTCCCGAAATCGAGCCGGTCCATCATCGACCCGCCACCTCCGGAATCTCCTTCCGGCCGTTGAGCACGCAGTCCCAGCACGGGAGTCGCTCCGGGTTGAGGTGCTCGCAGTCGCAGTCCTCCGGCGTTTCGTCGTCGTTGGTAATTTCGACGGCGTCGGGGAGCGTCGACTGACTCATGAGCTCCTCCGTGCGACCGTCGACGTGTGTTTGCTCGGAGAGGTCTCTCTCCGGAATATTGCGGTACTTTGAAAATGGAAATGGGGCCGGAGGGATACCGGTCTCCCGTTTCGCTGACTGATCGGAGTGATTGCTGCGGTCTTGTCGGGTCATTATCGGTCTTCTTCGTCGTTGATTTCGCCGTCGATGTCGGTCGGGTCGCTGTGCTCCGTGATGTCGATCCCTTCGAAGTCGGTGATCCTCCGCCTGAGAGCGGCGTCTAGGTCGGGCCTGTCGTAATACCGCCTAAGCACGTCCGGCGTCGTCGCTGCTCGCTCTGCTACGTCCTCGAGGTCTCGACCGAGGTTCAGCTGCCACGTGATCGACCCGCGACGGATCGGGTGCGGGCTCGACGACGACGGACACTGAGAGGCCATCGTCTGCTTAGCCGCCCACTCGCATTTATGCGGCTCTCGGGAGTGAGGGCACTGCTGCTTGACGCACGGGAGCGTTGCCTGATAGATCCAGTTCGTTATCGTCGACTTTGTCGGCCGGCCCTGACGACTCGCGAAGAGCGGGGAGCGGCCGTGCTCGTCGCGTTTTCGGAGTCGATGCTTGGCCACGAACTCATCGAGGATCTGAGCCGGCTCAGGAGCGAGCACGACCTTTCGTTCGTGTTGGTCTCCCTTCTTGAGTCGCGTCCCGGTCTCCGGGCGATTCCGGAACGAGAGCGTCCGTGCCTCCGAATCCCAGTCCCGGACATCGAGAGCCCTGATACCTCCGCGACGAGGCGCGACGTGGCCGGTTACCTCGAGGAGCGCGTGTCGCCGGGTCGCCCGCCACTGGGGTGCCTCGCGGTAGTAAACGAGGTACGACTTGATCTCCTCCGGCTCGAGAGTGTCCGAGCTCGTTTGCTCCGCGTCCTCGAGCTTGAGGGGCTCGATCGCAAGGTGCGTGCCGACGTTGACAAGTCCCTGCCCTTCGAGCCACTTGATCCAGCGACGTGTCTGCTTCTGCTTACTCTGTACCGTGATCTTGGCGTAATCGCGACCGAGGAGAAAATCCGTGTAATCCCCGACGGACCACAGATCCATGTCGCTGAGAGTCTCGATCTCCGCCTCCTCGGCAAACGCCTCGAACGTGTCGAGGCTCTTGCGATAGGTCCGCTCGGTCTCTCCCTTCCAGTCTGGTCGATTCCGAGCGACGAATTTCTCGACCGCTTCCTCGATCTTGAGGTCGGGAGAGTCTCGCCGCTTCGCCCGACTCATCGACCCCTCCGAGCTGCGCATCCCCGGCAAATGGGAAGCTCGAGGAGCGCGTCGATCCCGTCTGCGGGACCTCGACAGACCGTACACTGGCCGTCGTCGATACTTGTTAGTGGTGTCGGTGCCTCAGTTCGATGGGGCCTTTGTAGCCCCGTTGTGGCGCGGTTCATACGTGCTTGCGCCACCTCAACGGGCCCGTTCCAGCGGGCCCGATCATCACAGACCAACAGTGTCTCGTTTCCCAGCTATCGGTGAGCGAGTAATAGTATTTACTCGAAGATTATAATATTACCGGTCGGAAAGGATTTTACTCTGCGGACCGGTCAATAACTCATGTCGCTATATCGTCGATCCGGTGATTGGATGTCCATATTTGATGACCGGATCATGGAAATTTTGGCGGATGATGGTGCTCAGACTCCATCTGACATAGTTGAGTATGACCACATTCATCGGACCCGTCCGAATGTCAATCAACGGCTAAAAAGGCTCGAAGAGCACGATCTGGTCGAAAATATGGGAACCGGCCTATATCGGTTGACTGATAACGGATGGCTTTACCTAATCGGCGGGTACAATGCTCAAACCGGCGAATTAACTGTTCACGAGGAGGGAGAGGGAGCGGTCAATATTGACCTTGCTAAAACCAAATATAAGAAGATCCGAAACCAGTATTTGCGGTAGAGAATCTAGCTGCTTTAGCTTTCGGTCGCGTCCTCCTCAAACGGATCCTGTAACTCTCCACCCTCCTCAAAATTCCCGTCTTCCTCTGGTTCACCCAGCTCGAAATTGCTTTCGTCTGCCTCCTCAACTGCCTCCTCAAACTCTTCTTTGTCCATACCCACACACGAACGTCAGACCCCATATAACTCCGGTCTCTCCTCGAGCGCCGATCCGATTGTCGACCGCGTTGTCTCGAGCTCCTTCGCCGCCTGACGCTTGCTCATGTTCTCCTTCTGGACCATCTCGAGCACCGCCGCCGTCCGGTCGTACGCCTCCCCCTCTATCAGCCGACCGTCCGCCTTCTCGAAACCCAGCGGGGCTCTCCCGTGGTGATAGTCGTCGTTGGCTTGTCGGGCGGCGATCCCCTCTCTCGTCCGCATCCTGATCATCGCCGCCTCGAGCTCCGCAAACACTCCGAGGAGTTGATAGACCGCCCGCTGAAACGGATCCTCGTCGTCCGGGCGGATCTCGAGCCCCTCATCGATGATCCTGAGCTCCGTCTCCGCCTCGGCAAACCTCTCCACCGTCCGATCTAGATCTCGGATCGACCGACTGATCCGCGTGATCGACTTCACCACCACTACCTCGAGCCCCTCGAGGTCGGCCATCATCGACTGGTACCCTGACCGTTCCGTGTCCGTCCCCGTGCTCTTGTCGCGATAGATCTCGAGCTCGTCGACCCCCGCATCAAGCCGATTGTCGACATATCGTGTCGTCGCATCAAGCTGCCGCTCCACACTCTGATCCTCTGTCGATACCCTCACATAGATCCCGATTTGACCCATAGAAACTCCCACGGGTAGCGGGTACTTAAAGACGGGCTATTTCTAACACCCTGTTAGAAAACGGGTGTTATCTCACAGGGGGTCCATGAATACGCCGAATACGCCCACCTCAAGAACACTGGAAAAACGGTGTGGGTATGTGTGTGGTATGGGGGGTTAGGCGCGCGGGCGCGACCCCCGCCTCTCCTCCACCTCGAGCCGCCGTCGACCGCCGGCTCGTTGGTAACTCACCCCCTCTCGCCTATCAGCACCGGCGTCTCCTCCTCTTGGCGACGGGCCCACCGGAGCCCGTCTGCGACCCCCCGAGCGAGTTCGACATGGCCGTGGGTCCGCTCCATGATGTCGATGTCCTCGTCACTAAAGCCGAGCTCTCTGAGCCGCTCGTGCGTCTCCTCCCGCCCTCTCAGGCACGCCACTATCATGCTGGTGCGTTCCTCCCCGTCGCCGTCGTTGCTGTCGTTGGTAGTCATGCTGGTGTCGCCGCCTGCTCGATCTCGCTCGCCGTCCATCCCGCCTCGAGGAGATACGCCTCCGCGTCCGCGTCTCCCCTCTTTGCGTACTTGAGCGCCTGTCTCTCCGCCTCGCTCGCCGCCTCGTCGTTGCTCGTCCGACGTTCGTCCGGTCCCTCCTCGTTATCCAACCGGTCCCCGCCGATCGATTGTCGGTTGTTCCGAGCCGCCTCTCGAGCCTCGTTCACCCCGTTCAGGTCTTCGCTCCACACTGAGGTCCAGTCGTCGACCCCCTCGTCCAGGATTGCCGCCTTCGCCGCCCTCGCCGCCGGCACGGACGTCTCCGTAAAGTCGATCCTCGACCGCTCCGCCTCGGTGAGCGGTGCCTGTCCCGCTCCCGTATCGAGTTCCTGTGCCATATCCTCCGCCTCCGCCTCGAGCAGCTGCCGAGCCGGCGCGGGCGCATCTTCGGCGAGTTCGACGACAGTCGACCGACGATCGTCCGTCGCCGCCAGTGCTTCCTCCGAGAGTCTATCCCGGAGCTCGTTCGCTACCTCGAGCCGCCGGAGGTCGTGCTTGCTCGTCTCCCGGTACCTCGCCAGCCCAAACCCTTCTTCGCGGAGTTCGGCCGTCTCCTCGTCTGTGAGCTCCTCCGGGTCGACCGCGCCGGCCGGCCCCAGATACTCCCACTCGTGCGCCTGATCTGCCGCTCTATACGTCACTCGGTAGGCGTACGGGCCCGATCCCTGTATCCGCCTCGTGATTATCGTGCTCATGTGTCGTCGTCGTTGTCGTCGTCGTTGGTAGTTCGTCGTGGGTCCGTCTCCTCGCCGTCCCACTGATCCCGGTGGAACACGCAGAATCCGCTCACGTGGTCCGTTATCCGACCGCAACCGCCCCCGCCGTCTTTCACCCCTCGGCACTTGATCCGCTCGAGCTCGCCGCCGTCCGGGTCATCGCCCGCCGCATCCTGATACTGCTCCCAATCCTCGACGAGTTGGCCGCGTTGGATCTGCTCTCGAGGAGCATCCAGATCCGGCTCGAAATACGCGAAATAGTTGGTGTCGGCCCCCCACGTCGACGATTCGGGCACGTCTTGGAGACCCCGGATCTTCAGCGACTCGTCCCCCTGGACGTACGAGTTCCACCCGTCGTACACCGCCGCCTGATCCGCCAGCCCCTCGTCCGCCTTCCCCGCTTTGTGGATCACTACGTCCGCCTGCGTCCGCAGGATCGCCGCTATGTCCGTGTCGTGCTCGTGTCCGATTATCAGCAGTCTCGTGCTCCCTCCCTTCCCTTTCCGCAGTGCGTTGACAAACCGGCTCACCGTCGACCGGACGTCGCCGCCGGGGTGGGCGTGGGCGTTCATCGTCGTCGACCACTCGTCCATCAGCGCTATCTTCTCTCCTCGAGTGTCCCTCACCCACTCGAGCAGCCCGCTCATCGTCTCGACGAAGGTCACTGAGTCGTGCTCGTCCGGACCCTTCACGTTCGTCGCGATCTCGAGTTCCCCGTTAAACTCGGCGTACAGTCGCCGCACGATGTCTATCCCCAGCACCGTCTTACCCGAGCCCTTCGGCCCCTTCACGAGGATCTGCTGCGCCGCCGGCTTACACCGCTTCAACAGCATCTCGTACCCTGTCGCCTCCACTCGAGAGTCGCTCAGCCCCGTCGCCGCCGACATGCTCGCCACGTCGCTCGACCGCCTCGCCTGCCGCAGCATATCGCTCGACGTCTGCCGCCGGAGGAGTTCACCCAGCGGCCCATCCTCGAGGCCAGCATCCTCGAGCCGGAGCATCACGTCCCCCGCCACCTCGTCGTCCGACAGCACCGCATCGATGCTCGCCTCAAAGTCTCCTCGCCGGAGCGTGTCTGCCACCTCCGCCGACTTCCATCCTCCGTCGCTCATGCTGACCCACCCCACTGCCCCCCTCGCCTCGCGTGCGTGGGCGCGCGTGGGCCCGCGCATAATGCCCGCCGGGGCGCGCGCCGCGCTATGTTCGCGCGCACCCGCTCGCTCGCGCCACGAGGGCACCGTTTTCCAGACCCCCCCACCCTGTGATCACAAACACCCGATTTTGCCGATCCCGGCCGACTCCGGCTCTGTCCCTCCTGAAAACTTGTGATCACAATTTCGATTTTGTGATCACAGACCGCTCTCGTGATCACAGTGATCGCTGTGATCGGTGTGATCAGATTGATCACGTCGACCCCTCCTCGAGCTCCTCGCCGCTCTGTTCGTCGCCGCCGTCGTCGTTGGTAGTGTCGTTCATCTCGGTTGCCTCCTCGAGCTCTGAGTTCGTTGTCGTGTCATACGTCCCCTCGTAGCGGGTCCCCGCGACCGCGTCCCTGAGCACGTCCTCGAGCGAGTCCGACCCCGCCGAGACCGTCTCTCTGAGCCCCGCATCGATGTCCCGCATCGATGCCGCGTCCGCCGTCACCCGGAAGGTCGTCATGCTCGCCAGTAGGTCCCGCCCGATCGTCGCCAGATCCGTTAGTGACTGCCTGTTTTGCTCGATCTTCGCCGCCTCGATGCTCACCTCCCGGTCATCCTCGAGGTACGGCGGGTTTGCCGCCGCCGTGTTCTTCTCCGGCTCGAGCTCCCGCACGAGGTGGCACCGGCCCCCCGGCGTCGATACCGTCGTCATCGACCCATCCACCTCGAGGTCCGCGATCCGCGACGGCGGAGCACTGTATGCCGCCACCGACCCCGACTTGTCGCCCCCCGCCGCCGCATAGACGTCTCTGCTGTCTAGATCTAGCACGAACTCCCGGTTCGGAGACCAGATCCTCGAGACCAGCAGATACACCGGAATCACCGCCACGACCGTCGCCGCGAGCGTCCCCACCACGAGGAGGCGCTGTGAGTCGCTCAGAGCCGTCCACGTCTCAAAGGGGCCCATTACCACTCCCGTCGCCACCGCGAGCACGTACGCGCCCGTGAGGGCCGTCAGAGCGAGTTGTATCTTTGAACTCGCTGTCGACCGTAGCGACCGGACCACCCACTGCCAGACACCCTCGATCGGATCCTCCTCGATGCGCACCCGTTCGTCTGAGAACAGCTCCCGGTAGCTGTTCTCATGTCGTCGACGGAGCACGCCGATCACGATCCCGAGAGCAACCACTGAGCCCGCCACCCCCGACAACCCCGCCAGTTGAAGCAGCTCGTCCGTCGGCGTCGACGACACCACCAGGAGACCCACGTCACCCTCGTAGTAGTAGCCCGCAGAGCTCGTCGTCACCGCCACCGCCTCCTCCCGCACCGGGAGCCGGATCGTCTGCTCCTCGCCCGGCATGAGCCGCACCTGTTGGTATGAGAACGAGCCCGTGCCGTCCATCACGCCCTCCGAGACCGCCATCGTCGTCGCAGACTCCGGAGACCGCAGCGTCACCGCCGCCTCCCCGTCGCTAAACGTCACGTCGACGAGCTCCTCCCCAGTGTCGAACTGGTGGATGATGCTGTCCTCCTTCTCCTCGAGCGAGTCCGCCGTCTCATTCGTCGCCGGTCCCTCCGGAGTCGCCGGAGTCGCTGCCGCCGCCGGTACCACCGACAGCAGGCAAATTGTCAACGTCAGAGCCGCTATCGCCGTTTTGGTGTTAGAAAACATGAGAGAGGGTTAGAACGGGAGCGCCAGCGACCGGAGCGCGTCGTTGAACATCCCCTCGAGCGACTCGAGCGCCTCTGGAGCGAGCCACAAGACCGCCCCGATCAGCAGCACCACTCCGACGAGCCGCACCACCGGACCCGCCAGCAGCAGCGCCGGAGCCGCCATTAGCGCCCACCTCCGCCGAGCAGCAGCGCCAGCGCACCCGCCGCACCCGCCAGCAGTGCGACCGGTCCCCAGCCGCCGCCTCCGCCGAACGCTCCCCCGCCCGCACCGTCCTCGGGGAGCCCGTTGAGGATCTCCTCCATCGCCGCGATGAGCTCCTCGTTCCGCTCCTTCACCTTCTCCGGGTCAGACGGGTCCGTCACCGTCTTTGTCGCCCGGTCGTCTATCGACATCCCCCGCACGATCTCTACCGAGCTCACCGTTCCTATCGTCGCCGTGTCGACGACGACGGCATAGTCCCCGTCTTTGCCGCCCCACTCCTCGAGCTCGTCGACCGGTACCTGAACCTTCCCCGTCTCGCCTTCGACGACGAGGATCGCGTCCGGGTGCTCCGCCGGGGCCGACAGTATCTCGGAGTTGCTCGCATCGAGGAGAATCCGCTCCTCAGTGTCTTTCCCCGCCGTCGGGTCCTTCTGGATAGCCGGCGTCTCAAGCGTCTCTCCGCCCTCGTACGACGTTATCTCGAGCGGGTGCTCGCCCGACAGCATCTCCTGCCGAGTCGTTCCGTCCTGCTCGCTCACGTAGACGACATAGGCGAGCTCGTACTGCTCCGGAGCGATCGTCGTCTTGTTGGTAATCTGGAGGTCGCCGCCTGCGCTATCCAGGAACAGCCACCCCGTCACCGCCGCGTACAGGTCCGGGTGCTCCACCGTCACCCTGTGGCGCGTGTCGCTCGGTGCGTCGTACCCACGGGCTATCAGCGCCGCCGAAGCGCTCTGAGGCGACAGCGTCCCCGAGTCG
>Ga0207772_100544_pt1 | contig 11774 bp, 12 predicted proteins | sample A23M3SouthBayCA_2_FD_187750 | JGI IMG/M metagenome (GOLD analysis project Ga0207772, IMG submission 187750) | Aerobic enrichment media microbial communities from Eden Landing Ponds, California, USA - A23 M3 (2) (SPAdes) | ecosystem: Environmental > Aquatic > Marine > Unclassified | place...
CTGGGTGTTTCAGGACGCCCCGCCGGGGCCGTTCACCGGCGACCTCTCGGTCGGGATGTTCGTCGTCTTCATCCTCTACACCCAGCGGTTCATCTGGCCGATGGCGCAGTTCGGGCAGATCATCAACATGTACCAGCGCGCCCGCGCCTCCTCCGCGCGGATCTTCGGACTGATGGACGAGCCCTCGCGGCTCGCCGAGGACCCGGACGCCGAGGACCTGACCGTCGGCGACGGCGACGTGGTCTACGACGACGTGAGCTTCGGGTACGACGAGGAGACCATCGTCTCCGACGTCGACTTCGCGGTCGAGGGCGGCGAGACGCTCGCCCTCGTCGGTCCGACCGGAGCCGGGAAGTCCACCGTCCTCAAACTCCTGCTCCGGATGTACGACGTCGACGAGGGATCGATCGAGATCGACGGGCAGGACGTGCGCGACGTGACGCTCAAGTCGCTCCGTCGGTCGATCGGGTACGTCGGGCAGTCGTCGTACCTGTTCTACGGCACCGTCCGCGAGAACATCACGTACGGCACCTTCGAGGCGACCGACGAGGAGGTCCGCGAGGCCGCGAAGGCCGCGGAGGCGCACGAGTTCATCGAGAACCTCCCGGACGGCTACGACACGATGGTCGGCGAGCGGGGCGTGAAGCTCTCCGGCGGGCAGCGCCAGCGCGTCACCATCGCCCGGGCGGTGCTCAAAGACCCCGACATCCTGGTCCTCGACGAGGCGACCTCCGACGTCGACACCGAGACGGAGATGCTGATCCAGCGCTCGCTCGATCGGCTCACCGCCGAACGGACGACGTTCGCGATCGCCCACCGGCTCTCGACTATCAAAGACGCCGACACGATCCTCGTGCTGGAGGGCGGCGAGGTCGTCGAGCGCGGGAGCCACGAGGAACTGTTGGACAACGGCGGGCTCTACGCGCACCTCTGGGGCGTCCAGGCCGGCGAGATCGACGAGCTACCACAGGAGTTCATCGACCGCGCGCAGGAGCGCACCGCGCGTCTGATCGAAGACGCCGAGAGCGACGACGACTGAGACAACGAGAGCGACAACCGAAGCGACGAGTGCGCCGGGCTACTCCGACAGCCGGCTCCAGTCACCCGCCCGGTCGATCTCCGGCGCGTCGCGCTCGTCCTCCTCTGCCGGATCGCCGTGATACCCGGTCACCCCCTCGTCGTCGAGCCCGTCGAGGATCGCGTCCCGGACCTCCCACGGCTCGGCGAACGTCGTCGTCTCGCACTCCTGGAGGGCCGACTCCAGCCGCTGTTCCCCCGCCGCGGTCGCCAACTCGAACCCCCCGTACTGCTCGATCAGCTCGCCGGTCGACACCGGATACCGATGCTCCCGGAGCGCCCGCTTCAGCGGCCCGAACGTGACCCCGTACGCCCGTGCTTGGTGCTCGTTGTCGTTGCCCATGGGTAGCCCCTCATCGCCCGTCGGAATAATTCTCCCGCTCGATCAGGGTGTATCCGCGCCGTTCGGTCGCGCCGTTCGATCCGCCGCTCGGCTCAGCCGCGGACCGTCGCCTATACGACGTGTCCCGTCGACGACCCGGTATGCGACTCGCGGACGCCACCTGGACCGACGTGCGCGACGCCGACGTCGACGTCGCGTTCGTCCCCGTCGGCAGCACCGAACAGCACGGCCCCCACGCCCCGCTCGGGACCGACACGCTCGACGCGGTCGCGGTCGCGGAGGCGGGCGCGGCGGCCTACGAAACGGCACAGACCGGGGACGAGACGGTCACCGAGGTCGTCGTCACCCCGCCGATCCCCGTCGGCGTCGCCGAGGAGCACCGCGCGTTCGACGGGACGATGTGGGTCTCCCCCGACACCTTCCGCGCCTACGTCCGCGAGGCGGCCGAATCGCTACCGAATCACGGGATCGACCGGGTGGTGTTCGTCAACGGGCACGGCGGCAACGTGGAGGCGCTCGCAGAGGTCGCCCGCCGGTTCTCGCGCGACGACGCCCACGACGGCTACGCGGTCGCGTTCACCTGGTTCGACGCGGTCGGCGAGCACGCGGGCGACATGGGCCACGCCGGCCCGCTGGAGACGGCGCTGTTGCGCGCGACGAACCCGGGGCTCGTCAGAGAAGAGCGGATCGAGGCCGCGAGCGAAGGCGCCGCGGACCGCTGGGGCGAGTGGGTCTCGGGCGTGAACCTCGCGCACGACTCCGACGAGTTCACCGACAACGGCGTCGTGGGCGACCCCGCCGCGGGCGACGCCGAGCGCGGCGAGGCGCTGCTCGGCCTCGCGAGCGACGCGCTCGCGGAGCTGGCGGCGGCGGTCGTCGATCGGGAGTCCGTTTAAAAGGGACGAGGCTCGCTACTCCTCGTCTTCCTCACCCTCATCATCCCCATCATCTCCCGCCGCTACCGCGTCCTGCAGCGCGCCGCGGATCGTGGGGACGGTGCCGGTGAGCGAGGCGACCTCCTCGGCGGCGGCCTCGATGTCGCCGACGAGCGACTCCAGCTCCTCGATCTCTTCTTTTAAATCGTCGGCGTCCTCGAAGGCGTCGGCGCGCTCGCCGAGCACGTACGCCTTCTTCGCCGAGCGGACGCTGTCGACCGCGTCGCCGACGTCGAGCGCCGACTTCAGCCCGTTGAGCGCGCCGAGCACGTTGTCCGCGTCCGTCTCCCACACCGCGTCGGCGTCGGGAAGTTCCGCGCGCGCGGCCCGCAGGTGCTCGCGAACTTCGGCACGCGTCTCCTCGGCGGCCTCGCCGAACAGGTCGTCGTCGTCGAACGTGGACTGGCCCATACCCGAGTCGTCGTGCCCGCACCTTTTAAAAACGCGCCCGAAAGCGGAAGTGAAATCGGGGTCGAAGCGGCGTCTGCACTCCGGTTCGGTGACATCGACCGTTCAGTTTCGCTCTGGAGGGACACCGCGCCCGCGACCGGTCACAGTCGGACGACGAGTTCCAGCGCGAACAGCCCGACCAGCAGGCCGAGCACGCCCGCGAGCACCGCCAGCGTCCGGAGCCACCGCCCCACCCGCTCGGCGCTCGGCGTCGCGGTCAACAGCGCGGGTCGCCCGGGGGAGTTGGTTTCGGCGTCAGTCACGGGTACGGGATCGGTCGCGAATCACCTAAACCCGACTATGAGGGCCGTATAGGGGCTCGTACGGGGCGGTACAGCTATATAGAATCTCGAGAGCGACCGGAGCGGACGCCGTCCCGTCGCGCGCTCGGCGTCGCCCTCGACGCTTCGGTCTCGGAGGGGTCGCACTGGTTGAAAAAGCTGATCCATTTTTAACTTCTCCGGGAGAGTCGGGGGACGTATGTCAACGAAAGAAGTTGCGCTGCGAAGCACGATCGGCGGCGTTTCGGTGGAAGGAAAGCTTCACACGCTCAGCGTCTGGTTCATCCTCGCGCTGCGGCTGATGATCGGGCTCGCGTTCTTCCAGAGCGGCCTCGATAAAGTGCTCAGCGGCGAGTTCAGCGCCGCGGGCTACCTCCAGAACGCGCCCGCCGCGAACGGGAGCCCGGCCGCCGGCCTGTTCGCCGCGATGGGCGAGAACGCGATGTTCGTCGACTTCGTGAACGTCGCGGTGCCGTGGGGCGAACTCTTCATCGGGCTCGGCGTGATCGTGGGGCTCCTCACGCGGCTCGCCGCCTTCTGGGGAGCGTTCATGATGCTCCTCTTCTACCTCGGAAACTGGGACATCTCGCACGGCTACATCAACGGCGACTTCGCGTACATGCTCGTGTTCCTCTCGGTCGCCGCCTTCGGCGCCGGCCGGATCCTCGGGCTCGACTCGATCGTCGAGGGGTACGAGGTCGGCGGGCAACCCCTCGTCGAGCGGTACCCGTGGACGCGATACCTCCTCGGGTGAGCGGCCCTCGGGGAGGAGCGCCCACCCGGGCAGCAGGTGAGAATCGCTTACCCGAGCGCCCGGTGAGAACCGCCAACCCGAGCGCCCGGTGAGAACCGCCAACCCGAGCGCCCGCTAACGACGGTGTCAACGGTCGAACACTGTTATCACGTGTAATATTCGGGTAGCAGTTATTATGCCGATACGATCCCTGCCGATCAGTACATTATGCACGAGGGATCGTCCTCCGGCATCCGATCGAGTTACGGCGCGAAGCTCGCGCTGTCGCTGGTCGGGGTCATGGGGGTCTCAGTTTCATACGGGGTCATCGTCTACCTCCGCGCGGAGGGGACCGGGGCCGCGGGCGCGGAGATCCGCTCCGGACTCGTCGGGATGACGCTGTTGACGGTGATCGGGCTCGCGCTCATCGGCGTCACCATCGGATCGAACACGGTCATCTCCCTGCGGCAGCTCACGGCTAAGGCCGAGCGGATGGCCGAGGGAGACCTCGACGTGCGGCTGGAGACGGGACGAACCGACGAGATCGGGCGGCTGTTCGGGGCGTTCGACGCCATGCGAACGTCGCTCCGTTCCGAGATCGACGACGCCGAGGACGCCCGCGAGGAGGCCGAGCGGGCGCGGCGAGAGGCGACCGAACGCGCCGAGACGGTCGAGCGCAAGGCGACCGAGTACGAGTCGGCGATGCGCGCGCTCGCCGACGGCGACCTGACCCAGCGGGTCGATTCCGACATCGACAACGAGGCGATGGCGCGCGTCGGCGCCGCGTTCAACGAGATGGCCGACGAACTGGAGGGAACGGTCGCCTCCGTCGCGACCGTCGCCGAGGACACCGCCGACGTGGCCGGGACTGTCGACGACCGCACGGAGGACCTGCGGGCGACGACCGGGACCGTCTCCGACGCGGTCGCGGAGATCGCCGAGGGGGCGCGCACCCAGCGCGACGACCTCCAGGCGGCGACCGACGAGGCCGAGAACCTCGCGTCCTCGGCCGAGGAGGTCGCGTCCACCGTCACGGACGTGGCGGAGACCGCCGAGCACGCCGCCGCCGTCGGCGAGGAGGGCCGCGAGGCCGCCGAGGAGGCGCTCGCGGAGATGGACGCGGTCGAGGAGACGACCGCGGAGACGACCGCGGAGGTCGAGGCGCTCGCCGAGGAGGTCGAGGAGATCGGCGAGGTCGTCGACACCATCTCGGAGATCGCCGAGCAGACGAACCTGCTCGCGCTGAACGCGTCGATCGAGGCGGCCCGATCCGGCGCCGACGGCGCCGGCTTCGCGGTCGTCGCAGAAGAGGTGAAGGCGCTCGCCGAGGAGACCCAGGAGTCGGCGAGCGAGATCGAAGCCCGGATCCACTCCGTACAGGAGCGAGCGGAGACGGGCGCCGACGCGATGGCGCGCACCGAACAGCGGATCTCCGCCGGCGTCGACACCGTCGAGACGTCGATCGACGCCTTGGAGCGCCTCGCGGAGGCCTCCGAGCGGACCGACACGAGCATGACCGAAATCACCCGAGCGACCGAGACGCAGGCCGACTCCGTGGACGCGGTGGTCGGCCACGTCGAGGACGTCTCCGCGATCAGCGCACAGACCGCGAGCGCTGCCGGCGACGTCACCGGCGCGGTCGACGAACAGGAGGAGACGCTCGGGGCGGTGGAGACCGCCGCCGGGTCGCTCTCGGACCGCGCGCTCCAACTGCGCGACGCGGTCGAGGACTTCGAGTTCGCGACCGACGACGGACTCGGCGCCGGACCGAACGCCGCGCCCGACGCTCGCGGTCGCGACGCCGCCACCGCGGTCTCGGACGGAGGCACCGAGAACGGGACCGACGACGGCCCCTTCGACTTCTCTCACGGGAGCGAGGCGTCCGACCGCACCGGCGATGGCATCGTCGATGGCGGTGCGGACGGGGAGGGGGTGAACTGAGATGCTCGTCGACACCGCCGTCTGGGCGTGGATCGGCGTGCTCGCGATGGGGGCCGGCACGATTCCCCCGCTGTGGGCGTGGTTCTCCCGGTCCTCGGAGACGGGCGAGTCGCACGCCGTCTACTACGCCACGCTCGCCGGGGTCACCGGCATCGCGTCGCTCGCGTACCTCCTGATGGCGCTCGACTTGGGCACGCTGTCGACGGCTGTCGGGGAGATCGACATCGTCCGGTACGTCGACTGGCTGCTGACGACGCCGCTTCTCCTGCTCTACCTCGGGCTTCTCGCCCGGCCGTCGCGGCGCGTGCTCGGCGGACTGATCGGGATCGACGTGGTGATCATCGCCGGCGGTATCGTCGCCAGCGCCACCACCGGAACGGTCTCCTGGGCCGCCTTCGGCGTCGCCGGGGTCGCGTACCTCGGGCTCATCTACGGGCTGCTCGTCTCGCTCCCGCGATCGGCCTCGGCAGAGGGAGACCGGGTCCGCGCCGTCTTCGGCACGCTCCGGAACATCACGGTGGTGTTGTGGACGCTGTACCCGGTCGTGTGGCTGCTCGCGCCCACCGGGTTCGGGCTGTTGACGCCCGCGACGGAGATGCTCGTGTTCGTCTACCTCGACGTCGTCTCGAAGGTCGGCTTCGTCGTCGTCGCGGTTATGGGGGCGGACGCGCTCGACCGCCTCGGGACCGAGCACGGGGTCGCGGGCTCCGACGCCGCCGGCTTCGACGCCGATACCACCGCCGATTCCGATGCCGAGGACCGCACGACCGTCCTCGGAGACGACTGAACCGCGGCCCGGTTCCCGTTTCGGCTACCGCCGTCTGCGCTCCGCTTTTCCGTCTACGCTCCGTCCGCCACGAGGTCCTCGTACCGCGCGCCGGTCTGTTTCAACGTCTCCGTCGAGTAGAGCCGCTCGTGGGAGAAGGGAAGGTACTCCGCGGCTAACTCGTCGATCTTCGCGTCGACGGCCTCCGCCTCGCGGCCGTGGATCATCGTGAACAGGTTGTACTCCCAGTCCTGTCCGGTCCGGCGCGGGCGGTGGTAACACAGCGTGACGTACGGGAGGCTCCCGACCGCTTCGCCGCGCTCGTCGAGTTCGTCGTCCGGGACGTCCCAGACCACCATACAGTTGTTGGTGAACCCGGTGACGACGTGGTTGACGACGCAGCCGATCCGCTTGATACAGCCGTCCGCGAGCAGGCGCTCGACCGCCGCGAGCACGTCGTCGAGGGGGGCGTCGATCTCGCTCGCCACGTCAGCGTAGGGGGTCGAAGACAGCGGGAAGCCGTCCTGGATCGCCAGGAGGAGGTCGCTTTCGAGGGACGTGAGGTCGCCGCGCGCGCTCTCGGAGATGCGGGTGGCCGAAACAGCTGTCTCGTCCAGTGACTCCCTCGCGAACCGGTCGCCGTTGACGACGGGGAACTCCAGATCGATGTAGTAGTCCGTGAGCATCGGGAGCGCCAACACCGCACAGCCCGTGCGCTCCTCGATCTCCGCGAGTATCGCGTCGCGCGTCTCCCGCGAGCCCGCGGTGACGACGAACCACTGGTTCCACTCGTGGTCGCGCCGGTAGTTGTGGTTCACCTGCCGGTAGCCGTTGATGACCTCGGCGACCTCGTCGAAGCGGTCCTCGGGAGCGCGCACCGCTGCCAGCGTCGAGGAGCCGATCACGGGGGGGTTGAGAACGGCTCCGAATCGCCGGAACACGCCGCGCTCTCGGAGGTCGCGGACGCGGTCGAGAATCCCGTCGGCGTCGACGTCGACGCCCGTCTCGGCGGCGATATCGCGGGCGACCCGCTCGAACGGGCGCGGCTCGACGGGGAAGCCGCTCTGGTACTCGTCGATGAGGGCCGCGTCGACCGCGTCGATGCCGGCCCGCCAGTCGGCGTCCAGGCTCATTACGTCGGTTTGGGGGCGCGCGTACGTACGGGTTTCGGAGCCGGTTTGGTGGAGTCGGTCGGTTCGGGACCGATCGGTCGTCAGCGGGGACGATGGGGCCAGTCGTCAGCGGAAGGGTCAGTCGTCGACGGAAGCGTCAGTCGTCAGCGAGGGCTTCACCCGGCGTCGGCGCGAACGCGCGGGCGCTCTCTTCGAGCTGTGCCGTCGAGCAGCCGCCGACGGTCGCGGCCTGTTCCAGCGTCAGTGTGCGGGCGCGATACAGCGTGAGTGCGGTGGCGACGGATTTGGACGTCATCGGGTACAACCAACCACTAGATGGACGAACATATAACTCTGACGCCGATCTCAGCGTGTTGTGGAACACTAAAGAGACATAACAACCAACATCCACCAATAAATCTCACAGAACAACACATGCGTCAAATTTAAATATGTGAACAAGTACCACGGAACTGCCAAAAACGCCTCCAGATCGCGGCGTCGTCGCTCGCGCGCGCTTCGGGCGAGGACGGTGAGCCGGTTCGAGTCCGCGGTGAGTCGGTCCCGATCCCTCCCGACGTGTCGGTTCATCCTCTTCCCACCGTTCGGGAGTCGAGCGAGGGACTTTTCGTTCGAGGTCCCGAACGAGGCGTATGGCTCAGGCGACTCAGGAGTTCGGCGACTGGCCCCTCAAGCGGCTGATGACCGAGGTCTGTGGCTCCGGCCACAAGTCGGCCGACGACCTCACGCGCGCGCAGGCGACCGAGGCGTTCGAGCGGATCCTCGCGGACGAGCCCGACCCGACGACGCTCGGGGCGTTCTGGCTCGCGAACCGCTGGAAGCGGAACACGGCCGAGGAGTTGGGCGCCTACGTCGACGTGATGTGCGAGCGCGTCGAGTACGCGGAGCCCGACGCCGACCCCGTCGACTGCGGCGCCAACTACGACGGCAAGGGACGCTCCGCGATCCTCGGCGTCGCCGCCGGCGTCGTCGCGGCCGCCGCGGGCACCCCCGTCGTCGTCCACTCGGGAGACCGCGTTCCCACGCAGAAGCAGGACGCGTACAAGCACGTCCTCGACGAACTCGGGGTTCACACCGAGTTGACGCCCTCCGATTCCGCCGACATGGTCGACGAGACCGGGTTCGGCTTCTACTACCAGCCCGCGTTCAACCCCGCCATCGACGACCTGTTCGACCGACGCGACCAGATGGGCGTCCGCACGTTCGTCAACACGATCGAGACGCTGGCGAACCCGTCCGGGGCGTCGGTCCACCTCGGCTCCTTCTACCACCTCGCGTTCGCGAAGAAGGTGGTCGACACGTTCGTCGAGAGCGAGTTCCACGACCTCGACCGCGTCCTGATGTTCCAGGGGATGGAGGGGTACGACGACGTGCGCCCCGGCTACACCAAGGTCGCCGAGTGGGACGCGACGGGCGGCGAGGACGGCGACGGAGGAGACGCCGGCAGCGAGGGCGCCTCCTTCGACGACTTCGAGATCGAGACCGCGGAGTACGGGATGGACCTCGAAGAGGACGACCTCGCGGTCGACGACGTCGCGGTCGAGTCCGCCGAGATCACCGAGGCGGTGCTGACCGGCGAGCGCGACGGTCCCTTCGCCGACGCGGTCGCGGTCAACGCCGCGCTCCGCATCTACGCCCGCGAGGACGCCGACTCGATCGAGGAGGGCCTCGACGCGGCCCGCGAGGCCATCGACGACGGCTCCGCGCACGACGTCCTCGAAGCGCTCCGCGAGTTCTGACCGGCCCGACGCGTCGTTCGTCCGTCTTCGCCTCTCCCGTTTTTTCCGCACTCCCCCTCTCGTTTCCCCGCGCGCCCCGACATTCGTCGCCTCTCGCAACCGCCACGCTCTCCGCTTTCAGCCGCCAGATAGCCGGATCTGGGTCGAATTTGGGAGAGAATTCGGAAAGCCGTCTTGAGGCCGTAGCCCCAAGTGAACGTGTACCGAACATGATCCACGATACCGCTACCCACTATGCCGACGTGTGAGCACTGCGAGGCGCACGTCTCCGAACGATTCGCGCGGGTGTTCGCGGACGCCCGCGGCCGGATACACGCGTGTCCGAACTGCTCGGCGAACGCCGGAATCGCGGAGGTCGCGAAGGAACGCGCGCAAAACGTCTGAGTCCCGCTGACGGTCCCTTTTCGGCTCGTTCCACCGGTCTCTTTTTTCTGCGATTCCCAGCCCTAGCGCTCGGGCGCGGGCGGCATCGCGCGCTTGTGCGCGCTGCGTTCGTGGAGTTCGACCACGCGGTCGACGGCCTCCTCGGGGACGTCGAGCTCGCGGGCCGTCGCCGCGCGCGAGAGCCCGCCGTCGACGTGGACCGCGAGAATCGCGTCGACGGTGTCGTAGTCGAGTCCCATCTCGTCGGCGTCGGTCTGGCCCTCCCACATGCCCGCGGTCGGCACCTGCATCACCAGATCGCGGGGGACCCCGACGTGTGCGGCCAGCTGGCGCACCTGCTGTTTGTACAGGTTGCCGATGGGGTTGCAGTCGACCGCTTGGTCGCCGTACTTCGTGAAGTAGCCCGTCATCGCCTCGGCGCGGTTCCCGGTCCCCAGCACGACCCGGTTCTCGGCGTTGGCGACGAAGTAGTTCACCACCGCCCGAGTCCGGACGTAGACGTTGCCCGCCGCCGTGCGGTCGTCTTCGGCCTCCGGGAACGCCGCGAAGAACGACTCCGCGATCGGCTGGATCTCGATCACGTCGTACTCGATGCCGAGGTCGTGGGCGACGCGCTCGGCGTCGCTCATCACGTCAGGATCGTTCACCTCGGCGGGCATGGTGATCCCGTGAAGCCCGGCCTCGCCGAGCGCCTCGACGGCGAGGTACGCGGTCAGCGTCGAGTCGATCCCGCCGGAAAGTCCGAGGACGGCGCCGTCGGCGCCCGCGTCGTCGACGAGGTCGGCGATGAAGGAGACGATGCGCTCGCGGGCCGCCTCCAACTCCGGTTCCGAAAGGCGGAGATCGAGCGGGGGGTCGTCCGACAGCAACACCGACTGGTCCGAGGACTGGCTCATGGATGGAGTCTCGAACTGAGACGACTAATACCTCCCCCGTCGTCGCGGGGAACTGGACGCGCGTCGGGTTCTGTCCCCCCTCCGAGTCGACCGTCTCACGCGTTACCGACGAACGGGAGGCGACGGAACACCGGTATATAAAGGGAGACGGCGAGCGCAACGAACAGCCACACGACGTCCCGGAGTTGGGTGAACGGGTCCGGCGGTGAGAAGAGCGCGCCGCCGACGGTCGCAAGCACCGCGCTGGCGGCGAGCCAGCCGGCGATCCGGTCGACGCGGGGGACCGGCTCCGAACGCTCGCCGATCCGCGGGGCGAGGAGCGCGTACGCGACGAGCACCGGGACCGGAAACAGCGCCGCGCCGACGCTTAGAAGCGATCGACGGGGTTCGGAGACGCCGCGCGCGGCGGCGTCGCGCGACACGGCGGCGACGATCGCGACCGCGGACGCGAGGAGCGCGAGCCCGATCACGCCGGCGAGGAGAACGTTCGACGTGTCGGGACCGATCTGGAGGACAGTCACGTCCGTCTATCCGGTGAGTATTTATAAATATTCAGCGGCGGTGCCCGTCGATCGCTTATAAATATCCGTCCTCCTTGGCCAACAGCAACCCCTCCAGCGTCGCGTCGTTCGTCGGCGGCTCCCGGGCGACCGCCAGCGCCTCGTCGATCGGAACCGCTCGCGGAGAGAGGAACTCGTTGCTGTCGTGGTCGACGTCGACCGGCTCCAACCCCTCGGCGAAGACGTAGCCGCGCTCGTGGCGCAACACGCCCGTCGAACACCACACCTCCTGCAGCAGCGACGTCGAGGACGGCGCGAAACCGGTCTCCTCGGCGAGTTCGCGGGCGCCCGCCTCGGTGTACGACTCGCCGGACTCGACGATCCCCGCCGGGAGCTCCAGTTGGGTGTTCCGCACGGTCGGGCGGTACTGCTCGACGAACAGCACGCGGTCGTCGGCGACCGCGATCACGACCGTCGCGGGCGACAGCTCCGCCCAGTAGTACTTCTTCTCCGTCCCGTCGGGCTGCTCGACGCGGTCGTAGCCGCCCACGAACCACCCCTCGTCGTACTCGACGACGACCTCGCGGACCGGCCAC
>Ga0207772_100554_pt1 | contig 11518 bp, 15 predicted proteins | sample A23M3SouthBayCA_2_FD_187750 | JGI IMG/M metagenome (GOLD analysis project Ga0207772, IMG submission 187750) | Aerobic enrichment media microbial communities from Eden Landing Ponds, California, USA - A23 M3 (2) (SPAdes) | ecosystem: Environmental > Aquatic > Marine > Unclassified | place...
ACAGTAAAGAGTGTTTGGGTCACTCCGCCGGCGTCGCGACGAGATGCTCCTCGAGGTCGCGCGTCCAGTACGTCGCGAGACCACCCGGACTACAGCGGGCGCACAGCTGTATCGGGCCTTCGAGATGCCCCAGTTCGACACGGAAGCGCGTCAGCGCGGCGAGGGCGTCGACGACGAGCCCACAGCCGTCACAGGCAACGTGATCGCGCTCGTCGGGACCCGTTTCCGTCTGAATCGCGCAGTCGACACAGATCGGGTGGGTGACCCGCTCGTCCTGCCCCCAAGTGTGGGCTTCGCCAGTCTCGGTACCAGGGGGCGCGTCGCAGAACGCACAGCCGACGAGGGTTTGCTGCATCACTCGCCCTCCCCGTCGGCGTCGCGGCCGGCCGTCCAGCCACGGTGGAAGACGGCCAGCTGTATCGCCGAGTCGAACGTGGTGCCGCTCGGCTCGTGAACCAGAATCTGGTCTTCGGGAACCGGAGTGACGACATCCGCGTCGACGAGGTCGCTGACCAGGTTCTGGGCCGTCCTGTCGTCAACGTCCGCGGTCGCGACGCTCGCGGCGTCGCGGTCCTGGGCAAGCTGTTCTTTCTCGAACTGTTCGTAGTCGGCGCTCGTGTCGTCGTGCGGATCGGGACCAGGCATGGTGAGTCACGCAGCGCACGCTATTGCGCGCTGCACGCCTCCTGGCGCAGATAAACAGTCAGGGCCGACAGTATCAGTCAGGGCGCGGATCGCGGTAGCCGATGACGGCGACGTCGTCGATGAACAGGACGCCCTTCATGAAGTCGAGCTTGGTCAGGCTGTGCTGGTAGAGGTTATGTCGCCCGAGATAGTTCACCGGCACCACCAGACAGCCGAACTCGATCTTTGGCCGACCGTCCTTCTGGGTGCGGTACCCCTTCTGGAACTTGAGGAGGTCGTCGCTGACGTTCTTCCGCTCGCTCTTCTCCACCTCGATGGCGATGCGGGCGTCGGCGTCGTAGAGGTCGACGCTGTAGTTAAACCCTTGATGCGACCAGAGCTTGCAGTTCGGGTTGAAGCCACCTGCAGCAGCTCCCTCGTACTCGTACTGCGGGAGGCCGTCGGCGATCGCGGCATCGAACCCGCCGACCTCCGTGTGTTTCGTCGAATCGTCGAAGACGTCAGCGGGGATAGCCTCGACGGCTGCCCGAATCGACGCCAGTGCCTCGTCCGGAAACGTCTCGGACGAGGTCTGGGTGCGGCGCTCGCTTAGTTTGGTGACCTCCTCGACGACGACCATCCTACCTTCGAACTCATAAGAGGCGCACAAAAACCTTCGCGACGGGGAGGATTTACTCTGATACCGGGTGAGTGCTATCTGTCCGTTGATCGGTGGGGAATTCCTCGATAGGGGGTTCGGGTTGGGCGGGTGCCACGGTCGATATTCGGGCTCTTCTCTGTGTTAACCAACAGCGTTGTACCTCCTCGAAAGAGTGTTGGTTAAACAGTGCAGTTACAATCATGAGACGTAGTCGAGTTTGAGGGCTTTTCTCGAATATTTGGGGATGCAATCCACCGACGCCGTTTCTTCTCAGGAACTTCCTCTGAATCAGGTGTCTCACTTCCACACTTGGAAGTTACAACCATACTTCTAACTTGGTAGCTTTTAACTTCCAAACCCGTACTATAGGATGAAGACATGCAAGTGAACAGTGAAACAACGCTCTACAAGGCCCCTCGCACAGACCTCGGGCAGAATCAGGGGAAGTTCAGAATGCACACCAATTACCCTGGGCGACTCTTTCCGGATCACGACGACCACGGCTACGGGCCGCTAGCTCGCGTTGACGAAGCAATCCTGGATCCGGGCACGTTCGTTGGAATGCACCCCCATCAGAACGACGAGATCGTGTCGTACGTTCCGACCGGCGTGATGCGTCACCGTGACCGAGCAGGGAACGAGCTGAAAATGGATGCAGAGCACCTGATGGTAATGAACGCCGGGCGGGAGTTCTGGCACGAGGAGCAGACGCTCGCGGATGACCCGCAACTGCGACTCCTCCAGATATTCGTCCGACCGCACACGACCGATCTCGAACCGAACATCCAGCAGGGACCAGTTCCGGATCCGGTCACCAACGAGTGGCGACACCTCTTCGGTCCGGAAGGGTCCGACGCTCCGTTCTACGTGCGCAACGACGTCAACTTCTACGATATCCACCTCGACAACGGAGCGAGTGTCGAACTGCCTACCATACCCGACTGGGACACGTACTTCTACGTGTTCGACGGCGCAGTCGAGGCTAATGAGACGACCTTCGACCGGACGGAACAGGGATTGCGTGTCGGCACGGGAGATCTGACGGTCACCGCGCAGGAAGAGACACTGCTCGTTGCCTTCCTCATCAACCCTGCTGCACCGCTCACGTATCAAGGAACCATCGGCCGATAAACCGCTGGCATCGGTCTCCACTCAACACAAACGCAGATCACATCCAATGGTAACAGACACACAAGGAATCCATCATATCACGGGCATCGTTCGGGATGCCCAGCGAAATCTCGACTTCTACACGGGCGTCCTCGGACTCCGCCTCGTCAAACAGACGGTGAACTTCAACGAGATATTCACGCGCCACCTCTTCTATGGCGACGAAACCGGCACGCCCGGCACGAGCTTGACTTTCTTCCCGTATCCCGCAGAAGAAGAGGGACGCGTCGGACAGCCACAGATCACCACCGCTGCGCTCGTCATTCCGTCCGGGTCGATCGAGTACTGGAGTGATCGACTCACCGCCCACGACGTCACGTTTGACGGTCCGTTCGACCGGTTCGATGAGACCGTGCTCCGGTTCACCGACCCGGACGGAACGCACCTCGAACTCGTTACTGGCGACTCGTCGGTCGAACCGTGGCAGGATGGACCGATTCCGGCCCAGCACGCGATACGGGGTATCCACAGTGTGACGATCCGGTCGGTGAGCATCTACGTCACCGCAAGTGTTCTCGACACGCTGGGCTTCGAACTCGTAGCCCAAGAGGATGACCGGATTCGGTATCAGGCACCCGGGGACCGTGCAACCATCGTTGATCTCCTCGACCGCGACGGCGAGTTCGGCCGCGAAGGAGTCGGCTCGGTCCATCACGTAGCAGTACGTATTTCGGACGAAGAAGAGCTCTACGAGTGGCACGACCTGTTCCGAGACCGCGGCTACGACGTCTCACGAGTGCACGATAGACACTTCTTCCACTCGCTGTACGTCCGTGAGCCCGGCGGAATCCTGTTCGAACTTACGACGGAGGACCCGGGACTCACATTCGATGTCGATATCGACACGCTCGGACAGTCGCTGTACCTCCCTCCGTCACTCGAAGAGGACCGCGAGATGATCGAAGAGCAGCTCCAACCGCTCGAACTCCCACCAGCCATCAACTCTGACTGATGACTCGACCATTCCGTTCGTCTGAGTCGGATGATGACCCACATCAAGGACAAACAATCGAACCCGCTGGTGCACCCCCGCAAGCTGCCGACACAGCTGTGATTATGGTTCACGGTCGTGGCGCGACTGCTCGGAGCTTCTTGCCACTCATGGATGCATTCCTGCATCACGGTGTGCTGTATCTCGCACCACAGGCAGCTCGGAATACGTGGTATCCCCGGTCGGGCTACGCACCAATTGAAGCGAACGAACCGTGGTTTTCGTCTGCACTCGCCCGTGTGGAAGCGGCACTTGAAATGGCAACGACCGCTGACATTCCCGCCGAACGTGTGGTTCTCCTCGGGTTCTCCCAAGGCGCAGGAATTGTCAGCGAATTCGTTGCACGAAACCCCCGTCGCTACGGTGGCGTAGTTGCATTATCTGGGAGTCTACTCGGATCGGAAACGAGTCACGCGTACGACGGGACGATTGATGACACACCGGTCTTCGTTGGCTGTGGCAGCAACGATCCGCACGTTCCCGCTGAGCGTATTCACGAAACCGCATCCGTGTTCGCGGAACTCGGTGGAGACGTTACTGTTGAGCTCTATGACGGGCTGGGACACGAGATCTCCGACGATGAAATCCAGATGGTCAACACGTTCGTCGAAGAACTTGACTGAGAGGTCTACTCAGGACACCCAAGCTGTTCTGCTCCATGGGTAGCCATCCACTGTTCGAGCTCCCGAAAGGTCGGTTCGAGTGCTCCCAACAGTTCTGTCGCCTCGTATTCGACCCGTGGCGGAATCTCGTCGTACTGCGTGCGTTCGAGAAATCCCACTTCGACGAGTTCGTCGAGCCGTCGAGACAGCGTATTCGGGGAAATATCGAGGGCCTCTTGCAGTTCACCGAATCGAACCGATGAGCTATCACCGAGGAGAATTTCGCGAAGAATCGCCATCGTATGTGCCTTTCCCAGCAGTGAGAAGAGTTCGCTCCCATCGACCGTTTCACGTTGCTCTGATGGGGTTTTGGCTTTAGATTCACTCATATAACCTACTACGAGTTCGATAGTATTGTATGTTGTGGAAATCCTCCCTTCGTGACAATAATCATACCGTTCGGCACATTCCAATACTTCCACAGCCGGTAGTTCCTACTACACTTCTAACTTGGTAGCTTTTAACTTCTAAACCCGTAGTAAAGGGCACAGTGAGTACTGACAAACCCCACCAGAACTTGGCCATCATCGGCCACGTTGACCACGGCAAGAGTACGCTCGTAGGCCGACTCCTCTACGAGACGGGGAGCGTTCCCGAGCACGTCATCGAACAGCACCGAGAGGAAGCCGAGGAGAAGGGCAAGGGCGGCTTCGAGTTCGCCTACGTCATGGACAACCTCGCGGAGGAGCGAGAGCGAGGTGTCACCATCGACATCGCCCACCAGGAGTTCTCGACAGATACGTACGAATTTACCATCGTCGATACACCGGGACACCGAGACTTCGTCAAGAACATGATCACGGGCGCATCCCAAGCTGACCACGCCGTCCTCGTCGTCGCCGCCGACGACGGCGTCGCGCCCCAGACTCGGGAACACGTCTTTCTTGGCCGCACGCTCGGTATCAACGAACTCATCGTCGCCGTCAACAAGATGGATATCGTTGACTACGCTGCGGACACCTACAAGCAGGTCGTCTCCGACGTTGCGGACCTCCTCAAGCAGGTCCAATTTGACACGGATGACGCTTCCTTCATCCCGACATCTGCATTCGAGGGCGACAACGTCTCGGAGACTTCCGAGAACACACCATGGTACGACGGTGAGACGCTCCTTGAGGCCCTCAATAACCTCCCGGAGCCACAGCCGCCAACGGACGCGCCGCTGCGCCTCCCCATCCAGGACGTCTACACTATCTCCGGCATCGGAACGGTCCCAGTCGGCCGCATCGAGACCGGCGTTATGAGCACGGGTGACGAGGTTTCGTTCCAGCCGTCGGATGTGAGCGGCGAAGTGAAAACGATTGAGATGCATCACGAAGAGGTGCCCAAGGCAGAGCCCGGTGGTAATGTCGGATTCAACGTCCGTGGTATCGGCAAGGACGACATCCGTCGGGGCGACGTTGTCGGCCCTGCTGACAACCCGCCGAGCGTCGCTGAGACGTTCACAGCACAGATTGTCGTGATGCAACACCCCAGCGTCATCACCGCCGGCTATACCCCTGTTCTCCACGCTCACACAGCGCAGGTAGCAGGCACCATCGAATCCATCGACCAGAAAATCGATCCCTCGTCTGGCGAGGTTGCCGAGGAAAACCCGGACTTCATCCAGTCGGGTGACGCTGCGGTCGTGACGATCCGCCCGCAGAAGCCCCTCAGCATCGAGCCGTCCTCCGAGATCCCCGAACTCGGAAGTTTCGCCATCCGCGATATGGGTCAGACCATCGCCGCTGGGAAGGTCCTCGATATCAACGAGAGAGACTAAATCAATAATGACAACTGTTGATGGTCGGTGGGGGTCCCGCCGGCCTGAGCGCAGCATTGTTCACCGCAAAGAACGGGTTTGACACCGTCGTCTTCACTAATCGACAGTTGACCCGTATTTGTACGGAACTTGAGTCGCTACCCGCCAGATATTGTCAATCAGACAATAAATAATTAATTCTTAACAGGTAGTTCATAATACTGTTGAACCTCGAATAGCGACGGTGTTTGGAAGTCGGTTATTACACTTCCACATCCGGTAGCTGCTACTATACTCCTAACTTGGTAGCTTTTTACTTTCAGACCCATAGCTGAGAATCCAGTGATTGAGAACAAACTGTACGCAGACATGCACGGCTATTCAGCGGGGACGCTTCTATGAGCCTTTTCAGCACTGCACTTCACGGTGTGGAAGTACTGTTGGCCCTTGGGATGTTTGGTGCAGGAGGATCGAAAATAGGAGGTGTCGAGTCCCAGGTTACGGAGTTCCAGCGATACGGCTATCCACAGTGGTTCCGGCTGGCAACAGGTAGTATCGAACTGCTTGCAGGAGTCGTACTCGTAGCAGGACTCTTCGTAACACCCGTTTTGGCCTTGGTTGGAAGCCTACTCGTCGCCACAACGATGGCTGGAGCAGTTATCACACATATTCGGATGGAAGATTCTGCTGCGGACATTGCGCCGTCAGTAATTCTCCTAGCGTTAGCACTGATGGTGTGCGTATACCATCTGAGTTCTCTCTAACCCAGTTCGAACATCTACCCTACACCTATTCCTTTAGTGAGGATATTGAACAAACACTATTCAGCTGAGCCGGTCAAGGTTGTGACGAGGGAAGTTGGAGTTTGTGAACCGGTTTTACTGTGAAGAGACCTTGATCCGTTGTTTCACTGTCGCTGGCTGATCCGGAGGGCCTCGCCGTCGGCCGCGTGAGCTGGGTGATGAGCTCGTCACGAACGGACTCTCGAGGGACGGTGGTCTCGTGCCAGCCCAGCCGGGCGTCGAAGTGCCGCTTCTGGAACTGCTTGCCGATGTCGTCGCTGGCGACGTACTGCGTCCGCGTCGATCGTCCGACCTGCCGGGAGACGAAAACGGCGCCCACGGCCTCGTGCGTGAGCTCGACGAGAGTACACTCCACGAGCGCGACGACCGACGCGTGATCCCGGTCGGTCGGGACCGTCACCTCGAGGTTTGCCCACGGCGCGTGACCGTCAGGAGTACTTGCTGCGTGATGCGCTGCTCGTGTTTCGCTGCGTCGTTCCGAAACCATCGTCAATCGGGGGCACGTGATGTACCCCGCCACCCCCTCTCGGGGGCGACAGACACCACCGACACACACCCGCTGAACCTATGCGCTAAATCTGATAGATTACTGAATCCAAACTCTGGGTGACGGTCCCTCGGCCTGAGAGAGCCGGCGGCCTTCGCACATTGCATATCGCCTCTTTCTTTGGACGAAAACCGCGATATGCAAGACGATATCACGCCATCAAATCGGAGAAGAACATCGTCGGGCCGATTTGAGAGCGTAGAAGATACCTCGACGAGTTTCAGGATAATGCTGTGATTTCAGAAATTGCTCGACGGTGGGGTAACGAAAGTGATTTTGGTCGTATCTGGATTCTTGGGACCGCTGCTTCACCTGTGCTAAGTCTCTCGAGGTCATCCGATTCGACCCTTCTAATCGTGAAATACCCCCGATTCTATCAATTCCGGGCGTGTTAGCATCTGAGAATTGCTCGACGGGGGTTCAGAAGAATCTGATTCTAGTCCGAAGTATAATCATCGACATACTGAGGGGAGCGGATCAGCTGAAACCGTCCTAACTCACAAGCCTGGCTTGCTAAATTAGGGGATTGATGCAGAATGCTGCCGATGTTTGTTTCGCGCTTTCGATAGAGAAATTGCCGTTAATTAGGTGTACGTTCTTACCTACAACTACGCCGATATTGGACTTAAATGGGTAGGCGGACTACGCATTAATGGAGAAAGCGGTAGGGTCACCACAAGATGGCCAACCCAACTCTGCCTTTGGCCAAGCACCGGTATTCACTACTAAGGTCCGTAGCGACTCATCTGAAGGGGTTACTCTTCTGGAGTGTAGCGAGCTACGAAGACTTCGGGCTTCTCGTACATCAGGCGGAGTGATGTAGTGAAATCCGCAACTGCCTCTGGTGCCTTCTCCTCGTTTTCTCGGTAGTACGCATCGTACTCATCTGCCTGAATCAGATACCAGATCGCCCCTTCAGAGTCCTCGATACGGACCTCATGGTCGGGGACCTGGGTTTCATCGTCAGGGAATGGAGCATCGTCGTCGATAATGACCGAGAAAGGTTGGTGCTTCTCGACCTCAGACTGATCCGCTATTGGCTCGTCTGGGAGTGTTTCCGGTTCGAACCAAATGTCTGAGAGGTCCTCTTGGTCGTAGATAGGACGGTGTTCCAAGTGGGACTTCTCCTGGTCCCACAACTCCTCGGGCCGTTCGTAGTACTTGACCAGCGATTTTACGTAGTTCGGGAAGTATTCTACTCCTGGCCCTTCGAACCCCCAGTCCTTGCGATACCAAGGAACGATCTCGAACCCATTTGCCTCGTAGATTACAGCGTGTGATTCTCCAGTCAGCAGTGTTAGTGGAAGACCCTCTGGTTCGGGTGGCATTGTTCCTCAGTTCAGAGCACACATGTATGATAGCTCGCTTTCAAGAAGCAGTTTCACAAATACCTTCATACATATCCCACCTGAATCCCGTTCCATGTCCGATAAGGTAGACGAATTCGAGGACGCAGTCGAGGAGGAAACGGAACACGACATCTGGGTCGACCAGCACATGGGTGACGACATCGGCTGGTTTTTCGTCGATAGCGAACTGGAGTTTCAGGGAGAAACGTTCGACGCCGAGCTGGACTTCAACCTATCAGAGGAGGATATCTCAGTGCTCTATGCTGAGATAACAATCGACGATGAGGACGAACGAAAATCGATCCTCGAAGAAGAGACATCGCTGCTCGATGCCGGCGGAGACGATCTTCTATATGAGTACTATCCTGAGGAGAACGAGGTTCAGGATCTCGTCGACGGCCTACGCGAAGTCCACTCTGGCGTTTTCTACTGAATCAACTTTATGTGAAATCACAGCAAACTGCCGCCAATGGTGGATCTACGACTAACTCTTCCTGATCTCTCCGGTTTAGATGCGGCACTATACAAATTAGATTCTGAGGTAATCGATATCGTTCTCTCTGCTCAACGGGCGTTCCCCGAAGAGGAACTGAGGAAGGCACGAGTAGCCCAGAAAGTGGGCATGTCTCCTTCAACAATCTACACTCTCAACAACGCCTTCCAGCCGATCCAGTTGGACATCCCCGTCTCTACGATAGTCGATCTTGAGAACACACTGAATTCCGTACTGCAACAGATCGACTCCCCGAGCATCCAGGCGGACCTCGCCACAATCCAAATAACTCAACGAAAGGCGTCCACCTCTACACCATCCACCACATCTCCTGTAAATCCATCACATGAGATACCACCGGAAGAACGGATCCTCAATAAGACATCGTGGGAAGGCAGAGATTGGTATCAGGACCGTATCTGGGAGATTGCAGTGACGATTGTCGACCATATTTTTCTGAAGGCAAAACAGGCTGGAGAGTTGACGGATGCAACAGAGGATGAGATCGCTGTCGGGATGACTGCAGTTGCTTTCGTGATTGTATTTTTCTTGACTTCGGGGATGGTTGCACCGATCACCGCAGCGGGAGCTGCGGGAGGAATCACAAAGGTAGGAATCGGAGCATCAGAAGGTCGAGTTGAACGGAAAGGACTGGGTGAAGGTGACGACGAGTGAAGACGGGGGTACGGATTGAATTCTCGGAGATGGCGGAATCTGAGTAACGGCAAGACGCTTGGATTGGCCGATATCTGTCTCTTCTGTACTTAGCGATTCAACGCGATGGTCGATCCGCACTCTCTATTCAGCAGAGTCGCCAAACCAATCACAATCTAGGGTTCCACAAATTCGGGGAGTCTATGCTTTAGAATTGCTCAGTGGGGCCGGCAGACTCCTCCTCAACCTGCTCGTACATCTCATCCGGGAACGGAAGGCTGCCCCAGATCGAGTAGGGGCACTGGTCCTGGCCGATACAGTAGCGCTGCAGATCGTCGTTATCGCAGTTCATCGGCAACGGCGTGTCGCCGTCGATCGTGTTCGAGAACTCGTAGCGGACCTGGTATTCGGTCTCCTGCTCGTCGTACCACGGCCACCGGGAGAAAACGTCCTTGAGGTCCGCGACGATCTCATCGAGGCTGCTGTCCTGATACTGCGGCAGCCACATCACCATCCGCGCGAAGTTGTAGAGGTCCTTCCGGACGGGCTTCTTCTCGTGTAGCCGCTCCTCCATATTCGCCATACAGGGGAGTTCGAAGAGGTCCTCGATCTCGCGCACTTCGATCTGTTCGGCACCGGTGCCGGCTCGCCCGATTCGGTACGTATTGACGCGCCCGTCGCGATCGATCGTGACGGCCGAGTGGGACTCGTGGTCGGCCAGCGTCTTCGCAAGACTGCTTGGACTCGAGATCCAGTCTGTCACTGAGGATTCCCAGTCGTCCTCGGCGTCGTACGCCGTAACCGCTCGGTAGAGCTCTTTCGCCGTGTGGAATTCGCCCGTTTGCGCGACGTCGTCGGGCGCATCACTCAGGGCCCGCCGGAGGACGCGGATCGTCCGTTCCCCACGGTCCCAGTTCCGCCAGATTCGCTCGTGATGGCCGGTCTCGAGGAAGCGGTCGATCCGCTCCGTGATGGCCGACTCGTTCGTTGTCAGCCACGTCAGCTGCTCCTCCGAGAGTCCATCCTCCTGTACCCGAAGGAGCTTCTTGAACGCCCGCTCCGCGTAGTCCCGATACTTGCTGTCGAAATCACCGACCGGGACGTACAGCTTGTTGTCTTTGACTCGTGTCAGTATCTCTCCGCCATCGTCACTTCCTGTCGACGCCTCGCCCTCCCGAACGAGACATTTGCGTGAGGCTGCGGCCATCGGGATTTCGAGGTACAGGCCATCCCCGAACTCCGGCAACTCTGTGATGCCCGTACAGACCCGGCCGGGATGCGGCCCATCTTCGCCGGGCTCCTTACTGTACAGCACGTCGGCGATGTCCTGCTGGAGCCCCCCGTCACCGCGAGCACGGATGAGGGAGGCGAGATTGTTGACGTACAGCTCTCGGATGTCGTAGAGCACCTGGATGTTCCGGGGCGACGCGTGCTCGAACTTCGGGTGCTCTTTCACACAGATCGCACTCAGCGTCGCGAGCACGGCGAGCGTCCCCGGCTCGTCGACGAACGGCTCCACGGAGGCATCGGTACGAACCTGCTCTTTGAACGCCGCTGTCCCGAACCGCTCGATGTCGTTCACGAGGTCCTCGGGTTGGTCCTCGCCGTCGACGACGTATCGATTGTAGCCACGCGTAAACAGCTGGTTGATACGGGTCTCACCGTACTCCAGCGGGAGTGCTGCAACTCGATACGCCATGTCCTCGTCGTCGGTAGGCGTACTGGGGCTCATTCGTCGATCACCTCGGGTGTCGCCGACCGAACGTCGAACGCCGGGCTCTCGATGGGTTGAACGATGCTACAAACGTCGGCGTGAAGTGAGT
>Ga0207772_100556_pt1 | contig 11515 bp, 8 predicted proteins | sample A23M3SouthBayCA_2_FD_187750 | JGI IMG/M metagenome (GOLD analysis project Ga0207772, IMG submission 187750) | Aerobic enrichment media microbial communities from Eden Landing Ponds, California, USA - A23 M3 (2) (SPAdes) | ecosystem: Environmental > Aquatic > Marine > Unclassified | place...
CCCCCGGAGCGCGTGACGACCGACCGGGCGTTCCTGATCGGCGACGCCGCCGCGCAGACGAAGCCGTTCACCGGCGGCGGAATTCTCTACGGGATGACCGCGGCCGACGTGGCGGCCGAGGCGATCGACCCGCGGGACCCGGCGACGCTCGCCGACTACGAGTCGAGGTGGCGCGACGCGATCGGCACCGAAATTCGGCTCGGCTCGGCGATCCGTCGCTGTTACTCCCTGCCCGAGCCGATCCAGCGGGCCGGGCTGTGGGCGCTGTCGGGCGAGATCGGCGTCCACATGGACCGGCCGAGTTCCTTCTTCTCGCCGGCGCATCTCAAGAAGCTGTTCTCGCGGAGCGACCCCGGCGACGCACCGCGGTAGTCGGCGTCGGCGCGGTAGTCGGCGTTGACGAAGGAGTTACTCGTCGACGACTTCCGCGAACGACACGTTCTCGCGGACGCTCGTGATCTCGACCGTCGGCTCGTCGCCCGGCTCGGAGTCCGGGACGATGACGACGTATCCCCGCTCGATCTTCGCGATCCCGTCGCCCTTGTCGCCGAGCGTCTCGATCGTCACCTCTCGCACGTCGCCCTCGGAGACCGGGGGACCCGACGCCCCGTCGTTGCTTGACGGGCGCGCCGTCGACGTCGAGGCCCCGCCGTCCCCGTTGCTGGCGACGGGTCGGTCCGCGGCACCGTCGGTCGCGACGGTCGCACCGCCGTCCCCCTCGCGTTTGATCAGGGCGACGCGGTACGACTCGCCCGCTTCCACCGTGCCGTGTTCGATCTCCGTGGCGGGAATCGTGACGACGTGTTCGTCGCCGCGCTCCTCGATAGTTCCGGTAAAGAGGCATTTCAGCGAATCCGTGAGTTCGACCATGCGTGTGCTTGTGAACACGCGAATGAAAAACTCCCTATTTACGCGGGAGACGAAACGCGCGGTTCGCGCCGTCGCGAACCTCCTCTCCGGAGGAACATAAACATTTACCCTGTTCCGAATGAACCGAGTGCTATGAGCCGAAACTACGAGTCGCTCCACGACCCGAACGCGGAGTACACGATGCGAGAGCTCTCCGCCGAGACGATGGGGACCACGGGGACGCGAGGCGGCGGCCGCGACGTCGAGATCACGGACGTGCAGACGACGATGGTCGACGGGAACTTCCCGTGGACGCTGGTCCGGGTGTACACCGACGCCGGCGTCGTGGGGACCGGCGAGGCGTACTGGGGCGCGGGCGTGCCGGAGATCATCGAGCGCATGAAGCCGTTCGTCGTCGGCGAGAACCCGCTCGACATCGACCGCCTCTACGAGCACCTCATCCAGAAGATGTCGGGCGAGGGCTCCGTCGAGGGCGTCACCGTCACCGCCATCTCCGGGATCGAGGTCGCGCTCCACGACGTCGCCGGCAAGATCCTCGACGTGCCCGCCTACCAGCTTCTCGGCGGGAAGTACCGCGACAAGATGCGCGTCTACTGCGACTGCCACACCGAGGAGGAGGCGGACCCCGAGGCGTGCGCCGACGAGGCGGAGCGCGTCGTCGACGAACTCGGCTACGACGCCCTGAAGTTCGACCTCGACGTGCCGTCCGGTCACGAGAAGGACCGCGCGAACCGCCACCTTCGCCCCGGCGAGATCCGCCACAAGGCGGAGATCGTCGAGAAGGTCACCGAGCGCGTGAAGGACAAGGCCGACGTGGCCTTCGACTGCCACTGGACGTTCTCGGGCGGCTCCGCGCAGCGCCTCGCGGACGCCATCGAGGAGTACGACGTGTGGTGGCTCGAAGACCCCGTTCCGCCGGAGAACCTCGACGTGCAGGAGGAAGTGACGAAGAACACGATCACGCCGATCACGGTCGGCGAGAACCGCTACCGCGTCACCGAGCAGCGCCGCCTCATCGAGAACCAGGCGGTCGACATCATCGCGCCCGACCTGCCGAAGGTCGGCGGGATGCGCGAGACCCGCAAGATCGCGGACGTGGCGAACCAGTACTACGTCCCGGTCGCGATGCACAACGTCGCCTCCCCGATCGCGACGATGGCGGCGGCCCACGTGGGCACCTCCATCCCGAACTCGCTCGCGATCGAGTACCACTCCTACGAGCTCGGCTGGTGGGAGGACCTCGTCGAGGAGGACGTCATCGAGGACGGCTACATCGAGGTGCCGGAGAAGCCGGGTATCGGCCTCACGCTCGACATGGACACCGTCGAGGAGCACATGGTCGAGGGCGAGACGCTGTTCGACGAGGCGTAAGCCTCGTCGTGCTCGATCGACTTCATTTATAAGCGGTCGTCGCCGTCGATGCGGTTCTTTTAAATATCATTTCGTCGCCGACCACGGAAACGTTCAATTCGCCAGCGGGCGTAACTGGGCGTATGGACCTGACAGCCGCGGGAACGACTTCGCGTCGCGATCGAACCGAGGTGACGGGCGCCCGCCCCTGAGGTCGTCGGCGTCGACATCAGCGGCCGCCACGAGGAGGCAGGCGGGTACCTGATGGTCGCGGCCGCGGTCCACGCGCGCATCGACTCGGCGCGGATCCGGACGGTCGAGGGGATGGGGTTCGCCGCCGCGCGCGAGGGGCCGACGCTCGACGCGACCGTCGCGCTCACCGCCGAGGCGGTCGGAAACCTCCCGGAACCGCCCGAAGGGCCGATCGTCGCGGAGGGCGGGGAGTTCTACGAGGAGCCCGCCGATCGGGTGGGGTTGAGCTTCCGACCCGAGTTTAAATACGTCGAGAGCATAGGGGAACGCGAAACAGTGCAGGCAGCACATCACGCCGCGTACGCCGCCCGCGACCTCCTGTTATGATCGGGAGCGCCGAGGGTGCGACATGACCGGGAGCGAGGGAACGGCCATCGACACCGAGCCGACCGCCGCCGAGAAGCGCGCGGTCGTCGCCAAGCGCGTCGAGTCGGGATCGGCGGACCTGACCGAGATCACGCAGCTCGCGGCCGCCGCGGGCTACGACGTGGTCGGCGAACTCACCCAGACCCGCACCGAGGACGCCGCGTTCATGTTCGGGAAGGGGAAGGTCGCGGAGCTTCGCGACCTGGTCCGCCGGACCGACGCGACCGCCGTCATCATCGACAACGACGTGGGGCCGTACCAGACGTTCAACATCGGGGGCGAACTCCCCGAGGGCGTCGAGGTGATCGACCGGTTCACGCTCATCCTCGAGATATTCGGCCAGCGCGCCAACACCCGGAAGGCGCAGCTTCAAGTCGAACTGGCGGAGCTCCGTTATGAGCTCCCGCGCGCCGAGGCGAAGGCGAGCCTCGCGAAGCGCGACGAGCGCCCGGGGTTCATGGGGCTCGGCGAGTACGACGAGAGCGTCGAGCGAGACATCAAACGCCAGATCTCCGAGATCCGGGACGAACTGGAGTCGATCGCGGAAAAGGAGGAGGCGCGCCGCGAGCAGCGCCGCGACTCCGGCTTCGATCTGGTCGCGCTGGCGGGCTACACCAACGCCGGCAAGTCGACGCTGATGCGCCGGCTCGCGGCGGAGATCGACGTCGACGAGAACGCCGAGCGCCATCCGGACCTCGACACGACCGCCGAGTCGCAGGACATGCTGTTCACGACGCTCGGCACCACCACCCGCCGGGCCGAGATGGAAAAGCGCGACGTCCTCCTCACCGACACGGTCGGGTTCATCGCGGACCTCCCCCACTGGCTGGTGGAGTCGTTCGAGTCGACGCTCGACTCCGTCTACCGCGCCGACCTCGTGCTGCTCGTCGTCGACGCCAGCGAGCCCGTCGAGGAGATGCGCGAGAAGCTCGTCACGAGCCACGACACCCTCTACGAGCGCAACGAGGCCCCGATCGTCACCGTGTTCAACAAGGTCGACCGGCTGGCGCCGGGCGAGCTGGCGGACAAGCGCGCCGCGCTCTCCGGGGTCGCCCCGGATCCGGTCGCCGTCTCGGCGAAGACGGGCGCGGGCGTCGCGGAGCTCCGCGACCGCGTCGAGGAAGAGCTGCCCGACTGGGAGCGCGAGCGGCTCGTCCTCCCTCTCTCAGACGACGCGATGAGCCTCGTCTCGTGGGTCCACGACCACGGCCACGTCGAGGCGGAGACGTACGCGGACGACCAGGTCACGCTCGACTTCGAGGCGAAGCCGTCGATCGTCGCCCGCGCCCGGTCGAAGGCGGCCGGGCTCGCGCCCGCGGAGTCGACGTAGCCGGCCGGCTCTCCCCGTAGGCGGCCGGCGCTACCCCCTCCCCGACCGCGCTCGCGTGCCGCGATCGCGGACAAAGTATACATTCCTTCGATTGCGAAGTGGTATCATGGATTACGCCGGAGTCGACGGCCGGCGGACGGACGAGACCGCCGACGGCGACGACGTCGTCGAGCCGCCAGCCGCGTTCAGCGACCGGGCCGTCGCGAACGACCCGGAGATATACGAGGCCTTCGCCGAGGAGGGACCCGAGGCGTGGCGCCGCGCAGCCGACCTGCTCGACTGGGAGACGGACTACGATCGGGTGCTGGACGACAGCGACCCGCCGTTTTACGAGTGGTTCCCGGACGGACGGCTCAACGCGTCGACCAACTGTATCGACCGCCACCTCGACGAGCGGCGGAACCAACTCGCGATACGGTGGTTCGGGAAGCGCGGGGAGCGCCGGTCGTACACCTACCTCGACCTCCACCGCGAGGTGAACGCGCTCGCTGCCGGGCTCCGCGACTTGGGCGTCGAGGAGGACGACGTGGTGACGCTGTACCTCCCGATGATCCCGGAGCTACCGATCGCGATGCTGGCGTGTGCTCGGATCGGCGCGCCCCACAACGTCGTCTTCGCGGGGCTGTCGGCGGAGGCGCTCGCGACCCGGATCGACGCCGCCGACTCGGAGTTCCTCGTCACGTGTGACGGCTACTACCGCCGGGAGGACGCGTTCAACCAGAAGTCGAAGGCGGACAACGCTCAGCTTCGGGCCGACGCCGACCTCTCGGCGACAGTGGTCGTCGACCGCCTCGGCGACGCGCTCGACGTGCCGCTCGGCGACGACGAACACGAGTACGAGGCGATCGTAGACGCACACGACGGAGACACCGTCGAGCCGGTCGCGCGCGACGCCACCGACCTCCTGTTCGTGATGTACACCTCCGGGACCACGGGGCGCCCCAAGGGCGTCGAGCACGCGACCGGGGGATACCTCTCGCACGTCGCGTGGACGACCCGGAACGTGCTCGACGTGCGCCCGGGCGACACCTACTGGTGCGCCGCCGACATCGGTTGGATCACGGGCCACTCCTACGGCGTGTACGGCCCCCTCTCCGTGGGAACCACGACCGTGCTCTACGAGGGATCGCCCGACTACCCCGACCGCGACCGCGTGTGGGATCTGATCGAGCGCAACGCCGTCAGCGTCTTCTACACCTCGCCGACCGCGATTCGCTCCTTTATGAAGTGGGGCGCGGAGTACCCCGACGCGCACGACCTGTCGTCGATCCGCCTGCTGGGGACCGTCGGCGAGTCGATCACGCCGAAGGCGTGGCGCTGGTACCGCGAGCACGTCGGGGACGGGGAGGCGCCGATCGTCGACACGTGGTGGCAGACCGAGACGGGCGCCATCTCCCTCGCGACGCTGCCGGGGGTCACCCCGATGAAGCCCGGGAAGGTCGGGCCGTCGCTGCCGGGGATCGACGCGCGCGTCGTCGACGAGGACGGCGAGCCGGTCGACCCCGGCGAACCGGGGTATCTCACCATCGCCGCCCCGTGGCCCGGCATGCTCCGCGGGCTCCGCGAGGGCGACGAGCGGTATCGCCGGGAGTACTGGCTGGACGGCGACGACGGGTGGCGGTACCGCACCGGCGACGGCGCCACCGTCGACGAGGACGGTTACGTCACGATCCTCGGTCGCGTCGACGACGTGATCAACGTCCGGACGCACCGGTTCAATACCGCCGAACTGGAGTCCGCCATCGTCGGGGGTGACGGCGTCACCGAGGCCGCGGTCGTCGGCGACGGCGACGGGCGGATCGTCGCGTACGTGACGACCCGAGGCGACGTGGACCCCGACGAGTCCCTCCGCGAGGCGATCGGCGAGCGGCTGGCGCAGGCGGTCGGCGACGTGGCTCGGCCCGACCGAGTCGTCTTCACGCCCGACCTGCCGAAGACCCGCTCGGGAAAGATCATGCGTCGCCTGCTGGAGGACATCGCCCGCGGAGACGAGTTCGGCGACGTGAGCGCCCTGCGAAACCCCGAGGTCGTCGGCGAGATCGAGTCGGCGGTTCGCGAAACGTAACCGATACGCGGTTCGTTTACAAAATTTGGGAACGTCACTCGGTTTCGTATCGCTCCGGACCGTCGGACGCCACGCGAGCCAGTTTCGTCTCGCGCTCCACGCGCGGGAGCGAGTCGGCTGTGGGATCGCGTGACGTGGAGCGTCGCCGAAGCGGCCTGCGTCGTCGATCCAGGTGGGATCTGAACTCCGTCACTGGACGGTCAGCCGGTAGTCGACGGCTACTCACTGGACAGGCCGTCGGTAGTCGATTGGTAGGGGACAATCGATCGCGTGTGTGTGACACGATGACGACTGGCGATCGGTCACGACTGACGGTCGGTGATGATTGACGATCGATAACGTAGGTTTCGTGTTTAGATGGAAACCCGAAAAGGATAGACGGTTAGTTCGGAGTTTCACGCCGAACGACGAGGGGTGAGGACGGAACTAGTCAAAACACTCGATCTGTACGCCTGGTAGGGGGAAACATTTATTTCGTGTTTCTGAGTAAACCCGAAACAAATGGTCGACGGACTGGACGCCGCGGAGTACGACGCGCTCGTGACCGCGGCGGAGACGTACCGCGCCGCGCTGGTCGTCCGCCTCGGCGGCGAGGCCGGACTGCGGACCGGTGAGATCACCCGTGTCGCCCCTCGACACCTCCGCGAGCCGGAGAGTGGCGTGGACCTCGCGATCCTCGCGGTCCCGACCGACGACGCTGCGGGGGCGACCGAAACCGACGGCGACCCCGAGACGGACGCCGCGGCGGGGGACCGAGACGGGATCGACCGCGAGACGGCGATACCGGCGTCGCTGGCGGCGGAACTGCGGCGGTACGCCGAGAGCGCCTCTCTCGGCGAGTCGGAGCCGTTCGTCGACGTGTCGCCCCGTCGCGTCCAGATGATCGTGCGCGAGACCGCGGAGCGCGCGGCGGCGCGGACAGACGGCCTCGTCGCCCCCGACGTGACGCCCCGAGACCTCCGCCGGACGTTCGCGCGGCGGCTCCTCGTCGACCGCGGCGTGGACCCTCACGCCGTCCGCGAAGCTGGCGGATGGGAGACGCTGGCGACGCTCGACGGCTACCTCGGACCGCTCGACGGGGAGGCGATCGCCGAGGCCGTCGCCGAGGAGAGGGCCGGGCCCGAAGACGGTCCGGCGGCGAGGTCGGCGCCGACCGCTCTCGGTGGGTTTGAAGCGCTCGCGGCCGGCGACGACCGGGCGACCCCCCTCGCGGCGGTCCCCGAGGGCGTGATCGAGTCCGACCGCTGGGCCGAGGCGTGGGTCGTCCGCAGGCTGGGGGACCGCGACAGCGTCGAGATCGCTGGCGCGGCCGGCGTCGACCGGGAGACGCTCGTCGACCGCGGCGTCGACGGCGACGGCCCGTGGCGCGACGCGGTCGCGGAGGGGGAGCCGGTCGCGACCGAGGGACTTCCCGCGACCGCGGGGCAACCGGTGATAGCGGTTCCGCTTCGATACCGCGACGTGACGCACGGCGCGCTGTGCGTCGTCGCCGGCGGGGAGTCGTCCACCTCGCCCGTCCCGCCCGTTTCGTCGGTCGAGCGCCGGGAGATAGCGGCGCTCGGTCGGTGTCTCGGATGGGCGGTGACCGCGAGACGCTGGCGCGATCTGCTCCACTCCGACGCGGTGACCGAGGTGGAGCTCCACACCGGCGACGAGGGGGCGTTTCTCGCCAGCGCGAGCGCGGCGCTCGGCTGTCGGATCGAGTTGGCCTCGACCGTGGCGGTCGACGACGACGCCTCTCGCTTCTACCTCTCGGTCGAGGGGGCGCGCCCGCAGGCGCTGGCCGACGCGGTCGCTGGCGCACCCGGAGTCTCGGACCTCCGCGTGATCGAGACCCGCGAGGACGGCTGCGACGTGTCCGCGCGCGTGGAAGGGGGATCCGCGGTCCGAACGCTCACGGAGCACGGCGCGACCGTCCGCGACGCGACCGCGGAGGACGGACGGGTCCGGGTCGTCGCGGAACTGCCGGAGGGCGCCGACGTCCGCCCCGTCGCCGACGGGTTTCGGGCCGCCTTCGCCGACGCGCGACTCGCGAGCAAGGAGTCGGTGCCGCGGTCGCCCCGGAGCGAGGACTCGCTGCGGGAGGGGGTCGCCGACCGGTTCACCGACCGGCAGTGGGCGGCGCTGTCGGCCGCGTACCACGGCGGGTACTTCGACTGGCCGCGGGGAAGCACCGCCGAGGAGGTCGCCGACGCCATGGACGTCTCCTCGCCGACGTTCCACAACCACCTCCGGAAGGCCCAACGCGGGCTGCTCGACGAACTCTTCGAGGACGGGCGACGGGCCCGGCGCGCCGGTCGGGAGTGAGCCGGTCCCAGGCGATCGGGACGCCCCGAATCGCGCGCGTATCTATCACGATTTTTCGTATTTAGCGCCAGCGTTTATATAGTGAGATCGGTTGTGTATGCCCGTACCATGACAGAGGGAGACGGTCAACTGGAAGCGAGACTCGCAGAGCAGGAGGTGTTCGAGCCGCCGGAGTCGTTCGTCGAACAGGCGAACGTGTCGGATCCCGGCATCTACGACGAGTTCGAGGAGAACTGGCCGGGGTGCTGGGAGGCGGCCGCCGATCTGCTCGACTGGGAGACGGACTACGATCAGGTGCTGGACGACAGCAACCCTCCCTTCTACGAGTGGTTCACGGGCGGTGAGTTGAACGCGTCGGCCAACTGTCTCGACCGACACCTGGACGAGCGCGGCGACGAGGCCGCGATCGAGTGGGTCGGCGAGCCGGTCGACGAGGACGACCGCACGTACACGTACGAGGAGCTTCACCGCGAGGTGAACGAGTTCGCGGCCGCGCTCCGCGAGCAGGGCGTCGAGGAGGACGACCGCACGTACACGTACGAGGAGCTTCACCGCGAGGTGAACGAGTTCGCGGCCGCGCTCCGCGAGCAGGGCGTCGAGGAGGACGACGTCGTGACGATGTACATGCCGATGATCCCGGAGCTACCGATCGCGATGCTGGCGTGCGCCCGGATCGGCGCGCCCCACAGCGTCGTCTTCGCCGGGTTCTCGGCGGACGCGCTGGCGACCCGGATGAACTCCGCGGACTCGGAGTACCTCGTCACCTGCGACGGCTACTACCGCCGCGGCGACCCCCTCGACCACCTCGACAAGGCGAACGAGGGGCTCTCCGGCGTCGAGCACGAGACGACCACGGTCGTCGTCGACCGGCTCGGACCGAACGGCGACGACTTCGGCCACGACCTCGGTGACGACCAGATCGACTACGGCGACCTCGTCGCGGAACACGAGGGCGCCGAGGTCGAGCCGGTCACCCGCGACGCCGAGGACATGCTGTTCCTGATGTACACCTCCGGGACGACGGGGGAGCCGAAGGGGGTGAAACACACCACCGGCGGCTACCTCTCGTGGGTGTCGTGGACCTCGCAGTCCGTCCTCGACATCAAGCCGGATGACACGTACTTCTGTTCGGCCGACATCGGCTGGATCACGGGCCACTCGTACATCGTCTACGGACCGCTCGCGCTCGGGACGACGACGATGATGTACGAGGGGACCCCCGACCACCCCGAACAGGACCGCCTCTGGGAGATCGTCGAGGAGTACGAGGCGACCCAGCTGTACACGGCGCCCACGGCGATCCGCGCGTTCATGAAGTGGGGCGCGGAGTACCCGGACCGCCACGACCTCTCCTCGCTCCGGCTGCTCGGCACGGTCGGCGAGCCGATCAACCCGCGGGCGTGGAAGTGGTACTACCAGCACATCGGCGACGAGGAGTGCCCCATCGTCGACACGTGGTGGCAGACCGAGACCGGCGGGATGATGATCACGACCCTGCCCGGGATCAAGGACATGAAGCCGGGCGCCGCGGGGCCGCCGCTGCCGGGGCTCGACGTACAGATCCTCGACACGCTCGGCGACGAGGTCGAACCCGGGAAGGCCGGCTATCTCACCGTACAGAAGCCGTGGCCCGGCATGCTCCGGACGCTGTACAACAACGACGAGCGGTACATCGAGGAGTACTGGGCGGAGTACTCCGACACGGACAGCGACGACCCCGAGGACTGGGTGTACTTCCCGGAGGACGGGGCGAAGATCGACGAGGACGGCTACATCACCGTCCTCGGCCGCGTGGACGACGTGCTCAACGTCTCCGGTCACCGGCTGGGCACGATGGAGATCGAGTCCGCCATCGTCGGCGTCGAGGGCGTCGCCGAAGCCGCCGTCGTCGGCGGCGACCACGACATCAAAGGCGAGGCCGTCTACGCGTACGTGACGACCGAAGACGGGTACGAGGGCAACGACGAGCTCCGCGACGCGATCGTCAAGGGCGTCGAGGACGCTATCGGCCCGATCGCTCGGCCCGAACAGGTCGTGTTCACTCCCGATCTGCCGAAGACGCGCTCGGGGAAGATCATGCGCCGCCTGTTGGAAAACATCGCCGACGGCAAGGAGCTCGGTAACACGAGCACGCTCCGGAATCCCGAGATCGTCGAGGAGATCCAGCAGAAGGCGAAAGGCGAGTAGCCGACCGGCGGCCCCGTTTTCGACACTATCCCGGGATCCGACGACGTCGACGCGCGAACAAACATCACGATCGAATCAGACAAACGACGAACGACGACACGCTACCACGACACACAGCGATACATGACAGATAATAGCATGCACGACTCCGGCGAGGCGGACGCCGACGGCGGCCGCGCTACGGACGGCGCGGTCACCGATGGTGGCCGCGCAACTGACGACGCGGCGACGGATGGTGGCCGCGCAACTGACGACGCGGCCACCGACGGCGGCGTCGCCACGGGCGCGGCACAGGCGCACAGCGACACCGACTATCTCGGAGCGGAGGTGAACATCCTGAACCCGAGCACGCCGTACATGCGGGATCACCTCCGCATCGTCTGGACCGGGTTCGCCATCTGGGTCCTCGCGGTGTGGGGACCGGTGACGCTGACGCGGCTCGCGCCCGGCCCGATGACGACTCAGATGCCGATCTTAGGCTTCCCGCTCCACTACTTCCTCGTCGCGTTCGGAGCGCCGACCAGCGCGCTGATCCTCTCGTTCTGGTACTCGCGCAAGCGGGACGCGCTCGACGAGAAGTACGGCATCGATCACGCTACCGTCTCGGCGACCGGGAGCGGCGCTGACGTCGCGGCGGCCGACGGAGGGGCCGAGGAATGACGGGGAGCTCGCTCCTGTTGCAGAGCGACCTCCTTCCGGAGGCCCTCGACATCTCGTTCAAGCTGGCGCCGTCGATCCTCGTGCTCGGGATGTTGGGGCTGTTCCTCACGATCGGCTTCGTCTTCCGC
>Ga0207772_100559_pt1 | contig 11454 bp, 9 predicted proteins | sample A23M3SouthBayCA_2_FD_187750 | JGI IMG/M metagenome (GOLD analysis project Ga0207772, IMG submission 187750) | Aerobic enrichment media microbial communities from Eden Landing Ponds, California, USA - A23 M3 (2) (SPAdes) | ecosystem: Environmental > Aquatic > Marine > Unclassified | place...
CTGATCCCGGACGACGAGTCCGGCGACGCCCCCGAGTTCGATCACCCCCGCGAACTCAACGTCATCGACCCCGCCTGCGGCAGCGGCCACTTCCTTTTATATGCGTTCGACATTCTCGAACGCATCTGGTGGGCTGAGACCGATCTCGATCGCGCGGAAATCCCCGCAAAGGTGCTCGAACACAACCTCTACGGCGTCGACATCGATCTGCGCTCGTGTCAACTCTCCGCGTTCAATCTCTACTTAAAAGCGCGAACGCGTGCCGAGGCGGAAGCGAACGACGACTTCGAGATGCCGAACGTCGGGATCGTCTGCGCGGACGCGTCGATCGCCGAAGTGGAGGAGGGCGCCGAGGTGCTCGACGAGATCACCGGCGAGGGGTCGGACCTGCGGGAGGCGCTCGACGACGTGATCGAGACGTTCCAGCACACCGAGGCGCTCGGGAGTCTCCTCGACGTGAGCGGGACGCTCGACGACGCGTTCGATGCCGGCAAGACGCAAGCGGAACTCACCGATTACAACGGCGGCAACCACCAATCGCTCAACTCTTTTTTAAAGGCGCTCCGCCGCGCCGTCGAGGAGCAGACGAGCGACTCGTTCGGCGAGCAGAACCTCCGGAGTTTCTTGCACCTGCTGGTGGTGCTGACGCAGGAGTACGATACGGCGTTGATGAACCCGCCGTACGGTTCCGGTGGGCGAATGCCGGACAATGTGCAGGAGTATGTCAAAGAGAACTACGACTACACGACTGAATACTACATCAACTTCTTCGAAGCCTGTGACAGACTTGCTACGGCAAACGGCCGCACAGGTATGCTCGTTCCGTGGTCGTTCATGTTCAACAAGTCATTCCAGGACTTCCGTGCAGATTTCGTTGGTAGTCGTGGGGCCTTTGACTTCTTCTCCGAGTTCGGCTACGACATCCTCGACAATGCAACGGTCGGTACTGTCGGGACTGTTGTTCGGTCGGATTCCGAGAGCGGGCAGAATGGAACGTTCATTCGACTACCTGATGTCGAGAAGGGTGAAAAAGAGCAAAAGTTCCTTAATTCGGCTTTTAATCGCGCTGAGAGTAATGTTCACCGACTCTATCATCGAGAACTTTCCGAATTCGATATGGTTCCAGGAACTCCTCTTTCGTACTGGGTACCTACCGAGCTTCGGAAGCTCTACCAGTCAGAGACCGTTCTTGATGCCGACAACGCGGGTATTGACAATCGTGAGACATACGGCGTTATCAAGCAGGGCCTCGCAACGGCGGATGATTCACGATTTGTACGTAACTTCTGGGAGGCATCTGATGCCGACACTTGGCCACCCTTCGCGAAAGGTGGTGCCGATGCATGGGTTCTACCGCGCATCAAGAACACGGTTCTCTGGGAAAACAATGGCACCGAAATACAACGTTACTGGGGATCGCGTCCTCAGAACACACAATTCTATTTCAACGAGTCGTTAACATATACCGTCGCGAAACGTAGTGGTCGACGTTTCGGCTATCTACACGACTCCTCAGTATTTGGCCACAAAGGCTCGGTATTGATTCCGGACCGAGCTATCTGGAACGCTCTCTCGTACACAAACAGCCATCTCTTCACGTATTTAATGCTCACCCAGACTTCAGAGCGGATGTGGGAGGTCGGGTTCGTCTCCAAGGTCCCTTGGCGAGAAGAACTCAAAGAAATTGATGCCCTTGCAGACCTCTCGCGTGAGGCAGTGGGCCATCTCGTATCGAAGCGCCAGTATGATTTCGTCTCGCCGCATTACAATGGTCCTGCGCTTCTCGACGTGCTGGGCGTCGACGACCCACTCCCCCTGTATGAGCATCCCCACCGCGAACTGCGCGAAGAACTTGCACTTGACGAACCCGAAGAGACCGTTTCACGGTCCGAATCGTTCGAAGAGATCGGCACTTCGGTAGCGCGACATCTCGAACGAGTCGAGAAAAATCTCCAGTCGTGCGCTGATGCTATTGACGAAGCGGTTTTTGACTGCTTCGACATCACCGACGAGCAACGTGAGACCATTCTCCAAGAGATCGCACTTCGGACAATCGAGGATCCCCGCGAACAGGAGGAGTACGATCCCGACTCGATAACCGAACCCTCCGAGGAGTTCCCCGAACAGGTCAAAGACCTGCTCCTCCATTTCGCGCTCCGGGCCGTCAGCGAGAGCGACGACGGCATCGTCCCGATTTCGGACGTCGACGGCGAGGACGACCTGCTCGCGCACATCGAGGCCGAGTTCGAACGCGTCTGGGGCGACCACGCGGACGCCCGCCTCGCCGAAGTCGATCAAATACTCGGCGCCAAATCCGCGAGCGAGGAGGCGTACCCGAACCTCCGGGCGTGGCTCGAAGACGACCTTTTCGACTACCACGTCTCGAAATTCGATCGAACGCCGATCTGCTGGCGGTTCACGAGCGACCGACTCGTCTCCGACCCCGAAGGGGAGGGCTTCGCGTGTCTCGTCGACTACCACCAGATCGACGGCGGGCTGTTCGACCGCCTCCAGCACGGCTACCTCGAACCGAGAAAGACGCTCCTGCGCGAGCGCCGGTCGGCGGCGAACCGCAGGCGCGGCGACGACTCGCTGTCGGCGAGCGAGCAGGCCGACGCCGCCGAGGCGTACGCCCGGTGCGAGAGCGGCCTCGAACAGATCGAGGCGTTCGAGGGCCGGATCGCCGACCTCGCTCGGCCCACCCCCCGAGAGTGGTCGACCGAGGAGCGACGGGCCGCCGAGGCGGCCGCCGAGCGCGTCGCCGAGTTCCGCGAGCGCACCGAGAAGCGACTCGACGCCGTCGACGAACTCGCCGCGATGGACGACGTCGACATGGCCGAGCTATTCACCGGGAACTTCTACGAGAAGGTCGAGAACAACCGCGAGGAGTGGATCGACGGGTTGACCGATCTCGAAGCCGCGTTCGACGCCTACGCCGCCGATGAGAGTCGGCCCGTCGAAGCGCACCTGTACGACCTGTTCGACTACTACGTCGACGACCTCCTCGGCACCGCGCACTTCGCGAGCAACGGCATCCTCTACATGGCCTACTACTTCGACAAACTCGACGACGTCGGTCAGTCCCAACTCGGCGATGCCGGGGAGTCCGAACGGAACCAACCGCTCTCACGGCTCGCGAGCGACCTGGACGAGTACGTCGACCTCGGCGACTCTATCGCCGAGGACTGTACTGCGGTGTCGTCGGCCGTCTCCTCGGACTGGGCCGACCGCGCCCTCTCGGAGATCACGACGGAGGGCTACAGACCGAACCGGAAACACGGCGTCGCGATCAACATCACGCCGCTCTCCGAAGCCGAGATCGTTCCGGAAACCGTCGACGACAACGTGTTGTGAGGTCGACACGAGGAGCCGGCGGTGCCGCGAGGGACAGCTTCGAGTGGTCGGCGATCCGACACGGAGACACCGCGACACGGGACGACGACGATCATGGACTTCGAAACTGACGCACACGTCGACGAGTACGTCATCGACGGCGAGCACACGGTCACGTTCGCCGCGTCTGACGGGGAGTTGAGGTACGATCGACCGCGCGAGGACGGCGTCGTGTCCATCCCGATCGGCGACGCGAACGGCATCGAGTTCGAACGGGACACGACCCTGCATCGGCAGCAGTTCCTCGGCGCGTTCTTCCTGGTCCTGTCGCTCGCGCTCACCGCCGGGGCAAGCGTCCCGGTGTACCTCGGCGTCGTCGAGACGCCGACCCAGGCCGCGCTCGCCGCGTTCCTCGCCCTCTTCGCGATCGGCGGATGGAACACGACCTACGAGTTCCTCTCGCACTCGAACCGAGACGTCATCGACGTGTACATCACCACCGACGAGGACACCCACGTCCTCTGCGGGGAGATCGGCGACGCCGAGTTCGTCGCCGCCTGCGGGGCGCTGATCGCCTCCGAGATCCCCACGACGAACCACAACCCGAAGCTCGAAGCCGAACTCGACTGAGCCGGCGTCGCACCCGATTCCACTCTCCCGATTCCACCCGCCCGACTTTTCCCTCCCGGGGCCGACCCTTCGGCCGACAATGGCGACCCGCGAGGCCCTCTGGGACTACCGCGACGAGTTCGGCGACGCGTTCGGCCGCACCTATTTCCGGCGGTTCGGCCCCGGCGTGGTCTCCAGTATCGGCCTCGGCACGTACCTCGGCGACCCCACGCCCGCCGTCGACGACGCCTCCCGCGAGGCGGTCGCCCTCGCGCTCCGATCCGGCGTGAACCACGTCGACACCGCCGTCAACTACCGCTGCGGGCGCGCCGAGCGCGTCGTCGGCGAGGCGCTCCGAGGCTCCCCGGTCGACCGCGACGCGGTCGTGGTGGCGACGAAGGGCGGGTTCCTCCCGTTCGACGGCGAGCGCCCCGACGACCCCGCCGAATTCGTCCGCGACCGTTTCCTCGCGGAGGGGATCGTCGCGCCCGACGACCTCGCGAACGGGGCGCACGCGATCGCCCCCGACTACCTGGCGTGGTCGCTCGACCGCTCGCTGGACCGACTCGACCTCGATGTCGTCGACTGCTACTACGTCCACAACCCGGAGACGCAACTGGCGACGCGCTCCCGAGAGGCGGTGTACGACCAGCTAGAGGCGGCCTTCGAACTTCTGGAACGCCGGCGCGTCGCGGGCGACGTCGGCGCCTACGGCGTCGCGACGTGGGACGCGTTCCGCGCCGCCGAAACGGACGAGCGGTACCTCTCGCTCGCCGAGGTGCTCTCGCGGGCCGAGGCCGCCGGCGAGGCGGTCGGCCCCGACGACGACCACGGGTTCGAGGCGATCCAACTCCCCTTCAACGTCGCGATGGCGGACGCGTTCACGCGGCGGAACCAGCGCCTCCCGGACGGCGACCCCACCGGCGACCCCGCTAGCGACCCCACCGGCGACCCCGACGCGGAGCCGGTCTCCACCCTCGAACTCGCCCACGAGGCCGGGCTCTCGGTGGTGACGAGCGCGAGCCTCGGACAGGGCGAACTCGCCCGAGAGGGCGCGATCCCCGCCGACGTCGACGCGACGCTCGCGGGCGACACCCCGGCTCAGCGGGCGCTCAACTTCGCGCGGAGCGCGCCGGGTGTCACCTCGTCGCTCGTCGGCGCGAGCGACCCCGATCACCTCCGCGAGAACGTCGCCGCCGGGACGTTCGACCCGCTCGGCGCGTCGGCGTTCGACGCGGTGTTCGAGTAGCGAAGCGAGAGTCGAGAGGGCACAGAGAGAAACGGAACTGCGGGGCGCGCTCGGCGACCGGTTTCGGTCACGGTCGTGGAGACCGGGGGCGGATCAGCGAAGCTCTTTGAACTCGGCCTTGCACTCGGGACAGACGCGGACGGAGAACACCTCGTCCGGGTCGTTCTTCTTTTTCAGCACCTTCTCGCAGTCGGCGCAGTTCAGTCGCTCGTACGTGTCCTTGAACAGCTCCCCGTCGCGAAGCCCCTTCCGCGTCGATTTCATGACTCGAAGTTGATCGCGTGACGGTATAAAAACCCCGTACGACGTCGGTCGGACGTTGCAGGCCGAGCGCCGCCGCGGATCGAACGCCACCGGTCGCCCGTCGACGGGCGACTCCGCGTCGATCGGACGCGTCGCTTTCGCAACCCTTGTCTCCCGCCGCCGACAACTCCGCCCGTGTCACGGAGTCGGCTGTTCGGATCGCTGTGTGCGCTCATCTTCCTCGTCAACTTCGCGCGGGTCGTGTTCGCGCCCCTCGTGGGCGAGTTCATCGGCGAGTTCTCGATCGGCGAGGGGACGGCGGGGTTGATCGTCACGCTCGCGTGGCTCGGCTCGGCGGCCCCGCGACTCCCCGCCGGCTGGGCGCTCACGCGCTTCTCTCGGCAGTTCGTGATCCTCGTCTCCGGCGTGATGCTGACGGTCGGCGCGCTCGGCGTCGCGCTCGCGCCGGGCGTGCCGACGCTGATGGTCGCCACGTTCGCGATCGGCTTGGCCTCCGGCGTCTACTTCGTCGCCGCCAACCCCTTCATCGCGGAGCTGTTCCCGACTCGCGTCGGCCGCGTGATGGGGATTCACGGGATGGCGAGCCAACTCGCCGCCGTCGCCGCCGCGCCCGTCGTCACGGTCGCGCTCTGGTACGACTGGCGGCTCGCGTTCTACGGGCTCGCGGTCGCCGCCGCCGCCTCCACCGCCGTCTTCGTCGCCCTCGCCCGCCGGACGGAGGTCCCAGACGCCGGCGAGAGCGACACCGACTTCTTCGCCGGCGCGCTCTCGGAGTGGAAGCTGATTCTGGCGGGCGTCGTGCTGACGGGACTCACGAGCTTCGTCTGGCAGGGGCTGTTCAACTTCTACGAGCTGTACATGATCGACAAGGGGATCGCGGAGGCGACGGCGCGGAACCTGCTGACGGTGATCTTCGCCGCGGGCGTCCCGGCGTTCCTCGTCTCCGGCGACCTCGCCGACCGGCTCCCGCACGTCCCGTATCTGCTCGGCATCGTGTCGTCGTTCCTCGTCGGCGTCGTCCTCGTCGTCGTCGCCTCCGGACTGGTCGCGGTCGTCGCTGCCAGCGTCGTGGTGGGCTTTACGATCCATATGCTGTTCCCCGCCGGCGACACCTACCTGCTCGCGTCGCTGCCGGACGAGTCGCGGGCGTCGGCGTACGCCGTCTTCTCTGCCGGGATGATGACGACGCAGGCCGCCGGCTCGTGGGTCGTCGGCGAGGCGATCGAGGCCGGCGCCGGCTACGACGCCGTCTTCCTCTCGCTCGCCGGAGGGCTCGCGCTCGTCGTCGCCGCGTACGCGGTGTTGGAGTACGCCGGGCGCGTTCCGGGCGGCGCCGCGGCCGCGGGTCCCGCGCAGTGAGCCGTCTCCCGCGGGCCGTCTTCCACGGTCCGTCTCCCGCGGGCCGCCTTCCACGGTCCATCTCCCCCGAACCGTCCGCCGACCGAGACCGGCACGGACCGCGGGTATCGCACCTATTTAGGGCGCCCCGCCCGTGTACTTGATAGATGGAGTACGTACAAGAGCGCGTGACCACGCTGCACGCGTTGACCGACCACCGGCCGGCCGCCCCGACCGGCCGGGCGGCGGTCGTCGTGCCGATGACGGAACGCGAGTACGGGACGCTCGCGGCCGATCGGGTCCTGACGGCGCTGGAGGCGGTCGACCCCGCACGCGTCGTCGTCCCCCTCCGCGCCCCCGCCGAACGCGTCGGCCCCTTCGCCGACTGGCTCGACGGGTTCGACGTGGACGTAGAGCCCCTCTGGTGCGGCGGACCGCGACTCACCGAGTTGCTCGCGACGCGCGGGCTCGACGGGGAGCGCGGGAAGGGCCGAGACGTGTGGCTCGGGCTCGGGCGCGCCCTAGACGAGGAGTTCGTCGTCGTCCACGACGCCGACACGAAGACGTACTCGCCCGCCTTCGTCAACCGACTGCTGTTCCCGCTCGCGCACGGCCACGAGTTCTCGAAGGGGTACTACGCCCGCGTCGAGGACGGGTCGCTGTACGGGCGGCTGTTCCGGCTGTTCTTCAGGCCCTTGGTCCGCGCGCTCGCCGACGCCACCGAGCGCCGCGAGGCCGGCGTCCTGGAGTACCTCGACGCGTTCCGCTACGCGCTCGCCGGCGAGTTCGCGGCGACGACCGACCTCGTCTCCGGGCTCCGGGTCCAGCGCGGCTGGGGGCTGGAGGTCGGGACGCTCGGCGAGGCGTTCGCGCACGCCGGCTTCGCGGAGAGCGCGCAGGTCGACCTGGGACGGTACGAACACGACCACCGCTCAGTCGACGGTCCGACCGGCCTCGCAGACATGAGCCGGGCGGTCGGCGAGGCGACCCTGCGCGCGGTCGAGGGTGCCGGCGTCGAGGTCGAATACGACGCGCTCGCCGACCGCTACCGCGAGGCGGCGGACGGGCTTATCAGGGGGTACGAGACCGACGCCGCGTTCAACGGCCTCGACTACGACCGCGCGGCGGAGCGCGAGCAAGTCGCGACGTACGCCGACGCCCTCGGCGAGCCGGGACCGGACACCCGCTTGCCGTCGTGGCGCGACGCGCCCGTCACGCCCGCGGAGGTCGCCGAGGCGGCGCGGGCCGACCTCGCCGCGGTTCGCGAGGACCGCCCGGGGAGAACGGGTCGACAGCCGGGGGGGATCGACCGACCGCGGCCCGCGGACCCGAGCGCGGACGCCGCGCCGGAGGAGGACTGACCGATGGGTGACGGGAGCGGTGGCGACGGGAGCGGTGGCGACGGGCCGAGCGTCGCCGCCCGCGACGACCTCGCCGGCGTCGTCGACCTGTTCGAGTGGCTCACCCGCGAGGAGCTGTCGCGGGCGCTCTCGGAGCTCGCTTTTAAGCAGCGCGCCGAGGTCGACGACGAGGCCATCGCCGCCGCCATCGACGTCGCGGTCGCGGAGTACGCGCTCGTCCCCGCGCCGCCAGCGGCGCTCTCGGAGGCGGGTGCGGGGCGCGCGCCGGAAGCGGTGGCGGACCCGGACGATATCCCCGACGAGACCGGCGCCGACGCGGTCGCCCTCGCGGTCGGTCCGGCGGCGTTCCCCTCGCTGCCGGCGGACGCCGAGGACCTCCCGCACATCCTCGACGTCCCAGAGCGCGACGTGGACCGAGAAACTCTCTCCGAGGCGGTGGTAGCGCGGCTGTCCGACGACGCGGTCGCCGCGATCGAGGCGGGCGACGCGGACCGGCTGGAGGTCCTCGCCGACGTGACCTACGACATCGAGGCGTGGGCGCCCATCGACGCGGGGGACATCCGCGAGCGGATCGTGGCCGAACTGGACGGGTAATCCGGGCGGGTTCTCCGCGATCGACCTCTCGCCGGCCGACCTACGGCGCGGCCTGCTTCGTCGAGATCAGTTCGATCACGTCGCGGTGAGAGAGCCGGTGGTCGGCTCCCACCTGTCGCCCGCTCCGGCAGTCGGTGCCGTGGAGCAGCCCCTCGCCGATGTCCGAGTGGATGTGGAACGCGAAGTCCTCGGTTGTCGAGCCGCCGGGGAGGATGAAGCAGTCGCGGAAGACGCCCTTCTCGTCTTTGCTCCCGTTCGCGGAGCCCGGGAAGACGGCGATACAGCCCAGCACGTCGAAGACGGCCTCCTCCAGCGCGCCCTGCACGCCGGTCCCGTCGTACTCGGCGACGAACTCGCCGATCTGATCGAGGCCGGCCTCCTGCTCGCCGGAGACGTCGCCGACGATATCGAAGTCGCTCTCGCCGGGCGTGTAGTCGACGACGCCCGCCTCGTTCGCATTTTTAAGCGCTTTCTCCGCGTGGGCGCTCGCGGGGACGAACGAGAGGTGGTCGTAGTCGGGGTCCGTCGTGATCTCCTCCCAGTTCGCCTGCGCCTCGGGGGTGTCCATCTTGTTGGCGGCGACCACCATCGGCTTCGTGCGCTTGCGGATATCCCGGGCGAGGTCGGCCTTGTCGGTCTCGTCCCACGTCTCGGGGTCGAGTTCGAGCCCCTCCGCGAGGATCACCTGCTTCATCCGGTCCTTGTCGATCCCGAACGCCGACATCTGCTCGGCGAGTTCCTTCTCGATGGCGGCGTCCGCGCCGTGATAGCGCGTCTCGAACTTTTCGAGCCCCTTCTCCAACACGTCGAGGTACCAGGCGTCGAGTTCCTCCTCCAGGAAGTCGATGTCCTCGCGCGGGTCGTGGCCCTCGGTGGTCTCGCCCTCGATGTCGGTCTTGCCCGAGAAGTCGACGACGTGGATCAACACGTCGGTCTCGTTGAGGTCGGTGAGGAACTGGTTGCCGAGCCCGCGCCCCTCGTGGGCGCCCGGGACGAGGCCGGCGACGTCGACCAGCTTGACCGGGACGAAGCGCGTTCCATCGCGGCAGACGCCGACGTTCGGCGTGCAGGTCTCGTCGAACTCGGGGGCGGCGCAGTCGACGCGGACGTACGCCTCGCCGACGGTCGGGTCGATCGTGGTGAACGGGTACGCGCCCTCGGGCACGTCGTTCATGGTCGCGGCGTTGAAAAACGTCGACTTCCCCACGGAGGGCTTGCCGACGAGGCCGATCCGATAACTCATTACCACCAGTGCGCGATCCACGGTAAAAAGCGATGCGAGACGCGCCGTGACGTGGGGAGCGGTGACGCGGGGCGTCACCGTGGGGGCGTCACCGCGGGACCGTCACCCTGTCCGCGACCGGCCCCGATCAGGCGTCGCCGTCCGACTGCCCCGGTTCGCCGACCGCCTCGATCGGGAGCACGTTCTGGAGCGCGGCGACGGCGTCCTCGGCGCTCTCGAACCGCTCCTGGTCGATGTCGGCCACGAGGTCGCCGAGGTCGGCGTCGCCGTCGGCGAACAGCACGGTCGTGCCGGCACAGGCGTCGGCGAGGTCGTCGCGGGCGACCGGGTAGGAGTGGTCGCGGAACTCGTCTTCGACGCGCGAGAGTGGACTTCGGCTGTCATAGGTATATGTCGGCACGTGTGGACTTAAACGCGCGTTTCGGTCGGATCCCACGGGCTTCGCCCCGCACAAACCGGCAAACCGCGCAAAGAGTTATGTGTCGGCAGAACCCTGATGCATGTGAACGTATGACGCTATACGATCGGATCCTCGTTCCGACCGACGGCTCCGACGAGGGGGAGCGGGCGGTCGCACACGCGCTCGACCTCGCGTCGGTCCACGGCGCGGCCGTGCACGCGCTGTACGTGGTCGACACGGCGAGCTACGCGGGGATGCCGATGGAGAGTTCGTGGGAGGGCGTCGGCGACCTCCTGCGGAACGACGCGAAGAAGGCGGTCGCGGAGGTCGAGTCGCTCGCGGCCGACACCGACCTCGACGTCGCGACGGCCGTCGCCGAAGGCTCCCCGAGCAAGGAGATAATCCGGTACGCCGAGGAGGACGGCTGCGATCTGATCGTGATGGGGACGCACGGCCGGGGCGGGATCGACCGGCTCCTCCTCGGGAGCGTCGCCGAGAAGGTAGTCCGCGGGTCGAGCGTCCCCGTACTGACGGTGCGGCTGGACGGGAAGATTCCGGGGGACGCTGCAGCCGAGGCGGAAGCCGAACGCGAGTCGCACGCTGAAAACGAGTCGCCTGCCGAACGCGAGCCACCCGCCGAACGCGAGACGTCGGCAGACGGAGAGCCGGAAGCGACTGGGCACAGCTAGCCGGCGAGCGCAGTTCGCGGTCTCCGCGGCCCGTGAGGAGCGACGCTCAGTCGGCGGCGTCGCGAAGGTGTTCGCAGTCGCCGGCGTGGACGCGGCGGGTCCCGTCAGCCGTCTCGATAACGAGCGCGCCCGGCGACTCCACGTCGACCGCGGTTCCCGTCACCGGCCCGTTCGAAGTGTCGACGCGTACGCGACGACCGAGGGTGCTCGCGCGCTCGCGCCACGCCGGGAGGATCTGATCCATCCGCTCCGGAGCCTCCGTGAGCGCCGCGAAGCGTTCGAGGAGCGTCGCCACGAACCGGCGCCTGTCGACGGGCTCTCCGAGTTCCTCCTGTAGGGAGGTGGCGCCCGCGGGAAGGGTCTCGGCGTCGACG